>Ga0265780_10009711_pt1 | contig 11513 bp, 9 predicted proteins | sample P1T30metagenome_FD_192432 | JGI IMG/M metagenome (GOLD analysis project Ga0265780, IMG submission 192432) | Plant litter microbial communities from East Loma Ridge, Irvine, California - P1 T30 | ecosystem: Environmental > Terrestrial > Plant litter > Unclassified | place: USA: California... | reverse complement strand
GCCGGGGATGCTCGGGTCGGGGGCGCTGAAGTCGAAGCAGCTGGTCAGGTCGCCGGAGACGGTCCGTCGCCAGTCGGAGATGTTCGGCTCGCGGACCCCCGTGACGTGTTCGAGGAACTGGATCACGGAGGTGTGGTCCGCCACCTGCGAGTTGACCCACCCGCCACGGCTCCACGGGGACACCACGGTCATCGGCACGCGGGCACCCATGCCGATGGGCAGGCCGTCGACGTACTCGTCCGGGGTGCCCGGTTCGGCGAACGGGGGGACGACGTGGTCGAAGTACCCGTCGTTCTCGTCGTAGTTGACGAGCAGGACGGTCGAGGCCCAGGTGTCCGGGTTGCTGAAGAGTGCCTGCACCACGGCGTTCGTGTAGTGGGCGCCGTAGTCCGGGCTGGCCGCGGGGTGCTCGCTCCAGCCGTAGGGGGCGACGACGTACGACACGGTGGGCAGGCTGTTGGTCGCGCAGTCCTGCCCGAACTGGCTGAGCAGGTGGGTGACGTCGAGGCCCTTGCCGGAGTTCGGCTTCCACCCGTCGTGCAGCCCGGCACGCGCGGCGAGCTCCTGCTGGGCGGGGTCCGAGGATGCGAGGGCGCGGTGGTACTGCTCGAACAGCCAGAGCGGGTTGTCGCCGTAGTCGCCGACGTAGGGGTCGGCGGAGCTGTCGCCGACCTCGTCGTTGGCGTAGGTCTTCCAGGTGACCCCGGCAGCCTGCAGCCGTTCCGCGTAGGTGGTCCAGGCGAACACCGGTTCGTAGTCCGCCGGGTTGTCGGTCGCCGGTCCGCCCTGGGTGCCGCGGGGGTCGATCGTGCCGGACCACTGGTACAGGCGGTTCGGCGTCGTCGGCCCGTTGAGCGAGCAGTGGTAGTCGTCGCAGACCGTGAAGGCGCCGGCGAGTGCGCGCTGGTAGGGGATGTCCTCGCTCGTGAAGTAGCCCATCGTCTGGGCGCTCTTCGCGTCGACCCACCGGTTCCAGGCCCCGCCGTTCCACGCGGTGTGCCCGCCACCCCAGGAGTGGTCGAGGCCGTCGGCGTTCTGCGCGTTGAACCGCGTGGTGTCGAGCCGGAACGGCAGCATGGCGCCGCCGTCGGTGCGGGCCGCTGCCGGCTGGTGGAAGACGTCGTGTCCGGTCGGCAGCTCGAGCGCCTGCTTGTCGGAGAACCCTCGGACCCCGGGCATCGTGCCGTAGTAGTGGTCGAAGGACCGGTTCTCCTGCATGAGCACGACGACGTGCTTGACGTCGGCGATCGTGCCGGTGGGGACGGCACGGGCGGTCGCGGCGCTGGCACGGTCGGCCGCGCCCGGTCCGAACGCGGAGCCTGCGGCGACGCCGGCCATGATCGCGGCCGCGCCGCCGACCAGGACCGTGCGGCGGCTCAGACCGGGGCGGACCGCTGCGGTGTACGCGGCGTCCGGGGTCAGCGGTGGTGCGGCGTCCAGGCTGACGTCGGGTGCGCCGTGTTCGGGCTTCCTCGTGCTCATCGCGGGCCTTCCAGATCGGTGGGGAGTGCGGGCGCTGCGGGGGAAGAGCACCCGTCAGCATGACAACGAGGTGCGCTGAACCGTGCCTGGCCCGGTCGTGGCAGCGGGGTGAACGCGTCCGGTGGAATCGGGATCGACCTGTCCAGGTGCGCCGTGGCAGGACCCTGTCATCTCAGGGTGGCTGCCACCAGAACTCCGACGCACCTGGACAGGTGGAGCTGGGGCGGGGGAGGATCACGGGGTGCGACCACTGTTCCGGGACCTCGCCGAGGACCTCGCCGACCGGGTGCTCCGCGGTGAGTTCGACGCCACCGGGCTCCTGCCGGGCGAGCACGACCTGGCCGCCGACTACGGGGTGGCGCGCGGCACCGTGCGGAATGCCCTCGGTCTGCTCCGCGACCGGCAGGTGCTGACGGCGCGTCCGGGGTCCCGTTGGCGTGTCCGGACCGCGACGCTCGGCCACGACGCCGGCGCGCTCGAGTCGTTCGGTCAGCTGGCTCGGGCCAGGGGACACGAGCCGGGTGGTCGGGTGGTGGCGGTCGAGGAGCGCCCCGCCACGATGAGCGAGCGGCGGTTGTTCCACGCCGCGCCCGACGAGCCCGTCCTGCACGTCGCGCGGGTGCGCTCCCTGGACGGCGTCGACGTCATGCTCGAGCGCACCGCCTACGCGCCGTGGGTCGCCGCGGTCATCCGGACGATCCCGGGCGGGCAGACGTCGGTGTCCGCGACCCTGCAGGACCGGTTCGGCATCCGGGTCGGCTCCGCCGTCACCACCGTGGACGCGCTGCTGGCGGACGACGCCGACGCCGCGCTCCTCGGGGTGCGGCCCGGGGCGGCGCTCCTGCAGGTCCGCCGGTCGAGCACCGCCGAGGACGGCCGACCGCTCGAGGCCGGCGACGACCGGTACGTCGCCGGGACGGTGCCGCTCCGGATCCGGACGGCGTCCGCAGCGGCACCGCGGGTCGGCGCCGGGCCCGACGACGCGGGATGAGACGGACAGGAGGCGCGGTGCCAGCCGGCACCGCGCCTCCTGTCCGTCTCCGTGCAGCCCCACGACGTGGGCCGGCAGGCGGGGTCAGCGTCGCTGGGTGCCGCCCGCGGTGGCCGCGGCGACGGCCGCCGCCAGCCCGGCCTCGATGACGTCGACGGGGTCCGGCAGGGCCGCGATCGACGCCGCCACCTGCCGGCTGCGGGCGCGGTGGGTCGACGTGCTGAGGACCTCGAGGACGGCCCGACGGATCGCCCGAGGCCGTGGTGTCCCGGAACGCAGGTTCCGCCCGCACCCGGCCCAGGCCACCCGGGCGGCGACCTCCGGCTTGTCCTCGGTCGACCCGGCCACCACGAGCGGGACGCCGTGCGCGAGGGTGCGCTGCACCCCGCCGAACCCACCGTTCGTCACGACGACGCTGCACCGCGGCAGCAGCTGGTCGTAGGGCAGGAAGGTCGCCACCCGGGCGTTCGCGGGCAGGGCGGTGCCGAGTGCGCGCTCGAGCTGGTCGACCGGGCGGCCTCCCGTGGTCGCGACGACGAGGACGTCCTCGTCCGCCAGGGCGCGCAGGGTCGGCGCGAGGAGCCGGCCGAGGTCGACGGTGTCGATGGTCCCCTTGGTGACGAGCACCACCGGGGTGTCGGTGTCCAGGTCGTCCCACCACGCGGGCAGGTCGGCCGCGGAGGTCGGCGCGGAACGGGCCACGACCGGACCGACGAACCGGACCGTGTCCGGGAGCTCGCGGCGCGGGTACTCGAGCTCCCGGACGCTCATCTGGAACAGGGTGTCGAACGCGCGGTACGCGAAGTCGAAGGTGTCGATCGTCGACGGCGGTGCCCCCACCTCGGCGAGCACGGCGTCCACCGCGCGACGCAGCGGCCGGGTGAGGACGGGGTGGAGCGCCGCCGTGAGCAGTCGGTTGCGCGCGCGAGCCACCGGCCCGCGACCCGGGGGGAGCGCAGTGCCGAAGGGTGCCGCGTCGACGCTGGTGAGCGTCACCGGGGTGGTCGCGATCCCGAGCACGGGCAGACGCTCCGCGGGCGGCAGGGCCAGGTACGGCGCGAGCCCGGTGAACGACGCTTCGCCGAGCACCGCGTCGAAGCGCCCCGCTGCCAGCAGCGCCGTCAGCTCCCGGTACTGCGACGGGATCGCCCGGACGAACATGGCGATGATGCCCTCGCGGACGACCGCGATCCCGCGTGCCGCACTGGCGTCGGCGAGCCGCTCCTGCAGGTCGGCGTCGTCGAAGTCGACGTCGGCCGGCAGCGCAGCGAACCGGAGCCCCGCGCCGACGACGAGCTCGCGGTACTTGGTGCCGGTCAGCACGGTGATGTCGTGGCCGCGCACCGCGAGGGCACGTCCGACGTCGACGAGGGGCGCGAGGTGGCCGTAGACGGGCGGTGAACAGAGCAGGTACGAGGACACGGGGCCGCTTTTCGACGCTGGGGATGACCGGACGCTCGGAGCGTAGGTGCGGCGAGCACGCGCGTGGCGCGGCACGGACTGGGAATGGGTGAGAGTCCTCGAGCGTCCGCACCGGGGCGTTAGGGTCGCTGCATGACCACACCCGCGGGGGCGAGTTCGGGCAACGGCTACTGGCGCGGCCAGATCTGGGCGACGGCCCTGCTCGGCGTCGGGATGGTGGCGTGCAGCGTCGTGCTCTTCCTGGCGGATCCCGACGAACCGGGACGCGGGCTCCTGACCGCGTTCGGCGGCCTGCTCTTCCTCACCACGTTCGGCTGGGCGGTCGACGCGGCGACCCGATCGGACCCCCGACAGCGCGCGCTCTTCGCGTGGGCCGTCGCCCAGCACGAGGCCGCGGGGCACGGCAACGACGTCCTCGCGCTGGCCGATGCCGCCCGTGCCCGCGACGGTGCGCTCGACGCCGAGCGGATCCGGGCACTGCAGGCGCTCCGGCCCGACAACCCGTACCCGGGCGGCCCGCTCGACGACGGCGCCGACAGCGTGGGCGGCGAGCCGGACGACGCCGGTGCGAACCGGCTCGGCATCGCTCTGCTCGCGCTGTTCTTCGCCCTGACCGGCCTGTACTGCAGCTGCTGGCCGTCGGTGTTCGTGCTCGGGTGGCCGTTCCAGTTCATCGCGTCGATCCTGGCCGTGGTCGCGATCGTGCGGCCGGGTCGCGGGCGACGGCTCGGCGTCGTCGCGGCGATCGTCTCGGTGCTCGGCACCCTGGTGACGGTCGGCGTGCTCGTGTGGGGCGTGGTCGAGGGGGTCGGCAGCTAGCTGCCCGCGGTCGCGCGTGCGGCCCGCGACGTGCGCGGTGGCGGACGGGAGGCGCGGTGCCGGCCGGTGTCGCGCCTCCCGTCCGTCGTCACGCGGTCCACGGCGTGGGCTGGCGCAGCGCGCCGCTGCGGTGCCGGGACCCAGCAGGATCCTCAGCGCGTCGTCGCCGTTCGCCGGCGGACGAGGGGGTCCGTGCGCGAGGATCCAGGGGTGTCTCGTCGTGCGGCTGCTGTCCGGACCACCGTGGTGGTCGCGACCCTGCTGGTCGGTGTCGCCTTCGTCACCGCTCCGTGGCTCGGGATCGGGCGAGCGCCGGTGCTCGCCGCCGTGCTGCCGGCACGTTCCCTCGTGACCGTGGGGCTGGCCGCCGTCGGCCTCGCGCTGCTGCTCGTCGCCGTCGCCGTGCGTCGCGTGCGACTCGTTGCCGCGTCGGTCGGTGTGGTCGTGCTCGTCGTCGCCGTGGCCAACACGGCCGTCCTCGGCGCGCGGGGGTGGGACGTCGGGGCCGTCAGCGGTGCGGGTGACTCGCTCCGGGTGTTCGAGTGGAACACCAACGGGGGACTCGTCGGTCCGCAGGGTGTCGCCCGGGCGGCGCTGTCCGCACGGGCGGACGTCGTCGTGCTGCCCGACGCGGGGGACCGACGCGCTGCCGCCGCGGTGGCGCGTTCGATGGGCGAGCACGGTCGGCCGGTGCGGCTGTTCATGCGCCGGCAGGGCGCGCAGGTGGCGGTGCTCGTCCGCGCCGACCTGGCCTCCGGAGCGTCGATGCGTCCCGGTGTCGACCCGGTGAAGACGATGACGGTGTCCGGACCGTCGATCCCGACGATCGTCGCGGTGCACGCCCCGCAGCCGGTGCTGCCCGGCGGTCTGGCGGGCTGGCGGACCGATCTACGGTGGATCGGTGAGCAGTGCGGCCGCGGCGCGGACGTCATCGTGTCGGGGGACTTCAACGGATCGGTCGACAGCTTCGACGGCGGCCGCCTCGGGTCGTGCCGGGACGCCGCGTCGGCCGTGCACGCCGCGGCACTCGGCACGTGGCCGACGTGGCTCGATCCGCGGCTGGCGATGCCGATCGACCACACCCTGGTCGGTCCGTCGGCCGGTCCGTCGGCCGGTGTCGTCCGGTCGTGGAGCGTGCTGACGGCCGAGGACCACTCGGGTGCCCGGCACCGGCCCACCCTGACGGTCGTCACGCGCACCTGAGGCGGACCACGGCCCGGTTTCGGCGTGCGGGGCCGTTCTTCGGCGTGCGCGGCCTTGTTCCGGCCTGTTTCGGCGTTCGCGGGGCCCTGTTCCGGCCCGTTTCGGCGTGCGTGGGGCGCGTCAGGTGGGAACAGGCTCGCAACGTCGTCGAAACACGCGCACGGTGGGGTGGGTGCATGGACGTCACCACCACGGATCGTGCCCCCGCTCGCTGGTACCAGTCGCTGTTCGTGCAGATCGCGATCGGCGTCGCCCTCGGCATCGCGGTCGGGGTCTGCTTCCCGGCCGCGGCGCCGGTGCTCAACGTCGTCGGGCAGGGGTTCATCCGCCTGATCGAGATGGTGATCGCGCCGCTCGTCTTCATCGTCGTGGTGACCGGCATCGTGCACGTCGGCGACCTGCGGTCGGTGGGACGGATCGCCGGCAAGGCGATGGTCTACTTCCTGCTCGCGTCGTCGTGTGCGCTCGTGTTCGGTCTGCTGGTCGGCAACCTCGTGCGCCCCGGCGCCGGCCTGCGGATCGACCCGTCGTCGCTCGACGCCTCGGCCGTGGCGGCGAAGACCGCGGGCGGCACGGCTCCGGACGCCGGCACCTTCATCCTCGACCTCATCCCGTCGAGCGTCGTGAACGCGTTCGCGACGAACGACATCCTGCAGGTGCTCGTCTTCGCGGTGTTCGTCGGCGCGGCCATCGCCGCGATCGGGAGCGAGCGTGCGCGGCCGCTGGTCCGGGGGCTCGACCTGTGCCTCGAGGTCGTCTACCGGATCCTGGGCTGGGTCATGCGCCTGTCGCCGCTCGGTGCGTTCGGCGCGATGGCGTACGTGGTGGGGCAGTACGGCGTCGACACCCTGGGGTCGTACGGACTCCTCATCGCCGCCTGCTACGGCGCCGCCGCGGTGTTCATCGTGGCGTTGCTCGTCGGTGGGCGGCTGCTGTCCGGGGTGCCGATCTGGCGGTTCGTGTGGCACACCCGGGCCGAGTTCGGGCTGGCCCTCGGCACCGCGTCGACCGAGGCCGTGCTGCCGCGGATGATCACCCGGCTCACCGAGGTCGGCGTCTCACGGAGCGTCGCCGGGCTCGTCGTGCCGACGGGGTACTCGTTCAACCTGGACGGGGCAGCGATCTACCTGTCGATCTCGCTGCTGTTCCTGACGCAGGCGTTCGGGGTGCCGTTGACGCTCGAGCAGCAGGTCGCCGCGCTCGGGGTGCTGCTGCTGACGTCGAAGGGCATGGCCGGGGTGCCGGGGTCGTCGTTCCTGGCGCTGTCCGCGACGGCGACGAGTCTCGGGCTGTTCCCGGTCGCGGGCGTCGCGCTGCTGCTCGGCGCCGACCGGATCATGGACGCGATGCGGGTGAGCGTGAACCTGCTCGGCAACTGCGTCGCGACGCTGGTGGTGGCGCGGTGGCAGGGTGCGCTCGACCGTGAGCGGGTGGACGCGGTGCTGCGGCCCGGGCGCGGGGTCCGGCCGTCGTCGGAGCCGGAGTCTGCTGCGGGTGGTGCGGGTGCTGCGGGTGCGGCCGCGGTGACGGCGACGGCGCGGGTTCGGTGAGGGGCCGCGGCGCGGTCAGCGGTCGAGGACGGCGCGCTGCTGGTCGTACTGCTGGCGGGTCCGGTGTCCGCCCATCTTGCGCACGACTGCGCCCGAGGGGTCACGGGTGATGCGCCACCAGATCGCGGTGCAGAGCGACGTGGTCGGCAGGATCGTCCCGAGTCCGATCAGGAGCTGTCTGCCGAGATCCGTTCGCCAGGGCAGCCCGGACAGCTCGAGCACCGTGATGACGATCGCGCCCACGACGAGGTTGATCAGACTGCTCCAGAGCTTCCGCACGGTGCGCTGACGTGCCGCGTCGAGTTCCGGCAGCTGCGCCAGCGGGAGCGTCGAACCGATGTGCTCACGCGGTTCGCCGCCGACGATGACGGCGGCCGGGCCCGGGGCTGCAGCAGCGGCGTCGGTGTCCGTGGCGGGGCGCCACACCAGGTAGTCCAGGTGCTCCACGTCGTCGTCGATGCGGAACCATCCGCCTTCGAAGTCGCCGGCAGCGGCGTCGGGATCGGCGTGGGGAGTGGTCGTGGTCACGTCGGTCATCTTGGCAGCAACCGGTGCCGCTGCGGCACCACCGCTTCGGGGGTGGAACGGAGGCGACGGTCGCGGGGCCGGTGGTGCGTTCTGCTGGCAGGATGGTCCCGACACCACGGGGGCGGGGCGGACATGAGCACGGAACAGCAGGACTGGCGCGACCACGGGACGGGCCCGACGACGGGAAGGGGCAACGCGATCGCCATCGCGCTCGTGTTGCCGGTGCTGCTCGTCGTGAGTTGGGTGGTCCAGATCGGGGCGTACCTGGAGCGTGACTTCGGGTCGATGGACGACCGGCTCGGCCCAGGGGGCGTGCTGACCCGGCTGGTGATCGGGGCCGCGCTGGCCGTGGGGATCCCGGCGGTGGTGCTCGTCGTGCAGGTCCGGGCTCGCCGGCGCGAACGGCGGCACTCGCTGGCCGCCGTGGTCGCGGCGATCGTCGTGCTGGTCATCGCCGTGCCGTGGAACGGTCTGGTCCTGACGTCACAGGTGCGGAGCATGGCCGCCGACGCCCGGCAGAGGGCGCAGCCGGCGACCGCCGCCGAGCGGCACTTCGCCGACGGCGACGCCGGGGCCACACTCGAACGGATCGGGGACCGCACCGTGCGGATCCTCGGCGGCGACCGGAAGTCCGCCTACCGCGATGGTGAGCGAGCCGGTGGTGCGTACAGCGAGGAGTGCAAGCTGTCGAACGCCCACCAGGGGGTGCGGTGGACGTACTGGTACGCCCCGGGGGAGTACACCGACGCCGACGGCAAGGAGCTCCTGCCCGAGGACCACACGATGATCGAGGGTGCGAACCGCGACGTGGACCGCGTCCGCTCGTACTGGGAGTCCGAGGGCATCGGTGCCCGCTCCGAGGCGGACCTGGTCCCCGACCAGATCTCACCCACAGCCGACTGGCTCGAGAGCACCTCGTCGTACACGCGGCCCGGTCCGGACGTCGACTTCCGCACGATCTGCCTGGTGCGCTGAGGGCTCATGCCGTGGTGGGGCCTCCGGGCAGATGCGTCGTGGGGTCCTCTGCCCTGCGAACGGCGGAGCATGCGCCCATCGGCTCGACCCAGCAGCCGCGCCAGGGCTCATCCGCTCTCCGTGGTCGATCCCACGCAGGGCACCGTCGCCGGAACCGCTTCCGGACCGAGCATCTGGACACTGTTCACGCGGACGGTTCCGGGGGACTGGCGCAGCTCTCGGAGTGTCCGGTGAACGATCGGCTGTCGGACAGTGGCGGTCGCAGTGGTCGGTCGTCCTCAGGGGTGGAGAGAACGACTACATCGCCTGCGAACGTGCGGTGCCTTTCCGTGTCTTGAGCCGGGAGTGATGGCCACCTGGGCGGGTAGCCATGGATCACCGCCGAGAGGCTTCTCGCCGGTGATCAGAGGAGAGAACATGGCAAACGACGTCGTCACGGTGCGGGTCCCCGCCACAGACATGAAGCGCGCCGTCGCCTTCTACCGCGACACCCTCGGCCTCGAGGTGAAGAAGGAAGAGGACGAGTGGTCCGAGCTTGACGCCGTCACGTTCCAGCCCGAGGGCACCGTCAGCGAGCACCCCTTCGGACATCTCCTCCCCTTCAAGGACTCTGAGGGCTGCGGATCGACTGACGAAGATCGGTCCGATTGAGCTAGGGTTGTCCTCTGACCGAATCTGATCGGTGCGGTCGACCCGCCGCAGCAGCGCGGTCGATCCGAGGCTGAAAACCTCCGGCATTCCCAACCGAAGCCCGGAGATCTTCTCTATGTCTATGCCCCCGCGGACTCCATCCAACACATCCGCCTCTTCCAAGCGATGGTGGGCGCTCGTCGTGCTCGCGCTCACCCAACTCGTCGTGGTGCTTGATGGCACCATCGTCAACATCGCGCTGCCACAGGCGCAACAAGAACTCGGCCTCAGCGACGTCGAGCGTCAGTGGGTCGTCACGGCCTACGCCCTCGCCTTTGGTGCTCTGCTGCTGCTCGGCGGTCGAGTCGCTGACTACTGGGGTCGCAAGCGCACCTTCCTGGTCGGCATGCTCGGCTTCGGTGTGGCCTCCGCCTTCGGCGGCCTGGCCCAGAGCGGCACGGAGTTGATCATCGCCCGTGGCCTTCAGGGTGTGTTCGCCGCGCTCCTCGCCCCGGCCGCTCTTGCCCTGCTGACTGTGACCTTCCCCAGCGGACGTGAGCGGAACACCGCCTTTGCCGTGTTCGGCACCGTCGCAGGTGCCGGCGCCGCAGTTGGGCTCGTCCTCGGCGGCGTCCTCACCGAGTTCGCTGACTGGCGTTGGTGCCTCCTCGTGAACGTCTTCTTCGTGATCATCGGTCTCATCGGCGGCATGCTGCTCGTCAAGGAGTCCAAGGCCGAAGGAAACAACCGTTACGACATGGTCGGCGCCGTCACCGTCACCCTCGGCCTGGGCGCCCTCGTCTACGGGTTCAGCCTCGCTGAGCACGGCTGGACCCAGATCGAGACGATCGGGTTCCTCGCCCTGGGTGCTGGCCTCCTGGCGCTCTTCGTCGTCATCGAGAGCCGTGTCGCCCAGCCCCTGCTGCCACTTCGAGTCGTCACGGACCGGGTACGTGGCGGTGCGTTCCTCATACAGGCCATCGTGGGCAGTGTCCTGATCGGTGCGATGCTCTACGTCGCGTTCCACCTCCAGATCGTCCTCGGGATGGACCCCCTGCCTGCGGGCCTCGCCACCCTCCCCATGACCCTCATGATCATGATCACGGCGCCGGTCGCCACCAAGCTGCTGCCCGCCATCGGACCTCGTCCGATGATGATCGGCGGTCCGTTGATCTCTGCCGTCGGCGTCATCTACCTCAGCCGCATCACGGCCGACGGCTCCTACGTCGTCCAGGTCATGCCGGCACTCATCGTGCTGGGAATCGGCATGGCGTTCGTCTTCGTCCCCCTGCAGAACCTCGCGCTCACGGGGGTCAAGCCGCAGGACGCCGGCGCCGCCTCGGCGACCTTGAACTCCGCGCTGCAGATCGGCGGTTCGATCGGTCTGTCGGTCTTCACCGCCCTCTACGCCTCGGCAGTCGCTGGCTACGACGGCGGCGGCTCTGAACTCGACGCGTTCACCAGCGGCTACTCCGCGGCGTTCCTCGCTGCGGCCATCGGCTTGGTCCTCGCGTCGATCATCGCGGCCGTGTTCATCCGTGGCTCGAAGTCGGAGCTGCTGCCCCAGGACTCGGACCACGAGGCCGCTGTGCCCGTGCACTGATCTGCGCTGAGACAAGGAGACGGCCCCCGACGCCATGTGGCATCGGGGCCGTCTCCTGTTTCGCACGACCGGCTTGAGGGCCTCGCCCCCTGCAGAGCTGGTCCGCTGCGGTTGTTGTACCGGAGCCGTCCAAGGCCAACTCGCCGGTGACCGCGGCCAGTGCTCCCTGCCACGGCAGGACAGTCGCGAAGGCGGCAGCCATGATGTCCAACGAGGCCTCGTGCTGGCCCGGTGCCTGGCGCGCTGACCATCGGGCTGATCGGCGCTCGTCACCGCGGTGCGCGCTCACCCACCGACCAGGTGCTCGACG
>Ga0265780_10009710_pt1 | contig 11513 bp, 7 predicted proteins | sample P1T30metagenome_FD_192432 | JGI IMG/M metagenome (GOLD analysis project Ga0265780, IMG submission 192432) | Plant litter microbial communities from East Loma Ridge, Irvine, California - P1 T30 | ecosystem: Environmental > Terrestrial > Plant litter > Unclassified | place: USA: California... | reverse complement strand
TGGAACGCATGATCGACGTGGGGTGGACGGCTTGTCCATCCACCCGTTCAACGCGCGCGCACGCTGACGCGAATCATGCCGTGGCTGAATGCGTGGACGGGAAACCCGTCCACGCTACCCTGCTCAGCGGCTACGCGCTTACGCGGCAGCTTTCTGCGCATCCTTGCGCCGCTGCAGCACGAAAATGGGCTGCGCCCACTGCATGTCCTTCTTCTTCTTGCTCGTGATGAGCGTCAGTTCCGAAGGATCGTAGACGTCGGTATTGTGCGTCAGCGGCGTCGTCATCAGGTACTGGGCGTCGGTGTTCTTGAGGAACTCGCCGACCAGCTGGATGTTGCGGATGTCCAGGTGGGCAAACGGTTCGTCGATGAACACGAAGCCGCCCGAGCCTTCCTCGGACTTCAACAAACCGATCAACAGCACCAGCGACTTCATGACCTGCTGGCCGCCCGACGCTTCGCCGTCGTTCATCCCGATCTGGTCCTTGCCATCGAACTTGAAGCGCACGTGCAGGCCGGCCTGGGCCAGCTGCACGTCGTCGTTCTCGAGCCGCACCGGGTCGGCCTGCACGTCGATGCCGGCCAGTCCGCCCAGTTCCTTGATGTTCTTCGTGTACGCCTTGATCGTGTAGCGCAGCCGCTCGATGTAGGCGCCGCGGGCGTTGCCGGTCGCTTCGATCGCGCGGTTGTTCTGGTAGCGGCGCTCTTCGGTCTCGTTCTGGCGGCTGTCGAGCTGCTCGTGCAGGCGCGCATACTGGTCGATCACGGTCGGATCGAGTTCCCAGTCCTCGCGCGCCAGCGCGTGCTCGAGCGAACCCAGTCGCAGATTGACCTGGTGCGCGTTCTGGTGCGTGGCTACCAGGTCGCCGCGCCATTCCGGGTTCTTCCAGCCGCTCGGGACCGCGCGCCAGCTGCGGCGCATGTCCAGCAGCGCCTTCGCGTGCTCGCTGCGCTGTTCGATCTGGCGGCGATGGTTCAGGCGCATGCCGGCTTCGGCTTCGGACAGGGCCATGCGCGCGTTCTGCCACACCGTATCGGCGCGGGTGCGCGTCACGGTGGCGTTCTTGCTCAACGTCTGCAGTTCGCCCAGGCGCGCGCCGACTTCCATGCGCTCGGTCTTGAGCGGCGCCAGCGCACGTGCGGCTTCCTCGAATTCTTCCTGGCGCGCCGACAGTTCCTTGGCCGCGTCGACGCCGGCAATGCGCGCCTTCAGTCCGCCCACTTCGGCGGCCAGCTTCGAGATCGCCAGCGTCAGCGCGTCTTCTTTCTGCTCCAGCGCCGGCAGCGATTTCTGGATCGCTTCCAGGCGCTGGGTCTTGCCGGCCGCGCCGAAGCGGTAGCGCGAGGCTTCCACGAACAGCGAGCGCCCGCCGCGGCGTTCACGGTGGTAGGCGTCCGGCGTGATCCACTCGTCCGAGCGGCTCTTGAAACCTTCGTCGACCGAGTCGACCCGCTCGATGCGTTCGAGCTGGTCGATCAGCCAGCCTGGCGCCTTGCCGGAGAAGCTCACCACCGACAGCAGGCTGTCGTCCTTGACCACCGGCGCGTTCACGCAATCGGGCACGATGAAGTGGCGATAGCGCTCCTTCTCGGCCAGGCGGTAGGCCGCGGCGGCATCCTTGGCGTTTTCCAGCAGCACCACCGAGGCGTAGCCGCCCAGCACACCCTCGACCGCGCCCTGCCATTTCGGATCGGTCACTTCGACGATGTCCGACAGCATGGCGTGGGCGATGCCCTCGTCGCGCAGCGCGCGGCGCATCAGGCGCTGCGCTTCGGGTTCGGGCATCGAGGTCTTGCCCTGCAGCGCCGAAACGGTGGCCATCTCGCCGGCGATCTTGGCCGTGATGGCTTCGCGCGCGGACTTCTGGCGCGCCAGCTCGGCTTCTTTCTCCTCCAGCTGCCTGGCCACTTCGGCGATGTCGGCGCCGGCTTCCGCCGACAGCTTCTGCAGGCGGTCGCGCTGTTCCAGCACGCTTTCCAGCGGTTTCAGGCGCGTGTTGACTTCGCCCAGGCGCTTGGCCAGCGTGGTGTTTTCCTGTTCCAGCTCGGTCTCGAGCTTTTGCGCGTCGGTCAGGGCGCGCTGCTGCGCCGCCAGCTGGCTGCGCTTCTCGGCCAGCTGGCTGTCGGCCTGCACCAGCGGCTTCTTCGCTTCGCGCAGGTTGCGGCTGTTGTTGGCAGCCTTCTCACGCGCTTCATGGTATTCCAGCGCCGGCAGCACTTCTTCCTTCAGCAGGCGCTTTTCCTTGTTCAGGTCGGACCATTGATGGAAGTTGGCCACGCGCAGGCGCAGGCCTTCCAGGTTGGTGCGCGACGCTTCGAGTTCGGTCTCGAAGCGCTTCAGTTCCGTCTCGGTATCGCGCTGGTGGCGCTTGGCTTCGTCGTAGGCGTCCAGCACTTCCTTGTCGCCGAAGACCTGGAACACCAGGTCGAGCAGCTGGCGCGGCGCGTATTCGCACAGCTTGTCGGTCTCGCCCTGCTCCAGCGCCAGGACTTTCGACATGGCCGGCGACAGGCCGGCCGACGCCAGGCGCTTGCGATAATTCTCGACGCCGAGCCAGTCGGTCGCCTCGGTCACTTCCTCGATCTCGACGTTCCCGGGACGCATCAGGTACTGGCGCTTCCAGTCGCCGCCATTCTTCTGCACCTGGCAGAACAGCGTCACTTCGTCGTCGGCGAAAAAGCCCGAATGGCGAAACGGGCGGTTCGACAGCTGGCGGCCGACCGGCTTGTTGTCGACCACCGCGCGCAGCCAGGCGCTTTGCTGGCCCGAATGGCGCGCATAGTGCTTGTAGGTGCGCCCCATCGAGCAATCGAGCCCGAACAGGGTGCGCATCGCGTCCAGCAGCGTGGTCTTGCCCGAGCCGTTCTGGCCGGCGATGGTGATGATCTTGGCGTCCAGCGGGATGTTCTTGATGCGCTGCCAGTAATCCCAGTGGACCAGTTCGAGTGATTTAATGTGGAACATCGGCTATCTCAGTTCGGGGTATCGGTCGCGTCGTCGGCGGTTTCGGCGCTGACCGCATCGTTGGCGGCGTCCAGGTCGGGGGCGACCTTGCGCGGCGCGGCGGCGATCGGTGCGCGCTTGAACACTTCGGACAGCGCGCCGTTGATGATGCGCTCCTTGAGCACGTCGGTGTCCATCATCAGGTCGAGCAGCGGGCCTTCGAGGATCACGTCGCCGCGCCGTTCGATGAAGCCCAGCTTCGACAGCACGCCCAGGTTCATGTCCATGCGCGTCTTCTTGCCCAGCTTGTCACCGAAGTCCGACAGCAGCGCGGTGTACGAGATGCCGATCGACGCGTCTTCGGCGCGCGGGATCGGCGCGTCCTTGTCGAACATGTCGCTCTGGTCGTCGATCGTCGAGGTATGGGTTTCCTGGCGTTCGCGCTTCGGGAGAATGATCTGCGCCCACAGCACCACCAGCAGCGCCACGCCGTCGCGCGTCAGGCCGAAGTTGTTGTTCTGCCAGATGTCCTTGGCGCCGAAGATCTTCGGCTCGACGTTGCGGTGCAGGGCCACGGTGACGTGGTCGGCGTAGACGTTGTCGAGCAGTTTCAGGCCCGATTCGAGCAATCGCTTGTCGATCTCGGCGCGGAACTGGTCGTCCGACAGCGCGCGCTTGACCATCTTGTCGTCGCGGCGCAGGGTCTGGTGCGTCAGCAGGCGCGCGATCAGGATTTGTGCATCGTCATTCATGGGTCTTGCCGTTTTCCAGATCCAGGTTAAGGGAAAGGGTCGCGAGCGACATGGCCGCCACTTCCGGGTCGTCGAGATGGATCATTTCATCCTGCGTGGCAAACGCCAGCGGCAGGCGCGCCAGGTCGGCGGTCGGCCCTTGCAGGCTGGCCTCGGACGCGTCGCCCAGCAGCGGCAGCAGCGACGCGCGGTACGACGCCAGCGCGAAGGTGGCCGGCAGCAGCGACTCGTGCAGCTGGACCTTCTTCGGTCCGACTTCCGAGAAACCGGGGAAGTTGCCCAGGTGGGCAAAGTCGGCCAGCTTGGTGATCCAGTCATTCAGCTCGACCAGCATGGCCGGGTTGTCGTTGATGGTCAGCGGCGCATCCTGGCCGCTCGGCAGGCCTTTCGGGCCGGTCGAGATCACGCGCTCGGCCAGCAGCTCGGTCTCGGCCACGTCGATCATCTCGGCGGGCGTGGAGAACAGCGGCGTCACCGGGCGGTCGATCGCGCCTTCGGCCAGGCTGGCCAGGTCGTCGTGCGCCAGCAGCCAGCGTTTCACGTCGGTGGTCGACAGGCCGGACTGGCCCAGGTGCACGCGCTGGCGCTCGATCTGGTTCAGTGCACGGGAAAACATGCCTTGCATGTTGAGCAGTGCACTTTGTGCTCTTCCGATGGCCTGGGCCGCGCGGTGGGTGGCCGAATCGGCCTTTTCGTCGGTGGTGATGGCGCGCAGGATGACCGAGCCCTTTTCGACCCAGTCGCAGGCCATGTGCCACTTGGCCTGCGAGGTGCGCAGCCGGAATTCCGAGCCGGACGCGATCGCATCGCGGAATTCCTCGGTCAGTTCCACCAGGCGGCCCAGCAGGTGCTTCAGCTGGTCGACGGTGACGCCGCCCACGGCCTGGGCGCCGGCCACCTGCGACAGCAGGAAGCCCATCTCGGCGTCGTCGTCCTCGGGTTTGCCGAGCGTCAGCAGCGTTTCGAGCGCCGACAGCACGTTGCGCGCCAGCGGCGTGATGCGGTACACGCCGGCCGGGGCGTCCCAGGCCAGCAGGCCGTGGCCACGCAGGCGGTTCAGCACCGTTTCCAGGCTTTCCGGGATCAGGTAGGCCAGCTTCTGGTTGATGTCGGCGCGCGAGAACGCCGAGCTGGCGGTGTCGCCGGCCAGTTCGCGCAGGACGAGCAGGCGCACCAGCACACCGTCCTGGGTGCCGTGGAACAGGGCCGTGAAGGCCGACAGCATCGGCTGGGCACGCTTGAGGTGGAAGACCTGCTCGATTTCGTCGGGAGCGATGCCTTCGTGGAAGTGTGCCTGCAGCGGATCAATGTCCTGCGCTGTCGTCAGAGAGTCGGCCGCGAGCGCCGCGCCGGCTTGTGGATCGATCATCGTGTCTGGTACCAGTCTCTTGCGCGGCCGGCGCCGGATCTGTCATGACAGCCGGCCGGCTCTGCGGGGGCGTCAGTATAACAGGCTGGACCGGTCAATCAGCGGTCAACGACCCGGCTTATCCGCCGATATTGCACGAAAGACACACACTACAGGGACTGGTGACGATGGCAGGATTGCAACGCGCATTCACAATCCTGCGTGGACTTCAGGGCTTCTGAATACTCTTGATGGTCTGCTCGATGGTCTCGCGATCGCCCTCCGTGAAGCGGATCTTGACCGGATACCACTCGTGCGCCGGCGCCAGCCAGACTTCCACGCTCTGGTCGCGGCTGCCGGGCAGCGCTTCGCGCGCGACCAGGACGGCATCGACCTCGCCCAGGCCGGTCTTGACTTTCTCGCGCTTGACCACCTTGAAGGTCCAGGCTTCGGCGCTGCTGCGTCCGGCCACGAAGAACGGCCATTCCGAACCGGGCTTGAACTTGTCGCCGGCGGCGCGCGCCACGGCCGCCAGTTGCCAGGTGATCGAGGTGCGGTCCTGTTCGCCGCCCTTGAGCTTGTAGGTCTTGTCGCCTTCCGAGAAACGCATGGTCTTGCCGGCGCGGTCGAAGGTGATCGCGGTCGGGTCCTTGCGCATGCGTTTTTCGGAGAACTGTTCCGGCGCCAGGCCGAACGCATCGATTGCACCCTGGCTGCGGTTTTCCAGCAGCGTACCGAGGATGGCCACGCGCGAATCGACCTTGACGTCGTACTTGCCGTCGCCGGCGCGCCAGGTGACGGTGGCGTCGCCCTTGAGCGACAGGCCGCGCTGGCGCGCGCTCAGGTCGTAGTTCAGGTCTGCCGAGGGCGGCAATTCGAAGGCACGCTTGATCGCAGGATGGGCGGGCTGGGCGTCCTGCGCGCCGGCATGGCCGGCCAGCGCCAGCGTCAGTGCGAATCCCAGGCCCAGGCCGGCTTGTCGAATATTGTTCATAGGTATCAACTTCCTGAATGGCTCAAGACGATATTATTCACTGTTTGCGTCGTTACTGCTCCATTCGCTTCGGTATTGCGAATCCGCACCGGATACCAGCCGTGTTCCGGCGCCAGCCAGATGTCGAGACGCGACTTGTACGAACCCGGTTTCGGTGGGCGCGTGAGATGTACGGTTTGCAACTTTCCAATGCGCGTGTCGATCTGTTCCGGGCCGACCACCTCGAAGCGGTAGACGCTGGCATCGCGGTCTTCGCCCACGAAGATGTCGATGGCGCCGCTCAGTTGCTTGGGGTTGCCGCGCGCGATCGCCGCCAGTTGCAGCGGCACGCTGGCCTTGTCCTGGGTCCCGGCCACCAGGGGGTAGGCGGCTTGCGAGGCCGAGAAGGTCAGCCGGTTGCCGCCCCAGTCGAAATGGGTGGCGGTGAGCGAGCGGCCACGGCGCTTTTCGGTCATCCTGATCGGGGCGAAGCCGGTGGCGGCGACCGCGCCTTCGCTGTTCAGCACCACCAGGTTAACCCGCGTAAACACGACCCGGATGCCGGCTTCGACCTTGATTCGGTACGTGTCTTCATTCAGTTGCCACGCCAATAAGGCTTCGCCGGACCAGTCGGTGCCGTCGGCGTCGGTGCGGGCGACATCGAGGGTGATCTCGGCCGGTGGGGGCATGTCGATGGCGTAACGGCGTGGTTCGGGCTCGGGCGGCGGCGCGGGCGGGGCCGGCGGCGTGACGGGGGCCGCTGGCGCCAGCGCAGGCGCAGGCGGGGCCACCACCACGGCCGCCACCGGAGAAGGCGCCGGTTCGGCTGCAGCGGCCGGCGCCGGGGCAGCGCCGCGCGTGATACCGCCCGGCTCGGCCAACGCGCCCGCATCGGCCGGCAGCGGATCGATCTCGGGCAACGGCGGCAGCGCCGATGGGGGCAGCGGCAACGGTGCGGGTGCGGGCGGTACGGGCGCCGGCGCCGCCGGCAGCAGTTGCGCCATCAGCGTGCCGCCAGCGCTGTCATGCGCAAGGCGTGGCAACGAGTCCAGGCGCCCGTTGAACAGCACCAGCGCCGCCCAGTGCAGCAGCACGACCAGCGCCACCAGCGCCCAGGAAAGGCGCCGTTGGGGGAAGTTGGATGCCGGATGCATGCCGTTAGTGTAGCGCGACCGGGGCCGACCTGCCCCGGTCAGCTGTACAGTATCTTTGTCGCCACCATGTTTATCTGCTACGCTCGTCGCAGCCCACCACTGGAGACCATCATGCTCAAGCCGCCCATGCCGGGAATGACCGATACGCTGGAATTCGTCAAGAATCTGTGGGGTGGGATGAATATTCCCGGGGCCATGCCGGGCATGCCCTCCGTGCCCGGGCTGGGCAACTCCGGGTTGTCGGTGGAAGATCTGGACAAGAAGATCGCCGACCTGAAAACGGTCGAAGCCTGGCTCAACCTGAATCTCGGCATGCTGCACGGCACCATCCAGGCACTGGAAATCCAGCGCGGCACCATGGCCACGCTCAAGGCGATGGGCGAATCGATGGCCCAGGCGATGGGCCAGAGCGGGGCCGCCAGCGAGGCGGCCATGGCGCCGTTCGCGCAATTCTTTTCCCAGGCCGCGCAGGCGGCGAATGCGCCGAAGCCGGCATCGACGCCTGCAGCGCCGCCCTCGTCTGCGCCTTCGTCTGCGTCCTCATCCGCGCCGCAACAGGCCGCTTCCGCTGCCGGCGGCGAGGCGCCGAACGCCGCCATGCCGGCCGCCGTCGCGTGGTGGAATCTGCTTCAGGAACAATTTCGCCAGGCCGTCGTGAGCGCCATGCCGGCCGACGGGGGCGGCGCACCGGACAGCCCGGACAAGCCCGCCGCCGCCAGGGCCGCGCCGCCCGATCCGCTGGCCGGCGACCACCCCGCCGGCACGGCCGGCAGCGCCCCGCCGGCAAGCCGCCGCGGCGCGCGCAGCAAGGCCGACAAGACCGACAAGACCGACAAGGGGTAGGCGAAGATCAGTCGAGCCGCTTGAGCCGCTGTCCCATGATCCCCCAGCGGCAGTCCTTGCCATCGACCCGGCCGCACAGCGCCCAGCCGGTGCCGATCTTTTCGACGGTGATGCCGGTCTCCAGTTCCCTGGCGAGCTTCTCGGCCCAGCCCTTGGCCGCGCCCTGTCCCTTGAACAGTTCATTGCCTTCGTAGATCACGGTTGCGTCGAATACGGACATGGCAAATACGGTCATTACGCTCTCCCAACTTCTCGATAAGGGCGCCATCCTACCACCGCGTCCCGGCGCGAGCAGCCCTTGACGCAGTCGCTGGCGCCCATCCTTCAAGCGTGCTGAACTGACCCGGCGGCCCGGCCTGCCCGGACGCATCCACGTCCAGCCGGAGGCCCCATGCAAGCCAGCGACCTGTCCCACCTGACCCCATCCCAGGTCGCCGACCTGCGCCGCAAGCTCGACGCCGCCGGCTGCCAGCCGCCGCCGACGGCCACCTCGGTCAGCGAACTGGCCGACGCCTTCGCGCTGCTGCGGCGCCGGAACGACCTGGCGCCGTCGAACCTGATCGACGCCGACACCCTGCGCTGCCTCGACGCCGCCGCCGGCGCGCTGTTCAACGAGGTGCTGCGCGATGAACTCGACATGCTGCGCCCCGACGGCGCCGAAGCGCTCGACGCCGGCCTGCCCCCCGACCGGGCGCGCATCCTGGCGCGCGCCCACGAAGGGCAATTGGTCGGCCTGGCCCTGTCCGGCGGCGGCGTGCGCAGCGCCACCTTCGGCCTGGGCGCGCTGCAGGCGCTGGCGCGCCACGGCCTGCTGCGCCAGATCGACTACCTGTCGAGCGTGTCGGGCGGCGGCTTCGTGGGCGGCTGGCTGTCGAAATGCCTGCATGCGCATGGCGGCGACATCGCGGCGCTCGAGCGCATGCTGGCGCCGCCGGCGGGCAGCGGCGAAGCGCCCGAGCTGCGCTTCCTGCGCCAGTACAGCAATTACCTGTCGCCGCAGGGCGGCATGTTCAGCGCCGACACCTGGACCCTGCTCGGCACCTACGCCCGCAACATGGGCCTGAACCTGACGATGCTGGTGGCCTGGATGTGCGCCCTGCTGCTGCTGCCGCGCTTCGCGGTATGGGCGGTGGACCGGGTGATCGCGCCGGGCGGCCCGTGGGCCGGGTGGAGCGACGCCGCCTGGATCGGCGGCGTGCTGCTGTTCCTGTGGGCGGTGTTCTGCATCGCGCTGTCGATCTCGAGCAAGCCGGAAAGCTCGCAGGGCCTGCGCCGCTTTCCGCTGTCGCAGGGCGCGGTGCTGTGGCTCATCAACCTGCCGCTGCTGCTGGCGGGCTTTCTCGGCAGCCTGGGATTGTGGCGCTACGGCGGCGCCGCGCCGTCATCGTTCCTGGCCGCGCAGCTGCATGCGCGCTGGTACTGGCTGCTGGCGCCGGGCGTGGTCTACTTCATCGTCTGGGCCAGCGGCTGGTACCTGGCGCACGACCGCGCCAGTCCGTACCGGCGCGCCGGCTACACCGTATGCGCCGCCGGTCTCGCCGCCGTGTGCGCGGTGCTGCTGGAAGCGGCGCGCGCCTTCGCACCGGCGATGCTGGCACTGGCCCCGGCCACCAGTGCGCGCCTGGCGCTGGGCCTGTGGGCGGCCATGGGCCTGCTGGTGCTGCTGGCGATCGCGCTGGCCGTGCACACGCGCCTGAACGCCGATCCGCCGCTGCGCGACCTGACCCGCGCCGAGCTGGGCGAAGGGCTGTCGCACTTCGTGTGCGCGCTGGGCGCGCTCACGCTCGGCACCGTGTTCCTGCTGGCCGGACTGACGCTGCTGCCGGCACCGGCGGCGTATCCGGTGTTGAACAATGCGATCGCGCTGGCCACGTTCGGCATGCCGTTGATGATGGTGCTGTTCGCCGCCACCATGACCCTCATGATCGGCCTGCTCGGGCGGCTGTACAGCGACGCCAGCCGCGAATGGTGGAGCCGGCAAGGCGCCTGGACCGCGATCTTCGCGCTCGGCTGGCTGGCGGCGTACGGCATTGCCTTTTTCGCCGCGCCGCTGCTGCACTGGGCCTGGCTGACCTACGAGCCGTGGTCGAACCTGGGCACGCTGGCCGGCTGGCTGGCGATGACGCTGTTCGGGCTGAAGGCCGGCAGCTCCACATTCACCGGAAACAGCGCCGGCGCGGGCCGCTCGTCGCGCTTCGAACTGGCCGCGCACCTGGCGCCCTACCTGTTCATGGCCGGCGTGTTCGCGCTGCTCGGGGCGCTGGTGCAGGCGACGGTCGCGCTGCCACACGTCGACTGCCCCGGCGCGCGCCTGGCCTGCGTGTATGCGGCGCACGCGCGCGCCACGCTGGCCACCGACGGCGCCACGCTCGGCATCGCCCTGTCCGGCTTCCTGCTCGCCGCGCTGGTGCTGGGCTGGCGCGTCGACATCAACAAGTTTTCGCTGTACATGCTGTACCGTAACCGCGTGGTGCGCGCCTGGCTGGGCGCCGGCAACCGCGCGCGCCGGCCGCACCCGTTCACCGGCTTCGATCCGGCCGACGACCTGCTGCTGGCCGAACTGCGTTATGCGCGCCCCTACCCGATCGTCAATGCGTCCCTGAACCTGATGGGCGGCCACGAGCTGGCCTGGCAAACCCGGCGCACCGCGTCGTTCGCCTTCACGCCGCGCTGGTGCGGCTACCAGGGGCCGGGCCCGGGGTCGATGGTCGGCTGCTATCGCCCGACCGACGGGTATGCGGCGCGCTCCGGTGTCGGCAACGACGACGATGCCGGCGTGCGCCTCGGCATGGCGGTGGCCCTGTCCGGCGCGGCGGTCAGCCCGAACATGGGCGCGCATTCGTCGGCGCCGCTGAACTTCCTGATGACGATGTTCAACGTGCGCCTGGGGCGCTGGTGCCCCAACCCGCAGCGCCCCACTTGGACCAGCGCATCGCCGCCGATCGGGCTGTTCAGCCTGCTGGCGGAGCTGTTCGGCCAGCTCGATGCCGATGCCGGCTACCTGCACCTGACCGACGGCGGCCACTTCGACAACCTCGGCATCCACGAACTGGTGCGGCGGCGCTGCCGGCTGGTGATCGCGCTCGATGTCGGCAGCGACCGCGATCTCGCCTTCGAAGACCTGGGCAACACGATCCGGCGCTGCGCCACCGAGCTGCACGTGCGCATCGAGCTCGATGTCTCGACACTGGCGGCGGCCAGCGGCGGCTTGTGCGGCGCGAGCTGCGCGGCCGGCGCGATCCGCTACAGCCAGGCCGACCGCGGCGCACGCGACGGCGTGCTCCTGTACATCAAGCCGGCCATCGTCGGCAGCGAGAACGCCGACCTGCTCAACTACCGCAAGCTGCATCCCGACTATCCGCACGAGAGCATCGCCGACCAGTGGTTCGACGAGGCCCAGTTCGAGAGCTACCGCGCGCTTGGGGAGCACATCGCCAATGGTGCGCTGCGCGCGGCGGCCAAGGCGTCGCTGCGCCAGGATGGCACGCGCGACTTGGCGG
>Ga0265780_10009708_pt1 | contig 11515 bp, 9 predicted proteins | sample P1T30metagenome_FD_192432 | JGI IMG/M metagenome (GOLD analysis project Ga0265780, IMG submission 192432) | Plant litter microbial communities from East Loma Ridge, Irvine, California - P1 T30 | ecosystem: Environmental > Terrestrial > Plant litter > Unclassified | place: USA: California... | reverse complement strand
GCAGGGCTTATAGCAATGCGGCAATCATCAACCTGCACGTGGGCTTTGAGCCGCTCACGCAATTGAAGGGAAGCAACAAGCGCCTGTCCACTATCCGCGCCGAAGACATCGACTTTGTCTGCCGCAGCACAAACAAGGACGGAAACAACAACGACATCTGCAAGGGCTTGAGACAGCTGTTCCACGATGCGGTCGCAAGTCACTGGTCAAACTGGGAAGTCAACAAGCTGACGGGCCATCATGACGAGTACATGGGCGAATGGACGGAGTTGTGTGTCAGATACGATGACTTCAGGATTACGCTGCTCGCGAGCTGCCGCACCTCGGACGCACAAAGGTACACTTTGTTCAAGCCTGTGAGCCAGTACTTGAGCGTCGAGAAGCGGAAGGCCGAGGAAGAAGTAATGGTCAAGTTGGAGAGTCCTGCCGCATCTCTTGGCGTCATCGGCGATCGCAGGCCAATAGCGACTCCAAAGAGTATCATTTCGGGCATGAAATGGAAGGGATTGAGGGAGCGACGTCAGAGGGAGAAAGCTGAGGCGGGGATCGAGGATGGTGAGGGAGAAGAGGCTGGAGAGGTTCGGGCACCTATGGGAAATGGTTGGACGATGGTAGATGCTGAGACCAAGAATGAGGCATAGTTGAGACGAGGAATTGGGCTAGCCATACATATTTGGCTTGCACTACAGTCTCTAGGACTGGGGATTGGCGCTGCATTGTGCTTTGAACCCTGTCTCTTATCGATGATGATCTCACGAAGGACACTCTAGAATAAGCTACGAATTTCACTCACACTAGATGATGGAGCTCCAAAATACTAGTCACTCATCTTCATCAAAGTCTTCAAAAGGCCAGTGCCGCTCAATCATCTCATCCAACCACGGGTCATCATCTGCCGAAGCAAGCGCGTTCTCCTTAATCTCAGCAGCAGTACTCTTGACAATCTCAAATCTCTCATTCAATGTCCATCCATCAGAGGCTATCCCAAGAAGCTCGTTGATCCGCTCCATATCGCCATCTGCCTCGCGATGCAAATCATCTAGCTTATCGATGCGTTGTGCTTCTTCTTGCGTGAAAGATACAGGACATGTGGGTGCATGCCCGTCATCATCTGTACGAGCAATCTTCCCCCAATGTTCGGCGATTTGAACGAGATCGTACTGAAGAGGCGTATTCAGACCCTCCCATGGCTCGCTGGCGTGATCGAAGATCCGACGCCGCAGAATATCCGCCTCGTCTGATAGAGCGGACCGATGCCGCTCGTTGAATCGTTGGGTGAAGCCCATGTAGAAGAAGTGCACATGCCTCTTACGATGCACTTCTAGAGCTTGAGAGCGATCGGCTTCGGATAGAGAGTCAAGATGCGCTGGAGGTTGGGGCGGCGTGAAATATCGTGACTCGGTATCATTGTAATTTTGGAAAGCGTTTGGAATGCCGGCGGCGAGGAATGTTGGGAGAACAATGGCGTGCTGCCAGTCAATCAGACTGGTAACTTGGAAGCCCTCGGATACGAATATGTTATTAGAATTCATGTCGGGGTGGCGTAAAACGGGGACTTTGAGCTCTGCGCTATCCGGTATGAGGTACGGAGCGACACGCAAGTAATCTTCAAGGGATTGCGCATGGGCCTTGGGATCTTGTTTGGTGTACTGAAAGGCTTCTCTGTTTTGCCGATAGAATGGATATCGCGGTTTTCCATATTCGTGTATCCAGGCCAGTTCCTTCTCGGCGGGAGCTTGGAGAACGCGCAGATCATCGACATCTATGCAAGTGAGTAAGATGTAGACTGTAATGGCTGATAATACATACGCGGCCCGCGATCAAGCTTAAGCTCACTACGCTTTTCAAACCACCAACGAAGTCCAGCATATGGGCCGATACAAAATTTCCCGCTTGATCCTGGTACGTTTACTTTTGCGGTATTTGAGTCTAAATCTTGAGCGTAGTAGATACTCCCACTCGCAGGCAGATGTATGTTGAACAACTTAGATTCAAGCTGGACAATATCGTGCAACACCTGAAGCCTCTGCTCTTCGGAAAGCTCAAACCAAGAGTCTCCAATTGGTCGTCCGGAAAGTTTCTCCATAATCATGTACTCTGAACCAACAGGATTTTCGTCGACATTGTATCCAAGAACTCGCGGGGCCAGTATACCATGTCCGCGGACGAAATCCATGGTCGCGACTTCGCTTGCCATGGCCAGACGTCGAGGCAAAGTAGAAGGGTAGGGTAGTCGGGCCAGAATAGATGTCCCATCTTCCATGCTCAACTCAAAGATCCGGTTGAAACCACCTTCTGCTATCTTAGTGACGCATTTTACATTCGACTCGGGTTGGTTGAGAGCTCTAGCGGCGGCTTTCTTGAGCTCTTCTACATTGAAATATAATCGTCGCTCGGCGAGACGCAGCTTCTCGTTGTATCTATTACGCAAAATATCAGAGACTTTCCACTTCTAGCATTAAGTACATTCTTTAGTGGTAGCTTACAGCCATCTACCAGAAGTATACTCAAACAATTCTTGACGTCCTGTCGTGACATTTCGTGTGATGATTCGAGACAAAGCTCGTGTATTAGAAAAGCGCCAAAATACACTGAAATGAGGGTTCGTATGTAAGCGCAATGGCTGTAGCTCCCGCCGAGAGGCTGAAATCCGTAACATCTTGACCTAAACTGGCGCCTAAGATTTCGAAGCGCTACCAGACAACATCAACGAAGGTCCAGGCATGCGCTTCTCTTCAAGGGCAACAGGAAGTTGTTGAAGGATACAATTAGAAATTCAAATTATAGGTTTGAGGTCATGTGTAGAGTAAGAATGACCGCGTAGCACATGCATGATCCAGAGCTCTCACGTGCTGGCCGTGCTAACTAGAGTGGGCACTAGCGGCACTAGTTTATACAGAAGCGATTCCGCTGCATGTTCACTTCAACAATAAATGTGGCTATGGCGCGAGAAATTTCAAAAAATTCATCACATTTGTCGTCAAGAATGAAAAGGAGATACCACATGTTTAACCGTGAATTCAACATGCCACAGATAGTCACATGTCAATGGCATGCCTCCAGCAATTACTCCCCGCGAGTACGGTGGCTCAGCAAGTAGTTGTAATCAGGCATTGCATCCTTGACATACCTCTCAAGATTTCCCGCCTCTTCCTCGCCCCACTCAGCCGTCCATTTCGTCTTTTCGGCCTCAATGTCAAGACTACGAGCATCCATGCCCTTGATAATGCCTTTAGAAGCATTTATCGTCGACTTGAACCGCGCCATGATTGGGTCTTTCTCGTGTACTTCGTCCCATTCATACTGAACGGCTTCGGGGTCAAGGCCAGTCTGAAAACAGAGTTGACGAACCGCTGCAGGGTTGTTCATGATATCATCCGCATCGATGACTCTGGGCTTCCGCTCGCTGCTGGCGTTCTTGAGGTACCAGTCGAATATGGCCCGGGAATGACGTAGAGTCAGCGTACTGTAGAGTATGGGGTGTAGAGTAGACGTATCGTCCATAATGCTGGCCTGGGCCCGGACCATGGAGGGAAACATCAGCGCTGGATGGCGGATTTGGAAGATGGGTTGCATGGAGAGGAGGAAGCGATCTGGCAGACTTGTAGGGTTCGTGTGTGCTGATTTCGGCCCATCGCGTTCTTGAAGTACGGGAGCTTTGACTTCGTCGTCTGGGAACTCAAATGCAAAGAACTTGTCTGCGGCTAAGAGATAGAGGGCGTGTTCTTTGATGAATGCTTGTTTGCCCTAATGCTGTCAGCGGACGAGGACTAGGATCGATGAGCACGCTATTCCATCATGAAATTGGGCAATTGTAGTTGTCATGCAATATAAGCGTTTGATAGGAACCACAGCTGATGTTGCTTGTGTCTTCCACATTTCTTGTACACATGGTACTTACATTCTTTTGCGCATCCGCCACCTCGTCCTGTAAATTCTCCCAGCCCTTCTGGAAGGCGGCAAAGGCGGTGTTACGATCATCCTCCGGCCACTCGCTCAACCGACCTCTGTGCATTTTGGCCAATGACATGATTGCAGCATCAAATAGTTTGTAGCCAGAGTTCTGGTAACCTGGTTGCTTGGCCATCATCACCTGGAACATGTTCGAAGCTGAACGCGGATGCGTCAGAAGATAGACTCCCCGACGTTCCGGTACATCGCTTGTTTCCGCGGTCTCGATCTTTCCTGGCATATTGGTATGATTTGAGAGTACCTAGGTGTGGTCGTCTGAGAAATGGTTTAATCGGTAATGCGCGCGGGAGAAGGACAAAACAGAATCTTGTGCCTCTTTGCATCCCCACCACAAAACCTCTTAAGCGGCCCCGAGGGCCCCGAGCCCTGTCATTGAAGTGGAGCATTACATTTTAAATCTATTTATTTCTGGTTAGGAGCTTAAAGACTGGGGAGTGGTTCGCAGGAATGATGAGCCCGGCAATAGGATCGGTCAAAGTACACCCCGACAACCCGGGACCAAGCGATCACCCGAACTAGTACTGCTGGCGGCTGTCAAGCGTATGTGCGAACGGAAATAATAAGATCGGCAACAGGCAGACAAACCAATCAGTAGGTTAACTGTTAGTGGACCGCCTCCACATCGGAATACTCAATTCTGAGAGGCCGACCTGCGCGTGGTTTCGGAACGATGACACTCTCAAGAATAATTTATTTGCTATTCATCCTAGAAGATCTCCGTTGGATACATCTCGAACTGTAGGCTTTTGGTGCATATAGTGCTTAGCCAGTAGCAGCTGTCACCATTGCTGGTGCAGCATGTTGATCAGGGTCCTGACTTCCCACCACACCCGCCTCTTCCAAACCAGTCTGCACCCTCTTTACCGACTTCTGCGCCTCACTTTCTTCAATATACCCTTAACTCACGTTAGTAACTCCACCTCCCCAAGACACATCAGTCGACATACCAGTAATCCCATCTGCGATGGAGAGGAAATTAGCTCCCAGCAACACCATAGCCACAATTTGCCCAAACCCCCAATCCGAGCCCGATACCCCTCCATCTAGATACCGCTCGTTTGATGCGCGCAGTGCGAAGATGGAGTAAATGTGCAGTGGGCATTGCAAGAGCGCAACCGACAATAGTTGGTTCTCCGTGTCCGACGCCACGAGATCTGCTCCTATGCCATAGACACTCTGGAGCCCAAGGATTTCACCACGCAAAGAAGCAATGATCATTTCACCCGCACGGGATGTAGCAATTTTGGGAATTTCGGCTACCACACGCTCCAGTAGTCTGACTTCAAGTGGCTGAGACTTTTCCTGGGACCCGGTCGATTGGCCAAGTGCGATTGCGATGGAAATTACGGTGTACATGAATGTAACGCCAATATATGCGTGGTCTGCGCGTGGATGCTTGTCGCCTGGGTAAGAAGTGTTCTTGGTGCGGTAGCAGTGGAAGGGAATGTTGTTGTCCCAGGATTGCAGGCGGGCGGCGAAGATACTGAAGTAAGTTATGAACAATGCAGCCCAGATGACGATGAGGAACTGCCTGGTATGTCTCTTGAGACGGCCGTTGCTGGAGATGCATCTGCTTGCTGCGCAATTGGAGATCCTATGTCACAGATGTGTTAGCGCAAGCCGTTGCACTTCATGTATCTAGTAGGTGAACCCCACTTACACCACGAGACTTATGGCGTCGTAGAGGATATGCATATGGTAAAAGCTCATTGTATTAGCTTGAACCAGAGCGCTTATCAGCAGTGCTATCCCTATGGCCATCGTTTTAGTTGCGTACAAAATCTATCTTCCAGCGTTGGCAAACCTACCAGTGAAGGTCTGTGCATCGTTACCTGCTAGCAGGATTCGATTCGCAAACCCCAATCTCATAGCTGTAGGCGTGCGTTCATCCTCGATCTTGGAATTTTCGGTTCGTAATCGCTTGTGGTCAGGTTGCTTCCCAACAACCCATTCCCATATCCTTCCTGTCATGCGCCGATGGGAAACCTGTCTTGGCTGACAATCTACAGGTGGCTTGGGTACGTGGAATTTAAGCAAGCTATTAAATGGGCCGGGTAGAATGGTACTGTACGCCTTCAGCAAAGGCCGCAGCCATGCTGGGAACAGGTCGATAGGGCTAGGAGGACGAGGGTCCGGGTCTGCGTCTTTCCATCTCTGTTGGATAATGCTTGAAAGGACAAAAGTGTAAATTGAGACGACCACAGCGATGATTGACTGAATAACAAAAGCAACTAATATCTGTATGCTATATCAGCTCAGCTCGGCCGTACAAAGAAGACTCATTCCAAGACCAGCTATATCTGGGTTTGCTTCTCCGATAGATACGCACACCATTTCGTTTGACACTAATTCATAGATATTTCAGAATGCGAGAGGCTGGTGTTAGGATGGAGAAGCCTGGTTTTAAGCACGCGGCTGAGGAAATGTAACCGAGCTGCGGCAAGCCACCGTCTTCTAACTGGTCGAGAATACATCTAGATTCAGCCGTCCCAGACTCCTCAGCCCAATTAACTTTTCTGAGCGATTGCCCAACAGCTCCTTGCGAATCGCAAGAAAATAATGGTTTGATAGCCGATAGAAAGGTCGGGGCAAGCAAAACACGGATTAGCGTACCATACTGTCTCGTTGCTTCTAGCTCCCAACTCAACGTTGAACCTGATCTTTGGCAATATCACATACAGTGTCAGCGTGGTCCGATGTAAATTGACAAAAACCATGTTCCCGAATTCCATTTCTCATATGTACAAAGTGTCCGGTTCAATTGCCCCTATCACCCCGGAGACGATGCGAAAATGATGTGGTCACTAAACGTGCATCTAATCACACGCTGCAGACAAAGAACCAGAAAGAAAAAAAAGTCACCAGGGTAATGGAAAGTAAGATCGAGTATGTTAAGCGAACGCAATGCTCCAGCGCCCCACGCAATGCACAAACACAATAACCCAACAAAATACTGGGGTAAAGATTCCTTCGCACCGTGAAAACCAATTTGTTGGTCGTCTCTCAAGCAAGACTGGAAGTTGCTACACTTGTACCAGTCTTCCATTTCCAACATGTGGTGCTAGATCGCTGTGGGAGACGCAGCTGATATGGACGCGTTGCCTCTCGCAAGGGGGCCAGTCCGATGTGTCTCGAGCAATTTGGATTTTAAGATCGTAATGCTAAAATGAGCATGTAGGCCTGAATACAAATAAGGGCCTATGGAAATGGGGGTGGTGCCGGGTATCTCGAGAAAGAGTCATGGGAACGATGCCGTCGTTTCGCTTTCGCCGTAATCGCTGAAGCCATATCGCAGTAAATCTGAAACACTTTTCAACGAGCTCGCCAAAGTAAGGACACGAAGAAATTTCGCTGAGAACGAAGGAGGTGAGCAATCAGGCGAATGCTTCATTAGACGTCGAAGTTCCCCTGGTTGAAGATGTCGTGGTCGTTGCTCGGGATGACGCCAGACATTCTATCTCCGCGTCCCGCTGGCCTGTCCCAGTCGACTTCGTCCTTTTCGTCCTCTTCCATTCGTTCCGAGTCGTCTCGTTGTCTGTGGGCAAACTGCTGGTCCATCGTACTTTGATCGGTGAAAGTGAAACCAGCGAAGTTTGCTTGCATGGTCGGCGACAAAGGTGTCGACGCAGGATTGACACCAGATGCGAGCGCCGCTGCCCGGGCGTTTAGAGAACCATTGCCATTCAGGGCATTGGTGAACTCTGGGTCAAAGTTTGAAACGTCCAGCTCGCCCTTGAGCTTAGGCTTGAAGGGCGGTACGACGTTCTTCTTATGCAGCGCCTCCCAGTCAACGTCGGCAAAGAAGGGATGAGCCTTGAGCTCTTCAGCATCTCTTGTGGCACCCAACCTGTGCTTCGGGTTCCGGTTCAGAAGACCCTTGACAAAATTTCGGCCTTCAGTGCTCAGAGCATCCCGAGGAAACCTGACCTTTCCAAAGGCAATGTTCTTGTACATTTGCTGCGTGTCCTCTGCGTAGAAGGGACTCCAGCCACAGCACATCTCGAAGACGAGCACGCCAAGGGACCAGAAATCGACCATCTTGGTGTAACCGTGCTCATCAAGAAGAACCTCAGGGGCCAAGTACTCGGTGGTCCCGCAGAAGGTGTTTGTGGTAGCGTTCTCGGTAAGGTTGGCCTTGGAAAGACCAAAATCACAGAGCGCGATGTGGCCGTTCGCGTCGAGGAGAATGTTCTCAGGCTTTAGGTCTCGGTAAACGATGTTGTGCTCATGAAGGTGTTGCAGTGCCAGGATGAGTTCGGCAATGTAGAACTTAGCTCGAGCTTCCTGGAAACGGCCTTCCCTCTGCAGATGCCAGAAGAGCTCGCCGCCTGACATGTAGTCTGTCACGAGGTAAAGGTCTGAGGGTGTCTGAAACGAGAATTTGAGTCCGACTATGAACGGCGACTCGGCCATGGCGGTCCGTACGAGGATATTGCGTTCTCCAAGGGTGTGTGCCACTTCTTTCTTCTGTACGATGACCTTCTTTGAAAGCACCTTCATGGCGTATATGCGGCGAGTGTCCCGCTTCCGCACCTGGAAGACCTGACCAAAGGTGCCTTTGCCGATCAGCTTGAGGATCTCGAAATCCTCGGGTCCGTAGTGCTTCTTGTCAATCTTGTGAAAGTTGAGCTTCAGGTGGATCTCGCCGGTGACGTGGGCGCCGTCTCTTTCCCGTGGCTCCAGATGGAACCAGCCGTCGTAAGGGTGCTCGTACTCGACAAGATTGGGACAGAAACGGACATGACCGAGGAAGGCTTCGCCGTTGGATCGGTCGTAGACGGAAATGTCAATCTCGGCGTGGTCGCCAACAACGTCACTGCATCGAATTAGCTGTTGTGGTGAGAGGACGGTTTGCCACACTTACAAAATAGCTTCATGCTCCCACTTGGGGTCTGAAATGTCCTCTAGAGAGCTCTCACGTGCGTCGGAACTGTGACCGCTGTTGCTACTCTGGCGACTCTTCATTGGTATGGCCATTGGGCGGCCCATCTCGCTCTCCGTGCGCTTCATCTGCATGGGGGCGGGGCGGCCCTTCTTGTCATCGTGCCGCGGCCCATCTGAAATGTACTCGGCCCACTGGAACTGGCACACGACATAGGGATCCACGCTTGGGCGCAGACCGCGTCCCTCTGATATTGTGACCTCGAGCTTACCCTTTGGCGGGCCTACGACGGGCGTTCCCTTGGTCTCCTTGGACTTGTCCGAGGCATTGGAGGTCCGCGAGAGACTCGACGGCTTGGGCTTGCTCTCGTGTGAGCGTGTGCGGGGAGTCTGTGGGGGAGTGGCCTGATTTTGCGGTGGCGCAAAGGCGCCCTCTGTTAGCTTCTCCGATTCTCCAGCCAACTGCGAGGTGGAGGGGGTGCGGGAAGAGGCACTGGGGGTGGGGCTGGGGAGCATGTTGGTGGGATGCGAAGGTGACTCTTTTTCTTCCTGGACCGGCGCTGGGCGGTCCTGGGAAGCGGTGGTGGCAGAAGTAGCAGGTGCGGGGGAGGGGTCGGCCAGCGAAGATTTCCTCGGGGGCATGAGAGAGTCACGAACCTGGCCAAAGTAACTGTGCAGAATACCCGGCAGTCGCTTGTCAGTCGGGTCGGGGCGGGGCGTCGTGGCTCCGGGCGGCGTTGAGCTGGTGGAGCCGATCTGGTCGTGGCTTTCGTCTTCGTTGGCGCCTCTGTGCGGAGTTAGCAGCGTGCTGGCAGGCATCGTTGCGGTGCTGCGGCGGGTGAGAGTGAAAGTGAGAGTGAGAGTGAGAGTGAGACAGAGACAGAGAAAGACAGCAGGCTGAGGCTGATGCGTGGGGTCATCAGGAATTGCTCAGTAGTGTGTAACGTTGGCAGCCGTCGACTCTCGGCCAGCAGCTGCGTTCCCACATGCGTGGAGAGCTAAGCGATGCCGGCCGCGCCTGCCAGAGTGCTTTGCTCATATCATCATCATCATCATCATCATCCTCACCATGACTGGACTGGGCATTGACGCGCCCTCGCACCGCCCCGGGAACAGCAACTGCTGGCACAAACAATTAAATTGGTGCTTACCTCTGCATCATGGCCTGCCGCAGTAAGTCGGCCGCGCCAGATGAGTTGCCGCCGTTGGAATTGGTCATTTTGGGGGATTTCAGGTAGGTGGGCAGACGGCTGTGGCCGACGTTGAGGTTGGAGAGAGTGGGAACGGCCGACTGAGATTTGGTAGATAAATGGCGGGGTCGAATCGTTTTGGCACTGCTGCTCTCCGATGGCGCGCGATTGAGTCCGGGCCGTTTGGAACGCCCATGGACGGCGGGTGTCGACGAAATGTTGGTGGTGTCGGCGAGGCTGGCGTGAGGGTCCAAGGCGCTGGATGCAGTCTGAGGCCGCTGGGGAAAGTCAAAGGTCGGGAGGGTTTCTCGCGGGCGTGAAGTCATAATAATCAAACCTGGATGCGCGAACCTGGCTCGCGCTCCAACGACCCGGCGTCTAGCTTGACTCGGCGCAGTCTGTATCGAGATGCGAAAACTCTTCTATCGGGCCCTGCCTGTGCGCGCGAAAGGCAAGCAGCCCGATTATTATGCGCGCGGCGGTGTGAACAGCGCGGTCCCGGTACTTGACTCTTTCGCAGGTACCCCAGGGCGGGCGGAACGTGGGCAGCGTGTGTCAAGATATGACCGGAGCCTGGTCGAGCCTCTGAAATAACTTAGAATGTAGAGGGACTGATATCAGACGCCCTGCGTGATAGCAACCTGGCTGTCCTGTGTGACTGGATAGGCAATTGCAGCGCGCTTCACGCGACCCCAAGCAGGCACTTGCAATTGCTTTCCTCCGAAGACGCACACGCAGACCCAGACATGCTTGTCACGACGAATCGTCGACTCGACTGCCGGCTTGTACTAGCCCATGAGCCATGGCACGCTGTTGCCCGGCTTTCACCGCCACTGTCGTCTGCTATCACGTCTGTGCTCAACGAGCAGCTCAACCAGACCTGAATACCGTTCCCTGGGCCAAGACTTGTCACGCACGCTGACGTCTTTCGGCGTCTGTCCCCACCCGCTGCTGGTCGTGCAGCACTTACTCCTATGTAATCGGCCGGGAGCACAGAGTCCCTGGCTAGGATCGCGCCTGTGAACAACCACCGCCAATCAGCCGCAGCATTCGCCCGTATCAAGTGGGCGATCATGTCCTGTCATCAGCCGAAGTGGAATGAAGCCAATTTGCTGCGGCAAGCCCTGAGACTGTTGTTTGACCACCTCGTCAACCATCTTCACAGACTGTTGCATGTGTTGCCGCCGCAGCCCGATATGGCGACATAGAGCGCCCCACGTGAATGTACACCGGTCTACTTGGAGCAGCTGATGCGGCCAGGCGTGACTAGAGCATACACCGTACCGACCATGAGTGCAGTGCATTCCCATGGTCAGGTGTCAGCATACATGGGAGAATTACTAACTTAGTAATTACTAAGTTACGTAGTAATTACTATTTAGTAATTACTATTTAGTAATTACTAAGTAAAATAGTATTACGTAATAATAGTAATTACTAAATTAGTAATTACTAAATTTAGTAAAATAGTA
>Ga0265780_10009707_pt1 | contig 11516 bp, 10 predicted proteins | sample P1T30metagenome_FD_192432 | JGI IMG/M metagenome (GOLD analysis project Ga0265780, IMG submission 192432) | Plant litter microbial communities from East Loma Ridge, Irvine, California - P1 T30 | ecosystem: Environmental > Terrestrial > Plant litter > Unclassified | place: USA: California... | reverse complement strand
CGCGAGGGCCGGGCCGCCATGCCGCACGAACTGCGTGCGGCGCTGCCCGAATTCCACGAGCGCCTGCGCGCGGTGGGCCTGCACCCGCTGGCGATTCCCGAAGTCGAAGCCGACGACGTGATCGCCACCGGCGTGATGCGCTGGCTGTCGGAAGGACGCGGCGAAGCGATCGTCGCCACCACCGACAAGGACTTGCATCCGCTGATCGCGCACGGCGCGCTGGTGTGGGACCACTTCAAGAACGAGTGGCATGACGACGCCTGGGTGCGCCAACGCTTCGGTGTCGCGCCCGAGTTATTGCACGACCTGCTGGCGCTGATGGGCGACCCGACCGACGGGGTGCCGGGCGTGTCAAAGATTGGCATGAAGACCGCGGCGCGCCTGCTGGGTGCCTATGGCAGCCTGGACGCCGTGATGGCCGGCGCCGGCATCCTCAAGACGCCGCTTGGCGAACGACTGCGCGCCGAGCGTGAGATACTCGAGATCTCGCGCTGCCTGGTGTCGCTCAAGCTCGACGTGCACCTGGGCGTGACGTGGAAGATGCTGGCCTATGACGCCCACTGAAAGGGATTAGAGCAATGCTGAAGGCGGTAATCGTGGATGGAAACGCGGTCTCGCGCGCGATGCTGGGCACCGTGCTGGCCGACGGCAGCTACAACGTGGTCGGCGCGACCCACACCAGCGCGCTCGGCTACGCGCTGGCAATGAAGCACCACCCGCACGTGATCTGCATCGCGCGCGAGCAGGTCGACGACGGCAGCAACGTGGTCGAGCAGCTGCGCGCCAGCCTGCCCAAGACGCTGATCTTCATCGTCTCCGGCACCCTCGACGCGCAGGCGGTGCAGTCGGCGGTGGCGCGTGGCGTGCACGGCTTCATCGTCAAGCCGTTCAAGGCCGACACCGTGCTCAAGACCATCCGCAATACGGTGATTGCCTTCGTCAAGAAGCAGCAGGCGACAGGCAAGCAGGACTAGCGCAGCTGCTCCAGGCGTTCGACCGGCGCCGGCTGCGGCGCTTGTGGCGGTGCGCCGAGCCGTTGCGGACTGGGCGCGATATACCAGCCGCGCAGGTCGAAGTCGCCGGGCAACTCAGGCAGTAATCCGGCGCGGTAGCTGCCTTCGAGCGACGGTTCGGACGGTGTGACGATCCGATAACGGATCTCGCCGTCCACTAGCCGCCAGGCAGTGACGTGCGAGCGCTTCTTGAACTCGATCTCGACCTGGTGCGAGACAGGAGCGGCGGGCACCGATAGCGGGCCGGCGGGAAAGGCCTGCTGCAGCGCCGCCAATGGAATGGCGAAGGCATATCCCCAGAAATCGAATTCGTGCCCGGTGGGGCGGGTGTCGATGATGGCAACGCCCCCCCTGACGAGCAGGCGCTGGCGCTTGCCGCCGCTGTCCAGCTCGACCAGTATCTCCTTGTTCCGGTAGCCGGACATGCGCACCGCCGACTCCTTTGAGCGCACGTCGAGCTGGCCGACGCACCCCCATTGCATGGGCTGCGCGGAACAGGCGCCGTCGATTTCCGGCAGGGCGCTGGCGGGAAGCGCAACGCCCAGTATGGCAAGCGTGAAGAGACGGACTGGCGCGGGCATGGATCCTCCATCGGCGAAGGTATTCGCGCATGCTAGCACGCCCCGCCTGGCCGCTAACTGCGGCGCTTGATCTCGTCCGACGCGATCGCGGTCAGCTCGCGCAGCGCGCGCAACTCGCGTTCGCGCAGGCGGCGCGGCTCGCTGTCGAGCACACACAGGGAGCCGAGCGCCATGCCGCGCGCGTCGAGCACCGGATAGCCGGCGTAGAAGCGGATGTGCGGATCGCCCGTCACCATCGGGTTGTCCGCGAAGCGCGGGTCGCTGCTGGCATCTTCCACGATGAAGGGACCGTCCTGCATGATCGCGTGGCTGCAGAAGGCCAGTGCGCGCGGGGTCTCGCGCCGCTCCACGCCGACGCGCGACTTGAACCACTGGCGCTCCCCGGACAACAGCGTGAGCAGGGCCATCGGACACTCGGTCACGTGGCTGGCCAGCCAGGTCACGCGGTCGAATACTTCCTCTTGCGGCGAATCCATCAGCTTCGATGCGGCCAGCGCTGCCAGGCGTTCGGCTTCGTTGATCGGCACCGGATAGTTGGGCGCGGGGGCGGGCAGGAACTCGCCTCCCAGCGCTGCAGCGCTGGCCGCGGAGCGATCCGCAGCCTGCTGCCTGATCACCGCATTCACGGCGCTGCTGCGCACGCGCCGATGCCCGCCCGGGGTCTTCCAGGTTGGCAGCGCGCCGCTCTCCATCCATACCTGGGCGGTGCTCACCGCCACGCCCAATAGCCGCGCCGCCTCGCGCGTGGTCAGGATCGGATCTTCTTTATCGGCTCTGTGCGGCATTGCGGGCTCCCTGCTGTAATAAAGCAATTTTACATGAGGAAACAAAAAATGACGAATATGACGATACAATTGGAGATAATTGTTGACTCAAGGAATTTTTTTCGCAACAATGAGTGCCAGCTCGTCAATTTCGTCACTTCGTGCGCATGAGCGCACCAGTCAGGTCGCTTATGAACTCACCCACCGAAGCCGCACTATTTTCACCGTCGCCCCACGAGATAGCGCGTCTCGAGGCCCTGCGCCGTCTGGAGCTGCTGGATACGCCGCCCAGCGAGGCATTCGACCGCATCACGCGTATGGCGGCCCAACTGTTCGACCTGCCGATCGCCGCGGTCTCGCTGACCGACAGCGACCGCCAGTGGTTCAAGTCGAAGGTCGGCGTACCGCACGACACCATCCCGCGCCTGCGTGCGCCGTGCGCCATGGTGTCCGACAGCAGCGAGCTGCTGGTCGTGCCTGACCTGCTGGATGACGATCATCTGCGCGGCAGTGTGCTGGCCGAGGGCGGCATCCGCTTCTATGCCGGCGCGCCGCTGCTCACCAGCGAAGGTTTCTGCCTGGGCGCGATGTGCGTGCTCGGCACCGAGCCGCGCCAGATCACCACCGCCGAGAGCCAGGCCCTGAAAGACCTGGCCACCATGGTGATGTCGCAGATCGAACTGCAGCACGCGCTGGGCCGGGTCGACCCCGTGAGCGGACTGCCCAACCGCAACCAGTTCATCAGCGACTTCACCGACCTGGAACTGGGTGAGCCGCCCGGCGACATGCGCCTGGCGGCCCTGGTCAGCCTGGCTAGCCCGCAAGAGCTGAGCGACGCCCAGCGCGTGATGGGTTCCGGCTACCTCGACGAGATGGTGCGCGACGCGGTGCCGCAGCTGCGCCTGGGCGGTGCCGGCAAGATCTACCACGTCGGCAGCACCCAGTTCGCCTTTTTCGCACCGCGCGACGTCACGCTCGAGACCTTCTGCCTGCAACTGCAAGCGTGGCTTGACGCGCGCGCCAGTTACGGCCAGGCGCGCCTGATCACCACGACCACGGTCGGCATTGCGCCGTTCACCATCGGCCATACCGAAGGCCTGGACCTGCTGCGCAATATGCACAGCGCGGCCCACGACGCGCTGGCCGCCGAACGCTGCGTGCGCGTGTTCTCGTCCGAACACGATGCGATCCTGCAGCGCCGCTTCTGGCTGGTCACTGCCTTTGGCGCCGCGCTCGAAACCCGCAACCAACTGCACCTGGTGTACCAGCCCAAGGTCGGCCTGGTCGATGGCGCCTGTACCAGCGTCGAAGCGCTGCTGCGCTGGAGCCATCCCGACAAGGGCACGATCTCGCCCGGCGAATTCATTCCCGTGATCGAGACCACCTCGCTGGCGCGCGCCACCACCGAATGGGTGCTCGATGCCGCCATGCGCCAGATCGCGGCATGGCGCCAGGATGGCGTTGCGCTGCAGGTGGCGGTCAATGTGTCGGCGGTGAACCTGGAAGAGCCGGATTTCTGCGACCGCGTGCTGATGCTGTTGCAGCGTCATGCCTTGCGCCCGGCCAGCCTGGTGATTGAGCTCACCGAGAGCGCCCTGATGCGCAATCCGAAGGTGGCGCAAGCCACGCTGGAACGCCTGGGGCGCGCCGGCGTGCAGCTGGCGATCGACGATTTCGGTACCGGCTACAGCAGCCTGTCGTACCTGCAAAGCCTGCCGGCGAACGTGGTCAAGATCGACCAGAGCTTCATGTGCGACCTGGGCCAGGATGAACGCCGGCGCGCGCTGGTGGCCACCATGATCAAGCTGTCGCACGACCTGGGCCACAAGGTGGTGGCCGAAGGCGTGGAAACGGTGGAAGTGGAAGATTTTTTGCGCGAGGCGGGCTGCGACGAGGTGCAGGGCTACCTGCACGCGCGGCCGATGGCGCCGAACGCACTGGCCGCATGGCTGGCCGCGCGCGCCCGGTAGAACTTACGCGATGCCCGAACGGGCGTCGATGATGCCGCCACCCAGGCAGACGTCGCCGTCGTACAGCACGGCCGACTGGCCCGGCGTGACCGCCCATTGCGGCTCAAGGAAGTCGAGCGCAAAGCGGCTGTCGCCTTCGGCCAGTACGCGGCAGGCCACGTCGGCCTGGCGATAGCGGGTCTTGGCCGCCAGCTCACGTGGATCGGGCGCATGGCCCGCGATCCAGCTGGCCTGGCCGGCTTCCAGTGCTTGCGAGAGCAGCCATGGATGGTCGTGGCCCTGCACGATATACAGCGTGTTCGCCTCGATGTCCTTGCGCGCCACGAACCACGGCTCGCTGATGCCGTCCGCGGTCTTGCGCGATTTGAGGCCGCCGATGCCGATGCCCTTGCGCTGGCCCAGCGTGTAGAACGACAGGCCGACGTGTTCACCGACCGTGCTGCCGTCATCGAGCTTGATCGGGCCCGGCTTGTACGCCAGGTAGCGGTTCAGGAAGTCGCGGAACGGGCGCTCGCCGATGAAGCAGATGCCGGTCGAATCCTTCTTGGCGGCGTTCGGCAGTTGCAGCTTCTCGGCGATCTTGCGCACCTCGGTCTTGGGGATTTCGCCGAGCGGGAACAGCGACTTGGAGAGCTGCGCCTGGCTCAGGCGATGCAGGAAGTAGCTCTGGTCCTTGGTCGCATCAAACGCCTTGAGCAGCTCGAACTTGCCCGTGCCCGTGTTCTCGCGCACGCGCGCATAGTGGCCGGTCGCGATCAGGTCAGCGCCCAGCTTCATTGCATGGTCGAGGAAGGCCTTGAACTTGATCTCGGCGTTGCACAGCACGTCCGGGTTCGGGGTGCGGCCGGCCTGGTATTCGCGCAGGAATTCGGCGAACACGCGGTCCTTGTATTCGGAGGCGAAGTTGACCGCCTCGATGTCCACGCCCACCACGTCGGCCACGCTGGCCGCATCGATCCAGTCCTGGCGCGTCGAGCAGTATTCGGAGTCGTCGTCGTCTTCCCAGTTCTTCATGAACAGGCCGACCACGTCGTAGCCTTGTTCCTTCAGCATCCACGCCGCGACCGAGGAGTCGACTCCGCCCGACATCCCGATCACGACTTTTTTCTTGCGCATGTTACGTCCGTATGTGTTCTTTAGATCCCGCCTTCGAATACCGAAGGGTGGGTGTGCAGCAGCGACAGCGGCGTGCTCTGGCCGGCGAGGTAATCGTCCACGCACTTGAGCACGATCGGGCTGCGATGGCGCTCGGCGGTGGCGGCGATCTCGTCGCGCGTCATCCACAGCGTGCGCAGGATGCCTTCATCGAGCGGCTGGTCGAACTTGCGGCCGACGCTGCCGGCAAAGGTGAAGCGCAGGTAGGTGACATCGGCATTGCGCGACTTGGAGTGGTAGCGCGACATGTACATGCCCACCAGCGTGTGCGGGATGAACTCGTGCGCGGTCTCTTCGAGCGCTTCGCGCACGACTGCCTGTTCCAGCGATTCAAGCGGGTCGAGATGGCCGGCGGGCTGGTTCAGCTTGACGCCTTCGCTCGTCTCTTCCTCGATCAGCAAAAAACGGCCCTCATGCTCGATGATCGCAGCCACGGTAACCGATGGTTTGAAGATGTCGCTCATGCCTGTCCTTGAAAATGAGCCGGTATTCTACCTTGACAAGGTGCCAGTCTGCTCAGCCTTGCCTCTCCTCGTGTGCTTGCCTGTCGTTAATTGGGCTTGATCTGTCGCAAAAAAGCCGGCAAATCGCCTCTTACACATGAGATTGCTCATGACAATGGCAAATTCGTCAAAAGAAGTTTATATTGGGGCAATGTTGTAAAGACAATGAGCTCAGTAGTCCAACCCTGTGGAGGTTCCATGAGGATAGGCATACCGGCCGAGACAAGGCCGGGCGAGACCCGTGTTGCAGCGACCCCCGAAACCGTCAAGAAGCTCGCCGCGAAGCACCAGGTCCTGGTGCAGGCCGGCGCCGGGCTGGCCGCCGCCGCCCCCGACAGCGCCTATGAGGCGGCCGGCGCCAGCATCGTCGATGCCGCCGGTGCCTTCGGCGCCGACATCGTGCTCAAGGTGCGCAGCCCCGATGGCGCCGAACTGGCCCTGATGCGGCGCGACGCGGCGCTGGTCGGGATGCTCGATCCTTTTGATGCCGACCACCTTTCTGTATTGGCCGCCGCCGGCATCAGCGCCTTCGCACTGGAAGCGGCGCCGCGCATCACGCGCGCCCAGTCGCTCGACGTGCTCTCTTCGCAAGCGAATATCGCCGGCTACAAGGCCGTGCTGATGGCCGCCAATACCTACGGCCGCTTCATGCCGATGCTGATGACGGCGGCCGGCACGGTCAAGGCGGCGCGCGTGTTGATCATGGGCGTGGGCGTGGCCGGCCTGCAGGCGATCGCCACCGCCAAGCGCCTGGGCGCCGTGATCGAGGCGTCCGATGTGCGCCCACCGGTCAAGGAGCAGGTGGAGTCGCTCGGCGCCAAATTCATCGACGTGCCGTTGCTGACCGATGAAGAGCGCGAGATCGCCAAGGGCAGTGGCGGCTATGCGCGGCCGATGCCGGCCGACTGGATGCGGCGCCAGGCGGAGCTGGTGCACGAGCGCGCGAAGCTGGCCGATATCGTGATCACCACGGCGCTGATCCCGGGCCGCAAGGCGCCGGTCCTGATCAATGAGGACACGGTGCGCGCGATGAAACCGGGCTCCGTGATTGTCGACATGGCGATCGCCCAGGGCGGTAACTGTCCCTTGACCGAATTGGGCAAGACCGTGGTCAAGCATGGGGTGCACATCATCGGCGAGCCGAATCTGGCGGCGCTGGTGCCGGCCGATGCGTCGGCGCTGTATGCGCGCAATGTGCTCGACTTCCTCAAGCTCGTATTCGACAAGGACGAGCGCTTCGTGATCGACCGCGAGGACGAGATCGTGCGCGCCACGCTGGTGTGCGCGGGTGGGGAAGTGCTGCGCAAATAGGGTTTCGGGCTTCTCATGTAAGCATCTCGCCAGAACAAGACAGGAGACACGGCATGGACATCAGCCACACCATCATCAACCTGATCATCTTCGTGCTGGCGATCTACGTCGGCTACCACGTGGTCTGGACCGTCACCCCCGCGCTGCACACGCCGCTGATGGCGGTAACCAATGCGATCTCCGCGATCGTGATCGTCGGCGCCATGCTGGCGGCCGGCCTGACCGAGGGCCTCACCGGCCGCGTGGCCGGCACGATCGCGGTAGCGCTGGCCGCGGTGAACGTGTTCGGCGGCTTCCTGGTCACCCAGCGCATGCTGGAGATGTTCCGCAAGAAGGCGCCGAAAGGGGAGGGCAAAGCATGAACGCGATCAGCATGAATGTCGTTACGCTGTTCTACCTGGTCGCCTCGGTGTGCTTCATCCAGGCGCTCAAGGGGCTCTCGTCGCCCTCGACCGCGCGCCTCGGCAACGCCTTCGGCATGGCCGGGATGGCGATCGCGGTGGTGACCACGGTGGCGCTGATGCTCAAGCTGCAGGCCAACCTGGCGCAGGGCGGCGGCCTGGGATTCGGCCTGGTGATTGGGGGCGTGGTGGTGGGCGGCGCGATCGGCGCCTACGCCGCCAAGAAGGTCGAGATGACCAAGATGCCCGAGCTGGTGGCGGCGATGCACTCGCTGATCGGGCTGGCGGCGGTGTGCATCGCGGTGGCGGCGGTGTCGGAGCCATGGGCCTTCAATATCGCCACCCGCGAGACGGCGCTGCCGTTCGGGAACCGGCTCGAGCTGTTCATCGGCACCTTTGTCGGCGCGGTGACGTTTTCGGGATCGGTGATCGCCTTCGGCAAGCTGTCGGGCAAGTACAAGTTCCGGCTGTTCCAGGGCGCGCCGGTGCGCTTTGGCGGCCAGCATCTGCTGAACCTGGCGATTGCGATCGCGATTGTAGTCCTGGGCCTGGTGTTCTGCTTCGCCGACGGCGTGGCGCCGTTCTGGACGCCGTTCATCGCGATGGCGCTGCTGGCTTTCGTGCTGGGCGTGTTGATCATCATCCCGATCGGCGGCGCCGACATGCCGGTGGTGGTGTCGATGCTGAACTCGTATTCCGGCTGGGCGGCGGCCGGCATCGGCTTCTCGCTGAACAACTCGATGCTGATCATCGCCGGCTCGCTGGTGGGCTCGAGTGGCGCAATCCTGTCGTACATCATGTGCAAGGCGATGAACCGTTCCTTCTTCAATGTGATCCTGGGCGGCTTCGGCGGCGAGGCGGCTGCCGACACGGGCGGCGACAAGGAGCAGCGCCCGGTCAAGTCCGGCTCGGCCGAGGACGCGGCCTTCATCCTGCAGAACGCCGAATCGGTGATCATCGTCCCCGGCTACGGCCTGGCGGTGGCGCGCGCGCAGCATACGGTCAAGGAGCTGGTCGACAAGCTGACCGAGCACGGCGTGACGGTGCGCTACGCGATCCACCCGGTGGCCGGCCGCATGCCGGGCCACATGAATGTGCTGCTGGCCGAGGCCGAGGTGCCGTATGACCAGGTCGCCGAGATGGAAGACATCAACGGCGAGTTCGGCCAGACCGACGTGGTCCTGATCCTGGGCGCCAACGACGTGGTCAACCCAGCGGCAAAAGACCCCAAATCCCCGATCGCCGGCATGCCGATCCTGGAGGCCTACCGCGCCAAGAGCATCATCGTCAACAAGCGCTCGATGGCCTCCGGCTACGCGGGCCTGGACAACGACCTGTTCTACCAGACCAACACGATGATGGTTTTCGGCGACGCCAAGAAAGTGATCGAGTCGATGGTCAAAGCCGTTGAATAACTCCAGTCAATAACCCAACAATTAGGGTCAGAGTAGAATTAATTCGCAATTGATTTACTGAAGTTGTCAAACAATTCGACTCTGACCCTATTTAATGGTGGAGTAAGGCGAGCTTTGTTTGGGTTAGCGGCTTAGCCGTGGCCGAATATCATCAGGTCGGTGAGCAGTGTGCAGGGTGGGCAGGGCGGGCGGGGTGGGTCGAGAGTAGCGAGGTCCAGGCCGAGAAGTGCTTGCAGCGGGCCGCCCAGTCAATAGCCCGATAATTAGGGTCAGAGTAGAATTAATTCGTAATTGATTTACTGAAGTTGTCAAACAATTCGACTCTGACCCTAATTAATGGTGGCGTAGGGCGAGGTTTATTTGGCTTTAGCGGCGGCCGAACATCATCAGGTCGGCCAGTAGTGTGCGGGCCGGGCGGGTCAGGTCGAGGGCGGCCAGGCCCAGGCCCAGCAGCGGTTGCAGCGGGCCGGCGCCGACGAAAGCGCGGGCCATCGTGTCAGTCAGGCCGATCGTCAGGCGGCGGTCTTGCTGGCGTTCTTCCTGGAAGCGGGCGATGGCGGCGCTGTCCTGGCTGCGGGCAAGCTGGCGCGCCAGCACGGCGGCGTCGCGCAGGCCCAGGTTCAGGCCCTGGCCGGCCACTGGGTGCAGCGTTTGTGCGGCATTGCCGATCGCGACGGTGCGGGCCGTGGCGCGCGGCTCGGCGTTCAGGCCGAGCGGGAAAGAGACCCGTGGGCTTACTTTCGTGAACTTGCCAAGGCGGCTGCCGAAGGCTTTCCCGAGCTGTGTGAGGAAAGTCGCGTCGTCCAGATTGATGATTGCGGCGGCGCGCTCGGGGCGGACGCACCAGACCAGGGCGTATTGATGGCCATCCGGGCCGTCTTCCGGCAGCAGGGCCAGGGGGCCCTCGTCGGTGAAACGCTCGAAGGCGCGGTGCGGGATCGGCGCGCCGCTCGTCACGCGTGCGATCACGGCGGTCTGTTCGTAGTCACGGCTCTTGACCCGGTGTGCCTGCTGGCCATAGAAGCCGCCTTCGGCTTGTACGGCCACGCGCGCGCGCACGTGGCGACCGTCGTCCAGGTGCAGCAATGCGGCATCCGGCTGCTCGTCGAGCGACTGTACGCGCGCCGGGCGCAGCACGGCGACGCCGGCCTGTTCGCAGCGGCGCGCCAGCGCGTCGACCACGGCGCCGTAGCGCGTGACGTAGCCCAGCGCCTCGACCTCATGGTCGCGCCGGTCCATCAGGCTGCGGCCCAATTGGCCGCTGCGCGAGACGTGGATCTGGTGGATCGCGGTGGCGGCCAGCGGCCAGGCGCCTACCTCGTCCAGCAACTGCACGCTGCCCCAGGACAGCGCGATCGAACGCGGGTCCGAGATCGCCTGGCCCAGCGATTTGCCGTCGATCAGGGCGATGCGCTGGCCCGGCATGCCGCGCCGTACCAAAAAGCTGGCCAGGGCCAGGCCCACCGGGCCGGCGCCGCAAATCGCCACGTCGACATCGAGCACTTGTTCCGTCATTGAGAATCCCGCATCCATGCTTCAATCTCCGCTACCGTCTTCGGGGCATCCCCGGTCAGGATGCGCGCACCCGCCGGGGTGACCACCACGTCGTCCTCGATCCGGATGCCGATGTTCCAGAATTCCTGCGGCACGCCTTCGCCAGGGCGCACGTAGATGCCCGGCTCGACCGTCAGTGCCATGCCCGGCTGCAGGGGACGCGATGGGCGCTCGGCCGCGTTCACGTCGCGGTAGGCGCCGACGTCGTGCACGTCCATGCCCAGCCAGTGGCCGGTGCCGTGCATGTAGAACTGGGAGTAAGCGCGCGATGCGATCGCATCGTCGAGCGTGCCGACCTTGCGCTTGTCGAGCAGGCCCACGTCCAGCATGCCTTCGGTCAGCACGCGCACCGCCGCATCGTGGATCGCGCTGTAGGGCCGGCCCGGTACCACAGCCGCCAGGGCCGCCGTCTGCGCGCTCAGCACCAGCTCATACAGCGTGCGCTGGGCCGCGCTGAAGCGGCCATTGGCCGGATAGGTGCGCGTGATGTCGGCCGCATAGCCATCGAGTTCGCAGCCGGCGTCGATCAGTACCAGCTCACCATCTTCCACCCGCCGGTTGTTGGCGCTGTAGTGCAGCACGCAGGCGTTCGGGCCCGAAGCCACGATCGATGGGTAGGCAGGGAACTGGGCGCCATTGCGGCGAAACTCATGCAGCAGCTCGGCCTCGATTTCGTACTCGACTACGCCAGGCCGGGTGGCGCGCATCGCGCGCGCGTGGGCGGCACCCGAGATCGCGCCGGCGCGCGCCATCAGGGCGACTTCGTGATCGTCCTTGACCAGGCGCATCTCGTCGAGCATGCCGAGCAGGTGGTGGGTCGTGTGCGGCGCGATCACGCCACTGCGGCTG
>Ga0265780_10009705_pt1 | contig 11517 bp, 8 predicted proteins | sample P1T30metagenome_FD_192432 | JGI IMG/M metagenome (GOLD analysis project Ga0265780, IMG submission 192432) | Plant litter microbial communities from East Loma Ridge, Irvine, California - P1 T30 | ecosystem: Environmental > Terrestrial > Plant litter > Unclassified | place: USA: California... | reverse complement strand
TGCACGCATGCCTGCGCTGTGTCCGGCCCGGCGGACATCAGGTTGCGCAGCGACACATCGTTGGCCAGCGTCACCAGGCGCACCTCGGCCAGCGCCTGGTCCGGTGTCGCACCCATTGGCACGTCGGCCGTGATGACCGCCAGTTTCGCTTCGAAATCGATGCCCCACTCTTCATGCGCAAGGACGATATCGTCCAGTGGACCCAGGAAACGATCGCTACTGCCCTGCACCATCACCGGCGCATCCCTGAAACTGGCGGGCAGCTCTTCGCCACGCGCGCGCCACGCGAGGTCGGCGTGGTTGAGGTAGGCGCAGGCGTCGACCCACCGATAGGCACGTGGCAGCGGCGCCATGCATTGCGCTGGATCGAAGTCGAAGCTGCGCGCGGCGCGGCCGGTGTCGAGCTGTGTGGCGAGCGTTGCAAGCTGGGGCGCGATGAATGTCCAGTCGTCCAGCGCGGCCTGCAATGTTGGCGCGATGCCATCGGCCAGCTGGGCGGTTTTGAGGTCGCGCGCGACGACCATCAGCTGGCCGTCACGGCTGCCGTCGCGCAGGGTGGCCAGCTTCACGCGGCAGCGGGCGTGGCAGGCGCCAGCAAGGCAAGTTGTGCCGCGTCAAGGTAACACCACTCGCCTTCGGCCAGTCCGAGCGCGGCCAGTTCCAGGCCACCGATCGCCGAGCGGTGCAGCGCGCCGCAGTGATTGCCGGCCGCGGCCAGCATGCGCTTGACCTGGTGATATTTCCCTTGCTCGAGGACGATTTCAAGCTGGTGTTCCCCGCGCCGAATGCAGGACACGGCTGCCAGCGGCGCCGGCTCGTCGTGCAGTTGCACGCCTTTTAATAGCTGGGCGATCAGTTCATCAGTCACCGGCTGTTCGGTCGTGGCCTGGTAAATCTTGGGAACGTGGCGTTTGGGCGACGACTGGGCGTGGATAAAGGGTCCATCGTCAGACATCAGCAGCAAACCGGTGGTATCGTGATCCAGACGGCCAACCGGCTGGACTTCACGCCAGGTAAATTGCTCCGGCAACAGCGTCAACACGCCTGGGTGGTGGCTGGGTTTGCGCGAACATTCAAAATTGGCCGGCTTGTATAACGCCAGGTACAGGTGTTCACGGTAAGCCCAGGTTTCATCGAACACCGTCAGCACCAGGCCGTCAGTGTCGAAGGTGGCTTTGTAATTGGTGGCCGGCGCGCCGTCGATCAGGACATCGCCGTCTTCGATCAGGGCGCGGCAGTATTTGCGGGTGCCAAAACCCTGCGATTGCAGGATGCGGTCCAGGGATAATTTGCTCATGGGCGAGACTGTAACAGATGCGGTTTGCCCCCAACAAGCCGGAAGCGGCAGCGCCAGACCCGAATCTCATTTGAGCAAAATCAACTCTCGGAATTTTCCTAATTGATAGACTGAAACCTCAGTAGGAATCGGCCTAACCAACTCAGTGATTTATCCGGGGCGCATTAGGACAACACAACCGTCGCACGAGGACACGCAATGAACGTCACGCCACCTGCACCATTTCCCCATCTCCACCATGTCCCTGCGCACGTGGACGATTGCCCCATTTTCGACGCCAGCGTGTTGTTATACCAGCCTGCGGTGCGCGCCGTCATCGCCACCGAACAAGCGGCCATGCTTGAAACGCGTCTGGCCGTGGCGCGCTGGACCAGCGGACACGACGTTCCGCTCACGCCACAAGAACAGCATGCGCATGGCGAGCCGCCGCGCCGGGCCGCGTTTTATGCCCGCGCCCAGGAAGATTTTTTTGCCTGGATCGCGCGCGGCGGCGTATGGGAGTCCGATTCTGCCGCTGCGCCGGCCGCAGCGGTCAATCCGGACAACACCACCGCGTCCTGAGTACAAAACAGAACGACGGCGCAAGGCCGTCGTTTGTGCTGCTTGAGGTCAACGTCTGAGGAATGAAAATTCTCTCGAAAGCCGCGGGTATGCACGGCGTGGGCAGGATTCAAGCACAGCATCGGAAACAGCGAACGATGTATGAGGCTCTCCTCGTGTTGCAGACTACCGCTTTAATATAGTTCAAGACCGATCATTTACAAGCAAAAGGTTGATTTTGTTCAGCGCACGCGCGGCAATACGCTGCCGGTCATGGTCTTGACCGCGCCCGTGCCCACCGAGGCGCCGAATTTCTTCAGCACACGCTCCGGCAAACCTTCGTGCGTCGTGTAATCGATGATGTCTTCAGCCTTGACGATGTCGCGCGCCACTGTGTCGACCGTGCCATAACCGTCCGCCAGGCCCATGTCCACTGCCCGGGCGCCGGTCCAGTACAGTCCGGAGAACGTTTCCGGCGTTTCCTTCAGGCGCTTACCGCGCCCTGCCCGCACCACGGCGATGAACTGACTGTGGATTTCCTCCAGCATTTCCACGGCATGCGCCTTGTGCTTGGCCGATTGCGGACTGAAAGGATCGAGGAAACCCTTGTTTTCGCCGGCCGTCAGCAGGCGCCGCTCCACGCCGAGCTTGTCCATCAGGCCGGTGAAGCCGAACCCATCCATCAGCACGCCCACCGAGCCAACGATGCTGGCTTTGTTGACGTAAATATCGTCGGCTGCCGCAGCGATGTAGTAACCGCCCGACGCACAGATTTCATCGACGACGACATACAGCTTCTTTTGGGTGTAGATTTTTTTCAGGCGCAGGATTTCATCGACGATGATGCCAGCCTGGACCGGACTGCCGCCCGGGCTGTTGATGCGCAAAATAACTGCCGCGGAGCCGCTGTCGGCAAACGCCTTGTTCAGCGCCGGAACGACCGTGTCGGCGGAACCGCTGCCTTCCGAGTCGATTTCACCGTTGATCTCGATGAGCGCGGTATGGCGGCCTGGTGAGTCGGTGTCGGAATCGGCAATATTGAAGTCGAAGTACGCCCACAGGCACAACAGCGCAATGATCACGAACGCCAGCTTGAAGAAAATGCTCCAGCGGCGGGCGGCGCGCTTTTCCTTGATCGTGGCAAACACCAGTTTTTCCAGCGTCTCGCGCTCCCAGTTGCTTGCAGTGGGCGCCTGGGCCAGGCGGCTTTCAGCGGGATGGTTGTCGTTACCGGTGTTGTCCGTCATAGTGTACTTTACGTTGTCGGCGCCTGGATCTGCTGGTCCGGCTGCCAAAAAATCCTGCCTGCTTCTTCCCGCACCGCGATCGGCTGCAAGCGCCCGCCCCGGCACGGCCCGCCGGCGCAGACGCCCGACTCCGGCAGGTAAATCGCGCCATGCGTCTGGCACATCAGATACAGCCCGCTCGACTCGAAAAACTCGCCCTGCACCCAGTCCAGTTCGATCGGCACATGCGCGCAACGGTTCAGGTAGGCGCGCGGCTGGCCGTGGTGGCGCACCACGAACGCTGTCGCTGCAACGCCGAACGCGCTCACGGGAAAACGCACGCCGCGCCCACCTTCGGCCAGTGCATCACTTGCGCAGACAAATAGTTCCGGCGCCACGTCACTCATGCGTTCTCGCGCAACCAGTCGCGTAGTTCTGCGACGTTCTTGGCAGAAAACACCGGATGGCAAGCTTGCAACTCAGCGACAGGATGCGCACCGTACTCGACCGCAATTCCGGACGCACCGGCGTTGTTGGCCATGAGCAGGTCATGCGACGTGTCGCCGATCATAACGGTGCGGCGCATGTCCTGGCCGAGTTCACGCGTCAGTTCCTGCAACATGGCGGGATGCGGCTTCGAAAATGTCTCGTCCGCGCAACGGGTCGCGTCGAACACCGACAGCAGTCCCGTGGCGTTGAGGGAGCGATTGAGGCCGACGCGGCCCATCCCGGTGGCCACAGCCAGGAAATACCCCTCTTGCCTGAGTTCGGCCAGCATCTCACGCACCCCGTCGAACAGCACCAGGTCATGCACATCGGTCATGAAGTGATAGCGGTAACGCTCCACCATACGCTGGTACTGGCTCGGGGTAATTCCCGGCATGATGTGCTGCATGGCTTCCGCCAGGCCAAGGCCGATCACGTGCGAGGCGGCGCTGTCGCTGGGTGCGGGAAGGCCGACATCCCGGGCGGACGCCTGGATGCATTTCACGATCGTTGCGGTGCTGTTCATCAGCGTTCCGTCCCAATCGAAGACGATCAGATCAAATTTCTTTCTTGACATGTCTGCCGGGCGCATGGCGGCCGGCGCTCCTGGAGTAAGGTTGCCAGGTAACCTTGAGCAGGTCACCCGTGGGGTTTGCCCAAGCTTACCAAGAAACGTTCGCATTCCGGCGGCAATGTTGCATTCAAGGTCATCAACTTGCCGGATTCCGGATGCGTAAAAGTGATTTGGTGCGCATGGAGGAACATCCGCTTCAACGCACCGCGGTCGGTTTCAGCTTTGAGCAATTGCTTGTTCAGAGCGAAATCGCCGTACTTGTCGTCACCCAGAATGGGGAAGCCGGAAGAAGACAGATGAACGCGAATCTGGTGCGTACGTCCGGTTTTCAGTTCCGCTTCCAGCAAGGCAAATTTGGGCCATTTGCGCAGCAGGCTGAAAACAGTATGTGATTCCATCCCGCCCGCCTGCACGACTACCCGCCGCTCACCGTCGGCCGTAGTGTATTTATGCAGTGGCAGTTTAATATGCTGGCGCGCGTTCTTCCAGTCGCCCGCCACCATGGTCAGGTAGCGTTTGTCGGTATGGCCGTCGCGCATTTGCTCATGCAAATTGGTCAGTGCCGAACGCTTCTTGGCGAGCAGCAGCAAGCCAGAGGTCTCGCGGTCTAGCCGGTGCACCAGTTCGAGGAACTTGGCGTCTGGCCGGGAAGCGCGCAGTTGTTCGATGACACCATATGACACACCCGACCCGCCATGCACGGCGACGCCGCAGGGCTTGTCGATGACGAGCAAGTGAGTGTCTTCGTGGATGATCGTGAACTCCGCGCCAGGAACGTGCGCGGTGGATTCTTTTTCAGCGATGCGAATGGGCGGAATGCGCACCATGTCGCCTTCCTGCAGGCGATACAGCTGGTCGATGCGGCCCTTGTTGACGCGGACTTCGCCGGAGCGCAGGATGCGGTAAACGTGGCTTTTCGGAACGCCCTTGCAGACCCGCAGCAGGTAATTATCGATGCGCTGTCCGGCTTCTTCTTCGTTGATGGTAATGAACTGCGCCTGCAATGCCGGTGATGAAGGTGGGACAACATCGTTCTGCTTCTTCATTTCCTCTGTCTTCCCAGAAATTCTCTCTAAGTCCTTCATTTTGAATATATAATCGACAGGCGGTGGTCAAACCTCTGCTGTGTAAGAATTAAAACGATATTTTACACATGGGCGTCTCCATCGGCCCTGCCAAATTGCGAAATCGATGGAAAAAACGTGTACGCACACTCCTGCGCGATTCAAGGTTGCACCGTTGTTGTAATCGGATTTACGCGCCGGGGTGAAGGATTGGATTGTTTGGATTATTAAGGATAAGTACCGGCAAGCCGCCTGCAAGGCCGGCTCGCTGGTTGATGGCGTCGATAACGCTTGTCGTTTCGCCCGACCCGATGTAAGCCTCATCCTGAAGGCTTGAGAGTAAAGGCAGGTAACAATCGCCTGGGAATCGAAGTCTTGGTGTGTTCGCTGTTCACGCGGTCTGGCTGTTTGTTGCACCTCGCCTGGGTTGGCCCTGTGCCCTTGTTTGCGGCACTGGCCAGTCACAGGCCGAAGCGTGCGCTCGGCATGACGATCGACCCATAGCGCCCAGCTGCGCCCGCCCTGTTTCCGGGTGCGTGCGGCACATTCGGGCATCTACCCCTCCAACGTTCTGCTCCCCGCGTACTTTTATGTACCCGGCCGCCCCGACCAGGCGGTCATGAACGGCCGTACAAGCCGTGGAGCCAATAAAAATGAAACGTATGTTGTTTAATGCGACGCAGCAAGAAGAACTGCGCGTCGCCATCGTGGACGGACAAAAACTGATCGACATCGATATCGAATCAGCCGGCCGCGAACAGCGCAAGTCGAATATCTACAAAGGCGTCATCACCCGCATCGAGCCTTCGCTCGAAGCCTGCTTCGTCAGCTACGGCGAAGATCGCCACGGTTTCCTCCCATTCAAAGAAGTAGCGCGCACTTATTTCCGCGAAGGCGTCGACGTGCGCAATGCGTCGATCAAGGAAGCCCTGCGCGAAGGCCAGGAAATCATGGTGCAAGTGGAGAAGGAAGAGCGCGGCAACAAAGGCGCCGCCCTGACCTCCTTCGTATCGCTGGCTGGCCGTTACCTGGTGCTGATGCCAAACAACCCACGTGGCGGCGGCGTCTCGCGCCGGGTGGAAGGTGAAGAGCGCCAGGAACTGCGCGAAACCATGGACAAGCTGGACCTGCCGCAAGGCATGTCGGTGATTGCCCGCACTGCCGGTATCGGCCGCAATGTCGAAGAGCTGCAGTGGGACTTGAATTACCTGATGCAGTTGTGGCGCGCGATCGAAGGGGCCGGCAAATCGGCTTCCGGCGCGTTCCTGATCTACCAGGAATCGTCGCTCGTCATCCGCGCGATCCGCGACTACTTCCAGCCGGACATCGGCGAAATCCTGATCGACACCGACGAGATCTACGACCAGGCCCACCAGTTCATGAGCCACGTGATGCCCGATATGGTGCACCGTGTGAAACGCTACAGCGACGACGTGCCGCTGTTTTCGCGTTTCCAGATCGAACATCAAATTGAAACTGCGTACTCGCGCACCGTACCGCTGCCATCGGGCGGCGCCATCGTCATCGACCACACCGAAGCCCTGGTCTCGGTCGACGTCAACTCGGCCCGCGCCACGCGCGGCTCCGATATCGAAACCACCGCGTTCAACACCAATTGCGAAGCGGCCGAAGAAGTGGCCCGCCAGTTGCGCTTGCGCGACCTGGGCGGCCTGATCGTCATCGACTTCATCGACATGGAAGTGGCGAAGAACCAGCGCGAAGTGGAAACGCGCCTCAAAGACGCACTGCACCACGACCGCGCCCGTGTTCAGATGGGCAAGATTTCCCGTTTCGGCCTGATGGAACTGTCGCGCCAGCGCCTGCGTCCGTCGCTGTCGGAAGGTTCGCATGTGACGTGCCCGCGCTGCTCCGGCACCGGCCACATCCGCGATACCGAATCGTCGGCGCTGCAGGTCCTGCGCATCATCCAGGAAGAGGCCATGAAGGAGAACTCGGCCACCATCCACGTGCAGGTGCCCGTCGATGTTGCCGCTTTCCTGCTCAACGAAAAGCGCGGCGAAGTGCTCAAGATCGAGAATCGCCACCGTATCTCCGTGATTTTGGTGCCAAACAAGCACCTCGATACGCCGCATTACAAGCTCGAGCGCATCAAGCACGACGATCCGCGCCTTGAAGACAGCCAGGCCAGTTACTCGCTGGCCGAGTCAGCGGAAACCGACATGGCCTACAGCAAGCGCCAGAAGGAAGAAGCCAAGCCGCGCCAGGAAGCCATGGTCAAAACGATCACGCCAGCACAGCCGGCACCAGTGGTTGACCGTACCGAGGCAGCCAAGCCAGTTGCGGCGCCGGCGCCGGTGGCAGCGCCAGCGGCCCCAGCCCCAGCGCCAGCCGCGCCGGAAACCTTCATGGACAAGGTGCGCAACTTCTTCTTCGGCAAACCTGCACCGGCGCCAGTGGCCGCAGCGCCTGCGCCTGCTCCTGCACGCCCACCAGCGCCAGCCCCTGTTGTCACCGCTGGCAATGGCGCCAACCGTGGTCCGCGCGCACGGACCGGGCGCAATGGCAAACCCGAGCGGGAGCCACGCGAGCCGCGTGATCCGGCAGTCAAGCCAGTCTTTGACGACGCTGTCAAACCGGCCGATGCCGAAGCGAAGCCGGCCCGCCCGCCGCGTCCGCCGCGTCCTGCGCGCGAACCGGTGGAAGGCGCCGCACCTGCGGCCCCACGCGCCGAGCGGACCGAACGCGCAGAACGTCCCGAGCGCGGTGAGCGTCCGGAACGCCAGCCACGCGCACCGAAAGAGCGCGGCGAACGCGCCCCGGCTGCAGCTGCTGCATCTGCTGCATCGGCTGCATCTGCCTTCGACAGCAAGCAAGACGAAGTTGCACTGATTCAGACCGTGTCGTCGCAAGCTGTCACCGTGGTCACCACGGGTCCTGACGGCGTGCACGAAGAGCACATCGAAGTGACCAAGACCGTCACGTCGCTGGGCCCGAACGGCGAAGAGCTCGACGTCGAAGGCGAAGAGCCACGCCGCCGCCGCCGCCGCGGTGGCCGCAACCGTAACCGCCGTGACCGCGAGGGCATGGAAGGCGACGAGAACGGCCAGGCCGAGGGCGCAGAACCAGCGTTCACGCCGGTAGCCGACCAGGCTGCCAAAGAGCAGAGCCGCGCGCCGCAAGCGCCGGTCGAGGTGACCATTCCTGCCGTGAAGCCGGTTGCCGAGGCACAGGCGTGGGCGTTTCCGACGTCGGCATCGATGGCCGCCAAGCCGGCGCCACAAGCCGCTCCGGTGACCAGCGAAGCCCAGGCTGTCCAGCCTGCACCTGCGGCGCCAGTGGCCGAGCCAGCATCGGCTGCACCAGCGCCGTTCCTGTTCCCGACCGCCGCATCGGTCGCTGCCCGTGTCGCTGAAACGGCAACGCACATTCATGCCGGTGAAGCTGCCCGCATGTCGAGCGAAGCAGTGCCGTTCCCGGTGTCGAAAGCGGAAGCGCCTGCACAAGTTGCGGAATCTGCAGTTGAAAAACCAGTGGAAGCACCTGCAGCGGAACCGGCGCCGATCGCGTTCCCGGTGTCAAAGCCGGTTGAAGTGGCGGCACCAGCGCCTGCTCCTGCTCCGACTCCTGCTTCGGCGCCAGCACCAGTGGCCGACCTCGACCAACTGCTCGATTCGGCCGGCCTGACGCTTGCCGCCACCGATCCGGAAAAGCTGCGCGCAGCCCGTGAAGCCGCCGCCCAGGTCGCGCCGCCCGAGCGCGTGCGCCGCACTCGCAAGCCAGTACCGCCGCAAGCCGACGAGCCGCTGATCCAGGTCGATACGCGTCAGTAAGCCATTGTTCGACCGCAAAAGGGGAGCCGCGTGCTCCCCTTTTTTACGCCTGTCCGGAAGTTGGCGCGGAGCACCATCCTGTGCGGACTCGTGCTCCGTGCTATCGTATCGGCATGTCCGAAAAAATCATCATCCTCAGCGACGCGCGCTCGCGCATTCCTGCTGTCCCTGCCCTGCTTTCCACGCCCAATGGCCGCCTGGCCGACGCCCTCGCGCGCCCGTTGCAGGACCTGCGCATCTCTGTCACCGACCGCTGCAATTTCCGTTGCGTGTATTGCATGCCGAAGGAAGTGTTCGACAAGGATTATGCGTATTTACCACACTCGTCGTTGCTGTCGTTCGAAGAAATCACGCGCATGGCGCGGCTGTTCATCGCCCACGGCGTCGAGAAAATCCGCCTGACCGGTGGCGAGCCACTGTTGCGCAAGAACCTGGAAGAGCTGGTGGCGATGCTGCGCGCGCTGCCCACCGTCAGCGGCCGTCCGCTCGACCTGACCTTGACCACCAACGGCTCGCTGCTGGCGCGCAAGGCGCAGGCGCTCAAGGATGCCGGCCTCGATCGCGTCACCGTCTCGCTCGACGCGATGGATGACGCTACCTTTCGCAGCATGAACGATGTGGATTTTTCCGTCAGCGACGTGCTGGCCGGGATCGATGCGGCGCATGCGGCCGGCCTCGGGCCGATCAAGGTGAATATGGTCGTCAAGCGCGACGTCAACGACGACCAGATCCTGCCGATGGCCCGCCATTTCAGGAACACCCCTTACGTCTTGCGTTTTATCGAGTACATGGACGTGGGCGCGTCAAACGGCTGGAACATGGCCGAGGTGGTGTCGTCCGGCGAAGTGGTCGAACGCATCGGCGCCGAGATGGCCCTGGTGCCAGTCGACCCCAACTACGTCGGCGAGACCGCCGCGCGCTGGCGCTATGCGGACGGCAGCGGCGAGATCGGTGTGATCTCCAGCGTGACGCAGGCGTTCTGCGCCGACTGTTCGCGCGCGCGCCTGTCCACCGAAGGCAAACTGTACACCTGCCTGTTCGCCTCGCGCGGGCATGACCTGCGCGCCCTGATGCGCGGCGGCCGCAGCGATGCCGAACTGTCGAATGCGATTGCCGGCGTCTGGCAAAAACGCGCCGACCGCTATTCGGAAACGCGCACCATCAATACCGAAGGCCTGGTAACGGGCGCCCGCAAGGTGGAAATGTCGTACATCGGCGGTTGAGCATGGCCCGCATGCAAACCATGGAAGGCCTGATTCTGGCCGGTGGCCGCGGCACCCGCATGGGCAGTGCCGATAAAGGCCTGCTAGCGTTTCGCGGCGCCACGCTGGTCGCGGCAGTGCTGGCGCGCCTGGCGCCGCAAGTTGCCAGTGTTGCGATCAGCGCCAACCGCAACCTCGATACCTACGGCGCGTATGGCGTGCCGGTCTGGCCCGATGCGACGGCGGACTATCTCGGTCCCTTGGCCGGACTCGCGGCGGGACTGCGCCGCTGCACGTCCGACCTGTTGCTGACCGCCCCGTGCGATTCGCCTTTCCTGCCGGACGATTTGGCCACGCGCCTGCTGGCCGGATTGATGGCGCAGGATGCCGATGTGGCGGTGGCTGTCACCGCCGACGGCCAGCGCCATCCAGTTTTTTGTCTCGTCAAAACCAGCATGCTGCCGGTGCTGGAAGCGTACCTGGCCGATGGCGGGCGCAAGATGGGCGGCTGGTACGGCGGTTTGCAGGTCGCGGAAGTCCAGTTCGACGACACCGACGCTTTTCAGAATATCAATACCCCGGACGAATTGCGCGAACACGGCGCACCGCGCTTGCGGGAAGTGGCGCGCTGCCTGCCCGCGTACGATCCCGAGGCGCTGCCGGTGCGCGACGCCCAGCAACTCATCGCGCGCTTCATCGCACCGGTGGAGGCGGTCGAAAAAGTGGCGCTGCGCTCGGCGCTCGACCGCGTGCTGGCTGCCGACATCATCTCCCCCATCGACGTCCCGTTTCATGACAATTCGGCGATGGACGGCTACGCACTGCGCGGCGCCGACCTGGTCAGCGGCGCCCCGACCCTGCTCACCAACATCGGCATCGCCTACGCTGGCCATCCATACGAAGGCACGGTCGAAGCCGGCCAGTGCGTGCGCATCATGACTGGCGCGGTGATGCCAGCAGGCTGCGACACGGTCGCGCCGCAAGAATGCACGACTGTTGACGGCGCATTGGTGACGATTGCCACCAACGCGATCGCTGCCGGCGACAACCGCCGCTTTGCCGGCGAAGACCTGGCGCGCGGCAGCGCGGCGCTCACGTCCGGCAAAGTCGTGCGCCCGGCCGACCTGGGCCTGATCGCGTCGCTCGGCATTGCCGAAGTGGCAGTCCGGCGGCGCCTGCGCGTGGCGTTTTTCTCCACCGGCGACGAACTGCGCTCGGTGGGCGAAGCGCTGGACGCCGGCAGCGTCTACGACAGCAACCGCTATACCATTTATGGCATGCTGCAGCGCCTCGGCTGCGACGTCATCGACATGGGCGTCGTGAAGGATTATGCCGCC
>Ga0265780_10009703_pt1 | contig 11518 bp, 9 predicted proteins | sample P1T30metagenome_FD_192432 | JGI IMG/M metagenome (GOLD analysis project Ga0265780, IMG submission 192432) | Plant litter microbial communities from East Loma Ridge, Irvine, California - P1 T30 | ecosystem: Environmental > Terrestrial > Plant litter > Unclassified | place: USA: California... | reverse complement strand
TGACGAAACCTCGCGACGTACGAGGCTCTGACATACTGGGGCGGATGACCGTCGACGCCCCGTGCCCGCCCCGCAACAGCGACGACGAGGCCGCGTGGCGACGCAGCCCGCCGACACGGCGCGACGTCAGGACCGACGCCTGGATCACCGCCGGGCTGCTCGTGCTCGGCGCCCTGACCTGGCTCCTCTCGTCGGTCGTCATGCGATCGCTCGACGGCGGCGTCACAGGCCCCGTCGAGTCCGCGGCCTGGCTGCTCGCCCTCACGGCGCCGGTGGCCTTCCGACGTCGCTGGCCCGTGGCCGTCATGGTCGTCGTCAGCCTCGCCGTCGTCGGCAGCGAGCTGCGTGGCTACCCCGACGGGCTCGCGCCGTCGCTGGCCGTCTTCCTCGTCATCTACACCGCCAACGCCTGGGGTCGCTCCCGGCGCACGGCCCTCGTCGCGAGCGTCGTCGTGACCGCCGTGGTCTTCGCGTGGCTCGCGGTCAGCGTGGCCGGCGAGGTCGCGGGAGACCAGGCCGCCGACGGCGGCGACGTCGGCGCGACGGCCGCCTCCATCGCGTACGTGGTCGTCTTCAACGGCATCTTCTTCGTCTCGGCCGTGTACTTCGGGCGGTCGTCCCGGGTGTCGGCCGCGCGCCTCCACGCCCTCGAACGCGCCGGGGTCGACCTCCGCGCCGCGCAGGAGATCGTCGCCGACCAGGCGATCGGCGAGGAGCGCACCCGCATCGCCCGCGAGCTGCACGACGTCGTCGCCCACCACGTGGCGGTCATCGGCATCCAGGCCGGCGCCGCCCGGCGGACCCTCGACCGACCCGAGATCGCCCGCGGGGCCCTCGCCGCCGTCGAGAGCACCGCCCGGACGACCATCGACGAGCTGGAGCGCCTCCTCAGCGTGCTCCGGGCCCGCGACCACGTCGAGTCGCCGTCGCCGAGCGGACCGGCGGCCCTGCCGCAGCTCGTGGCCGACACCCGTCGCCTCGGGCTCGACGTGCGCCTCAGCGTCGAGGGCTCCGCCTGCGACGTGCCCGACAGCGTCGGCGTGACGGTGTACCGCGTCGCCCAGGAGGCCCTCACGAACACGCTCAAGCACGCCGGCGCGTCGTCGGCCGTCGTCAGCCTCAGGTACCGCGACCGCGCGGTCGAGCTCGAGGTGTCCGACGACGGACGCGGCGCCCCGGCGACGTCGACCGCACCGGCGACCGGCACGACGGGAGCGGGCCTCGGCCAGCGCGGCATGCGCGAGCGCGTCGACCTGCACGGCGGCGTCCTGCGGGTGGGGCCCCTGCCCCGCGGGGGCTACCGCGTCCACGCCGTCCTGCCCGTGACCCGCTCACGGTCCCGGTCCGACGAGGGCGCGGCGCCCTGGCGCTCCGTCGGCGACCTGGAGCCCCGGCCGCGCTGAGCCGACGGTGGCAGCCCGACGGCACGCCTCCGACCCCCACCACCGAACGACGACCACCGAGGTACCCATGCACCACACCAGCCCCGACTCCCGCGCGCAGCACGACGCCTCCCGGGCCGGCGACCGCCCCGTCCGCGTCCTCCTCGTCGACGACCAGGAGCTCGTCCGGGCGGGCTTCCGCATCATCCTCGAGTCGGCCGTGGGCCTCGAGGTCGTCGGCGAGGCCGGCGACGGGGCCGCCGCGGTCGAGCTCGCGCGGACGACCCGGCCCGACGTGGTCGTCATGGACATCGAGATGCCGGGCGTCGACGGGCTCGAGGCCACGAGACGCATCCTCGCCGAGTCGCCCGGCGGCGGGCCCGCCGTGCTCGTGCTCACCACCTTCGGCCGCGGCGAGTACCTCTTCGCGGCCCTGCGGGCGGGGGCGAGCGGGTTCCTGCTCAAGACGGCCGGGCCGGAGGACCTGATCGACGCCGTCGCCGTCGTGCACCGGGGGGACGCCCTGCTCGCGCCCGAGCTGACCCGCACGGTCGTCGCGCGGGCGCTGGCCGACCCCGCCCGGCCCGTCGTCGTGCCGAGCCCGCGGCTCACGCTCCTCACCGAGCGGGAGCGCGAGGTGCTCGACCAGCTCGCCGGCGGGGCCTCGAACGCCGAGATCGCCCGGGCCCTCTACCTCGGCGAGGCGACCGTCAAGACGCACGTCTCGAACGTGCTCGGCAAGCTCGAGCTGCGCGACCGGACGGCCGCCGTCGTGTTCGCGTACGAGAACGGGGTCGTCGTGCCGGGGGCAGACCCGGCCTGACCGGCCCGTCGCCGGTGCCGTTCGCCGGTGCCGCCCCCGAGCGGGCCGGGGGTCAGACGACGGGCGGGTAGCCCGGGTCGTCCGGCCGACCGGCACCGCCGTTCTTGCCGTCGCCCCGGCGGAGGTACTTCTCGAACTCCTGCGCGATCGCCTCGCCGCTCGCCTCGGGGGAGTCGACCGTGTCGCGGGCCTGCTCGAGCTGCTCGATGTAGCCCGCCATGTCGTCGTCGTCCGCCGCGAGGGCGTCGACGCCCTGCTCCCAGGCGGCCGACTCGGCCTCGAGCTCGCCGCGCGGCACGCTGACGCCGGCGACCTCGTCGAGCTTCTCGATGAGGGCCAGGGTCGCCTTGGGCGACGGGGCGTTGTGGACGTAGTGCGGCACGGAGGCCCAGATCGCGAGGGTGGGGACCCCGGCGGTCTCGAGGGCGTCGCCGAGCACCGAGAGGATGCCGACCGGCCCCTCGTAGGTGCTGCGCTCCAGGCTCAGCTCGGCACGCACCTCCGCGTTGTCGCTGCTCGTGAAGACGGAGATGGGGCGCGTGTGCGGCACGTCGGCGAGCATGGCGCCGAGGAAGACCACGGCCGTGACGTCGTGCACGTCGACGAGGTCGACGATCTCGGCCGAGAAGCTGCGCCAGCTGCGGGAGGGCTCGGCCCCGAGCAGCACGAGCACCTCGCTGCCGTCGGCCGTCGCCGGGTCGAGGCCCGTCGAGCTGTCGGGCGCCGCGTGCAGCTGGATCCGGGGCCAGACGAGCGTGCGCTCGCCCTCCTCGTCGTGGCCGACCTGCGGACGCGTGAACTGGTAGTCGATGTACCGCTCGCCGTCGAGCTCGGCCACCGCCTCGAGCCCGAGGGTCTCCACGAGGCTGCGGGCCACGCCGCTGGCGGCCTCGCCCGCGTCGTTCCAGCCCTCGAAGGCGACGACGAGCAGCCGCCCCGTCGCGAAGTCGGTCGATCCAGTCACCCGTTGGTCCTCATCCGATCCGGGCGTCGTGGCCCCGGCATCTGGTCGTCAACGATAGACCGATCCCGTCCCCGGGGGAGGCGGTGGCCGACCCGGTGCCGGACGCCCCTCCCGTAGACTCCTCCGTCGTGACCGAACTGCTGCCTGCCGCCGTCCTCTGGGACATGGACGGAACCCTCGTCGACACCGAGCCGTACTGGTTCCGCTCCCAGGTCGCCCTCGTCGAGTCGTACGGCGGCACCTGGACCAAGGCCGAGGGCGACACGCTCATCGGCTCGGGCCTCTGGCACTCCTCCCGCGTGCTGCAGCAGCACGGGGTCGAGCTCGGCGAGGACGAGATCATCGACGTCCTCACGACGCAGGTGCTCGAGCAGTGCGCCGAGCACCTCCCGTGGCGGCCCGGCGCGAAGGAACTCCTCTCCGAGCTGCGCCGGGAGGGCGTGCCGACGGCCCTCGTCACGATGTCGATCCGTCGCATGGCCGAGTTCATGGTCGACGCGATCGACTTCCCCGCCTTCGACGTGATCGTCGCGGGCGACGAGGTCGAGCACAGCAAGCCGCACCCCGAGGCCTACCTCCGCGGCGCCGAGCTCCTCGGCGTCTCCGCGCCCGACTGCGTCGCCATCGAGGACAGCGTCCCCGGCCTCGCCTCGGCGATGGCCTCGGGCGCCGTCGCGCTCGGCGTCGAGCACGCCGCGCCCCTGGCCGACGACGCCGGCTACGTCCGACGCACGACCCTGGTCGGCACCACCCTCGCCGACCTCCGCGAGCTGCACGCCGCGGGACGCCGCCTGCGCGAGCAGCCGGCCACCGACTCCTGACCGTCCCTCCCGCGGCCCCGCCGCGACACCACCGTCCCGCCCCGCGGCGGGCGACCGATCGAGAGCAGCACCGAAGATGACCGCCACCCGCCGACAGTCCGGCCCGTTCGTCGTGGGCGACAAGGTCCAGCTCACGGGCCCCAAGGGCAAGATGAACACCGTCGTGCTCACCCCGGGCGCCGTGTTCCACACCCACCGCGGCATGATCGCGCACGACGACCTGGTCGACCTGCCCGACGGCTCCGTCGTCGCCAGCACGACGGGCGACGAGTACCTGGCGCTCCGGCCGCTGCTCAGCGACTTCGTCATGTCGATGCCCCGGGGCGCCGCCATCGTCTACCCCAAGGACGCCGCGCAGATCGTGGCGCAGGCCGACATCTTCCCGGGCGCGACCGTCGTCGAGGCCGGCGTCGGCTCCGGCGCCCTCTCGCTCTGGCTGCTCCGGGCGATCGGGCCCGAGGGCCGACTGGCGTCGTTCGAGCGCCGGCAGGAGTTCGCCGACGTCGCCGAGGGCAACGTCGTCAGCTTCTTCGGCGCCGAGCCGCAGAACTGGACCGTCACCGTGGGCGACCTCGTCGAGAGCCTGCCCGGCGTCATGCCCGACGACACCGTCGACCGCGTGGTGCTCGACATGCTGGCCCCGTGGGAGTGCGTGGACGCGACCGCGGCGGCGCTCAAGCCCGGCGGGCTCGTGATCTGCTACGTCGCCACGGCGACCCAGCTGTCGCGGGTGGCGGAGGCCCTCCGCGCCTCCGGGGCGTTCACCGAGCCCGACTCGTCCGAGACCCTCGTGCGCGGCTGGCACGTCGAGGGCCTCGCCGTGCGCCCCGACCACCGCATGATCGGCCACACCGGCTTCCTCATCACCGCGCGGCGGCTCGCGCCGGGCGCCGTGCTGCCACAGCTCAAGCGCCGCCCGTCGAAGTCCGACTACTCCGACGAGGACGTCGAGCTGTGGACCCCGGGCGCGCTCGGCGACCGGTCCGCGAGCGACAAGAAGCTCCGCAAGACGGCCCGGCAGGCCCGCACGGCGGCGACCGCCGCGGTGGCCGCCACCGAGGCGATCGAGGCCGACGCCGTGGACGCCGCGAGCCCGGCGCCCGACGCCGCGCCCGGCACGTTCGAGCCGACCGACGACGGCCGCTAAGCTCGTCCCGGATCACCTGCGACCCTGCGGTCGCTCCCTGCGGCCCCGGCCGCACCGACCGAAGGAAGACCCGTGCGCCGCACCCTCCCCGCCCTCGTCGTGACCGTCGGGCTCCTGGCCTCGCTGACCGCGTGCGCGTCGGAGTCCGGCCCGGGCTCGGCTGGCTGCCCGCCGACGGGCGACGCCGCCTCCGTCGTGACGGCCACCGGCGCCTTCGGCGAGAAGCCCGAGGTCCGCGTCCCGAGCCCCATCGTCACCACCGAGACCCAGGTCTCGACGCTGATCGAGGGCGACGGCCAGCGGATCGTCGACGGCACGCCCGTCGTGATCGACTACACCCTCTTCGACGGCGCCACCGGCGCCGAGGTGGAGGACAGCGGCTACGACGGCACGACGCAGAACCCCATCACCGTGGGCGGGTCGGCCCTCGCGCCGCTGGCCGCCGCTCTGGAGTGCTCGACCGTCGGCTCGCGCCTCGCCGTCGCCGTCAAGGCGAGCGAGCTGTCGGCCTCGGTGCAGGGCACGGCGGTCGAGCCGAACGACGACCCCGACGCCGCGTACGTGGCCGTCGTCGACGTGGAGCGCGCGTTCCTCGCGAAGGCCGACGGCAGCCTCGTGCCCGGCGAGAACGGCCTGCCCGCCGTCGTCACGGCGCCGGACGGCGCCCCCGGCATCACGCTGCCCGCCTCCGACGCCCCGACCGAGCAGCGGACGCACCTCGTGCGCTCCGGCTCCGGCCCCGAGCTGACCGCCGACGACACGGCCGTGGTGCAGTTCACGGCCACGACCTGGGCCGACCCGTCCACCGTCGCCGCCTCCACCTGGACGAACGGCGGCACGGCGACGACCGTGGCCCTCTCGGCCGACGACCTCCCCGCCGAGGTCAAGTCGGCGCTCGTCGGCCAGCGCGTCGGCTCGCAGGTCATGACGGTCATCCCCGCGTCCGAGACCACCGGGCAGCAGACCTACGTCTACGTCTTCGACGTCCTGGGCGCGCTCTGACCGCCGTCCCGACCCCGAGCCCGGCCACGGGGCCGCTCCCGGCGGCGCGTCGGGGCGCCGTCGGCGTGTCCTAGGATCGTCGACGTGTCGACCTCCCGCGCCCCGAGGATCCCCGTCGAAGAGCGCCTGTTCAGCCTCGTCCTCGCCCTCCTCGCGACGGACGTCGGCCTGACGAAGTCCGAGATCCTCTCGACCGTCCAGGGCTATCGCCAGCGTTACGACACCGCCGGCGACAACGTCGCCCTCGAGCGCCAGTTCGAGCGCGACAAGGACGACATCCGCGAGCTCGGCGTGCCCCTCGAGACGCTCGACGACCCCGCCGCGTCCGGCAACAACCAGCTGCTGCGCTACCGCATCCCCCGCGGCAGCTACGAGCTGCCCCTCGACATCTCGTTCTCGCCGGAGGAGACCGCGCTGCTGACGCTCGCCGCCATGGTGTGGCGCGAGGGCACCCTCTCCGGCGAGTCGCGCCGGGCGCTGCTGAAGCTCCGCTCGCTCGGGGGCGCGGCGAGCGTGCCCGAGCTCGAGTACGCCCCGCGCATCCGGTCCCGCGACGCCGCCTTCGAGCCGCTCCGCACCGCCCTCGACCGCGGGGTCGTCGTCCGCTTCGACTACCTCAAGCCGGGCGACGCCGAGCCGAGGAGGCGTGAGCTCGCGCCGTTCGCGCTGGTCCAGCACCAGGGGCGCTGGGTCGTCGCCGCGGTCGAGCCCGACACGGGTTCGCGCAAGAACTTCCTCCTGTCGCGCGTCGTCGGCCCGGTCCAGGTGACGACGAGGCCGTTCGAGCGCCCGGCCGACGCGACCGCCGAGTCGGTGCTCGCGGGCCTCGAGGCACTCCGTCGCTCGAACACGGCGCTCGTGCGCGTCGTCGAGGCCTCCGATGCCGAGGTCCGCCTGTCGAAGCGTCGAGGCACCGAGGCACGGGGGGACGACGTGCTGGCGGTGCACTACTCCGACCGGCAGGTGCTCGCCGAAGAGCTCTCGTCGTTCGGGCCCGAGGTGACCGTCCTCGAGCCGCAGGGCCTCCGCGACCTCGTCGTCGCGCGCCTCCGTCGGCTCGCCGCCGACCACGCGGGGGAGGCCGCGTGACCGACCGCCGCCCCGCGCCCCAGGCGACCGACAAGCTCGCGCTGCTGCTCGCCCTCGTGCCGTGGCTCATCGACAACGAGCGGGTCGGCGTCGCCGCGGCGGCCGAGCACTTCGGGGTGAGCGTGGCGCAGATCCGACGCGCGGTCGAGCTCATCGCCGTCTCGGGCGTGCCGGGGGAGACCAACCAGTACCAGCACGGCGACCTCTTCGACATCGCCTGGGACGACTTCGAGCAGAACGACGTCATCCAGCTCACCAACCTGGTCGCCATCGACGAGTCGCCCCGCTTCTCGGCGCGCGAGGCGGCCGCCCTCATCGCCGGGCTGCAGTACCTCTCGTCGCTGCCCGAGCACGCCGACCGCAGCGCCGTGGCGTCGCTGATGTCGAAGCTGTCGAGGGGGGCCTCGGCCGAGCCGAGCCAGGTGGCGGTCGACCAGAACGAGACCGACGGCGTGCTGGCCCTCGTCGGCCGGGCCGTGGAGCAGGGCGTCCAGCTCGAGTTCGACTACGCCGGGGCCCGCGGGCAGCAGGAACGCCGGCGCGTCGACCCGCTCCGCGTCGAGTCGCAGGACGCCGACTGGTACCTCCGCGCGTGGGACCACGCCCGCGAGGCGCTCCGCACCTTCCGCGTCGACCGCATCACGTCCCCGGCCCTCTCGGCGACGCCGATCGCCCACCGCGCGGCCGACGTCGCGCTGCCCGAGACCCTGTTCTCGGGCTCGCCCGACGACGTCGTCGTGACCATCGAGATCGACGCCGCAGCCGCGCCGCTGCTCGACGACTGGTCGCCCGTCGACGTCGAGCCCGTGGCCGGCGACCGCACTCGCCTGTCGCTCCGCGTCGAGCAGATCGGCACGGTCGTGCGCCTCGTGGCGGGCCTTCCCGGGCGCGCCTGCGTGGTCGCGCCGCCCGCGGCACGCCGCGCCGTGGCGGAGTGGGCCGGCCGCGCCGCCCAGAACTACGCCGACTGAGCCCTTCCACAGGCCCTCCGGGGTGCGCCCCGGGTCTCGCCTCAGGCTCCGCCGAGGGAGCCGAGGGGCGGTCGGGTTACACTGGAGCTTCCCTGCAACGCTAGGAGACCCTCATGCTCGGAAACCTCACCGGCTGGCACCTGATCATCATCCTGGCGATCATCCTGCTGTTGTTCGGCGCCCCCAAGCTGCCCGCTCTCGCGAAGAGCATCGCCCAGTCGATGCGCATCTTCAAGACCGAGATCGGCGACGAGAAGAAGACCGACGGCGACGACGCCGTCCGACGCTCCTCGGGCGACGACACCGCTCGATCGGCCACCGACACCCGCACCGCCCGACCGACCTACGGCGACGACCTCCCGCCGAAGAACTGACGCGTGGCCACGACGACGACTCGTGGCACGGACGAGGGCGGGCGCACGCCGCGGCAGCGCTCGGCCGACGGTCGCATGTCGCTGGGACAGCACCTCGTCGAGCTGCGCAAGAGGCTGTTCCGGTCAGCGCTCGCCCTCATCCTGGCGAGCGTCGCCGGCTTCTTCCTGTCGACCTACGTCCTCGACGTCCTGCGTGACCCGATCACCGCGATGGCCGAGGCCCGGGGCACGGCCGCGACCCTGAACTACCCGACGATCGCCGGCAGCTTCGACCTCCGCATCCAGATCGCCGTCACGGTCGGCGTCATCCTGTCGAGCCCGGTGTGGCTCTACCAGGTGTGGGCCTTCATCGTGCCTGCGCTGGTCCGCAAGGAGAAGGTCTACGCGGCGAGCTTCATCGGCTCGGCCATCCCGCTCTTCCTGCTGGGCTGCGCGAGCGGCTACTTCGTGCTGCCGCACATCGTCGAGGTGCTCACCGGCTTCGTCTCGACTGAGGACGCGGCGATCATCGACGCGAAGCAGTACTTCGACTTCGTGCTGAAGCTCATCCTCGCGGTCGGCATCGCGTTCGTGCTGCCGGTGTTCCTGGTGCTGCTCAACTTCGTCGGGGTCATCTCCGCCGTCGGCATCATCAAGGGCTGGCGGGTCGCCATCCTCCTCATCGCCCTCTTCACGGCCATCGCCACGCCCGCCGCCGACGTCTTCTCGATGTTCCTGCTGGCGATCCCGATGATCATCCTGTACTTCGCCGCGGCCGGCGTCGCGTGGCTGCACGACCGTCAGGTCGCCAAGCGGGTCGCCGCCCTCGACGCCGAGCTCGCCGGGAAGTGACCTCATGACCACGAACGACCTCAGCCCCGCCGAGCGCTTCGCCGCCTCGAAGACCCGGGTGCGCAGCCCTCAGCTGCAGTCCTTCCGCTCGCGGCTGGGCTTCGCCCTCGACCCCTTCCAGGAGGCGGCCTGCGCCTCGGTCGAGGAGGGGTCGAGCGTCCTCGTGGCGGCCCCCACCGGGGCGGGCAAGACCCTCGTCGCCGAGTTCGCCATCCACCTCGCGATGCAGCACCCCCGCGACAAGGTCTTCTACACGGCGCCGATGAAGGCGCTCAGCAACCAGAAGTTCAACGAGCTCGTGGCCGAGTACGGCGCCTCCGAGGTGGGCCTGCTCACCGGGGACACGAACGTCAACTCCCGCGCCCGCATCGTCGTCATGACGACCGAGGTGCTCCGCAACATGCTCTACGCGGGCTCCGACATGCTCGACGACCTCCGCTACGTCGTGCTCGACGAGGTCCACTACCTGGCCGACCGCTTCCGCGGCGCGGTCTGGGAAGAGGTGATCATCCACCTCCCGCTCGACGTGCGCCTCATCTCGCTGAGCGCCACCGTGTCCAACGCGGAGGAGTTCGGCGACTGGCTGCAGACCGTGCGCGGCGGCACCGACGTCATCGTGTCGGAGGACCGCCCGGTGCCCCTCGACCAGCACGTGCTCGTCGGCGGCAAGTTCCTCGACCTGTTCGACTCGAGCGGCCAGGCCGCGACGAACCGGGTCAACCCCGAGCTGCTGCGCGCCACGTCGCTGTCCCGGCGGGGAGGCGGCAGCCGACGCGAACGCGGAGGTCGCGAAGGCGGACAGGGACACGGCCCGCGCGGTCACGTCGTCCCGCCCACCCAGCACGCCCAGGGCCGTCTCGACCGCTGGAAGATCGTCGAGATGCTCGACGACCAGAACCTGCTGCCCGCCATCTTCTTCGTCTTCAGCCGGGTCGGCTGCGACCAGGCGGTCAAGCAGGTGCTGCGCTCGGGCATCCGGCTCACCACGTCCGAGCAGCGCCGGGAGATCCGCGAGATCGTCGAGGCCCGCTGCCGCACGCTCCGGGACGAGGATCTCGCTGTGCTCGGCTACTGGCAGTGGCTCGACGGCCTCGAGCGCGGTGTCGCGGCGCACCACGCCGGCCTCCTGCCCGCCTTCAAGGAGGTCGTCGAAGAGCTCTTCCAGAAGAAGCTCGTCAAGGTCGTCTTCGCGACCGAGACCCTCGCCCTCGGCATCAACATGCCCGCGCGCACCGTCGTGCTCGAGAAGCTCGAGAAGTTCAACGGCGAGGCCCGCGTGCCGATCACGCCCGGGGAGTACACCCAGCTCACCGGCCGCGCCGGTCGCCGCGGCATCGACGTCGAGGGCCACTCGCTCATCCAGTGGCAACCCGGGCTCGACCCCCAGGCGGTCGCGAGCCTCGCCTCCCGCCGCACCTACCCGATGAACTCGAGCTTCCGGCCGACGTACAACATGGCCGTCAACCTGATCGAGCAGTTCGGCCGGTCGCGCACCCGCGAGGTGCTCGAGACGTCGTTCGCCCAGTTCCAGGCCGACCGCGCCGTCGTCGACCTGGCCCGGAAGGTCCGCACGCAGCAGGAGAGCCTCGACGGCTACGCCCGCAGCATGGAGTGCCACCTCGGCGACTTCGGCGAGTACACGACCATCCGCCGCGAGCTCGGCGACCTCGAGAAGCAGGGCGCGGCCCGGGCCGACTCGCAGTCGCGGGCCGAGCACGAGAAGCGCCAGCGCCGTCTCACCGAGCTCCGCCGGCGGATGCGGCAGCACCCGTGCCACGCCTGCCCCGAGCGCGAGCAGCACGCCCGCTGGTCCGAGCGCTGGTTCAAGCTCAAGAAGACGACCGACCAGCTGTCGGCGCAGATCCGCAGCCGCACGGGCGCGGTCGCGAAGGTCTTCGACCGGGTGACCGACGTCCTGCTCGACCGGGGCTACCTGGTGCCCCGCGCCTCCTCGTCCGCCGCCTCGACGACCGCGGGAGGCGCGGGTCGCCTCGACCGCACCGCCGAGGTCGACGTCGCCCCGGCCGGCCGCACGCTGCGACGCATCTACGGCGACCGCGACCTGCTCGTGGCCGAGTCCCTCCGGCTGCGCCTGTGGGACATGCTCGACGTGC
>Ga0265780_10009701_pt1 | contig 11519 bp, 7 predicted proteins | sample P1T30metagenome_FD_192432 | JGI IMG/M metagenome (GOLD analysis project Ga0265780, IMG submission 192432) | Plant litter microbial communities from East Loma Ridge, Irvine, California - P1 T30 | ecosystem: Environmental > Terrestrial > Plant litter > Unclassified | place: USA: California... | reverse complement strand
GATCCAGCGCAACCGCTCATCGGTGCCCAGAATCGTGTGCTCCTGCGCACGGCCACCGTTAGGCGTATACTGCCGGATCGAAACGATGCTGCCCGCGGCCGCTTTATTGATGTTGAGCGAGCCGTTATCAAAGCGCTTGGTCGTTGTGGACGCCACGTTGACAATAAACTTGATCGTGGTGGGGTACACCCGGCCAAACCACTCGCCCCGCTTGCCCTTGTGGTGCAGGTAAAGCTGACCCGGGCTGGCCGGATCGACGCTGAACAGGTACCGACCCCGACGGCCGTAACGTTTTGCATGCACGGGCATGTTGCTGGCCGTAAAGGCTGACAGATCCGGAGAGTAGATGACCGTCCGTTGCCCCACGTTTTTGTGCCAGAACGAAATGAATACATCCCCGTTTGCGTCCACGCCCGCGTAGGCATTCCACTGCGACAGCACGTTCAGACTCGACGCGCCGAGATCGGCCGTCATGGCTTTGATCGTGTCGTCGAGTTTATCCAGCCGGCTTAGTTCATCCAGGCCCGCCTGCGAATGCCTGAGCAGCACGCCCGACCGCGCATCCCAGGCGCCCATTTGCCCGTTCGATACCCAAACCGATGCGGGGTGCTGCGTGCCAAACTTCTTGGACAGCGACACCATGCCGTTAAACGTTTTGCCCGAATTGATGACGATATCCCCGGCGTCGTCACTCTGGTAGCGGGATGCGTTCAGCGGGGCGGCTCCCACGCCAAACTGCTGCCAGACGTAGAGGTTGGCGAACGTATCGCCACTGATGAGCTTGGTAATTTTGCCCAGGCTCGCGTCGGCCGCGCCGTAGTTGCCCACGTAGCGCAGGCGCCAGGCATCGATGCGCTGCCCCGAATTCTTTTCCGGCGTCCACTGAAAACCGTACGGCCGGTCCGTCACGATTTCCAGTTCCGGGTCTTTGACGTTGTAAAACTGAACGGCTTCTTCCAGCGAGAGTACGTTGTTGTACTTCCAGTCTTCCGGCTGTTGTGCCGATATGCCATTGGCAAACTGCGGATTGTGGTTGTCGCAGGAGGTCGACTGGGGTTTAGTCGCATTGGCGGCAAACGACCGCCCCCAGCGCAGAGCCAGGTTGTATTTACTCTCAATCGGTACGATATGACTGACCGCGTAATCGGGGTAGGTATTAATTTCCGTCGATTTGTCGCAGCCCTCACTCCAGTAGGGATAAATGCGCGTGAAATCAAACAGATTCGCGTAGCAATCCCCGCCCCAGACTTCGACGTTATCGAACAGCAGATGCGTGAGCTTTCCCGTGCTGTCGGTCCGTTTCCCAGCCTGCGCGAGTAGCTCGATCGTCAGGGGCTGGTAGTGCCCCGTCGAAAAATACGGCTCATTGGGCCCGCTGCTCGGCGCTTCCTGAAGGTAGTTGACCAGCCGGTAGGCGTTGTGTTTGCCAGCCACATTATTTTGCTGCACCTCGGCGACATCGACGGCTTTCCAGTCACGGGTTTTAATGATCACCGCGTAGCGTTGCAGCAGGCCGTCTTTGCGGGTTGCTGCCAGTTTCCCATTGACAATCTGGTTGTAATTGGGATGCACCTCGGCGTTAAAGACCAGCTTCAAAAAGTCTTTATCGATTTCTTTGTACACCTCAGCAAACCCGCCGTTGTGCACCTTGGCAAAACTAATGCGCGTCGTTTCGCCCAGCTGGGGACGGCTAAGCGTGGTTAGTGTCGACAGCCTGGTGAACTGGGTACCCGTGTTGCAGGATTTAGTGTAGCGGTGCGTGTTGGTGCCGACCAGATCGATCTCGTCTTTCTGGTAGCCTGACGAGACAACGCCCACGTGCTTCAAGACATCCCCCGGCGCCGGATCAGCCAGCCCCTCTTCGATGAGCACGTCGGGGGAGTGGTAAACCAGGTAGTACGGCTGGGAAAGCGTCGTGCCGTAGCCGGAGGCTTCCTTATCCCGGCGGCATTCGGTCTGAAAAAAATTCTGGAAACTGTCTTCCGCAACGGCGTTGTCCGTAAACGCGTTGTCCGGCGTGGGTAGTGGCGCCAGCTGATAGTCCTTATTGTCTTTGTTCCAGCAGTTTCCTGTTTTGATCACCGGCGTAACCAGCCCCTGGTGTTTCAGGCGAGCAATACGCTTCCTGCGGACGATCATAAAGCCCGATACGTTCAGATCGCCGTGTTGATCGTAGAGCTTCTCGACTGGCAGCGCCAGTCCCGATATGACTACGCCCATGATCTGCAGATCGAATCGCCCCGTCACCGGGTTGCGTTTGGTCAGACTATAAAAATCTTTCTCCCCCGACGGGCCCGGGCCGTACTGCTCCGGAAAGGTAAACGTCGGCAACGGCTCCACAAACAACACCTGACCCGAGCGGTCCAGCAGCGCTACGCCAAATTCGGCCGTTTCGCCCCGGAAATAACCCCGCAGCAGCTGATCGTAGAGCTGGCCTTTGTAGTTGGTAAAATCGTTGTTGACCTGGTGAATGTCCAACAGATTGCTGAACGCCGAAAACTCGATCGTCTGATCGGGCAGGATGTTGGAGTTCGTCAGCGGGTCGTTATCCATTCGACCGGAGACGAGGTTTTTAACCGAGAGGAACGTCGGTTCTTCGGTCGCATCGGCTTCCATCCGGCGCAGCTTCGGGGTAAAGCGAATTGCTGACCCGTCGAATTTAATGGGGTCCAGAAACGTCAGATCGCCACTGACCAGCATATTTTCGCTGATCTCCAGCGTGCCCACCTTCAGTACGTTATCGTAACGCTGATTGAGTTGCCCGTCCGTCAGCTCGTCACCCTGTAATTCCTTGATTTCTACGGTGATCTCGCTGCTCGTGTTGATAACAATGGGTTTCAGCAGCACCCGTTTGGCTGGTTGCTCGGGCGAGGTGAAATACACCACGGCGACGCGCAGCGATTCCCAGCGGATATCAACGCCTTCCAGTTTGAAAATCAGACTTTCCCCGGACATGACGCCCGAGGGCTGCATGTAGCGGTTGTGGTGGTTGGAGCGCAGGGCGGCCTGGCGGTCCGTTTTCTCGTCGTCGATAGCGGCCGTCGTTACAAACACGCGCCGGGTCAGGGTCGAAAATACCGACTCATGCCCGTTCTTATGCTGGTAGACCATCGACACCTGGTAGCAGCCCGACAACAGCCGACCTTTACCCCGACCCGCCAATTTGATGCGCGGAAACACCAGATCGCACCGTTCCCGGAACGCGTGAATGCGCCAGTGTTTGGGGTAGGGCGTACCAGCCAGCGCTTTAGTATGGTAGCTCCCGCCAAACACGTCCCAGGCGTCGATCAGATCGAAGGTATGCATCGTCCCGCGCCGGTTGGTCCAGTAGACCCGTTCGGTCGACAGCGACTCGGCCACGACCTTGATATCAAACTCGTCATCGACGGTCCAGCCCAGCCTGTCGCGATCGGTGCTCGTAGCACTGGCTACATCAAACGGCTTATTTTTCAGGTTCGGCTCGTAGCTGTCATTGTAAACAGTCTCATAATTGCCCGAAACGGTATCCTCATCCCAGCGCCAGAGGCCAATCTCCGAAAAGGTGCCGTTAGTGGAAAACAGCAGCGTACCCAGCGTGGTGTCTTTCGCGCCAATTTCAGCGTAGCCCGCAGGAAGCGACAGCGCCCAGACGTTGCCCGGCGGGTTGCAGTAGGCCAGCCCGTGACCCATCGACACCTCGCCCGAATCCGTGTTGTTTAACAACCGGCCGTTGGTGGCTTCGCGGTACGTGCCCGCCGGTTGCAGATGCGCATCAATATCCTGAGCGATCCCAGCCTGAAACGTCTGTTCGTGTTGCGCCATGGGAAGAATACGTTCGGTTGGTTCGGTTGTGGGCGTGACTGCCCCGTTTGTTGAGTTGCGCCCGGGTTTCGTCGGCCAGTGCCAGGGCGTCCAGCTCCAGCTGGCGCCATTCCCGGAAGCGGGGGTGATTAACAAAGTCCTGCACGACGGCTGAGTACGCCAGTTTGTAGCAGGCATCGTAGAGTTCGTCGTGAATCACGACCTGCCCGTCCGGATCTTTCGGCAGCGAGAGGATTCTCAGGTACACGAACCGTTCCTGCAGGTTTGGAAACTGCATACCAAAGGGCGTAAAGAAAAACGCGTACGGGTTTTTCGACATGGCTTCCAGCTGGAATTTCTCTCCCCGCATGTGGGTTTCTTCGGGCCCAGCGTCCAGTACGTCCAGCACGTAGGCGGGCAGCGGGTCGATGATACCGGCCTCCACGTCGAACTGTTGGACGAACGGCACGGCGGTATGCTGATAGCCGATCTTGCGGAAAATTCGTTTGACCGCCCGCTCGATGGTGTGCCGGTACCGCTCGCCGTTGCCGATGGGTAAATCCTGACCGATCTGGGCCAGGAGCATGTCTAGGGTATAGGCGTTCATGAAGTAGATTGCTTCTTACAGGTACGCAGGCAGTTTTTACACGTGACCTTGGTAATATTTTTTATACTTGATAATTGCGTACTACCATGCCTTTTTGTGATCCCGCAGGGTATACCTGTTAAGTGAATTTTACTCATTGATCGGTGCCGTTATTTTTCACGTCACGGCTTTTGTTAAGCTGAATGTGCGTATTCATAAACACGCTGATGGCGTCCATTTTAACCTGATCTTTCAGTTCACCCGGTACGTTCCAGGCCGTTTCCCAGAACCAGGGGTGGGAGCGGTCGTCAGTCGGGAAGTAATCCGCCAGCGCGCAGATAATCTTGATTTCCGGAATCAGCACCGTCTCGGGCGTTAGCCGGATGTGGATCGTAGTACCTTGCGGCGCGTAGGCGGGCCGTTTGTCGCGTGCCACCAGGGCGGCCAGCTGCCAGACGTGATCGGCCGGCACAAAGCCCCGGTCCGACTCAACCGGACCCAGAAACGATATCCAGATCATCCCGCCGAAGGTCAACAGGTTCGGTACCGTCACCGTTTGCCGCAGTTCATGACCCGACAGCGTGCGTGTCAGCGTCGTAATGCGGTAGGGTTCAGGTTCACCCCCCTGCTTTTCGCGCTGTATGTCCAGTTTCTTTTGCGCGGAGGCAAACTTGTTGCGGATTTCCTGCTCAATCAGCGGGAGCGGAATCGGGGTATCGTCGGTGGCCGTGGAGGAAGTCAGGTGGTTCTGAATCTCATAGGCCAGCGCCCGAAAGGATTGCGGATGAATGATCATTAACTACCCCAGTTTTCCATCATTTGATCGAGCGAAATCATGCCCGTCAGTGATTTGACTTTATTGACGAACGTTTCCTCTTCCCGCACCTGCTTGCGTACGATCTCCAGTGCTTTGAGTCCCTTCATATCGGCGTCGAGGTTCTTGGCCCGCTTCTCCGGGTCTTTCTCGTAAATGCCTGACTGGGTAACCTGGCTGGCAAAGTTGGCCTCTTGCTTTTTGATGTCGTAGAGCCGCGTGTGGTCGGGCGTGCACATTAGCCGGTTAATGGCAACGATCGCTTTTCGGCACTCGTCGGTTTTGTAAAACGCATCCGGGAACTTGTCCTTATTGCGCCCGTCGCCGAGTTTCCGATCCGCCAGTTCTTTGATCACCGCTTTGTTTCGTTCGGCTTCGTCGAGGATGTAGGAAAACTCCGACCAGGGGTGCCCAAACTCCAGCAGGAACATAATGCCGGTAAAGCCGAGTTGATCAAACACCGGCTTAATATCCCGCTGATCCTGAACCGGTTCAGCCAGCCAGGAGAAACGTGTATTGGCGTCGAAATAAATCAGCATATTTTCATACGATTTTAGTCAAAAAATACCGGATAACAGCGCGGCTACCCGGTATTTTTATTGATCGTCAATACTATTCTATAGTGCCAGAAATCGCTGCATTATTCTCTGCCTTTGGCCGTGACTTTCTGATTTCACTAGATGGTATTCTTCTTGTATAGGGAACGATACCAAGTTTATCCAGAATGCCCTTCGCTGTCTGTGCAATATGCATTGCCATTGTTTCAATGGGTGCCCGAATCGCGTTCTCGTTTTCCGGATACATCAATTCCTCAATGCCTTCCCTACCAACAAACCGGGCATCAAACTCGAACTGTCGAACAGCAATCTTGATCACTTCCAGTTCAGCGTCAGAGAATGTATGGCCTTGCTGATACGCAGGAAAGGGGATAGGTAGACCGGTTTTTAGGTAATCCAGGTATGCTTTACCCTCTGTGGGTTGCTCTTTCTGAGCCTTAGCCAACAAAACCTCAGCCAATTCAAACGGCGTAAATCCTTGCTTGGCCAGTAACGTTAATTCATTCCGAATTTCGGCATCCGACAAACCACTGAAGAATACCTCATTGAATCGATCCAGGATTTGTTCTGGCGTTTTTTCGGTTCTGTTTTCTCCCAATAGGCCATAGTCAATACCATCTGGTATATTTCTTGGATCGTTATTTCCCGATTCCGAGACAGTACTATCTGGAGCGGAAAAAATCGTTTCCTCAAATTGTGGACGACCTAAACGACTGGATTTTAACAGGGAAAGAAAGCTTATTAATGCGTCTACGTCACCAAAAGATTCAACTAATGAAACTATTTTGACTCGCCCGATTGTAACACCCTGGTGATTTTGCAGGCTCTTTCTTAGCTCCTTTGTGTTGTCCAAATCAATCTCATAGTCGCCAATTGTTTGTCCGTCACTGTACGTGTAAAATCGTATCTTGCTCATATAATCAGTTAGTTAGTTGCTGGTTGAGTTTCAACCGACTGGCTTTCCAGTTCGGACTGGAGTAGCATTTTCTCGCGCTCGTTCTGCTCGTTGATGTCGTTGAGCTGCCCTTTGGCGTCCGCCTGCTGCTGGCTGTTGTCCTGCTTCATGCCCTGCACCGTAATGGCCGTCTGGTTACGCATCTCCTCAATTTTCAGCTGAGTTTTTTGCTTATCCAGTTCAATCTGCGCCATCTGCTGGGCTTGCGCATTAGCGACTTCCTGCTGCTCTTTCTCGCGGGCGTCCATCTTCTCCCGCAGTTGCTGGTAGATGGCCTGGGCTTCGGCCGGGTCCTGCGTGGTCATCACGGAGAGCAACGCTTCCCCTTCACTGGCGCCACCCGAAGCGGCCATACTTTGTACGACCTGCTGAATCAGCTTCAGCCGGTTCTCGATTACCATGCCCGATTCCAGTCTCACATCGAAATCCGCCAGCGCCATTTTACGGGTCAGATACAATAGTCTGCGTTCTCCGCTCGACAGCACGACGTTCTTGGCATCCTCCCGGGCGTAGACCAGTTTCAACACGTCGGCCGCGCGTTGCAGCATCTGGTTCTGAAAGCGGGTGTGCTCGACGATGGTTTGGGTTTGCAGCAGCTGCTGATTGGCGATGTTGAGCCGCGTCTCACTCAGCCCCGCGTACTTATCATTGACGCCCTGCACGGTGGGCGACAGACCAATGCGGGTTTCGTACTCGGTCTTGATCTGCCGAATCATGCCGAAGGCGACCTGCAACTCTTCGGTATGATTCGAGAGCTTAATCGTCTGCAGATGCTTGAGCTGGGCGTTGTTGTTGGGCTGCATCAGCGTGGAATCCATCCGCGCAATACCCGACTTTTTAAAGTTATACAGATAGGAGATCGGCTCCCCTTCCTGGGCGTCATCGATAATGACCGCTTCTGACAGACCCATATTGACCAGGTATTCGTCGATCGCCCGGTACAGCACGTTGGCCCGGATCGCGTCATGCTCCCCGAGTTTGGCCATCGACTTCTCGTAGGAAATCTGCGCGACAATCGGCATGCCCGTGTAGCCGGTCGTTTCCCCGTTTGGATCGGCCGTCCATTTGTATTCGCCCACATCCAGAAAGCCGTCGTGACCAATGCGGGTAAACTCAAACAGCTTCGTACGCTTGATCGATTTGACGTTTTTGCGGCTGATATCTTCTCGTTCCTCGACCGGAATAAACTGCAAATCTATCTTGCGATCAAAGTTTGATTCCTGCCAGGCCTTAAGCTCCCGATCGGTTGCCGGACGGCTAACGCCCCCCTCTATACGTTCGACCTTAAACCGCTTTTCCTTGACGACTTTCAAGTAGTTGCGCTGCACGAGCACCGACATGAGCAGGCCGTTTCGCGTACTGATACCCGGATAAAATACCCGGTTCATCCAGTTGATCTGTTTGTTGGTAAAGCCCTGAATCTCCAGGTTGTTGAGCTGCGAGCCCAGGCCCCATCCGGCGTAGCCCTCCTCACTCCAGTAGCCGCCGTTCAGATCGTACCCCACTTTGTCGCGACCCCGCTGAATGACCGAGTTGAAATAGTTGATGATCCCCCGAATGCCTGTACCCATCTGGAGTCGGAACCCAAAATGGTTTACTAGCTCCGTGGGCGTCATGTAGTCCATGACGCAGGCGGCCAGTACGTTTGGGTCCTCGAACGTTTCAACGCGCTTGGTTGCCATCCAGCGCACCTGATCCGGGTGGTAGTGTTTCGGTATGACTTCCCCGTTTACCACGTCGATAAAGCCGAACTGGGCGTTCACGTCGAACTTATCGCTGAACGCTTTCTGGCCTACGTCCTGAAACGAGTACTGATGATCGGTATGTTGCAGTAGCTTGTAACAGATACTTTCCACCTGCTCCTGTCCGCTCATGTAGTTCAGCAGCTGATTGGCGTCTTTGGGAACGGGTACCTTGGGGTTACGCGCAAAGTCCAGGTTCATGCCCTGCCCACTGGCCGCCTGGACCAGCGCCTGGGTCAGCACTTTGGCCCCCGCTTTCGACTGCTCCTCGATTTGCTTCCGCGCAAACGTCGTATTGAGCTGTTTGACCGAGAACTGAAACGGGTTCGCCAGGATCTGCCCCATCAGTGCTGCCCGGGCGGAATGGAAGAAATGGTTATCCTTCGTCGGCATGGCCCCCGCTTCGCCAAACAGATTGTCGGCGACGAAGTAATCTTCCATGCGGAGTTTGCCCCGAACGACATCCATCAAGTACCGCTGATTGGGGTTGTCGTACTGGTAGAGCTGATGCGGGTTTAGCATCATGAAGTCAGAGACCCGCCGGCAGAGGTCGAGGAATTTCTTGGGCTGCTTGATGAACTTGTCATCCCACAGGACCACGGGCATTTCCACTTCCTGCTGGCGCTGCTGGTACAGATTCAAGCCGAACGGTTCGCGCCGGGCGAGTTCGGTGTTATAGGCGTACTGCTGACTGTTGTCCAGAAACCCGCTGATGCTCATTGTTACTTACTCGGTTGCGTCGTTGATTAGCATTAATAGCTGCAGGGCGAGGTTCGCCCGTGAGCTATTCTTTACGTCCATATAGAGACTGATCTCTGTAGACGTTACTTTCAGTGAATACGGAAAAGCAAACGACGGCTCAGCGGTTTTAACCGGTTGTGGATCTGGCTTTATTACCGCTCTTGGTTTTGACTGTTCACGCTTTTCCGGCTGCGGTAGGGCAGACGAGAATGGTGGATTCGCAATAATTCCCTCTACACTACTGCTCTTGGTTTCGACTGATTCGACCGGCTGTGCAGGACTTTCAGTTAGCCCGCTGGTCGGCTCGTCAAGTGGTGTCGGTAGCTCAATAGGCGGTCGGACAATATCTCGCTCAGAAATAGTATCGATGTCATCAGACGTAACAGCGCCAATTTTTCGAGCCGTTTTGTGACCGTTCTTCCGCATCTGTACCAGGACATCTTCCGGCACAATGCTCATTAGCTTGGTCGTTTTGGTAAAGAAGTGCTCCGTACTGGTCGACTGCTTGAACTCCCAGCACAATCCATCCAAATCCCGTAGTGCATCGATGAATGATTCTTTGAGTCCGTGCCGGGTACAGAAATCCGTTACGTCCAGATACGTCGGCTCGTTAAGGGAGATGCTCCCAACCAGTTCATTTAGTGCTTTTAAGTAGGCTTCGCGCTTTTCGGGCGACAACAACGGCCGCTGAGGGGTAGTCGTTTCATTCATGGATTCTTCGTTCTTGAAAAATGAAATCTTTTTGGGAGCTGCCATGACTACAGGTCCAGTCGACGATCGACCGCCGGGGTGAATTTGATTTCCTTCAACAGCCGCATACCCCACTTGGCATCGCCCAGCGCATTGTGCTCATCCGTCCGTTCTTCATTGTAGGCTTTCAGCTGCTCCCGGGGGATACCCTTCGCCGTGATGATCTGCTGAATCTCATTGCAGAACATGGGGAAGCCATGCGGTAAATCAATCATCCGACCAAACAGCGCACAGAAGACCACCCAGTCATACCCCGCAAAATCTGCGTAGAACTTCAGCTCGTTATCTTCCAGCCAGGTACGGGCGCATTCGCTCCACGACCACGCTTCACTACCGTACTCCACGATAGCCTGCGCGTAAACGAAGCTGAGGACGCGATCTTTGATTTCTTGATTCGACAAACCAATTGACTCAATGACGCGCTTCATGTTCCGATACGTGAACGGTGGGTCATGGTGGAGGTTGCTCAGATTTGGCTTATAGAACTCCTTAAAAATTGGCCGCAGCACATTCTCCCGTACCCAGTACACCCGGTCATATTCTGGCCCCAGTGGATACGATTTGTTGAGCACTTTGTCATGCACGTTCCAGGCCCGGTGCAAATCGAAATCCTTACTCACGGCGTAGAACGTGTGTCCCTGCTCATCCACCAGAGCAATGCTGATGAGGTCAATGAAGTGTTCCTTCTTGCCAAACCATCCCCAATTTTTCCGAAACCCCTCCACGAATTCCGTGTCGAGGACCAGTCGGAATGGCCTTCGTTTATCGCTCATTTTATACACAAATTTATAGTACTTCCAAAGATGAAAAGACATTTGTGTATTACAAAATGAAACGACAATTCTCTCAATATCAGCACCGAAAAAATACCCGCTACACGAGCGATCTGTGGGACTACCGTCCGCGCGTCCCGGGGGTGGGGGCTCGTTTTTTTCATCCCCCCGGCTCATCGGCGGATCGGCTGGGAATAGGGATGGTTACGAAGCGCCTGACCATCGAACATCTGGGTTTTGTGATTTTCAAACCGCAAGCTGATCGGGCAGGGCGTCGGAGCCGATTGGCTACGGGTTCGGCGGCAGAACCGGCTGACGGTGCAGTTATTTTCAAAATCAAGGCGCTGAGAATTGGCTGTAGCTAAACGAGTTGTACATCTCTACGGTCTGTTCGATTCTGAGCGCGTTGAACTGGCTAACAGATCAATGAATAATCATACGACGGGTAGACAAATGCCAGGAGTTTCATTCGTTGTGTCTTGTTAATGTACAACTGGTGTTGCTGGACTGGTATTTGTATTATTCGGGGTTTGTTGTATAATTGGAATTATGTTATGTGGTTCTTCCCAGATCAGCACCACGATCGACCAACCGTCAGTCTGGCTTTTGTCCAACTGTCAGCGTGATCGGCTTCGCCACGAGGTCAGACACCCAGAACCGATACCGCGTGTTGCGAGCGATCAAATTGTATTTCACCAAGTCACGCGTACCCACTGACACGAACGCACTGCTGGTCTTGATCCGCCGAGCAATCACCTGAGGATGGAGATCAACCGAGCCATCGGGTTCCAGGTGCCGCAGGATGTAGAGGAACACACGAA
>Ga0265780_10009699_pt1 | contig 11521 bp, 6 predicted proteins | sample P1T30metagenome_FD_192432 | JGI IMG/M metagenome (GOLD analysis project Ga0265780, IMG submission 192432) | Plant litter microbial communities from East Loma Ridge, Irvine, California - P1 T30 | ecosystem: Environmental > Terrestrial > Plant litter > Unclassified | place: USA: California... | reverse complement strand
TAAATACTTAGTTTTTAATCACTTTTTGAGTTGCAGTCTGGCCGTTAGTAAACTCTACATTAACCATGTAAATACCGTTTTGCAGCGAAGTAAGACTTACTTTATCGGTAGTGCCGTTCCAAACCGTTTGGCCAAGAGTGTTAACCACAGCAACCGATCTTACTTCCTGTCCGTTAGTTGTAATAGTAGCTACATCTGATACGGGGTTTGGCGTAATGCTAAAGTTAGTAGCAGCAACATTTTTAACACCTAACGTTTGCGTATAGCCTTGTAGGTAAACTGACATTGGGAAATAACCCTGATCATCAACAAATTGTGCGGCAGGCACATCAATTTTAAAGCTGTGTTCGCCTGCTTCAAGATCACCAAGCTCTATTACCCTTGTAGGTATTTTATCGCCCGGGCACCAGTTGTTCCAGCTCCATGCAGCGTTAGTATCAGGCCTTGGAGGTGATGGGTTTTGAGAACAGTCATAATAAATACAGCTTGGCTGTGTATTGTACTGGAAGAAAGGTACACAAGATACCCCACCCGGCCTGTAGCTGCTTACCTGCTCATCGTCAAGGTAAACATAATGCCATCTCCTTATGTATTCTTCGCCACCATTGTTAGAGCCATGGTTAGATGTTATAAGGTAAAATTTAGCATTAGGAACAGCTTCCTCAAGCGTAAATGTAACTGTTTTAGTAGTTTCGCCTTCTACATCGGTATTAGTTGGGTAAGCGTATTTTTTTAGCTCATAGTTGGTAATAAGCGGTGTAAAAAAGTTTTGCCCTAACGCAATGGTAGTATCTGTAGTAGATTCAAACTTTAAAGATCCCATGTATACATCATTCCTGCCTGCACAGCCCGGTATCTCTACCGCAGCACCACCCTGGCCAGGACCGCCCTGGTAACCGTAAACTTCAAGCTCTACCCAAAAGTCATATTCTGCGGTTAGCGTAGTATCATGAAATAATTGTGTAAGGTTATCAACATCATACACATAAGGTACAGCGTTAGGATCGGTAACGGTCATATCCATAAAAGGAGTAATAAAACGTCCAATCTCTATTCTTGAAATGTTTGCATCATCATAACCGTAAGATGTTGCACCGGCAGGCACAAGTACAAGGTTTACTTTACCTATCCTGTCGTAGTTATCACACAACGGGTTTAGTGTTACCGTCATGGTAAGCTGGTTACCAAACGAGTTTAATTGCTCTGCCGTTAGCTTTTTAGCATACGATGAGTTACTGTGGCGAATGGCACCATCAGGTATTGGCTCGTTTACGGTAGCCTCATACATGCCGTAGTATACGGCCTGATTGAAAACGTTAAGTGTATAAGGTTCCTGCGCATGTGCTTTAAAACCAAGCATTGAAGCGCATAAAGAAAACAGTAGTAGTGTTTTTTTCATAAAAATCGATTGTTAATGGCGGCAATTTACTGAAATATTTTCAATAAAAAAGCTACGCGCCAATAACATACGTTTGTTTTTACACAAAAACACTAATTAAAAGTAAAAAGTTATATTTAAAACTGAAAGTAAATAAACGGTTGCGGCCCTGCCGATGCCGCTGCATATACCAGCCACATTACCAACCCAAAGATAACCGCTTTAAGCACCAATGGCATATGAAAGAACGACTGCCTTAAATTGTTGGAGAAATTTTCGGGTAAAAAGTGCCATACGTACCCTATACCCATTAGGATAAATACATTTTTGTAGCCCATTATAATAGTTTGCCATTGGTTAGGGTCAAAAGTTATGGCGCGAATGTTATTGATAAGCTCTAACGCATTGGCAAAGTCTTTTGCGCGGAAGAATATCCAGCAAAATGCCACAAAGTGAAACGTTAGCAGTATAGCTACAACCTTCCAGATGCTGCCAAATACTCCCGGTTTACCTTCTTTTCTATCAGGAAAGAATTCCAGCCATATTTTGTGTACAGCAAGGGCAATACCGTGCAATGCACCCCAAACAATAAACCTAAGGCTGGCCCCATGCCACAAGCCACCCAATAACATGGTGGTTAACAGGTTTACATTGGTAAACATGGTTTTTTCGCGATCTTTAGAAAGCAGGAACGTTAGCGTAAATACCACAAGCCCCGTTACGCTTATTATTAGCGGAATGTTGCTTGTAGGTGCAAAGTTGATTCCCCATACTATCAGCCCGAAAAAGAACAATGCCGGGAACAGGAAACCTGCAAACGAGCCGTGCCTGTTACCCCCTACAGATATGTATAAAAAATCTTTTAACCAAGTGGATAACGATATGTGCCACCTTCTCCAAAACTCGGTAATAGATGCCGACTTATAAGGCGTACGGAAGTTAGTGGGCAATTTAAAGCCCAACAGCATGGCAATACCTATGGCCATATCACTATAGCCCGAAAAGTCGCAATATATCTGTATGGTGTAGCCGTAGGCCGCCATAAGGTTCTCAAAGGCGGTGTAGCTGCTTGGTGCATCAAAAACACGGTCTACAAAATTGAGGGAAATATAATCGGATATTACCGTTTTTTTGATAAGCCCTCCAATGATAAGGAACAGGGCGTTGCTAACATCGGCTTTGGTAAGCTGTAGCTTGGCGTAAATTTGCGGAATAAAATCTTTAGCGCGTACTATAGGGCCGGCTACTAATTGCGGAAAGAACGACACAAAAAACAGGTAATCCAGATAGTCTTTTGCAGGGGTTATTTCTTTACGGTAAATTTCTATAATATAGCTTATTGACTGGAATGTATAAAACGAAATACCCACCGGCAGCAGTACCCTGCCTATAGAATAATCGATCCCGAAAAGCGTGTGGGCACTATCTAAAATAAAGCCGGTGTATTTAAAATACCCTAAAAAGGTAAGGTTTACAATAACGCTGAACCACAGGTATATTTTACGCGGTATGGGGCGGGTTTCACGATACAGAAAGTAGCTCAGGGTATAATCTACTACCGATGAAAACACGAGCAGCACAAAATAGCGCTCGCTGCACAGGTAATAAAAATAGAGCGAAAAGGCAGCGGTAAAAAATATCCTTGCCTTAAAATGCCCCCGTATAAGTATGTAGATGGCATAAAATATAATAAACAGCCGTAAAAACTTTACTGTGCTAAACAGCATAGGTTCTTTAGCGTTGTATAAAAACCATTCCCTCAAATTTTCATTTGTAATTTGCGGCACTAAATCTGTAAGCTGCATTACTTCCTGTTGGTTTTAAAATTATCGTATGCCTTAATAAACGATTCGGCAAAAAGTTTTCCCTGTTTTTCGTAGCCGTCCTTGCTGTAGTGCACCTTATCTCCGGCCATTAGTCCGCGCGCTGCATTGCGGTTAACGCCATACAGCCCACCCATTTCGGTATACAGGTCCCACGACGCATAATTAAGGTCGGTTTCCTGCATTACGATGCTTTTAGCGTAGGATGCGGCGAATGTATTGGGGTATTTTCTCCTGAAAAGTGATGGCGGTGGCGTCATTACCAGTATGCAGGCATCGGGGTTTTTGGCCTTAACATTTGCAAGGAACTGGTTAAGCTGCACCATAAAATCGGGCGACGCCATTTTATCAAACGACTCGTTAGTGCCAAGCGACACAATAACAAGATCGGGTACAAGGGCCGGGAGCTGCTCAAAGAACAGCGGATATTTATTATAATCGGATGCTTTTGCACCGTTTACGCCTATGCTGTGGTACAGGATACCGGGAGCATCATTTTCCAGCACCAGGCCGCTCAGGTTAACTTCTTTTTCTTCCTTGTTAGGAAGCAGGTATATTTTATCAAGTGCGGTATCAGAATGGTAAAAATGCGAAAGCGAATCGGCCTCCAGCGCAAGCGGGATAAATTCCGATCGTTTTACTTCTTTCTTTTGCAGTTCGTTAGTAGGTATCTTAAGCGTTTTACCAGCGCGAATGTTATTATTCTTTAAGCCGTTTGCCTGTTTAAGCTGCGTTATCGTAATTCCGTATTTGTTAGCAATACTACCCAACACTTCGCCGCTTTTTATGCGGTGGGTTATTTTTTTAGGCACAGTACTTTCCAGCACTATGGTTTTAGAGCTGGTGGCCACATCAAACAGCGATGTGTTTTTAGGCGTAATGATCTTTATGGTGTTAAACCGGTAGGAGCTATCCCTTACATCCAACTCTACAGCAAAATTTTCACGGGTTTTAAGCGCTATGCCACTAAGGCCTACGGGCATGCCATTTTCTATTGTAAAAATGTTGCGGCGTGCTGCCCATGAGGCGTTGCTTTTAAAGCGGACGTTATACGTACCGTTGGTTTTTGCCAGCTGATGCGGAAAAATAAACCCCGCCCCGGCATTGCCGTACTTTTCCTGAAGGCGCTTGCGTATACAATTAGTCATCAGGTCGGCCTGGATGTGGCTGTCGCCAATATGCACAATATTAACCTTGCCCGCCTTTTGCTGCTCCATTAAATACAGCTTTTCAAAAAACAGGTTAAGGGCCGATGAGTTTGTAATAACGTTAGCGCCTACTATCTCAATAGTATCAACGGCAACGGTATCTATAAGGGCTTCGTTAGTATACACATCGGTAGAGTCTACCTGTGCAAAGCCACGGGCAAAAACAAGCAAAAACAGTAAAAGGGTTAGTGCTTTATTGCGCATTGGTGGTATCTTTTATAACAGGAGCCGTTACCGGTTGTAAGGGTTTAACCTTAACCTCTTTATTTTGAGGCACTGTTGTAGGTTTAGCCGGTTTTACAACAGCAGGCTGCACCGGTTTTTTAACAGGCTGCGCGGCTGGTTTAAAACTATCGGCGGCTGGTTTGTTTATAAGCGGTTTTACCGGCACCGGTTGCAATACAGGCACCGGCGTTTCTACCTTAGTGTCCTTAGGCAGTGGTTTACCCCCACGAAGGGCTTTGTATTTTTCGTAACCATTATTTAACTGGTTGTATATAAGGTCGGATATTTTTTTAGAACCCCTAAAATTAAAGTGGGTATAATCTTTATTGGCATATGCCGGAACATCCTCAACCCATCGTACCATAGAGCCATTGCCGCCCATAAGGGTATACAGGTTTACGTAGCCCGATTCAGTTTGCACCGCATAGCGTTTTTGTGCCAGGGTAAGCGGCACCACGGCCGAGTCGGTTTTCATCTCAGTGCCGTATTTACTGCTTTTATCGGCAGTAGAAATAATAAGTATGGCCACACCAGGGAAACATTCCCTTAAATGCGCCACCACTTTTGTCATTTTCTTTTCGTACCAGGTGTAGTTTAGCGAGCCGTAATTAAGCACGTTAGTACCGTAATGCAGCACAATAAGGTCGTAACCCAGTTTATCGTTAAAGGCCTTCATTAAATTGGTATTGAAGGTAGCTATAGGCAAACCGGAGTTACCACGGTTAGAAAAGTTATCTACGTGCACGCCGCGGCCATCATCAAAATTAAAGCCGTAAAACGGTATTGAGTCGGCTGCTATAAAATTAGCTTTAAACGCTTTTACGTCGCCACCATTAACAGCCACCGTGTTTAAAATGCTGCCGGCTTTTAGCTTTTTGTTAAGCGTATCGGCCCCTACTATAAACTGCACTTTTGCCTGGGTGTTGCCGCTCCTGCCGTAAAACAGGGTAGCATTATTAAGGCTTGAAAGGTGGCTTAGCTTACTGGCTTTATATTTTACCCAAACCGGGTTAACAGTGTCGCGCTTTGTAAAGAACACATGCCCGTTGATACCAAAGGGCTTACGCGGATTTTTTACGTTAAGGTAGGACTGTGTTTTCCAGTTGCCCGAAAACGAGTGGCTTAACGTACTGCGCGATGGCGCCGACTCTGATGTTATATTTACAAAGCCCACTCCTTCTCCGCCAAAGCGGTTTTGCAGGCTGCTGCGCAGGTCTTTCACGATCATATCACCATCGGTCATGGAGTCGCCAAAATAAGCGATGCGCACGTTACCCTGCTGTGATTTCTCTAACTGAAGAAGTTTTTCGTAAAACGCCACCAGGTGCTGAAAGCCTTTATAGTCTTCAAACGTTTCGGCGGGAAACTTTACCCCGTTGGTAGCCGTAAACGATATTTTGGTATTGGATAGCGTATCTTTCTCAGCCGGGGCATTGCCCGCACCCTCTGCCGCTTCGAGCATAAGGCTGTCTACCACCACGTTTTTAGTGCCGGCAGTTTCGGTAAATATCTTTTTGGGCAAAAACTGCTTAAAGCCAATTAATGCCGCTATAGATAGCACCACAATGGCAAACGACTGAAAAAAATAAGGTTTATCCTGGCTCACGGGAGAGGTGTGTTGTTTGTAAAATTACATACGGTCTGGCACGCCGATACCCAGCAGCCCAAACGCCGATTTAATGGTTTCGCCTACTTTTTTGGATAGCTGTATCCTGAATATTTTTTCGTTTAGCACCTCGGTACCCAATACCGGTACGGTTTGGTAAAACGAGTTGTACCCGCGCACCAGTTCGTATACATAATTGGCAATAAGTGCCGGACTGTGGCTGGCAGCAGCATCCTGAATTACAGCAGGATATTCTGAAACCAGTTTTATAAGCTCTTTTTCTTTTTCGTGCAGGTCAATCTTTTCTGCGGCAAGCGTAACCGAAATATCAAAATCGGCACGGCGCAACAGTGACTGTATCCTTGCGTAGGTATATTGAATAAACGGACCCGTATTACCCGCAAAATCTACCGATTCTTCCGGGTTAAACAGTATGCGCTTTTTAGGGTCTACCTTAAGGATATAGTATTTAAGGGCACCAAGGCCAATAAGCTTGTAAAGCCTTTCTTTTTCTTCAGCTTCAAGGCCTTCCAGCTTGCCGTTCTCTTCGGCAATTTTTCGGGCGGTATCGGTCATGTCGGCCATCAGGTCGTCGGCATCAACCACGGTACCTTCACGGCTTTTCATTTTACCCGATGGCAGGTCTACCATGCCATACGAAAGGTGGTACAGGTTTGCCGCCCAGTCGAAGCCAAGCTTTTTAAGGATAAGGAACAGCACTTTAAAGTGGTAATCCTGCTCGTTACCCACGGTGTATACCATACCGCCAACATCAGGAAAATCTTTAACACGCTGTATGGCAGTGCCAATATCCTGGGTCATGTATACCGATGTACCATCTTTACGAAGCACCAGTTTTTCATCAAGGCCGTCTTCGGTAAGGTCTATCCAAACCGAGCCGTCTTCCTTTTTAAAGAAAACACCGCTGGCAAGGCCCTGCTCTACAACATCTTTACCCAATAAATAGGTATTGCTTTCGTAGTAATTTTTATCAAAGTCTACGCCTATATTAGCATAGGTTTCTTCAAATCCTTTATATACCCAGCCGTTCATGGTTGCCCATAATGTTCGTACGGCTTCGTCGCCTGCTTCCCATTTAAGGAGCATGGCCTGGGCTTCTACCATAATAGGCGCAGTTTTTTTCGCGTCGTCTTCGGTTGTACCATTGGCAACTAACTGGCTTATTTGTTCTTTATATACTTTATCAAACTCCACATAATACTTACCTACCAGCTTATCGCCTTTAAGGCCGGTGCTATCAGGAGTTTCTCCATTACCGAATTTCTCCCACGCCAGCATGCTTTTACAGATGTGGATACCCCTGTCATTCACCACCTGGGTTTTATATACTTTGTTACCCGCCGCCTTTACGATATTAGCTACTGAGTAACCTAGCAGCACATTACGCACGTGGCCTAAGTGCAGCGGTTTGTTTGTATTAGGCGATGCATATTCTACCATTACGGCCTTGCCGCCTTCTTGTGGCTGCACGGTTCCGAAATGCGAATCATCTTTTATCTGGTTAAAGAAATCTTTGTAGTAACCATCGCTGATCACTATATTTAAAAAGCCGGAAACTACATTGTAGCGGCTTACGATATTGGTGTTCTCTGTAAGGTACTGGCCAATCTTGTTTCCAAGCTCAGCCGGGTTGCTTTTTACCACCTTTAAAAGCGGGAAAATTACCATGGTAATATCACCCTCAAATTCCTTCCGGGTAGCCTGTAGCTCTATCTTGTCTACAGATATACCAAACAAAGCTTCTACAGCTTTTTGTACGTGAAGGGTAAGTAATTGAGGTAATGCCATTGTTATATTTTTTTAAGCGTGCAAAGATAACGATATTTCGGTAAGGTGTAAGCAGTAAAAACTTTAAATAATTTGTTAATTAAATTGGCGTGAAGCGGTTGATTTTTAGGACCTCACCCCCAACCCCTCTCCGAAGGAGAGGGGAGCTTGGAACAGAAATTTATTTAATGGTAGCTGCAATAGTCCTCACCCCCAACCCCTCTCCAAAGGAGAGGGGAGCGAGCCACACTCAATCCCGGTAATCGCATTGCTAAACCATCTGAGTGAAGCTAAGGCATTAAACTCCGTTGTGTAAGCAAAAAATATAAATTGAGGCGTTAAGAACGATTTGCTGTTTGAGCGTAGCGAGTTCAAATCGTTTAGCCGAAACTTATATTTTGCAGCATAAGGAGTTGGAGCCTTGAATTTTTGTTTCTTTTGTTTCAAGACAAAAGAAAAAGCCCACTTACTCCCTTGCGTTTCAAAAAATTACCGATGCTAATCATCATCAATAAAAAAATATTTAAAAAATTTTGTAACAAATTGTATTGATAGTGGTCTTATGCATATCATCAATCAATAAGCCTGCCCTAAGGTACACACGCTGTAGGGCAGGTATAATTAAATTTACAATGAAACTTAAACTACTTGTTATGCTCCTTTTAGGAAGCATCATGACACTTACTGCCCAAACTCAGGGTAGCATCTCCGGGAAAGTAACCGACAAAACCACTAAAGAACCCCTGCCTTACGTAAACATTGTTATTAAAGAAGCCGGTAAAGTTGTTACAGGCGGCATTACCGATGATAACGGTGCGTTTAATATAAACAAGCTTGCCCTTAAAAACTATAGCGTAGAGATTCAGTTTATGGGCTACAAAACGGTTGTAACCGCAGTAAGCTTATCTGATACTAAAAAAGACTTTTCGCTGGGCAATGTTGTTATTGCCGAGGAAGCCACCACACTGGACGAGGTAAACATTGTAAAAGAAACAAGCACCATAGAGCAAAAGCTGGACCGTAAGGTAATTACCGTAGGGCGCGACCTAACCACTGCCGGTGGTACGGCCAGCGAGATCATGAACAACATACCATCGGTTAACGTAGACCAGGATGGAAAGATATCGCTTCGCGGTAACCAAAACGTTAGGGTACTGGTAGATGGCCGCCCTACAAGTATTGACCCTGCCCAATTGCTTAAGCAGATACCAAGCACATCCATAAAGAAAATTGAGCTGATTACCAACCCAAGCGCCAAGTACAACCCTGAGGGTATGAGCGGTATCATTAATATTATACTGAACAAAAACGCCAACGACGGTTTTAACGGAAGCTTTAACAGCGGTATTACTTTTGGACAAACGCCTAAATTTAACAACTCGCTGGATATGAACTACCGCACCGGAAAGGTTAACTTTTTTGCTAACGGCGGAAGCAACTTCGGTAAAAATTTTAACAGCGGCGAAGTTATCAGGACCGATGCTATCAGCTCATTACAATCGCTTGATATTGTAAACGATAACGAGTCGTACCTTGGTAAAATAGGTTTAGACTATTACCTTAACGATAACAACACCATATCGGTTTACACCAATCAAAATTATACTAACGGCATTGGTAATGTAGATACTTACATTAACTACCCGTTAAGCGCCGGATTGCCAAACATTACTCAGTTATCTGAATACGATACTGATAACCGCAACAATACCTACAACTTAGCCTATAAGCATAAGTTTGAGAAGGAAGGCCATACGCTTGATTTTGAGGGTAACTATAACGACTACAAGCAAACACAGGACGCTGACTTTAACACCCTTACGGGCGATGTTGCCAATGCTTACAATGACAACATTTTAGACAAAAGGCAAAACACCACGCTTAATCTTGATTACATTAACCCGCTTGATGATAAATCAACCTTAGAGCTTGGCGCTGAGTCGCGTTTAATACGCAGCGACAATACCTATAACACTACCAACCCTAACGTTACCAACCCGGCGCTGCAAAATTCGGTGTATACTTATGACATCGATATCTACTCGGCTTATGCTACGTTCGGTCAAAAATTTGGTAAGTTCAGTTACCAGGGTGGTGTGCGTTTTGAGCATTATAAATCGGATGCCAACTTTAACCGTGGCGAGGTTACCTTTCAGAACAAATATTTTACCGTATACCCTTCGGCATACGTTACCTATAGCCTTAACGATAACAACACGCTACAGTTTAGCTACAGCCGCCGTGTTGACAGGCCAAGCCTTGAGCAGACTAAGCCTATAAGGGAGTTCTCTACCCCGCTTGTAACATCGTTAGGTAACCAGTACCTTGAGCCGCAGTTTACCAACAGCGTAGAAGTTAACTATACCAGGATGTTCGGCAAAGGGTCGTCTATTACCGGGGGTGTGTTTTACAGGCTTATTAACGACGAGATAAGCCGCGTGCTATACCCGGATGAAAATACCGAGAACACCCAGGACCAGATTATGAGCTATGCCAACTTTAACAACAATACGGCTTTTGGTTTTGAAGTTTCGGCAAACTATAAAATTACCAAATGGTGGGATATCCAGCCGGCTATCGATTTTAGCCAAATCTCTCAAAAAGGCATCATATCGGTACTGGTACCCGGCACGGTTGATGATTATGAGCCTACCACAAAAAGTGTAGATGTTGCCGCCTTTAACGCAAGGATTAATAGCAACTTTAGGGTTAACAAAAGGCTTAGCTTTTTACTGTTTGGTTTTTACAGGAGCGGTGTAGATGGCGTACAGAATAACAGTAAGGAAATGTACAAAATAGACAGCGGCGCACGCTATAGCCTGCTGGACAACAAAATGAGCATAAGCGTTAGGTTTAACGATATGTTTAAAACCATGCGTTACGGCTTTGACTCGCTTAACCCGTACCCGCAAACGGGCGAGTTTAGGTGGGAGAGCCGTACAGTTTACTTTGGTTTAAATTATATGTTTGGTGGTGGCAAAAACAGGGCTATGCAGCGCAAAATGCGTGAGGATAACACCAAACAAGGCGGTGGTGGTATGTTCTAAAAGAACGCTCCGCTTTTAATTACGGCATTTTTAAATGCATTCATATTTGGGTTTAGGTTAGTGGGCCCCGGAGCGTTTGTTTCCGGGGCCTGCTTTTTTTTGTTATGATTTTATGGAACGCGGATTAAGTTTAAAGTTTTTTGACTGGAAAATGGAACGTGGATGACGCGGATGCGAGCAGGCGCAGATTTATACGGATTTTTTAGCTGCGCAAAGTCTCCCGACTTTGTGCCTGTGTTAGCATGTCTTTGACATGCAAATTATCAGAGGTCGGAGACCTTTTATCGCATCAACAAAGTTGGGAGACTTTGCAGAACTGGTATAATAGAACGCGGATGACGCGGATGCGAGCAAACGCGGATTTACACGGATTTTTTAGCTGCGCAAAGTCTCCCGACTTTGTGCCTGTGTTAGCATGTCTTTGACATGCAAATTATCAAAGGTCG
>Ga0265780_10009698_pt1 | contig 11522 bp, 10 predicted proteins | sample P1T30metagenome_FD_192432 | JGI IMG/M metagenome (GOLD analysis project Ga0265780, IMG submission 192432) | Plant litter microbial communities from East Loma Ridge, Irvine, California - P1 T30 | ecosystem: Environmental > Terrestrial > Plant litter > Unclassified | place: USA: California... | reverse complement strand
AGGCGAACCGCGACCTCCTCGACCAGCTCGAGCAGCTCAACAACGCCGTCGCCGAGTCAGACGCCCACATCCGCGCGCTGGAGGACACGCTGCGCTCCACCGAAGACGAGATCGACCGCCTCAGCTCTCTGGCCGCACGCACGCAGCTGCTCGAGCGCCAGCTGATTGACCTCGAAAGAGAGCAGTCGCAGATCCAGAGCAGCCTGGACGCCAAGATCGTCGACGAGCGCACAGCCATACAGCGGTGGAAGGTGGCCGAGCGGACTATAGGAGATCTCCAGGATCAGATCGACCGCATCGAGAAGGAGTCCCGCGCCGAGCGTCAGCGCCACATGGAGGTCGTGGCCCGCATGGAGCGGAGGATGGTCGTCGAGGGCGAACTCCACACCGCTGCGGGCAGGCTCAAGGCCAAAGCTGGGACGGACAAGGGCGGGCCCAACGTCGTCTCCCACTTTGTTAAGGACATTCTACTCGATAACGCGAACCTGCAACACGGCATACTGGAACTGCGCGAGCTACTGGGCAACTCCAACGAGGAAGTCGAACGCCTGCGAGACCAACTCAAGGTTCACCAGCCTGTCTCGACGTCACCCCGCCCCGATGAGGACGTCACGAGTCCGTCGCTGCAGAAGGAACTGGAAATGGAACAGGAAGCTTCGCTACAACAGGAACTGCACATACACCACCACTACCACGGCCCAAAGGTTACCAGAAACGTGCCCAAGCCACCGGCGCAGCGACGGCCCAAGAAGAAGCGCTTCTCCCTCACCCCGACGCATTTCGATCCGCCTGCAACTCTCGATCGCTCGTCTACGGCTACAATTCTGGAACACACTGCGGTTACTGTGCCTAACTCGCACAGATGGTCTCAGGCATCAACCCTCACGCCGGGGTCTTTCGCAGGGTCACCCGTCTCGGACTCACACCGTGGGTCAATGTACGACCGTGTCTTCAGCGAGGCCTATGACTCTTCCCGGCCCACCAGCCCTCCCGATTCCATCGACTTCCAGTCTCCCATGTTCGGGCCCGTCAAATCGAACGACTACAGCTCCGATCCGGATGCGTTGCCGCCCATGCTGCGAAGGTCGTCTGGCACTCTCGAGGTCGCTAAGGGTGGGAACAAGCATCTGCGACGAAAGTCTCGCGGCCTCATGCCACCAAGCCTCTCGACAATGCGCAGCTCAAGCACGCCCATCGCCCTCACTGCTAAGAGCAGTCCTGCGACGGCTGTCATATCAGCCGTCAGCCCCGCCAACTCCTTCTCAGATGCCAGCTTTACGCTCTCGCCCTACCTCCAGCCGGAGCCTCAGGCTGCTATCCCGGAGGAAAGCGAAGACTCCTCGCTATCGACGGCCGAGCCATCGCTGATGACGTCCAACGGCGAATTTGAGCCTGACGACCTCGTCTCGCCCATGACCGCCATGCGCCCCGGATTACGCCGCCACGCCTCCCACGAATCCCTCATCTCGGTCTCCGGCATGGACATTCACACACTGCAGTCACGTCCCTCACAACTCCTATACTCTAATGCGGCGAGGTTCGCAACGCCCGGCAGTTCTGGCTCGGTCGGCCCCGAACTCACACCCTGGACCGCTACCGCGCACGGCACGCTTTCGAACAAGACATCGCAAAGCAGCATGGCCAACCGCGACTTCCTCTACTCCAGCATCGCGAACCAGAAACGCGGACCCAGGAAGAGCGACGGCCCCCAGCCCTCCAGCGGCCCCGGTCTTACAAAGAAGGTCGGAGGCTGGGTCTTTGGTAAATGGGGCTCATCGCCTGCTCCCGTTACTTCGCCAACAGCTACACGCGCGCCTTCGATCCTTAGCCAGGAAACCCAGTCCACGCAGGACACGCAGTCTAGCGAAGGCACCACGACCACGAATGCGGACGGCTCGAAGAAGAAGGACAAGCCCAAGCTGAGGCCGAGCGGCGTGAACCAGAACGGACCCATTTGGGGCTTCTTCGACGAAGTCCCCGATGCGCCGGCCAAGGTCGTGGTGCAAGACTACGATGCGGATGCGCTTGGTGAGGCCTTGGCTGAGGCTTCATAGACCCCGGACATGCATACGGATATTACGACAGCGCGTGCGTGTGTATAAGGAGGTTCTTTATATATGAAACATCTCTTACCATCTATCTCCTTGGTCTTTTTGGATTCTGATAGATTGCATCACTGGCGTTTGGGTTTCTTTTCTTCCTCTCTTGGACCTTTTTGGATGTCGATACGTTTGACGAAGCGCATGAAGCGAGGAAGGACTTTTCTTCTTGTTTGGATACTGGATAGATGAGATACGAGCTGAAGATTGATACCCAATTTATGCGCCATGGCGACGTGGTCTGCTTGCTACTTACGCTGAGTTCTTCCTTTCGATTATGGTCTTGACTGATGTGCTAGATGGGCAGACTCGTCATCTCGGCGGTGAGTGAGACACAGTCATCACTTCCCATGCTTTCGAATTTAGCACATTCATCTTTTCGGATTTCTTACCGGTCGCGGCATCGGTTACAGTAGTTTTCCTCCGATCGACGAGCATCGTGATCCTTCCTTGTCGTCAAGTGTAATCCTTCCTCGCCACGCATTGTGCTCCTTCCTCGCCGACCATTGTGTTCCTTCCTCGCCAGTAAGCAAGGGCGGCCTTCTTTGGTCGTTAAGCAAGGGCGAGATCGGCGTCAACGCGACTTCCGTACTTACGCGCATCCTTCACATCCTTCACTCTAACACTTGTTAGGCAACTTGCTTCCGCTTCGACTTTCGTCAACCAATCGCGATCTACTTCTCAATGCAGTCATTCCCAAAATTGACATCGGATCGGTACTTACCCGCCCGCGCCGCTGGGGGTCTCGAACTGTGAGATGATGCGGCTGTCTGTCAGTTTCGCACGGCTGTTCTTGTTTCGCATGGAGGCGTAGTCATCCCCAAAGCTGAGGTCGGTACCTACCCGTCCGCGTGGTGGATGTCTCGCACACTATCCGGCGCTTCCCTTCTCAATTCAATCATCCCTTAAGTTGACATCGGCACTTACCCGTCCGCGCCGCTGGAGGTCTCGAACAGTGAGGTGATGCGACGGTCTGTGAGGTTCGCATGGAGGAGTGGTCATCCCCAAAGCTGAGGTCGGTACCTACCCGCCCACGCCGCTGGCTGGTCCCGCGGAATATGCTTCCGCAAGATCGATTTCAGGGGATCGTACTCACCGCATCGCATTGGGGAGCGAAGTGAGATGATGCCGCACGCGGTGGTCAGTAGATTTCATGGGTGGGAGGTGGAGGTCTCGCACACTATCCGCCCAATTTGCGTCAAACGATCGCGCTCTGCTTCCACGAGAAGGAAGGTACTCATCGTATCGCATCGAGCAGCGAAGTGAGATGACGCGGCGGTCAGTGAGTCTCGCACGGCTGTTCTGACTTCGCATGGAGGCGCGGACTGCCACAGCGGCCAAGGCAGTCCATTGTAGGATGCGATCCTTCGCGTACCCACAATATCTTACACCATCTCTCGGCTTTCCAAAGCCAGAACATGTGTGACCGCCTCGGAAGGTGGAGGGAAAGTGAGGGAGGTCTCGCATACTAGACCTTCTTGGGGGTCGCTGGGACCCAGCTTCGAGGATGCTTCTTCCTGAAGGATGAATGAAGTCGATGCCGTAGCAGATCGAGGATGGTCATATAAGTCAGCTGAATTCAGCTGAACAGAGCTGGAGTCGCCGACTCTGCAGTCCAAGCACACTTCGTGGACCCCGACTGCAAACAATGAAGTTTCCGATTGCCAACTTGGAAACATCAAGCGACGACATATGTACGATCTGCTTCTACGAAACTGGAGCCAGCATGCGATGCTTCCCGACGAAGATCAACGGATACTTTCCTACTCAGGTCGAAGGCATCCGCAGAGACCAGATCCTAGAGCATCCTCGGTACAGGAGAGCAGTAAGACGTGGGCAAGAAACGGCCATAAGATTCGAACAGCTCATCAGCTCTGTGGGCAACAAGAAGAGTAAGGTTACCGTTTCGCCTAATGGTATTGTTGGAGGTCACCCTTGTGGGCATCACGAATGGGCCACAAACAAAATCGCCTTCTTCGTCGAGACCACATTTGACTTTCCGACTTCTCTGACACCGGCGAGCATCGTGTCCTCTACACAATGGTTGCACTTCGCTGGACCATCGTCGAAGGCTGCGCTCCAAAGTCTTTTGACTTCTGGCTCGCGCCATGTCGCTATTCCATCGGGAATCTGTTTGTTCTCGGCCAAGGCCATGACCACGGCTACTAAGGGCGTGCCGATTATCGACCTACAGAATGAGCAGCACCACGGAGCTACACTTTACGAGCTGGAGTACATTGCTCGCAGTGCCCCAGCCATCGCAGATCTTGCCATCGCCTCCCGACCCGCGGCGGAGCTGACTACTCATATGAATGGCGACAAAGTTTACCAACCACCCCAGATTTGCTTGGACATTCCCAGTTTCCATTACTACCAGACAATCGACGATGTATTGCGGTCTGGTCGTTGTGGATTCGTCGAGGCTCTGCATTGGCTCTGTGCTATAGAGACGCACCATGAGCAGATCTCGCATATCTTCCGTGGTTATCTCCACGTCGAGCTACTGCGACGAGACCCATCCATCAAACCATGCGCAATCAGCGTCACCCCGGGTGGCGAGCGAATCCTCTCGATCATCCGCGAGTCGCTTATGAAACGTACGCTTCCATCGGTGCAGCAAGCTATCGACGACCTCGGTGTCCACGAATCAGCCTGGACAAGATTTATGCACTTTGTGCCCGACGCGGAGAAGCCGAAGGATTTCAGATCACTGGGTCAGATGTTCTATGTGTACCAAGTGGTACGGCACGCCTGGGGTGAAGAGTCAATACAACCGGACTTGTTGATTAGTGTCAAAGACAGCGCCGAACGCGGGGTGTATTCTCGAGCTCAGAAGCTTCTCAAAAGGATACGAGGATCTACATGCGCAGCGACGCCTGTACTACTAGAGACATATCTCTGTCCGCGTGTCTTTGTCGACAACAACGCTCATGGATCGGAGCTATATGCTCACGACCCGTATCCGGGGTCAGTGTACGAGAAACATAGCTCAGAGAGTGATGAACCGATTCTAGGCAGTTCAAGGACAAAACCCGGGCTGCACTGTTCTAGTGGTCGAAGCGATGGCGCCCCGGAGACTTGTCGGACGCTGATAGAGCTAGACACGTTGGACGTAATTGAGAGATTGTATGGCGAGAGATCGGCCACGCTGCTGCGGGAACTATGTTTAGAGGTAGGCCTCTTTGACATGCCAATGCAGCCTTAGATAACTTTGGGTATAACGGCTTCGATGTGTTTACTCTTGCTGTAAGAGGTATGGAAACACAAGTTACACTGTCTACCTTGCTGTTCCTTTCTGTTGTTATATTGCACGCCACTCGGTAGCTCGAATTGCTTTGATTGACGGTAATCGGTTGGAGCTCGCGCTGACATGCAGCACCGAATCTGGTTCTTCCATACTCTGTAGCGACTCTCAACGATTCAGAATCAATAGAGTGCGCGTTTGACTCACGCTGCGGTCTGGTCCTTCGGGCGGATCATTGAGATTGTACTTTGGTATACAGTATGATTGCGATAGCTTTGATGAACTCTCGACGGACCATCACGAGCATCGCGCCACGACGTAGTTCTCAATTCATCCAGCCCTTGCTGCATCGCTATATTCCACGGGGATAAATAGAGGTGCAGGGCTCTCGCGGGATAATAACTTGACAACGGTGGCTGACTAGGGCTCTTCGTCGGAATTTCGGAATTATCGTCTCTGTGCTGAACTGCGGTAGCTAAGAATAACCTTAAAATAAACGCGTAATAAGTGGTTGCGGTGAGTTCTGGGTTAACGACGATGAATAATCACTTTGCGAGTGTCCTACTTGCTGATGCGTGGCCTTGTGGCTATTCTTACCCTTCTACAGCAGGGTACTGTAGGGCACAGCTGGGCAATGTCGCCACACGTCAGCCGCAGCGAACATACAAAACTTCAGCGTGCGTGATCCCGAAAGCAACATATTCTTTTTCAACATCGCGTCTCAATACTTGCCATTTCTATACCTCGTAGATACTCATTGCCGGAACCGAGCACCTCACATCATTCCCGTTATGTCCGACTACATCGACGATTTCGATTTCTCCTCCCTCTCCATCGACGACATTGACCTTGGTTTCGTTCCGCAGGATGATCTCGCTGCGTTTGAGTCTTTGAAAGCAGATTGCATTCGGGCCTCTAGTAGGTCAAATCCTGTATGATATGCATCACAGTCCAACTAACGAACGTTCAGGCATGCCGTACGAGCACTTCGACAACACATTCGCCGCACCTATGCCCGTTTCGCAACCGCCGCTCAACACCGACGCGATGATGCACGAACACCCCCTTCATGGTATTACACCTTGGTCCTTCGCGACACCAGGCAACCAACGTTCACATCGCGCGTCCATGCCCAGCGATACCGTCTTCGCGTAAGTGGTTCAATCTTGCGATGATTCCATATGTACAGTGTGACCCGCGACACTTTCGTACCGCGATACATGCGCGGTATCATGATACTTCACAAAGAAGGTAACGTCAGCCTATCCACAACATGATCCTGTGGCATACATGCTAACATTCTTTAGACAGCCGTAGCAAGTAGCGCACAAATGACATGATAGTAGATTTAGGCGGGATTAAGTAGCTAGCAAGTTTATCACATTGATACAAGTAGCTTCTTATCTTACCTAGACAATTCAATCCCGTTGATATCTGAATTTGACCGCACAAGCCGGATGAATTCGGCTTCAGGCTCTCCGGTTGAAATTGCGACTGCGATGCCCGACTTACTGATCCACGCCGCCCAAGCCCACTTGACGACGCTCTTGCACAGCCTTTGGAACATGCTCGTATGACTGTAATATGTCCAGAGTGTATTGTGAAGGCTTTGCAATGATGTCTACTTATGTTGTGACCTGTTATCCCAAAGACGACTTTCCAGAAACTAACTTACTCCCAGGCCAAACTTCGTCGCTTCCCATGAAGACATGACCTTTCACACCTTCGACCCAATCTACTCCAATCCAACCCACTCCAAACCAATCCACTCCAAGCCCCGCCAATTCGATCTCGATCAGTCCCGCTACTTCGTCATCGACACTCACGCACCAAACCTCCCGCCCATCCCCGCGAAATCCAGGAACCAGCACAACACGGACGACGCACATCCCAAGAGCGGCGCGCGACGGCTTCGCAGACACGTCTGCAACATCGCACCTTGCAAAGGCGCGACCTTCGGTCGCGGTCCCGAATTGCGCAGACACCACGCCTCCAAGCACGACGTTGCGCGTTTTTGGTGCCCGATTGATGGATGCAATAGGAGCAAGATGGAAGGAGGGCAAGGGTTCACGCGCAAGGACAAGATGGTTGATCATCTAATGCGGGTTCATGGTGATAGGGTCGGCTCTGCGGCATGAGAATGACGTTGATGTGCGGATGTAGCTTTGACATGCTTGAAAGATGTTGCTCCTCGAGCTCGTGTGTATTCGATGTCGTCCTGTCCCCCTTGATCACCCGATCAAGGGAGAGACTAAACCCCTGGAAGTTTACATCGCGTCAAGATCTTGCTGGATTCTGTTTCGGTACCCGTGTAGGATTGGAGCGTACGGCGACGTGGTGTGTATGTTAGCTGCGCTTTTGCGCGTATTCAAATTTCTGCATTATGTGTAGAGTTCATATTCATTCACTTCCCGGGTCCTTCTTCTCTACATAACCGTGACAGTATAGTTTCCGTGATCATCTTCCTCTTGAAACAGATTGCGCGGCACTGGCCTCCGATACGCCTCGAACTGGGCTTTGACCATATCGGTGTTTACGTCTTCGTAGCCCCTAAAAAACTTAGTGGCCGCGACAACGCCCGCTCTTCTATATACTCCATCTTCAGCTCCGGGTGGCGCATACAGGAGGAGACACCACACATTAGCGACCTTGTCATTGTGCTCAGCCCAATACCAAAGGCAACACGCTATCGGCACGATGACAATTCTTTGCAGAAGAGATTGGTCATCTTTGGTAGTATGACGGCGTTCGTCCCGAGCGGTCGTCGACGCGATTCGGCTTGGGTGCTCTCTAAAAGTCATGGCGAACCATTGGTCTAGGTAGAACTCGAACTCGAAGCCGCTCTGTTTCAGCCCCACGAAGAGCGTAGCCAGACTATTTTCGTTGCCTGGCGATAAAAAGGACGGATACTCGCTTAGGCAAATTATGAATGTCTCGCGAAGCCGCAGTCGTAGACTCCCCAGACCGTGGACGAACTCGATGTTGGTGAGGTGAGTGAGCCTGTGACCCAAGAATCCCCAGGCATTCTAGTCTACGGGTTTATCCAGAGCTGCCCAGGACCAACTTGGTGTGTCACGCCATTCCGGCAAGTCTCGAGAGTCTTGTGGACTGTAAAGAGTGTCATCTGGCTGCCGAAACAGTATACCGCGATGCATATCGCTTGTCCAGAGTCCGTACACGCTATGATCTTCAAGATGCTTCTCAAATTCTGCGGTGATGCCGGCTAAAGCAGGAAGCCGGTCCGCAGCAAACGTAAGACGTCGATTGGAATACACTGAGACAATTTCGAACCAGCTGTTGTAGATGGACTTCTGCCACCATTTAGTTTCTTTGGGGCGTTATTCATACTTCGGTAAGGTGATTCGAACTCACTGTATCTTTTGGCATGTTATTAAGGTCGAAGTTCCAGCTACTAACGGGTCGTTCTCGAAAGCGACTTTCGAAGTGAGTATTCCGCCAACCACAGGGCCAAACCTCATTTGCGACCATCGATTTGCATTCCCAGTGCACTTGGCTATCATCAAAGTGCACCGTTCGTTTTGCCTGTCGACGACATTGAGAAACTTCCTTCCGTGGTTCGTGAGGTTACTTACAAGTAGTTGCTCTTGCAGCGTCCACGCACGATTGAATACAGGGCCCTCTCTCATTACCTCCCATGGGAATGCACATGATAAATAATGAGACTTTTCAGACGAGCTCTGATTAGCCGCGCGCCCGAGAGTGATAGCCACTGGGGACGGATTGATACGACGATTACTCAGTATGAAGCCTTCTTTGCCATTAGCAAAGCCAGAAGCGGAAATGTTGCAGGCAGCATGCTTGTCTATTTTATGCATTGAAAGCGATTCCCTTTTCCAGTCGTCGGGGTCATCCTGCACAATGCAGAGGGAGTCGATCCAAATGTATTGGAAATTCAGCTTCATAGTAGCGAGAAAGGCGTCCTGGAAGGTCCTAGACAAGCTATCGATCGGAAGCGAGCACTCGTACGCGCAGAGGTTCGCATGCGTAGTTGTTAAAAACTCTTCTCCGCCCCAGCAATGAGAAAGGGTGAGGTATGGCATGCACCTGGGCAGTGAAGCGCCGCGACATATATTTGCCCTTAGCTTGGAGCTACCAGTTGACTGCACACATATAAGTCGTGTCGGCAACTCGGCAGGAACTGCTAACGATTGGCATTCGACATGTTGCGAACAGCATTGGTTGATCCATCCTCTGACTAAGGAGAACGTTTCCTCTGACCTAATTGATGATTTCAGCTTCGTATTGAGGATTCCTGAATAGCGATCTGTCGTTGATTAGCTTTCGATGATAGATATTCGTAAAGAACACGAGTTCGATACCGGCAATAGCTGAGCTGAAGAGTGAAAATTCGCGCGAACTGTAGCACGCCCTGTGGTTTGCGTCGCCGATGATAGAGAGCCTTAACTCCCCTCTCTCGACTGGTTCAGTGGTCGACCAGGTGTACGTTGTAGAGCGTAATGGCCCGGTTGCATAGTGCTCCTTTGACTTCCTCTTTTCATGCGCTCTCCACATCCAACTACAGATGTAACAGCCTTCTGATACCCCTCTGTGGAACTCTTCCTTGTCAGCATGACTATCGTAACCCCATCCGCGCTGTTCATGTGGCCCCGCTGAAACGATCGCGAGGCACTTAGCACAGAAGTTGCTTCCAGCCATAACCGTTATTGAGAGAGATTATATGCGACCGAGCTCATGACCAAGCTTGTTGCAGCGTGAGCAACAGGAGGTGGATGTTTGATAGCGATCGCGTCTGGAGAACGGGCCGAGCCTGAATGACAAGAAGACCAGCGCAACGACCCGCTTGGAGATACACGGGAAATGACGCAGTACGTAGATCGCGCCCGGTCCTGATATATTGGGTTGTCGTGGGTGTAGGCTGGTTCGGGTAGGAAGGCGGGGCAAAGTCAGTCGCGCTGATTGCGATAAGCAACGCCAACCTACCACCAGGCACACCTCATACAAGACAAAAGCTGAACAGGTCTGCAGGCTACGTTACGATAAAAAGATGCAAAGTAGGTAACCTGAAGTTAATGTACATAGGCTCTTGGGTGGTTAGATGATTCCTTAGTCCAGGTGGTGGAGACAACGGGCAAAGAGCGGGGCAGAGCTGATGACGTATGCGGCCATCGCGACCACCACGGCCACCGATGCGGCAGGTCTTCTGCTGCAGCAACTGCGCGCGATTCGATAAAGCTATTTAGTCAAACACCGCCCTCTGCAATGGAGTTGTAAGCCGTTAGCGGGCCTGAATTCAACAGCGCAGTCCTCTGGAGGCGCAGGACAATGCTTCCGTGCCGTGTGCGTGCGCAGTATGCGATGAACTTCAAACGCGCCTTCCGGGACCGACGCACACGGTATTTTTAGGCGCAGGGATGCATACTACATTTATGTGAAGATCATATATCGCGACGTCTAAAAATGATAGATGAGCGCAGAAGCCGAGCGAGTGTCCGGCGCTATCAAGGAAGATCGGTCAACAAGTATATTGTACATAATCGAAAGTCCGGGTATCAACATATACATCCTAGCATCGTATACTTCCAGGCAAGTACCACTACTACAAAGGGAATCGCACTCCAGGATATGCCGCAAAGACATCGCCAACGTGAAAGCTATGAAACATCGAGAAAAGAAAAGAAGAAACATCTGGTATACACAAGAAAAGTCGTAAAGAAAAAGGAAATGACCGAAAGGTAAGTGCATCACAACCCATCCATCATCCTCGTCAACGCCAACCAATCCGCCAGCTCCCCATTACTCTCCCTTGTCGTCTCCCTCGCACAACCCACCTTCGGACTCGCCAGCTTCTCATTCACCTTCTCGAGGTCTAGTATACCCATCACACTACTCCTACTTCCCCGCTTCTCACTCAACCCACTATCCACCCTCGCCGCAGTCGTACGCCGCTGTATCGCCGCGGGCAACGCGACAACAGGCCGTGTTGGGTCCATCATATTGTTAAACTCCGTGCTGAAGAAGTCGGGGCTGGCGAGGATGTGGGGGGAGGGGATGGCGCGGTTGGGTATGACTGGCGGTTCGAGGTGGGAGTTTGGGTGAGGTTGGGGTTTGGTGGCTAGGGTTGGTGTGTTGATGCGGAGGCGGAGCATGGATGTTTGTTTTGGTTTGGGGAGGGTGTTGTCAGATTGGAGGGGTGGGGT
>Ga0265780_10009697_pt1 | contig 11523 bp, 7 predicted proteins | sample P1T30metagenome_FD_192432 | JGI IMG/M metagenome (GOLD analysis project Ga0265780, IMG submission 192432) | Plant litter microbial communities from East Loma Ridge, Irvine, California - P1 T30 | ecosystem: Environmental > Terrestrial > Plant litter > Unclassified | place: USA: California... | reverse complement strand
GCATTTCCGGCGCGCCAGCTGGTCGGGTCAGGTCAACCTGTGGCCTGTTGAACGTCAGCAGCCAAGTGAATGTCGCGGCAGCATCACGGGGATTTCTGCGGGGCAACACAGCGGAGGAGACGGGCAGCACTAGCCGTTCGTTCAAAGGTTGCCTGCTCAACCCACCTTGACGGGGCACAAGCGAGTACAGGGGGGCCGCGACGCTGTCCCCCTGTACTCGCTTGCGACGTCCCGTTATGACGCCGTGACCGTCTGGCCATCCAGCGCTGATAGCTCGACCAATCGCAGCGACAGATCGCGTTGATCCAGGTTCATGCCAAGATCGACAGGTCGTACAACTAGTAGACCAGATAGAGAGATCAGACACACTGGGTCGTCACTCTGCGGGAAAGGAATGCGGATGGTAAACTGACCCACTTCTTCGGACGGGGCGATCTCGGCCTTTACGGCCTCGCCGGCGACCGTGATTGAGATTGAGTTCATCGCGCGATGTCCAAGGAGATGTTCTGCTAGGACCAGCATGCCGCTGGCCCGGCCCCGCTTCACCCAAAAAGACAGGGTTTCGCAGCAGCCCCAATGCCTGCCATCCTCCTCGACCTCATTCCACATGCCTGAAGGAATATATCGCGGTGCCATGGCGACGGGCGGTGCATCAAGGGCCGCCAGTTGCTGAATGGTGATCAGGCCCTCGTCGGTGCCAACCATTTTGGAGGACCATACTAGCATGCCTTGGCATAAGGCCCGCAACCCATTGTTGAGCATCACTAGTGCATCCCCCATATCGTCAAAGACAAAGGAGACAGCTACCCCGTCGAACTCGGCGGCGGCTAGTTGGCGCGCGCCCCCTCTGATGATCAGCACGCTATCAGTATCAACCCCGGATACAGTCAGCCGAGCAGATACTTCCCCGCCCGATCGATAAGCGATCTCTGGCAGCCACTCGGAGATGACCACACTCTCCCCATGCGACAAATTTAAAGGCGGAGCCTTGTGATCCTGCCTTATACGCAGCTTCTTGATGGCAAATTCCTGCCAACTGGCCTTATGACGGACAGCAAGCACCAAGTTCAACGGATCTGATGCGCCAAGCGTATCGTGAGGTAAATTCAGCCGGACAAGTGTTTCGCCAGCTTCGATGACGCAGGAGCAAATTGGCTCTCCATTGGCGAAGAGATCAATATCTGTTTTCCCGTTAGAGGATTTATCGATGGCAATAACCAAATCGATAGTCGCATCCTCGGCCAAACGCAGCCGCGCTGTCCCCATAGCCAAACTCAAGATCCCGTCGGCCGAAACGGCACCGTGGTCCTGACTGTTGCCCGCGCAAAGATAATCTCCGACCGAGGATGTCCACTGATTTGGCAAGATAGCCGTTCGCCCGGCATGATACGACAACATGTATGCCAGATCCTGCGTCACCGGAACCTTGAGCATAGTGCGAATTTCGGGGCGGGTGCTGAGAAAGCGCGGCATGTCACCCGCAATTTCCTCGGCCTCGAGCATGAAGGCGCTTAACCCAAGACCAAGACGGCGGCTATCCTGGGAATTAGAATCGACATCTTGAACCCGGAGCAGAAAGTCCGTTTCCAAGACGATGCGGACATACCCATCTTCGCGGTTCAGCGCCTTGGCCGGAACGCGAATACGGGCGACCGATTGAAAGATCGGACTTGGTTTGGCTTCCGCGCCAAAAACGATCACGCCGCAGTTCACATCATTCACGATCACGCGGTAGGTGCATTGGTCGGCAGCACGTTTTAGAACACGGGCCAGAATCGAGAAAACCATATCGCCGGCCGGCTGGCCGGCGAGCTGGAAAGCGAGCACAGCCCTGGTGTCTCCCGACCAGACGCCCCAGGATTCGACGCCGTACCAGCCTTCCTTAAGATAGCGCGAAGCCCCGTCCATGGCCATCGCGACCAGCGCCCCAGCTAGGTATTTGTCCGGCACTGGTTGGCGGGTGGGCGAGCGCAGCGTGCGGATGATGTCATCGGTGGTCTGCGCCCAACTTGTTACGACGAAGCGCTCGCGGATCTCGGCCTCGCGCGCCTCGCGAGAGGCCGCCGAGCGGGTATAGTGCTCGATCCGCGCGCGCCAAGCGAAGCGGTCCATCGGCGGCAGCAGGTCTGTTGCTTCCGGCGAGATCTCCGGCATCGAGGAAATCGCCGAGGATAAGCAGATCTTGCCCCGCGATAGGCTTTCGCCGACAGGCAGGCCCCAGCCTTCGTAGAGCGAGGGATAAGCCGTCATCAGACAGTGCTCGTAAAACCAAGCGAGCAGTTGATCGTCGACGTTCTCAAGAATTCGGATATGGCTGTTGACCCTGCTGTCTTCACGAATGGCCCTGGCGAGTTCTTGGCCATTCCATGCCACTCCGCCGACGATGACGAGATAAGGTGCCGCGTCCCCCATGCTTTCGGTCAGCATGGTCCAGACGTCGTAGAGCAGGCCGTAATTCTTTCGAGCATGGATAGCCCCGACCGCGAGAACGAAGGGGCGGCGCGAGAACCAGTCGCGCAATGCCTGACTAGCGGCAGTGATCTCGCCGATGGCGAAATCACCGATTTCGTCGGCTAGGCGAATTTTGGCAAGCGCGGGTGCCTGTGTTTCCTGCGATTGGCAAAATTGGTCTACATCACGTGCAGTACTGTTTGAATATACTAGTATCCGATCAGCTTGCGATACTATCTTACGACAATTCTTATCCCATATTGCTGTATAACCCGGATTGTACCAGTGCGGGAACAGATGTGGCGTCAGATCGTGCATAAGAACATTGAGGCGGAGGCCGTTCTGCTGCGCGAAGCCCGCGATCGACGCAGCATAGGTGGTGCTCTGCATCCAACTGCTGCCGACCGTGATGAGATCGGAGAAATCCAGCATATCGAAGCCGATCGATGGCAGCTCGCCAAAATTGCGCATTACCTTGACGAAGCTACCGATGGAAACCTGTTCAACAACCACTCGTGGAACTTCCACAAATCGCGCAAAATCGAGATATAAAATGAAGCGCACAGACTGATTGTCATGCTTGAGCAGAGATTGCGCAATCGCGCATTCCACGCGAACAATGCCCGAAAGCGTATCAGGGTTGTTTGCCCAAGTGGTAATATCGAAAATGATACCGCGCGGCGAAGGAAGTGCCGGACTGGGAGTTGTCGGTGCGGCGGCAATGGTCTGTCGGCTCGCCACTGCTTCATAGACCGCGCGGGTGGTCTCGGCGTGCTTGGACCAATCGTACTGCTCGCGGATCAGGCGCTGCAGTGCTTCCTTGGCGGCCTCGTCCCGCGGTTTTTCCCAGGCCGCAACGATTTTGCCGCGGATTGAGGCCATGCTTCCCGGATCGCAATAATCAGCGTGAGCACCAAAATATTCGTGTTCGCCGGACCGGTCGGACAGCACCATGCGTACGCCCGCGGCGCCAGCCTCCAGCGCGGCCAGCGGGGCGCCCTCGGCCCAGCTCGGCAGAGCGAATACCCGCGCACCCGCGAGGGCCGAGGCCAGCAGGGGCGAATTGGGATCGATGCGCCCGATGACATGCAAGTTAGAGCCGCCGAAACGTCGGATCAGTTGGCCGTATTCCTCATCGGCCTCGTGGCCGATGAGGACGAGAGGCAAGCCGCTGGATGCCAGCGCGGCAGCGAGCATTAACTGGTTCTTGCGATGCTCCAGACGGCCGACGCACAGCACATAATCGCCCAGCCCATATGTCGCGCGGAACAGGTCCGGATCTGCATCCTCAAAGCGGGATGCGTCCACAGGATTGCGTACAAGGAAAGGATTGGTTGGCGGCGCCCCCACGAGGCGCTCGTATAATTTGCGTTCCTTGTCACTGAGGAACACTGTGGCAGCGGCCATCTCGTTGATCGCTCTTAGGGCGGCCGTATAACCGGGCTCAAAATCGATCGGCGGCTTCGTTTGCTTCACATAGCCGGCGAAAGCATCGTCAATCCGCGCCTCGGCATTTTGCGCATCACTCGCGGCACGGAAGGCGCGCAACAGATCCACCTGCCAGAATGGCGCCTCGCTGAGATCAAGCAGGATCGGTGAAAACACAAGCGGCGTGCTCAGCCGCTTGGCTTGGCAAGCCATCCGATAGGCGTCCGTCGGCGTCCATATATTGAAACCATGCGCAACATCTGCTGATGCGACAGCCGTATCCAAATGTTTGCCAGCCGTTACACGCAAGCCCAAGCGCGTTAATTCTTCTTGCGTCCGCGGCACACGCACGCTCGGGCCCCCCAGCGTATAATCCTCAGCGCCATGAGTCAGGAGTGCTACCGAACGTACTCGGTGACGCGACGCGGCTGCAGGCGGTGCCGCAGCGAGAACCGGCTCGTGACGGGAAATCAGATCCGCAAACAGCCGGTCATGTTCCCCCACCCAGCGGGACCAAGTCATTCCAGCCACATTTTCGCGCAAGGCAAATCGTTCGGCCCGCAATTGCTCCAGCACGGCGCGCAGCGACGCGGCATCGCCACGCTCGAAGGCAATATGTGGGTATTCAGCAGCCCAGCCGACATCCGACGCGATAACCGGCACGCCGCTGGCCAAGGCTTCCAGAACGCTCATCGGACCGCCCTCATTCGTGGCGGGTACTAGGATGTAATCCATCGACCTATAAAAAGCGGGAAGCTCGTTCTCTGCGAGATGCAAAGCTGGTCCCGGCCAGCCGCTGCCTGTGAAATGCCACTCGATGTCGGGGATGTCTATCACGGCGCGGACTAAGGCTTCTCCTTTGCGGCCGGTATGATAGGTCCGCCCCACTACGGCTATCTTGAGCTTCGGCCTGAATCGTTCAAGATCCACGCCCGGCGAGATGCAGCTGCGCGCCTCCACACCCAGCGCTGCCACCAGCCGGTCAGTGGCCTGTGACATGGATACGGCATGATCGACGGCTTTGGCCGCATCATTGAAGCGGCGCGCGGCATTGGCCTCATCCTCGCGATGCGTAAAAAGCGCAATTTCAACCGGGGACACACGTTCCACTCTGGCGCTGTAAGTCATGTAATATTGAATTTCGGCGCTAGCATTGGATTTAGTGCCCGCACTTACATAAGGAAGTGCATCAACGAGATGCTTGGCAAGTTCTTCAATAATCCAGTTTTTGTCACTTAAAACGATATGAACGTTGGCCATATTAATAACTTACTTTCAAAACCTTAAATAAAAATTTAATTTTATTAAATATGTCAGTAACAATGTTCATAATATGCTAGGTTTTCCCATAGAAAACGTTAGTGATTTGAGAGCAAATCCAAGTGAACGTCGGTCGGTGCTGGAAATACTTGATGCGGCGGGCTGATGCGCTTCCGGGTGTATAAAATCAAGAATGAAACTATTGCCAATGTTTTTGGAAATAGGCACAGACAATAATGTGTCAGCATTAAAAATGCCTGCAACCACGGGGCTGCCGTTAATTAAAAGCATGAGTCTCTGACGTCGGATCGAGGCCGTGACAAAGGGATGCAGTGCCAAATTCAGGAAGAGTGGCTCGTCGTCAGCAGCGGGCACGGCATCGAGCACAAGCCGTGAGCGAAAACCCACCGACCAACGGAAATTAGCCTCTGGATCGGACCAGCCCGTTTCGAACCGGAGCTTTGCTGTCGTTAGTTCTGCCGGAGGGGTGAAATGCTCGCTGGTGTCCGTGACGGCCAGCCTGTGACTGAAAGGGGTTGCACGGCTGTCTTCGTCATGGCCGGCAATATGGCATTCGACTTCGATGACCGCTGCATCTAGTCTACTTCCAGATAGGGGAATGTCAAAGAGTATGGCTTGGTCCCACGACAATTCGTTGCATCCGAGGGGAATGTCCATGACATGCACACGCCCGTCAGCCGATCCTGTCTGCTTGACGCGGACTGTGAGCGGCTGCTCCGGTTTCTCCGGCCAGTCCTGCATGCCATCGTTGGTTACGCGCATCTTTAGGACGTGATTCTGTCCCGCTGGGACCTTGCGCGCGGGCGGCACGAGCGGGCTGATGTGGATTGCGGCCGGCAGGCGGCTGTTGGCCTCGACCGTTTCAGCCGCGATAGCACAAAGCTTTTCCGCCACTTCCTTCACACCCGGCACATCAGCTGGATCGGGGAGTACGCACCAGAAAAAGTCCACCAAGAACAATCGCCGGTTTAATTTTTTCGCAATCTTCTCGGCTGCTTGGCGCACATCTGGGAACCGTGGCCGGTAATCATCACCGCAGATGATGCCAGTAGGGCGAAGGAAAGATGTCCAGAAATCAATGTTCCTAGAAAGAATTGGTTCAATGTGAACTGCATCTTCATAATAACAATCAATGGGTTTTGACCAACATACACCGTCAGGACTGTAAGCCCTTATTGGGATTATATTGGTACATTCTTTAGTATAACTTGAAAAACTGTCGTATCCGTATCCGTACTCTGTTCTTCTGCCGATTTCATAAGCCCCTTCGTTGCCCTCCCAAGGATCAATACATACAACCGTCGCTGTTTCCGCGACACTGCGGGCCCAAGCCCAGCTTGATCTGCCGAACAATGACCCGACCTCAACTACGCAACCATCGGCGGGAACTAGTGTCGCAACCACTTCGATGGCCTGAAGCTGCGCTTCGGAAACTTGTCCGGGAATATCCATTCTGTAAGGCAAGCAGTTTCTCCCGATACTGTGCTGCATCTCGCGAGCGTATTAAAAAGAATGAAGGGCTTATTCAGCATCCAGCACGACATTCACTTCGGCGGGCACAAACGTTTTTGCTCCCGCTCTCGACGCCACCATCCGCTTCTGGGGTTGATCAACGAGTTCTCAGCCTAACGATTAGCTTTAGCCATCGTCGGGTCAAGTGATGTCGTATCGTGTGTCGCTTGTCGCCCGCCAACACGGCATCAGCGGCGGTCAGGTTTTTACTTGGCGCAGGCTGATGATTCAGGGCGTGTTGACGGCCGCAGCCGCGTATAGTGCGCTCGAGGCACAGGTTCGCGAGTTGCATCGGCTGCTCGGCAAGAAGACCATGGAGAACGAGCTGTTCCGTGAGGCCGTCTCCTTGGCCTCAGGCCCAAAAAAAACTGTTGTGCGCTCGACCTCGTTGCCAGGGGGATGGCCTATGAGCGCGGTTGCAGCGGCGCTCGACGTTGCTCGCCCGCATCTCTCCGCGTGCGCAACAAGCCACCGCCAAGATCACGAGGGCGGCCGCCGTTACCAGACGCCGAGCTAGTTGCCGACATCCGGCTGCTTGTCGCTGACCTGCCAACCTACGGCTACCGCCGCGTTCATGCTCTGCTCCGCCGCGACGCGGAGAAAGCCGGGCGCGCAGCGCCTAATTCTAAGCGTGTCTACCTCGTGATGAAGGTGCACGGGCTGCTGCTCCGGCGTGACGGTGAACGCCATGAGGAGCGGCGTCATAATGGCCGCGTCGCCGTCGACCAGCGCAATACCCGCTGGTGTTCCGATGGGCTCGAGATCGCCTGTGACAATGGTGAGAAGGTCCGTGTCGCGTTCGCGCTCGACTGCTGTGATCGCGAGGCGATGGGGCATGTGGCCACAACAAGCGGTATCACCGCTGAGGGCGTCCAGGACCTGATGGTCGCCACCGTCGAGCATCGCTACGGACAGGTGAACCGCGTGCCCGAGCCGATCTAGTGGCTTACCGATAACGGCAGCTGCTACACCGCGCGCGACACCCGCAGCTTCGCTCGCAACATCGGCTTGGTGCGCTTACGATCTCGGTCAGCTCTCCACGATTGCACGGCATGGCAGAGGCATTCGTCCGCACCCTCAAGCGCGACTATGTTCGGGTGAATCTTGGGCCAGATGCTCGAACTGTGATTAACTGCCTCGGAGATGTCGTTTGACTGCGGGCTCCGGACGGGCGTGAAGCAAGGCTTTAGGCCCAGCTGCCGTGTACAGATCCGCGTCTCGCGGGCGGTATAAGCCGAGCCGTTGACGGTCAGCATCTCAACCATCGACGTTGCGCGTGGTCCACTAAAGCGGGTCTCCACGGCTTCCAGCATGATGTCGCGCACGTCAGAACCGTTGATGCCGGCGTTGGCGACACCGCGCTAGGCGATCACCTCGCGGTCGTACGCATCGATGATGAAGGCGGCTCGGACGATCTCGCCGTTCCAGCACGTGAACTCGCCGTCTGAGCACCAGCGCAGGTTTCCACTGCCGTTTCGATTGCGCGCATCGGATCAAGAAGTTTGATAGACTAGCGAGGTTTTGTATAGGTTTCGACCGACGTAGCGAGTTCGCGTGGCCCCCGAGCGCCCGCTTGCATCCCGCAAACGACCACGTTGTCATAGGCCAAGTCGAGAACCTTGGATAATTCCTGAGGCGTGTTGTCCACAGGGCATTGCCTCAAACTACGTTAAGAAATTTACTGTTAAGTTATAAGTGTTAGAAGGTTAAGCTCGCCGGATTTGCGCTTAACCCAATAACAAAGCGCAATAAATTTGCATGTTTGGTTTTTGATAGCCCGAGAAACGGTTTTCGTTCGCCCGAACGGCTGGTTTCCGTTCGCCCGATGCGTTCGGTTTTCGAAAGACCGATATGGCTACCAACCGGTTTCTAATCGCCCGATGCGTTCAATTTAATTGGAATCGGGACTAATCGGGTAGATCGACGTGGTCGATGTGCCGTATTGACTTAATTTGTGTAACAATGTGGGTTGCTGCAGAAGCTGGCGCCTAATGCAAACTGCTCAGAGTTTGCGATCGCCCGATAGTACAGGACATTGGGTTTCCGATCGCCCGATAATCAGAACAAGCGTGGAATTGTTGACAGGTTTGCCACGAAGTCGGCTGGATGATTGAGCTCACACCAGTCCGTATAGGCCGCGTCGAACTGCCGCGGATTATGCCCGCCATCGATCCACGCCATGCGCGCGCGGTCACGGCCGGCGCGAATCGCGGTCGTGCGCCGTTCCTTCACCTCCGCCGCAGCGATGAAGGTGCGATCGATGAAGTGCACCGCCGCTTCGCCGCTTTCCGTCTTGGTGTCCGTCATCGCGTAGCGGGGCAGCTCGTCGCGCTGACACAACTCGCGCACCTTGAACGCGAACATCTTCAGCGCCGCCTCACTGCCCGTCTTCTCGTGCAGGATGGACATGCGGCATGTCCAGCCCTGCGGCTGCGACCCGGCGTGCTTGCGCGCAGCGCGATAGATCGCACGCTCGATGCCGCCCTTGAGCAGGAAGTATTCGCGGTCGAGGGTCAGCACCGCACCGCTCCGGACGCCGTGCAGCAGCCAATCCGGTACGCGGATTGATATTGATTTCAGGTCTTCCCCTTGGGGATCGTCGCTCGCTCCCTCTACGCTCTCGATATAGTGGAACGACGCGAACTGGCGCCGACCCTTGCGGATGTTCGTCTCGACCCGCGTCGTCTGCAGACGGGTGAGCGCGGCCATGAGACGCTTGTAATCCTCGCCGCCGACGTCGCGCGCGATCCCTCTTAGCAGTTCGTAGGGCGTGGTGTGGATTAGGCCATTGACGTCGTTATCGCCTGCCTGGTGGCGCGCCATAAGCCGCGACAGACACCAGATGAGGATATCTGCATCCCAGATCGTCGCCATCCCGTGCAATGGGTTGGCCTCGACGCGGACCCAGACCGTGCCGTCCGGCGACGTATATTCGATCGCCTTGTTGCGCTTCCGCTTCGACAGCGAGAAGAACGGCCGCTGCATCATCTCGGGATCGTCTTTTGGTGCATAGTCAATGATCGCCGTCGACGTGAAGAAGCCGGTCAGCGGATGTTCTTGAACTCGGCCTTTCATTCCTGCCATTCTCCTGCGCGAATGGGGCGGCGCTGCCCGCAGCGTTCCAGCTACCATTTCCTTAGGAACAACCGTTACAGTGTGATCCCTGTTGCCAAAAGAGGGGATCGAGTTCGGCGGGTAGCTTCACCGATTTACCGACGTTTCGCCACCCGGGCGTTATACTACAGGCTTCACCGCTTGTGCTTTTGAAGCGAGATGAATGGCCGTTCTACGACTTCCCGCTGATCCTGAGCGGGAGACGGGATGAACACGTCAAATCTGGGCGGGAATGCCTGCGTGCACAACATCAATTCTGCCGTTCTGCACGCGTGCAGATGTGCACATCAACGCATGCGACCGAATTGCTTATCGGCGTCGTACTTTGCCACTAGCTCACTGATAGCCTCCGCAAGCAGGTCTTGATGGCTACGCCTAGTACGGGCCGCCAGCACACGAAACGCCTCGGCCACAGGGTCGGTCGGATCAAAATAGGCGCCGAGGTGATACTTGCCTGGCCGCTTGCCGCTCGATCGCGCCGCACTGGATGCCGGTGTAGGAATGGCTGGTAAAGGCACAGCGTTCGGCTCACTTTCGCGACGCACTTGAGGTGCTACTGCCGGAGTTAGCAAGGAAACCCGCTTTGCCATATCAAACTTTCACATTTGCAAATGTGCAATCCATCAAATCATCAAATAGATGTTTCTGCAAGGCTGCAACTTCGATGGCCGCCTTACCCTCTGGTTCATGTTCGATGACACCCAAGCCGTAAGGCCAGGCCGCCCGGTATGCGCTACGCTCGCGCAACACCGCGCGCGCCACTCGCAAGCCCGTGGCCTCGGCAAGTTTCCTGGCATCATCCAGCAGCGTCGTGGCGGTCGGGGGGGCTGCATTCAGAACGACCACGCCCGTTCGTCCGGTACTGGTGATAAGCTGCGCGGTACGCTTGATCGCGTCGAGGTCGATTAACGAAGGCCGGCATGGAATGACCACAATGTTCGCGCGCTGAGCCGCCGCTGCGGCTTCTGCACCAGCCGCCGGTGGCGTGTCGATAATAGTAAGTCCAAACCCGTTGGCCTCCGCCGCATTGATCGCCTGATCGAGCCTACGTGCGCTGATTGGTTCGACATGTGGGAGATCTGCTCCGCGTCTCTCACTCCACGCCGTCGCGCTTTCCTGCGGATCAAGATCGAACAGTGCCGCTTTAATCCCAGCCGCCTGAGCAGCGACCGCGAGATTGACAGCTAGCGTCGTCTTGCCAACGCCGCCCTTCTGAGCTGCAACGGTGATAATCTGCACGTGTGCACACCCCCAAAAAAGTTTAATTGATATTATGCAGTACGGCAGGATTGCACAATCTACTATCTGCCAGAGAGACGTAGGGAAACTGAAAGCACGAGGATTGGCTGACGCTCAGCTGTGTGCCGATCCATCTCTGACTTCATAACGGGAGGGGGGCCGGGAAGGGGCTAGTGTTTTAGTTACCCTGTACCTGCATGCGCTGGTCATAGACGGAGATAGATACGGTTACTGAAGCATGAGGATCTTCCCCAATTCGCCTACAGCTCATTGTCGAGAGCATTCGACCGAATTCTTTCGGTTGGGCGCCACACCCACTGCGTACCCCCGGCACCGACGTCTTGGTGCAAAATTTATTGTCGGCTTCCGCACTAGGACTTGTTGACATAGTCGGTTAGCCAGAGCTTAGCGGCCGCGAGTGAGAGGAAGCCGAGGAAGGACGAGGCGGTTTTGTCGTAGCGGGTGGCAATACGCCGGGATTGCTTCAGTCGGTTGAAG
>Ga0265780_10009696_pt1 | contig 11524 bp, 14 predicted proteins | sample P1T30metagenome_FD_192432 | JGI IMG/M metagenome (GOLD analysis project Ga0265780, IMG submission 192432) | Plant litter microbial communities from East Loma Ridge, Irvine, California - P1 T30 | ecosystem: Environmental > Terrestrial > Plant litter > Unclassified | place: USA: California... | reverse complement strand
TGCTTCAGAATCTTCTTCCAAGAGTGGTAGGTCATTCACGTGGGATTAAGCTGATTTTAGTGTTTATATCGAGTGTCCGGGCAATTGACGATGTCAATATCCAGCCTCCAGGGTTGTTCGGCAAGAGTATCGTCGTTACTACTCCCGGTCGAGATATTCAGTTCACTGCGCCAGACAAGGAGAGACATGATCTTTGGATGTCGGTGAGTACTTGCTGTGTGTGTGTGACGGCGCTGATGACAGGCACTATCGTTCCTACTTCAAAAAGATGGCGGTGATCTCGGTTCTTCGACAATGAAGGCTGCTTCTCGATCTCAAATATCTGCAATTCCCGATGAACAAGGTCGAATCATGAGATCACCCATGTCGGTCCGATCTATGAATGCGCAGTCTATCAACGAAACAACTCCCAAAGCTAATCGCGCATCATCGATACGCAGACCCCCTTCGACAATCAGTAAACGAAGTGGAACTGCCGCTCATGAGTACATGCGCCGTCATGATGCTCCCACACCTTTACATGGTGGACATCGATTCATGGGAGCTTATAAACGTGAATTTGCTAGTGGACCAGCGGACGAATTCGACATGGTCTCGCGGGATGATGGCGATGACCCAGACGCTTCGTATGAGGGCATTGAGAATGTCAGGGGTGAGTCACTCTGCCGTCTCGCACGTGCTGTGCTGATTAGCAGCGTGCTGTGGAGGTAAACACCTAGTGGGTGAACCGCACCATCACGACAGCGAACACATTCCCAAAGATGTCCGCCGTACCCCCAAACGACCCGCCACACCATCAGGTTCCATCAGAGCATGGTCAATGCGCTCACGGCGCCCTTCAGAGGCATCTCGGAAGACCTCATCAATCTTTAGGAGGGGAGGTGATGAGGAGAGCACCAGGTCTAGGTCGGTCGCCGGGAATGGTGATGAGAGTTTGAGAACTGTCTCGGCGCTTTCTCAGAGGAATTAGGGGAGTCGAATTCTTGTATCATTGGGTTTATGGGTTTGCGATATTCAGATGTGGTTCTGGTTTTGCTATGTAACATTATTCAGTCCGCTTGTCTGGTGGGCTTCGGCTAGGGTCATTCATTGGATCAGTGTAGTTCATTGAATCAGTGATATAGAGTTCATTGCCGTGACATACATGTCTCGAGATACATATAACGCTAAAATTACCTAGATCAACTCTACTTCGCTCCCCTCTCCGCGAAATATCTCTACGAGGCCCCTATTCAGTGACCGTGATGTTCTGGGTAAAGTACCTGATATCGGTGTGTCCCGAAGCCTGTTCCATTAGCCAAGCACAAGGATGTGAGACCGGACATACAGCGACAAGGTAAGGCACAGCAGCGGTAAATGTATACTCTCCCGGCTCCTGGTTTGGAGAGACAGGAACTTTGAAGGTCTGATTTCGAGGCGTCAAATGATCAGGACTGCTCGTCAGCAATAGCAAGCACGTACAATACCATGACGTACAAGAGATTATCGTAAGATAATCGGAGACCTATGTTCTTTTCACCGGTCTGGTCTCCTGTTTTGAGTCCCCAAATTACCTGTTCGTCAGAACTGCGTGGTGAATGATAGCGGACTTACTCCAAAGTCATCCCAGTTCTGAATGTAGCTGGTGACTCGCAAAGTAGCGGTGATGTTATGGCCTGCCTGGACAGTGTCTGGAGCCGACATTGATACCACCCGACCAAGAGCAGAGGCGGCCAATGCGGAGGAGACGAGGAATGATTTGATTGATACCATTATGTAGTGTGGGATGGTTTGTTATTTTGTTCTGCTGTTGTAGTAGTAAGGTCAAGTGTTGAGAAACAGACACTTGGGGCGGTCAACGAGGTCATCTTATACCTTTCCAGCCTCGATACGGGCTGGGTTAGCGTCTCAACAATGCGCTCATCGAGGCAGCGCTTTTTTCCATCATGTCGGCAAGACGTCCCATGTAGTGTCTCTTTCCGGCCAAAATGGTCTTTTTTGAGGATAACGAATGAGGCTTTTCGGCATCACTGAGCGCCTAGCTGTGTATCGCTGCTGAGTCGGTTTGAAGCATCACACAAAACGTTGGTCGGCCATCGATCGTGTCGGTGTACCGGTCATCAATTGCGGACGATTTTTGCGGTAACCTATTTATATAATTCACTTCATCATTATGATATCACTTCTTGCTGCGACCTCAGCGGTCGTGACAGGGCCTTGGCCGACTTCAGTCACGATTTTGCATTCCCCGGTAGTTTCGTATCTCGACAATGCTGCATTCACGTACCGCCCTCGTATGCCGTCCTGTTCCGACAATAGGAGCCTGCCCACTTTGGCAACCCTGGGGCAGATATACATGGGCTAATGGATTTCCTGCTATGTATCGTAACGCTACTGGTAGAGTACCGTACTACCTACGCCTCAACGACCTTCCGACAATCCGACTAATCCTCATGAGGCCCATTATGATACACTAGCAGGTAAGGAGGTCGAAGCTGTTCCGAGCCCTATTGAGAAATCATACACTTCGTCAACAGCACTAACTCGATCGACTTCTTCTCAGAATATGACATCGACAAGGAATGAGGCATCAATTCCGGCTACATATGAAACTTCGCAAAGATCAGGCAGAAGCAAGGCAGAAGGCGGACAAGGGGAAGGGAGGAAGATGAGTTTCAATACAACGCTGGACAATTGTATTATTCTAGAGGACTTTATCAAGGAGCTGTTAACTATCATTAGCGCAAGGAGGGCATTTGGGATTGCTCCAGTGTCTCTTGAAGAGAGGGGAGTGTGTAGCGAGATTAATGTAACCTGTATGACTTTCTAGATGCATAGCATTCTTCTCAGTTCTGTTGTCAAGTAGCGTTTTGCTCTAAGCTATTCGACTTACTACCGTTTCTTTCTGGACAGTGCTGGTGCAGTGTGATTACAGAGTCCGTGTAGGCTGTCGAATACCACCAGCCTGTGGAGAGGCTACGCCTATTTGGAGTCGATACACAATTTAAACGAGTTGGTTCCAGAGAAACCCAATCACACATCCCGCACCAACAAACTCGATAGTCTTCGCATTGCAACTCCTCCTCAAGTCCTGCAAGGATGGTCAGGCCATTGAACGATGCAGCTGGTCTCTCATGAGACCCAACAGGCCAGCAGAAGATAAGAAACCATTACGGGTACAAGGCGTATATATACGTTACGCCCAGGTTCCAATAGCGGTACTAGTGGCTGTTGCTGATGTATCAGGTACCAATCCGCTCGAGCCTCATGTCAAAAAGGGGCGAGGGGCCCGTGTCACGGAAAATCCTGAGGTTGAGGTGACAATGGTGCAGGCGGAGGCGGAGTTTGCTAATCCTGGATTGTGTATGTGAATGGACCGGAAACGAGTCGCGGGCGGCTCATGGGGCTAATTTTAACTGTCTACCTGTCGGATATTACATCGGGCTACCGAGTAGTCCTGGCTGTAAGGAGGGATCAAAAGCTACAAAGGCTCAGCGTGTTAGATTCGCAGTAGCGCGTTAGCCCGGCGAGGTGCCTCGTGGTGTGCCTGAAGCATAGGGACCTCCAGGCACACATCCGGGTGCCTTGGTGTTGTGTTCTGCGGCCGAGGGTACTTCACCAGTGAGAATGGACCGATTGATGGTCCAAGCAACAAAGTCGTGACAAGTTCACGATAGCCCGAGCCCACCAAGCCACATATACTTTGGCGTTCTGGACTCATGAGTCTTCATACGATAACAAGGTCCAAAGCTCAAAATAACTTTCGCGGGTCCCGGATGCCCCGGCAGTATAAGCGCAATGTAGCGAGTGACTGATAAGCGGACTGGTATAAAGGTGCTCCCAAGTCTCAATGTAATACGCTTCCAACCAGAAACACCAAACCACACTTCCAACCTTACCATCTGCTTCCATCGGCAGCTACATATAAAATATCATATCAGTCTTTCCGGCGAAAACGTAAGTGCCCGCTTCATGCAGGATCCGCATCGGGTTAATGACATTCGCGCCGAGTTGCTCACACTCATAGGTTCCTCTCAACCAAGACAAACGGATCAGTCGATTTTTATTGGGTCTAACATACACCGCCTCCGCAAACACAGTCTACTGCCTAAACGGGTAGGTCAACATTCTCTTAGTGGTGCCTCAACTGACCTGCCTGCAACAGATTTGATTGAGATCATGTTCAACACTACCTGTCGCACCAACATGACGTCGGTACTCGAGGGCTGCTGCACTTCGGTTTCCGGCTCAGTGGTCGGTCAAACGTGTCAGCTCAATTCGCTCCAGGAATATCTCGGCTGTGTGAACGCGAACGCGAATGCGTCTTCATTGGCTACCTTTTGTCAACCGAATGGTGCGAACAGAAAGAAAGTCGGCGTCTTTGGTCTGATTCTGACAGCTCTGGCGCTATCGTCCGTGACACAAGTGTTATGACCCCATTCTTTAATCCCTTCTCCCTGGACCCGGAGTCCCGCTGATCATATATATCGTTCGGATAGTACAGTACTAGACTCACGAATGTATCTCTTGTTGCCTGGTGTATAACTTCTTGCTACCTATTCAGAGTCCCCCAATGACCCGTCACAACAACAAGCCGGAAGCGTGATCAACCTCATCCAGGAGCCCAATCAGATATTGGGCGTTTCAGATGTCTGCAACGGGGATTGAGACTATATTTGCAATGTCACCGTCTTCGATTACTTCCCCGCCAAAGATGGGACTATCAAAGCTTCTGCGATTTCGCGGGATATATCGCGCGCGAATTTCAACACCTATACCGATCGGTTTCAAGAGTCGAAAATGGTTGATCCGGGGGCTATCGCTGCGCTGCCCGACAACACACAAGAAAAACGGGACTGCGTTCAGACCGGCTAGTATCTGGACGAGTACATCCACTTCAAGGGGGGACATGGGATGATGCCTGGGCATATCACTCCGACGACATTGCGTGGTCCCACGGATGGCTCGGATCATGTCATCGATCTCGAAGACAACATCATACAGCGCCAGTTTGTCCGTAGGGTGGAAAAAGATCCTGTCTGCAAAGATCGGTGCCAACTGTGACTCCAGCTCAACCATTTCAAAGTGCTATGGCGTGTCGGCCACTGTGGCTGATACCGATTATGGACCAGTAATCGAAAGACTTGGTTCTCCGGCACGATGTACCACTACTACGTGACGAATGCCGGATGCGGGAACCAGGTTTCCAAAACGCAGATCAGCAGAACCGACAACATTCACACTGATGCGGGGGAGCGCGACGAGAACGGGCTTCATAATATCACCCTGGAGGCAGTTCATGCAGTGATGGACCCTCCTCGTGTGATAGACAAGATGCCGGCTGGCAATGCTGATAGAAGGCTGAGGCCCGGCGAGTCCAGATATGTCATACTATGGACTGAACAGTGAGACTTTCGAGCTGATCCGTAGTATGGTGGTGAGTCACCAGGTACACGGGGATGAATTGTAACAACAGGACGAATAGCAGGAGTAGCCTGTCAATTCGCTCAATTCTGTTTTGTCCTTTCTCTATGTTCAGCTATATTCTGTTTAATTTTGCTCCATTTAGTTTCAAAGCGCAAAAGTTGCGTTTGGGCTTTGTAGTATTCCGAAAGAGGATGGTAAAAGGATGGATCACTGAAGTGGTTGAATCGTGCAATGTTTATTCCATGGATCGCTTGCTCCGCTGCCCCAATATCCATCATCAAATCTCAAGGGACCTTTCAGTAGGGCGACCACTCAACTGTTATGCTGCCTGAAAAGTGTTGCGCACAATGCTCCTAGTGTTTCTTTGTTCGTCTTGGTCGAAGCAGTCCCGCAAAAGGGTTGATTGGCGTCAAGGGAGGGTAAGGTTCTGGACCGGTGTGCGTCCAGTAAGATGACTAGACATACAGTAATTTTGGGCGTCTGTATCTTAAAGGAGGTAGTGGACAAAAGGTACTTTGAGTGCGGAAACATAGTAGTATCGAGTGTGCAAGATTGCTTCTCGCTGAAAGACTGCATTTGCTACAGATTTTGAATACATAAAATGCAACGAGTATTCAGAAAATGAATCCGAATTCAGAGTCGTGCTACGTCACCCCTTTGTAGACCGCCCTTCTGTCCCTGAACGCCGGCGAAGAAGTAGTGACTGCGCTAAAGAAAGTGAAAAGAATTCAAGGCAGACGACGACTCCCTCGCTCACATCAGCACGACTGCATGCATACATCTTGCTAGTCTACTCTACTATATATTCCACTACCGACCCACAAGGCCAGACAGCCACTGCATACGGTGCAAACTATTGCGACCATCATCCCATCCTTCCTTTCCTTCGGCTATCAGCCCGAACTCCCGGTAGATTACCTCGACTCGACCCTGAACTCGTTTGAGAAGTATCTATCTCTTGATCGCACATCAGTACGTATTTCGATACTACGACACCCCTTAGCATCGACGACGATAATCCACACTTCTGGTCAGAGACCACAGGCGATCTCAGCAACGCTCAAAACAGTCCTTTCATCGGTCTCCGGTGGTGCCACGCTAGCAAGAGCTTATCGGCGTCATTACTTCGCAGCAGCGGTCACCTCGGACCTGCTCATCTCAGACATGTAAGCACTCTTGGACGCTGCAATGCATCTAGCTGACGCCCAGCTTGTATAGCAACATCAATCTGTAACAAATAATCAGACTTTGACCATGGGAAACACGCCTTCGAATGCCAATTCCGTCGAGGGATCAGGACATGCGACCCCGTCCGGCAACAATGGTACCTCCTCTTCCAATCCCACCGCAACCAGCACGTCCGCCACGCAACCCATTGCGACCGGAACGACAGTACGATCTGGGACCGCCCCCCAATTTCACTCGGGTCTGACACCACCCGCAAGAACCCCTTCACCTCCTCCTCCGTCTACACCGCCCCTTTTACCCTATGCAGGACATCTTTCTCCTCAAAACCCACACGCACTGGCCCTCCCTCAAGCACATGATTACTCCAAAACTATCGTTACCGGTTTGATCATGGAGGCGAAACTTGCTCCCTTCTACAGGGGATTGGACGACTTCGAGGAGGATTGGACAGAAGAGGAGGTCGCAAAGGCTCTACAAGAAGTGCATGAACAGGACGTCGAGGAGGATGTCAAGAACAGTGTCACAGAAAGGATGAAGGAGGAGAAAGAATTGAACAAGGGTGTTGGGAGTGTCACAAAGAAAATGATACATCGAAAGAGCGATGCTAGAAAGGACGAGGAGGCCCAGGAGAGGGACAAACGGGAGAGGAAGGCTTATATTGGCGCACTTGAATGTCCAATCTGTTTCTTGGTATGTCGGACCTTTCAAAGCTTGGTAGCTGACATACAGCATTACCCGTCAAACATCAACACATCTCGATGCTGTCAACAACCTATCTGTACCGAGTGCTTTGTTCAAATCAAACGAGGCGAACCAACAATCACACATATCGAATCTGAACCTTCCTGCTGTCCATTCTGTGTAGAAACAGACTTTGGTGTAATTTACGAAAGACCCACATCAGCTTCTACACCTTCTCTACCTTCGGCTTTCGCCACTTCGCCAGACGCTGCTGGAGCATCCGGATTCTCGCAGGCAATGAGTGTGCAGTCTGATGATGTCGAGTTTGGGGTTGCGGGGATGGCTCCCAAGACTCAGGAGAAAATGAGGAGGAAGAGTGTCAGCAGTAAAGCTGCAGAAGTGGTCACGATTGGTGAGCTTGAGCTGAACAGCTCATGATCTGTTCCAGAGAGCTGACTCTCAGATCAAATCCGACCGGACTGGGAAAGAAAGCTGAATGCTGTCAAGGCTGCTGCGGCGAGAAGGGCTTCGAGGAGGATCGTCATGAGACAGGTGCGCCATCCGCCCATAATTTGTGAGCGGAAACTAATCCTAGGTTGGCGATAGGCTTGTACCCATCGGTTTCACTTCCGCCCGCGCACCTGGTACCGCCGACTTTAGCATGTCGACCGGAGCTGCCAGTACCGACGAATCTGGAACCAGGCGATCAAGACGGGGCACTAATAGAGAACGAGAACTGGAAGAGGTAAGCTTGCAAGCTTATTCGTGAGCTGACTTCAAGGTTATGATCGAGGAAGCAATGCGACTATCTATGATCGACCATGAAGACCATCAGAAAAAATTTAACGACCAGGCAAAGGCCAATAGCGCCTCTGGTAATGCCACTCCCAATCAAGCTCCCAATCCCGCGTCCGGTGGTCCATCGTCTGCGCGCGGCTCATTCAACAGCACAAGGCCAGAGAAGAAGGAAGGCACGACATCCCGATTCTTGTCGAGTATCAAAAACCGTTCCCGATCAGGATCCAACGCATCGAACAAAAGTGTTTCCTTTTCTCCTATGCCCATCGCTGGTGCGGCACCATCTAGGAATTCAGGCTCTTCATCCCCTACTTCCAACTCTCCAAACCCACAGGCGAGAAGCTCGAATCTGAACCCGTCGTCTGCATCCCCGGTACCACCAATCACTACATTGGCTGATCACACTTCTGCAGACGACTTCGGCCCGAGTACTTCGACCACAGACAGTGGTCCTCTGCCTGGTATCCCCAGGATCAGTCTCGATATGCCCCCGATGGAGCCTACGCCCGCTAAATCAGGTCATCCAAGGCACTTAGAGCAGCATGACGAGGGAGATCGCGATGAGGCCCCGGTACCGCCCACATATGCTCGACTCAACAGCGAGGTATGATTCCACAACAGAGTTGTTCCGTGTACGAAGGAGACACGTCTAGGGACAATTCGAATGCACGAGTGGAGACGAGAGCAAAGAAGAAAGTTTTTGGGATTTAGGATGACTTTAGTCAATTTTCAACTTCACTCTGTCAATCATCAGGGCAGTCATGCCCTTTGCAGTACACGAATTCAAAGTCAAAGTAAATTAGAGTAGGTAGCTAGCTAGCTGTACAAGTACGTACCAGTCTCTTGTCTCCTTGTACACACTTGTATCGAATGAATGGACTAGAATGAGTCGGAAATGATTGGTCCGGACGTCGGCGGGTGTTTATGCCGGACGCCGGTGAATCAAGTGCCTGTCAACGACAGCTATTTATGCCTGAGCATTCGTGGATCCTTTCAAGTTCGACCTTCCGATAGCTAGAAGAGATGTCGTCAAGCAGAGCGACTGCACTACTTGGGTCGGCACTACGGTCTAGATCATCGGCACGAATAGGGTCAGGTCTGCGTCGAGGGGTCGCTACGACTTCTAGATCTGGGCCAGGGGTCAATCGGGCCATATTAGGTTTAGGAGCTCTGGCTTTACCTGTAGGTCTGATGATCCACCATAGCGATGTCGCTAAATCCTAGACTTACTTATACTACAATCGTGTATATCTTGATTCAGCGAGCAGGCCCCAGGCAACGTCTGCGGAGGATATCACACCCGGTCACCCCGATAAACCGCATGCTGCCGCTGCTGGAGAATCGAGCAGTGGAGGCAAGAAAGGACAAGTGAAGATCAGTGATGTATTAGCCAAGCAGGAAGGGGACGAAGTCTGGGTAGTGATCAAAGGCAATGTCTACAAGTACATCCTGTGATGGAGCTGTGGCTGATGAAAGTATGACAGAATGGCTTGATGATCATCCCGGTGGATCTGAGATTATCACTTCCAACAGATCGAAAGATGTCACTCCAATCTTCAACCCTCGTCATCCTTCTGATCAATTGGATGAAGAGAATCTACCGCCTACAGTCAAGCATCTAGGGATATTAGATACGGAATCCGCGACCGACGAGGAGAAAGAAGCTATCAGGCTTAAAGTTTCTGCAGAAGAGGAAGAAGAGGATGAAAGGGTGAATAGGGAGAGAAAAGAAATGGAGGAGAGAGGTCTGGGAGTTATTGTCAATATGAAGGATTTCGAGGTATGTCATACTGTGTTGGAACTTGGATATCGGTGTTGATGGCAGAAATTCGCTGAACCGATGTTGAGTAAAGTTGGATGGGCATATTACGCCTCAGCCGGAGATGATGAAATCAGTACGTCCTCGTGCATCTGGTAACTTGGTAGCTAAAGGGGTAGCAAAGAACCAAAACGCAGAAGCATATCAGAAAATCCATTTCCGACCTCGAATCCTGAGGAAGGTAGCGTTGGCTGATGCCAAAACTACAATCTTGGGTAAAGAGAGCAGTATTCCCGTTTTTATTTCGCCTGCGTATGTCGGCCCCTCATCTCAACGAAATGGAGAGTCAGAGAGCTGATCTGCAGGGCAATGGCGAAACTGGGTCATCCCGATGGAGAGATCAATTTGACAAAGGGCGCCGCATCGACTGGCATTATCCAGATTGTAGGTCTTTCAAGATGATTCACGGGAGTGCTGACTTATAGATCTCTTCAAACGCATCATGCTCACTGGACGAAATGAATGCAGCCCGAGAACCCAATCAGCCACTCTTTTTCCAATTATACGTCAACCGTAAAAGAGAGATCGCTGCGGAATTGATCAAGAAAGTCAATAACCTCAAGATGGATGCCATCTTCATGACTGGTGACGCACCTGTTGGCGGAAAGCGAGAACGAGATCTGCGATTGAAGGGCGAGTTTGAGGGACCTGCAGGCGGCGTTAGTGAGAAGAGTGAGGGGACTCAGGGAGTTAGTCAGGCGATGTTTGCTGGTGTGGATCCGGATTTGAACTGGGAGGACATCAAGTGGATCAGATCACAGTCGGATTTACCAATCATCGTCAAGGGTATCCAGTGTGTTGAGGTAGGTTCTGCTCATCGGCTTGGTTTCCGGCAAGTTGGGCTGAAGATCAGGATGCACTATTGGCATATGAGAAAGGAGCAAATGGAATTCTGATTTCCAATCATGGTGGCCGTCAACTCGATACAACCCGACCGTCGATCGACGTCCTGCTTGAAATTAGGAAATACGCCCCACAACTGCTCCGACCCCAATTCAGAGCTCCTACAGGGCCAACGCAAACGTCGATCTCGAATCCTGAGCGTCTGACCCCGGAAGATGATACCTCTGAGAAAGCCTCAAAGCCATTCGAAATTTACGTTGATGGGGGTGTCAATCGGGGCACAGATGTGGTCAAGGCCTTGTGCCTTGGTGCTAATGCTGTTGGAGTTGGAAGGGGGTTCCTGTATGCTCAGACTGTCGCTGGAACTGATGGTGTCAGACACGCTGTTGGAAGTAAGTCATTGTCTGGATTACGGGTGTGGGTGGTGCTGATGACAGTTCTCGAATCCGAGATTCTGTTGGCAATGCGATTGCTAGGGGCCAACAAGCTTGATGATCTGCGACCAAGCATGGTAGAAGTCAAGGATCATCCTGGAGTCTAGACAGCTATATTGGTATCTGCTTGTTTAGTATACGCTTCTAAGCATATGCATACTGTTGTCATCGCAATGCTACATGTCACTATTCGCCCTTGGTCAGAACCGCCTTCAATGGCTTTCCATCTGGATCAAGCCTTCCGAAAATATGTTCAATCCTGTTTAGACTCAAGACGATCTCCTCATCCGTCGTCTTAGTCATATCTGTATCCCTGTAGTCCATCCGGTATGGCCAGGCGTCCAGTGAGAGGTAT
>Ga0265780_10009695_pt1 | contig 11525 bp, 13 predicted proteins | sample P1T30metagenome_FD_192432 | JGI IMG/M metagenome (GOLD analysis project Ga0265780, IMG submission 192432) | Plant litter microbial communities from East Loma Ridge, Irvine, California - P1 T30 | ecosystem: Environmental > Terrestrial > Plant litter > Unclassified | place: USA: California... | reverse complement strand
CATACTTTGTATCTTTTAAAATTCAAAACAAAAGTCATCAGATTTGAATTTTTAAAAAAAATAAAGATAGTGAATTGCATAAATTGAGTTGTGAAATGTTAAACAAAGCTTTTCACAATAATTTAATAGTAACGCAAAAGTATCTTACATAAAATTGTTGTAACTTGTAGTATGCTGAAAGGCAAAAACCAACCAACCTAAAAATCACTATTATGGAAACGAAAATTACTTCTGAAAAAGGAGAAGCTAACCACACTCCTAAATCTTTAGCTGAAGAACTATTTAGCAAAAAAGAGTCGCTAAAAATAAAAGTAAGAGCTAAGAATCTTCAGTTGAAGAACCTTTTAAAAACCAATTTAGAACTTCTTAAAAGCAATGACATTAATTCAATGTTGTTATTTTAAGTAATAAATCCACTGCTATGGAAAGAAATAATGAGAAAGATTTTGAGAATAAAAATTCAGAAATCAACCAGGACAACCACACTTCAAAAGACTTGAAAAGTAATGATCACATCAAGCCTGCCAACTTAAAAGGCGAAGATAATGATGATTACCAAAACGATGATACTGACAAATATTTGGCGATGGAACAGCCAGGAGTTCAATATACAAAAGACAGTGATTTTAGTTTAGAATCTGATAAAGGCGGAAGAAGCAATTCAAATCAATGGTCAGAAGACGGCGGAAATAGTAAAAATTCAGATGCTTTTAACCAAGATGATTACCTTCTTGAAGACAATATCGATTTAGACGAAGATCAAAATCAGTCGATTTCCTCAGATGATGAAGATTTTGAGGAGCTCAATGAAAATTATTAGTTTTATAAATCAAACCCAGTTTTAGACTGGGTTTTTTAATGTCAATGCCGACTTTGCGAATGACTTTTTCTTTTCTTAGCAATTAATTTAAAATTGCAGTTTTTCTTTTTTAATTTTATGACAAACTTTTGAACGACTTTGTATTATTTTTGCCGTTCAAATATTTTTATATGATCAAAATTGGAAGTTTATATGCCGGAGTTGGAGGGATTTGTCAAGGTTTTATCAATGCTGGCGCCAAAATCGCGTGGGCAAATGAGATTGACAAAAACGCATGCGTGACGTATCGCGCGAACTTTAAGCACCCAATTTTTGAGGAAGATATTTGGAAATTAAATCCTGAAAATTTAGATAAAGTGGCTATTTTGGCAGCGGGATTTCCGTGTCAGCCGTTTTCTGTTGCGGGTTATCGAAAAGGTTTTAATGACGACAGAGGGAACCATTTTTACCGAATTTTAGATTTTGTGGAAGCTTTGAATAAGCCGAAAGTTGTTTTTTTAGAGAATGTAAAAAACTTGAAAGGCCATGATAAAGGCAAGACTTTTACTTTTATAGAACAAGCGATGAAAGCCAATGGTTACTCATTTTCTGCGGAAGTTTTAAACTCAAAAGAATATGGAAATGTCCCGCAGAATCGCGAGCGAATTTATATTGTTTGTTTTAAAAATGAGAAAGACGGAACGAATAAATATGAAAAACATTTTGAGTTTCCGGAAGCTTTGACGCTCAATAAAAAGGTAGAAAATATTGTGGATGAATCGGTTTCTGAGGCAAAATATTTTTATGGAGAAGATAAATATATGTTTGCCGAACTTCAAAAATCAATTACTAGAAAAGATACTGTTTATCAATGGCGACGCCAATATGTGAGAGAAAACAAGAGCGATGTTTGCCCAACTTTAACAGCAAATATGGGAACTGGCGGGCACAATGTTCCGTTGGTTTTGACCAATAAAGGAATTCGAAAATTGACTCCGAAAGAATGTTTTATGTTCCAAGGTTTTCCTGAAGATTTTATCTTGCCAGAAACAATGAGCAATTCACATTTATACAAACAAGCTGGGAATTCTGTGAGCGTTCCTGTGATTGAACGAATTGCAAAATCAATTTTTAAGGCAATTGAATTGGGTGATAAATCTTAGAGTTTCAAATCTTTTATATCGGCTAAATCTTTAGCGAAAATATAATAATTGTCAACAATTAAAGGTGTTCCGACGATTGTTCCTTTATTTATAAATTGTTTTTCGGCGATGACTTGTAAGAATTTTTCGTGAGAAAGAAAACCAGTAACTTCCACTTCAATATCGTTTGAATTTAAATACGTTTTTGGATCAGGATTTTTTACGCCGGCTACTCGAACTAAAAAAGTAAAATCATAAGCACGAGGTTTTAAATCTTCTGTTTCTAAAAATTCACCTTTTTCATTGTACTTATCCTTTTCTAGAAGCAATAGATTTCCGAAGAATTTGGTTGATTTTACAGAACACCGAACGGTTTCATTACTTAACGTGAAATCGCAATCTTCCCATTTTCCTTTTCCCCAAACGTCAAATTCTGGCCGTTTATCAGGATGTAAACCTAAATTGGAAAGCTGATTATAAATGGCTAATTCCGCTAGCTTTCCTTGAAAAGTATTGATAAAAATTTCTGAAGGCTTTCTGTTGTGGGATTTTCCGCCGAAAGATTGAGATTTGTGGTGGCCGTTTCCATAAGCCATTTCTTGGGCGAAATCAAGACATTTTAAGATGCTCTCTGGTTTTAGTTTCGTGTCAGGAACAAACGTTTTTTTGTCTGATTTTAAATTGCTGAAACTGTTTTGGCTTAAATTAATTTTAATCATCTGTTTGGCTTTTAGAGAAGTAAATGTAGGATTAAAATTTTAATTAACATTCTTTGCGAGAATTTTTTGCATAAAAAAAACCGCCTTGTAAAGACGGTTTTAAAGTTGTGATGTAGTCTAGTTATGACAAATTATTCTCTAAAGCAGAAAGAATCTCATTTTTCAGAAGACCGCTTCCGCCACCATAATGCTGTACAATTTTACAATCTGGATTTGTTTCTTGAAAGAATTTACAAAGTTTTTGTTCGCTTGCTTCCTCGATTCCGCAACCCAAAAGCACGAGTTGAAAATGAATTGTTGAAAATAAATTCATGGCAGTTTCATCAGTTTCGGCGCCGGCTCCAAACCAATCTTCATTGGCATTGATAAGCCTAACCACGGTTTCTAAAATTTCTTGATGTCTTCCGATATAGAGAATGTTAATCATTTTTTTAAAGTTGCTGAGGTTCTGAGTTGCTAAGATTCTAAGGCAAAACTTAGCGCCTCAGAAACTTAGAACCTCAGTTTCTCAATTTATTGTTGGATAAACTGCAATTCGATGTTTAATTTCACTTCTTCGCCAACCAAAACACCGCCAGTTTCAAGAGCTGAATTCCAGTTTAATCCCCAATCTTTACGGTTGATTTTTCCAGTTGCTGAAAGTCCGGTTTTTGTGTTTCCCCAAGGGTCTTTTGCCAATCCACCAAATTCAACGTCTAATTTTACTGATTTTGTCACTCCGTGAAGCGTCAAATCTCCTGTTAATTTGTAGTCACTTTCGCTTTCTTTTTCGAAAGAAGTTGATTTGAAAGTCAATGTTGGAAATTGTTCTGCATCGAAGAAATCTCCGCTTCTCAAGTGGTTGTCACGGTCTGCGTTTCCCGTATTTATTGAAGCAATTTCTCCTGAAAAATCAAATTTTGCTGACGTGAAATCATCGCCTTCTGTTTCGATGGAAGCGTCAAATTTTTCGAAGTTTCCAGAAACATTTGTAAACATCATGTGTTTTACTTTGAATCCGATTTCTGAGTGTGCTGTGTCAATTGACCATTTTGTTGTAGACATAATTTTCTATTTTAGTTACTAAGTTATTAAGGTGCAAAGTTGCTGAGTCTTTCTCGCTTTGCGGTAATTTTCTGATTATCTAATTTTCTAATTTTTAAATTTACAAAGACATCGGAACTTCCATCAAAAGAATTTCTGCGTCTTCAGACATCGCCTGGATTTGGATGTTTTGCGTGTCCCAAATTCCCAAACCATCTCTTTCATTCACATCGATGTTTCCAATTTTGAAATCTCCTTTTAAAACAAAGGCATAAATTCCGTTTCCTGATTTTTTCAAATCGTATGAAGTTACAAAATCTTTATCGAATTTGCCCAAATGAAACCAAGCATCTTGATGAATCCAAACTCCGGTATCGTCAGGATTTGGAGAAATAATTTGCTGTAAATTATTATGACGGTCGGCTTCGTTTAAAGTAATTTGGTCGTATCTCGGCGTTACATTTTTCTTGTTTGGGTACACCCAAATCTGAAGAAATTTGGTCAGCTTGTCTTTGTTTTTATTGTATTCGCTGTGGAAAATTCCGGTTCCGGCGCTCATCACTTGAATGTCGCCTTTTGAAATTACCGCAGTATTTCCCATACTGTCTTGATGTTCCAAATCGCCTTCTAACGGAATCGAAATGATTTCCATATTATCATGCGGATGTTTCCCAAAACCCATTCCGCCATCAACTCTATCATCGTTTAAAACCCTCAAAACACCAAAATGCATTCGGTCTGGATTGTGGTAATTCGCAAAACTAAATGTGTGGTGAGAATCTAGCCAACCGTGATTGGCGTGACCACGAGTATTGGCTTTGTGCAAAATTGTATTTTCCATAATTAGTGAATTTTTGTTAGGTAAATGATTGTATCCAATGGGTTCCAATGGCATGATTTCGTCGATGTCGTTTTTCATCACGTCACCGATGGTTGCAGAAGTGATAAACATTCCAGTTCCCATTAATCCTTTTTTTATAAAATCTTTGCGTTCCATTTTTGTTCTTATTTGATAGGACAAATTTCGGGCAGAAAAAAAGGGTGGGCATTGAACTAGGACAAGAAATGCAGATTTTGTCATTGCGAGGCACGAAGCAATCACATCACGATTGAACGCAACGATTGTCGATTTAGATTATGTGATTGCTTCCTTCGTCGCAATGACGGTGCGCTACTGCTTCGCCAACTTCGTACGAACTTTGCTCAAAAACTCCGCAGAAATTCCTAAATAAGAAGCAATATAATGTTGGGCAACTCTTTGTGGAATCGTTGGATATAATTCTAAAAACTCTAGATATTTTTCAGTTGCAGTTTGGGAAATATTATGGAAAAGGCGGTTTTGAGTAACGGCAAGATTTCTTTGCATCAAAATTCGATAAGCTCTTTCAAAACGTGGTGCTTTTTCAAAAAGTTCTTCTTTTGATTCAGGAGAAAAGGTGAAAAACTCACAATCTTCTAAAGTTTCTATGAAAACTTGCGACGGTTTTTCTTCATAAATACTGAACGAAATATCACTGACCCAAGCATCTTCAATGGCAAATTGCAGAATGACTTCAAAACCATTAGTGTCAATATAATATTTTCTGACGCAACCTTTGATGACAAAAGCTTCGAAGTTGCACATTTCGCCTTCGTGAAGCATAATCGTTTTCTTCGGTACTTTTTTGTATTCCATTAAAGAGTTGAAAATATCGAGTTCTTCTTTGGAAAAAGAAACGTATCTGCTGATGCTTTTGTTGATTTGTGTGTACATTAGACAAATATAAGAAAGTGTTTTTAAAGTGACCATGTAAGGCATATAAGGAAATATAAGTTAAATCGATTAACACAAAACTTAATATGTCTTATATGATAAAAATTATATTATAGTTTAATTCTAAGAATGTTTCGCCAAATTAATAATTCGTGAAAATTCGGGAAATTCGTGGCAAGACAAATTTCATTTCGTATTTTTGGGCTTCAAAATTTATCCAATGAAAATCGTAATTTCTCCTGCAAAGTCACTTGATTTCGAAACCGAACTTCCTACCAAAAAACATACAGAATCTATATTTCTAAAAGAATCAAACACGGTTCACAATGTTTTGAAAAAGCTAAAGCCTAAAAAACTGTCAGATTTGATGTCGATTTCAGAGAAATTAGCCGATTTAAATTGGGAACGAAACCAAGAATGGAAATTGCCTTTCACGGATGAAAATGCGCGTCAAGCAATTTATGCTTTTAACGGAGATGTTTATACCGGACTGGATGCTTACACATTGCCAATTGCAAAAATCGATGAATTGCAAGGAAAACTCAGAATTTTATCAGGATTGTATGGCTTGTTGAAACCGCTTGATTTAATGCAACCGTATCGCTTGGAAATGGGCACAAAGCTTCCGATTGGGAAGAATAAAAACCTTTATGAATTTTGGAAAACCAAAATCACGAAGTCATTAAATGCGGAATTGAAAAAAGACGAACTTTTCATCAATTTAGCGAGCAATGAATATTTTGAAGCCGTTGATGTAAAAGCGTTGAAAGTTCCGGTGATTACGCCAGAATTCAAAGATTACAAAGACGGAAAATTAAAAATCATCAGTTTCTTTGCCAAGAAGGCGAGGGGAATGATGGTGCGTTATATTATCGATACGAATGCCGAAACGATTGAAGATTTGAAAGGTTTTGATTATGACGGATATAAATTTGACGCGAACTTATCGAAGGGAAATAGTTTGGTTTTTACGAGATAGTTTTTAACCGCAGATTTGCAGATTAAAAAATGATTTAAATTATTAAAAATAAAAATCTGCGAATCTGCGGTGAACTTTTTTAAGATTCAATAAACTCGCTGAATTCTCTGCTGGCTTCTCTTGCTGATTTTCTTTGGTTTCGGGCTAATTCTGTCAAAGCTAAAATTCCTTTTTTGGCACATTTTTTTACTTTCACTATTTTACCTGAAAACTCTTGAAGCTTTTGTGCTTCTTCTTCCGAAAGTTTTGATGAAATGGCGGTTGCAAATTCCTGAAACTCTGCAACCGAAGGCTTGTTTGTTTCATAATGTTCTTGAAGCTCATCAAGCATTTCTTCTAAATCTTTCCCGATTTCGGTTAAAAATTCTATGTTTTTTTGGCTGAATTCACGAATTGCCTTTCTTTCCTTTTTTCCGAAGAGTCCCATAATTTTGCGTGTTGGTTGCAAGGGCTAATTTATTTTGAAAATTACCTTTTGAGATTACGGAAGGATTAAGATATGATTAAGATTGAAAGATTTAAGAATTGAAAGATTGAAAGATTTGGACAAAAAAAGTCCGACATTTCTGCCGAACCTTTTTTTTTGCCACAGATTAAAATGATTTTAAAAATCGGTCAATCTGCGGTTATTTTAATTTCCTTCTTTAACCGAAGCTTTTAGTTTTTTCATAAAACTTCCGAAAGCAGGCATCAATTCTTCAAACAATTCATTGTCTCGGTTTTTAATCATCACTTCGCTGAATAATTTTAGACCAAGAGCAAATTCCACAGCTTGATTTTCATTGTCAAACGGATTATTTTCTCTGATTCTTTCAATGATAGAAAAAATTTCGTCGTGGTTTTCAAATTCGAAATCGATTGTTTCATTTAAGCCTAAATCCTTTGGAGAATGTAAATGCTCTAAGGTAATTCTGTATTTATTGTGTTTCTTTTCCATAGTTTTTAGTGCATGGCATCCGCCGGATTAATTTTGTTTTTTCCTCGTTTGATAAAAAAGATAATCGGAATACAACACAAGAACATAATTCCCAAGTACATAAAAATGTCCATGTAAGATAAAACGGTAGCTTGTTTCATAACCGAAATATCCAAAACTTGGTAGGCTTTTCCAAGAGCTTCACTTGCGCTGAAACCTTTAGACATAAATCCTTGTTGCAATTGTTGTACTCTATTTTGAACTTCTAATTTGTCCATGCTTAAATTGGAAACCAAATTCACTCGGTGCTCTTGAGAAAAACGTGTGATGAAAGTTGTGATGATGGCGATTCCAAAAGAACCTCCCAACTGACGCATCATTCCGGTAAATGCGGCACCTTCTCCGATATTTTTTCCTTTTAAAGTTGACAGCGCCAAAGTGGTTATTGGAACGAACAATAATCCCAAACCAATTCCTCTTAAAATCAGTGGCCAAAACATGTGTTCTGTTCCCGTGTCTGGGGTGATGACGTTGTGCATCCAGAAAGTGAATATGAAAAAGGTAAAAAATCCTAGTCCGACCAAATAGCCTTGCGGTACTCCTTTTTGCAATAAATTTCCAATAATTGGCATCATGAAAGCGGTTGTAATTGAACCCGGAATCAATAATAATCCGGCGTCAAGTGCGGTCCATCCTAAAACAGATTGCGTGTAAATTGGCAAGATTAGGGTAGAACCATACAATCCGAAACCTAAAATGAAACACATTACAGTTCCGATTCTAAGATTTCCGTCTTTTAAAACGCTTAGATTTACGATTGGATGTTTGTAAGTCAATTCCCTCCAAATAAATAATACCAACCCAAAAAGGCTGACGATTGAAAGTGTTACAATTAAACCGTCATCAAACCAGTCGTCTTGCTGTCCGTGTTCTAAAACAAATTGTAATGAACCGATGAACGCCGCAAGCAACAAAATTCCCCACCAATCGACTTGATTGGCTTTCAGTTTTTCTCCGTATTTTGGACTTTTTACATACGTAATTGTCAAAAATGTAGCGATAATTCCCAATGGAATATTGATGTAAAAAATATAAGGCCAAGAATAATTTTCGACCAAATAACCTCCCAAAGGCGGTCCTAATGTTGGTCCTACAATTACTCCTAATCCGTAAATTGCTTGTGCCATTCCACGTTTTGCAACCGGATAACTTTCGGTAATAATGGTTTGTGCGGTCACTAAAAGCGCGCCTCCGCCAAGTCCTTGGACAAAACGGAACGCGACTAATTCCCAGATATTTGTAGCGTTTCCGCATAAAAAAGACGAGACGGTAAATATGACAATGGATACGGCAAAATAATTTCTTCTACCGAATTGTTGCGACAGCCAGCTCGTCATCGGAATCACGATTACGTTGGCAATGGCATAAGCGGTGATTACCCAAGCGACATCGGTTAATGTGGCGCCAAGACTTCCTCGCATGTCAGTCAAAGCGACGTTCACAATGGTGGTATCCACGATTTCTAGCAAGGCACAAAGTACCGCCGTAATCGTGATAATCACCCTTCTGAAGCCGTATTCAACTAAACTGTCTTCTCCTGAAGTTGCCTGCATTTGATTTATGATTTTAGATTTATGATTTTAGATTTGAATAGGAGAGAGGTAAGTGGCAATTTGCAATTAGCAAAATCTGATAAAAATTAATAATTGCTTGAATTGTTGTGAAAAAAGGAATTTTGCCTATTGCCTAGAATTACTTCAAATGTACATCAACGTCAACGTTCATTCCTGGGCGAAGATTTTCCATCTTTTTAGCATCATTTTCTTTGTCTAAGCTAATTTTTACAGGAAGTCTTTGAATCGTTTTCACGAAATTACCCGTTGCATTGTCAGGAGGAAGCAATGAAAATCTTGCGCCAGTTGCTGGAGAAAAAGAAGTGATTGTTCCTTGAAATTCATAATCAGGATAAGCATCCACGTGAATTCCTACTTTTTGCCCGATGACCATTTTGCTCAACTGTGTTTCTTTGAAATTAGCAATAACCCAAGCTTCAGCATTGTTGATAATGTAGAACAAAGATTGTCCCGGCGCTACCAATTGTCCTGGCTGGATGTTGATTTTTGAAACTTGTCCGTCAATCGAAGCGGTAACAACTGTGTAACCTAAATTCAATTTTGCAGCGTCTAAAACTGCTTGTGCTCTTTTAATATTTGCTGCAGCAACGTCAGTTTGTTTGCTAGAAACATTGGAACGAGAAGCGGCAATGCTTTTTTGGTAATTGCTTGCTTTTTGTTGTTGTTGCAAAATTTTAACTTCGTTATCAGCTTCTAATTTGGCAGCTTCGGCTTGTTCAAATTGTTGTTTGGTAATCGATTTGTTTTTGTATAAATTTTGGTAACGAACAAAATCATTATTAGCTCTGTTAGCTCTGATTTTTGCGCTTTCAATATTTCCTCCGGCAGAAGAAAAATTTGCTTCAGAAACAGAAACATTTGCTTGTGCGCCACTGATATCGGCTCTTGAAACTTCAAGGCTTCCTTGTGCTGAAATTAAAGCAGCGTTTGCTTCTTCGACTTTTACTTGGTAATCTTTGTCTTCGATTGTAAAAAGCGTGTCGCCTTTTTTAACGAAATCATTGTCTTTCACAAAAACTTTGGTCACATAACCCGTTACTCGTGGAATAATTGGATTCATGTTTTTTTCTACTTGCGCGTCATCCGTAGTTTCGTGCGCCAGCGAGTGAACATATTTGTACACTCCATAAATAATCCCAATGATTACAAGGGCTCCAAGAATGTACTTGAATTTATTATTTGTTGCTTTTTTTTCTGTATTTTCCATCGTGAAAGGAATTAGTTTTTAGGTGTAAGATTGAATGAGTCAGTTAATTTTCCGGATGCGTTCAGCAATTGATAGTAGCTTTGCGCGATATCAGCTTTTGAAAAAGCCTCGTTTAATTTGGCTTGCAAGTCTTGAACGTCGGCTTCCAATAAATCATTTGTGTCTGAAAGTCCGTTGTCATATTTGTCTTTTACGATTCTATAATTTTCGTCGGCTTGCGTCACAGCTTCCTGATAAACGCGGTATTGTTTCAATGACAAATTGTAGTTTTCTTGCGCTTCTTGAACTTCCACTTTAATTTGGTCTGTCAAAATATCCGCAGATTGTTTGGCTTCTGAAGCAATGCTTTTGGCTAATTTCACGTCTTTTCCGTTTTTGAAAATTGACGATAAATCGTAAGAAACGCCAACGCCGAGATTCATTGCATTGTTTACTTCCAAAACATTTTTCAAGTTGAAAGCAACATAACCGCCACTCAAACTAACCGTTGGATAATAATTTCCTTCGGCAACTTTGATATTTGATTCAGACGCTTTTTGAAGCCATCTCAAGGACTCTAAATCGCTTCTGCTGGCAAGAGCATCATTTTGGCTAAAAGAAGCTTTCTCAGAAGAAGAATTTGTGAAAACACCTTCTTCCGGAATAATTTGTGTTCCTTCTTGCAATTTCAGCAAATTCACCAATTGATAATTAATCGTCGCCACATTTTTCTTAGCATCTTCCAATGAAAGTTCGATGTTTGACGATTGCAATTGCGATTTCAATAAATCATTTCTGGCGATCAATCCGTTTTCTTCCATTGCCGTAAAATCTTTCACACGCTGTTGCGACGCTTTCAGATTATCTTCAATTAACGAAACCGACTGTTGCGCTTTGTAAAGATTTACATAGAGAATCACGGTGTTCATCGCCAAATTTTCCTTGGTGCTTTTTGCATTGAAAACTTCAGCTTGGTATTTGCTTTCAGATGCTTTTACGGAATTCTTCAATTTAAATCCAGAAAAAATTGGCACTGCCAAACTCGCTTGTCCCAGCATTAATTGGTTGACTTTCGGTGATGAAGTTGGTTCGGCGCCTTCTTCTGGTTCGGATGAAGTTCCAAAGTTTGATTTTACGTGCGCATCAGCTAATCGTTGGTATTGACCAGAAATTTTCAGGCTAGGGTAGCGGTTGTTTTTCACGGTCGCCAGTTCAAATCCTGAAGTTTCAATTTTTGTATCGGCCAACGTGGCTTGATTACTTTTTGTAGTGGCCAGCGAAATGGCCTCGGTTAATGTCAGCTGTTTTTTCTCTTGAGCGCGACTTTCGGCGAAACCCAAAATCAAAAGCATTCCTAACAAAAGGGAATTAGTT
>Ga0265780_10009694_pt1 | contig 11525 bp, 9 predicted proteins | sample P1T30metagenome_FD_192432 | JGI IMG/M metagenome (GOLD analysis project Ga0265780, IMG submission 192432) | Plant litter microbial communities from East Loma Ridge, Irvine, California - P1 T30 | ecosystem: Environmental > Terrestrial > Plant litter > Unclassified | place: USA: California... | reverse complement strand
AGATAGATCGAACTGTTCGAAAGAAGCCGGCTCGACCGCAGCCGACCGAGCAGCCGCGCCGCGGCGGTCATGCGCGGCGCGACCGGCCGGCCGATCGGCTTCGCGGTATCCGTGGTCCGGCGAGAAACCTGTCACGCAATGTCATACGACAGCCGTCGATCACCCGGCGCGCAGCACGGCGCGCAGGTACATGCCGTTCTGGCGGTGCGTGACGAGGTCGGTCGAACCGTCGCGCACCGGGCGGCTGCGGGCGCGCATCGCCTTGATGCCCGGCACCGCCAGCGCGATGCGCTTCACGATCGCCCTAGCCGATGAGGCACGGTGTGGCGACGGATTGGCAGGGCCGGCGGTGTAGAGACTCGTCACTTGCAATCCGGCAGCTTCCGCGATGCTGCGCAGCGTCTTCGTGGTGTAGAATGTCAGGTGTGGCTCGTCGGGGCCGGCGACGCGCGGATCGCCTTCCTCGTTCGGCACTTCGACGATGATCTGCCCGCCCGCCGCCAAGGCGCGCTTGATGGTTCGCAACATGCCGAGCGGATCGACGAAATGCTCCAGCACATGCGAAAGGATGACGACGTCCCAGCCGCCGTCGCCGATGTCTGCCTTGGCGATGAACGGTGGAAGCTCGACCGTCTCGTCGAGTTCGTCGGTACAGGTGACCGCATCCGCGAACCGCGCTTTCACCGCAGCGAGGTTATAGCCATAGCCGCAGCCCATCTCGAAAACGCGGACCGGTGCGGTGTCGATCAGATCGGCGAGTGCCGCGCCGCGGGCCTTGAAGAAATCGCGGCTCGCGCCGGACTTGACCGAGGCGATCTCGGCGACGTCGCGATATTGCGACCGATAATATGTCCGCAGCCGCGCATCGTCCACACAGCCGGTCGCTGCCTGTACGAGACCACAGTGATCGCAGCGATAGAGATTGCTGTCGTGATAGACTTTCGAGAACGCGTCGGACTTGAACTGATACGCGCGAAGCCGAGTCAGCGGCTTTCCGTCCACGACGCACTCAAAAGCATTGGCGCTCATATCGGTCCGATCCTTTCTCGCGACAGCCGGATCGGGATCCATCAGCCACAGCGAGCGTGCGACAACCGCGCGCCGCAGTCCAGCTTTATCCTCCGCCCCACGCCGCAGCGGCCTAGAAAGCCGGCGCTGCCGCCTTGGCCATCTGGTGCGAAAGCGGCGTGGACGATGGCAGGCGATAGCCGCGGCGATAGACCATTGCGCTCATGAACAGATAGATCACGATGACGGGCGGGTAGATGAACGCCGCATCGAAGAACGCGATCAGCAGATAGGCGACACAGCCGATCGCCGCAGCGAGGCGAAGCCGCGACAGGCGCCGTAGATTGACGCCCGCGTAAACGATCGGAAACAGCATGGCGACCATGACGATCAGGAAGCCGATCACGCCGAAGCTCCGCAACAGGCCCGCGTAGAGGATTTCGGCGACACGGATGCTGTTCTGGCCGAAGAGCGAAAGCTGGATGTCATTCCATTGCTCGAACCGGCCGCCGAGATTGGTGTCGAACAGCTTGGAGCTATCCCAGCCCAACAGCGCCATCATCAACACGCCGAGGCAGACCGCGCTGGCCAGCGCGAGCCAGAAATACACCCGCGAAAGCCGGATGAATCCGGTGGCGACCATCAGGAAGCCGATCGCAAGCAGGCCGAACCAGGCGGTACGGCTGAGGCTGAGCACGACCGCGACGAGGAAGGCCGTTATCCAGATCCGCGATTTCTCGAAGTAGATATACAGTGGTGCCAGCATGATCATACTCGCGCCGAACACGTTGCCGTTGTTGTACGTACTGATCAGCTTCATCAAAGAGCCGCGGCGGTTGTTTTTGTCGAACACGCTGGATACTTCACCGGCATTGATGGTGATGTATTTTATTTCGACGATATGCTTGAACAGCGCATATAGTACGAAATTCATGATTCCCCAGACGATCACGAATCGCAGGCACCATTTCAGAATCGTGCCGATGTCCTTTTCGCTCAAATATTCGAGGTGGGACGACATCGCGACCAGCACGATCATCGGCAGAAGAATGAAGATCGCCAGATAGGTGATCACCGACGTCCAGACGGCGCTGAAAAGGAAGGTGTCGTACAGTACGAGCAGGCCAGCGATCAGATACCCCAGCAAGAAATTCGCTGCGGCCGCCGGCGATAGCGTAGGCCGGCGCACCAGCCCCACCAGCGCCACCGGCGCGAAAATACCCAGCAGCATGTAGCCGAACGTGAGCGGGATGCCGAAGAAGGAGATGCCGGCCTTGGGCGAGGCGATGTTGAAAATCAGCAGCAAGGCATAGACCCAATAGATCGCCGATACCCTCGCGATCGGCGCTGCCGCCGGCGCAAACCGGCTGCCGGGCAGCACTGCCCACGCGGCCTGCTGCGCGGGATTGGCGGGGGCCGTTTGGCTGGTCATATGTGGGCCGGTTCGTTCATGGACATGGCCGACAAATCTCCCGCGGCCGGGCAGCCCGTCAAGCCAAATCTCCGGGTTCGGGCGAGCGATGTGGCTCAGGCCCGTACGCCGGTCCCTCGTCCGCTCTGGTCGGAGAAAGAATCCCAGCGTCGTCTCGGCACGTTCGAGCGACCGCTACACCAGATCAGCCTTGTATCTTCCAGCGTAGGCCGCTGACTAAGCCTCAGAATCGGATAAGGGGACGTTGTCGCCGATATCGACGAGCGAGAAGACACTTTGCCGGATTTTGGCGCTCGGCTTTGCCGGGTGGGGTTATCCAGCTTTGCGCGCGCTCAGCAGCGCGCCGCCCGCCCGGGCGGCGTAGGCGGTGGCATCCTCGAGTTGACCCGAGCGATGGGTCGCGTCGCAACGTCTTCGACCCGCATTACGATCTGACACGTTCGGGCCGCGAAAACCGGCACGATCACCTATACGCCCCAATCTATGGCGTAACGCTGCGCACGCCGTTCTAGGAGGGAGTCAGGGCTTCCGGTCAGGCGACGGAGGCGGGGGCGAGCGAGACGTGTTATGGTCGCCGCGGAGGCATTCAAGAACGCCATTGCTTGCGGTATAGATATGCCAACAGGAGCATATCTGATGCGCTACGATCTCAACCTGCTGCCGATCTTCGTCGCGCTGATGGAGGAGCGGAGCGTCACCCGGGCGGCCGAGCGGGTCGGCATGACTCAGCCGGCGCTGTCCAACGCGCTCGGACGGCTGCGCCTGATGTTGCAGGACCAGTTGTTCGTCCGGGAACGCTACGGCGTCCAGCCCACGCCGATCGCGCTCGAGCTTGCCCCCGTCATCGCCGAGGCGCTGTCACGGCTCGACGACGCGGTGCTCGGCCAGCAGGACTTCGATCCCGCCAGCGCCGAGCGGGTGCTCACCATCGCGCCGAACGGCTATGTCGAGTTCGTGCTCGTGCCGGCGATCGTGGCGAGGCTTCAGCAGGCCGCACCCGGCATAAAGCTCCGCCTCACGCCGTACGGCAACGATCTCGTCGAAACCGGCGTCATTTCCGGCACGACCGCGCTCGTCATGGGTCGGATCGTCGATCCGCCCGACAACCTCGTCGTCCAGCATGTGATGGACGAGGGGCTTGCCTGCATCGTGCGGGCGGACCACCCCGACATCGGCGACGACATCAGCCGCGAGCAGTTCGAGCGGCTCAAGCACGTCAACGTCGTGCCGCCCGGCCGCATGCGCGCCGGGCTGTTCCAGGCGCTGTCGCAGCAGCAGCTCAGGCGCGATGTCGCGATCTCGGTCACCAACTTCTTCGCGGTCGCCGAGATGGTCGCCGTCACCGATTACTGCGCGACGTTGCCCAACCTGATCTGCCGCCGGCTGGCGCACGATCCGCGGTTGAAGGTGCTGCCCGCGCCGGTCGATCTCGGCACCTTCCCGGTCGAGATGGCGTGGCATGTGCGCTACCGCCACGATCCCGCCCACCGCTGGCTCAGGACGTTGATCGGCGACGTGGCCGCGACGCTTGGGGCCGCGCACAGCTAAAAGGCCGTAGGATCTCGACGCTGACCGGCAGCACCACTTTCTCGCTCACGCCAACGCTTTGAAGTCGCGCTTCACCGCCCTGGCGGCGGCGGTGGCGTGGTCGCGCAGCCAGTCGGCGTCGCACCCGGCGGCATCGTCGCGCACGCGCGCGATGCGGTCGCGGTCACCGGCGTGGCAGGTCGCGATCTCGCGGCCCATCAGCCCCAGCATATCGGGCGACATCAGCACCGCGCCCGCGTCCTTCACCTCGATCTTGCGGCTGTTGGGGGACAATCGCCGCACCACCAGCCCGTCGGCGACGCGGTAAAGCGGATCGACCGCGCGCGTCTCGGCATGGGCGATCGTGCCGGCGAGGATGCCCGTGTCGGTGCCCGCGCCGAACACGGTCCAGGCGGAGGGCAGGATCGCCTTCGCCTCGCGCACCACCGGGCCGCCCTGCCATGCGATCTGCACGGCGTACCGCGGTTTGCCGAGGCTGCCAGTGCCGGCGGTGCGCGCAAAGATCGGAAGCGGATCGCCAAAATCCAATGGCGCGACCGGCAACGCCGCCGCCAGCGCGGCATGGAAGCGCGCGGGCGCTTTCGTCCCCGCCTTGCGTGCCTTGCCGCCGGGCGCGAGCTTGCGCCACCAGTCGGCGCGTTCCTTCTCGGGCAGCATGATCTCGCGGCGGAGCCAGCGATGCTCGCGTTCGAGGATCAGCGACTGCGGCTTGCCGAGGCCGGTAGTATAGCCCTCCCACAGCGCGTTGCAAATATCCCCGGCCGACTCCCCGCCGGCTAATAGCGCCGAGGAGGCGAGCCGGACGAGATCGATCGGCCACGGCATCACCGCCGCGTCATCGAAATCGTTCGCCCCCCACACCAGCCGGCCCTCGGCATCGCGCCATGTCCCGAAGTTCTCGAGATGCGTGTCGCCGATCGCCAAGACCGCCGGCGCATCCGCCAACCCGGGGCAGACCGACAGGATCGTCTCGGCCCAGCGCCAATAGCTCGCGCGCAGGAACACGAAGGCGTTTTTTGCCATCTTGTCGCGTTTGCGCGCGAGATCCTGCTCTACCAGCTCATCGCCGAGCTGCCTGCGCAGCCAGTCTTCGTAGCGCCGGACCGACTCATGGATATCGCTCATCCGCCGCTTCTACGCGTGCGCCGGCGGCTCACGCCATGATATTACGTCCGCGCTGGACTTTGGCGGTGTGGCCGATGCTCGCGGCGGTGGAGCGCGCCTTGATCGTGTCGACCATCACCCAGTCGTTACTCGCGCTGTCCGGGGTGAGGGTGAGCGCCATGTAGCCACGGCGGCTGGTGTCGCACCATTTGAGTTCGGGGTTGCTGCCGACCAGCGCCGCCGCGACCGATTTGGGATCGACCCGAAGTTCCGATTCGTAACCGGGCGAGGTGACGCTATGCCCGGCGAACTCGACGCCGGCGGGCTTGCCGTCCTGCGCGAGATCATAGGCCCAGGCGTTGTGGCTGTCGCCCGACAGGACGAGCAGGTTCGCGCCCATCGCCTGTGCCGAACGCAGGAATCGCGCCCGCGCCGCCGGGTAGCCGCCCCAATTGTCGTAGTTGAAAGGCAGGCCGAGCTTCGCCGCCGCAACGCCGGCCGCCATATAGGCTTTCGCTGCGGCGGGCGCGTCGGCGGGAACCCAGTTCGCGGCGATCTGGGGCATCACCGTCTGCCCCAGGATCGTGCCGAAGCCGACCATTTGCCAGCGCTGCCCCTGTTTGACCGAGGCGCGCATCGCGTGCGCCAGCCAACTTTCCTGCTGCGATCCCATCATCGTCTTGGCCGGGTCCATCCACGCGCCGTCGCGGAACGCCTTCAGCGCGGCGATCGGATCGGCCTGTTTGAACAGCGGCGCGACATCGGGCTGTTCGGTGCGCGCGAGCAGCCGGGTCTCGGTGCGGAACAGCGTGGCGAGCCCGCCGACGTCATACGCCTTCCACGGCTCGTCGGAGACCGGCATCCACTCGCGGAACGCCTGGATCGCGGCGATCTTGCGGAGCGTCCAGTCGCCCTCGTTCGCCGAATGGTTCTCCGCGCCGCCTTCCCAGCTATCGTTCGCCGATTCGTGATCGTCCCATTGCACGATCATCGGTTGAAGCTGGTGGAGCCGCTGGAGATCGGGATCGGTGCGATAGCTGGCGTAGCGCAGCCGATAGTCGGCGAGGTGGAGCAGTTCGTTCGCCGGTTCGGCGAGACGGCCACCGACCACCTGCGCCGGCGTGGGATATTCGCTGCGGTCATATTCGTAGAGATAGTCGCCGAGGTGGATGACGAGATCGAGATCGTCCCGCGCGGCAGCGTGGCCATAGGCGTTGAAGAAGCCGAACGGCATGTTCGAGCAGGAGAAGATCGCCGCCCGGAAGCTCGGCACCGGCCCCTCGGGCAAGGTCCGCGTGCGGCCCACGGCTGAAAACGTGCCGTCGGGCGCGATGAAGCGATAATGGTAGCTCGTGCCGGGCTTCAGCCCGTCGAGCGTGATCTTGGCGGTATGGTCGCGCCACGGCCCGGTGATCTGCGCGCCGCTCGCGACGATGCGCCTGAAGTCGGACGTTTCGGCGATCTCGGCGCGCAGCTCGACCGCCTCTCCGCTCGCGGGCACGTAGCGCGTCCAGAGCAGCATCGAATCCGCAGCCGGCTCGCCGCTCGCCACCGCATGCGTGAAGCCGCGCGCGGCCGTGACGTTCGGGGTCTGCGCAAAACCCGGCACCGCGAACGCGCCCAGCCCGAGCGATCCGGTGAGCAGGAACGAACGGCGATCGAGGCGAGGGGCGTGGGCGGTCATGGGGCGACATCCTTATGGCGTTGCGCGCGCTCTGCCCGTGGCTTGTTTCGCCGTCGTGACACGTCCGGCGATGGCGCTTACAGCGGCGCGGAGATGCCGATCCCCAAGTCCGCGCCCCCGCGCTTCGCCCGTCGCTTTGGCGTCACCCATTGGCTGATCCTGATCGCGGTGGCGCTCGCCGCGCGCGCCGTGACGTTCGGCGACCCCGTCGTGCATGTCGATGAAGAGTTCTATTTCGCGACCGCGCGGGGAATGTGGCAGGGCGCGCTGCCGTTCGTCGACATCTGGGATCGCAAACCGATCGGGCTGTTCCTGCTCTACTGGCCGGCGGCCGGACTGCCACTGGCATGGGGCATATTGGCCTATCAGATCATGGCGTCGATCGCGCTGGTGCTGACCGCGCGGCTGGTGTTCTGGATGGCGGAGCGGGCCGGCTGGGGCGAGGGGGCGCTGGCCGGCGCGATCGCGTACCTGCTCTGGCCAGATCTGCTCAACGGCGTCGGCGGGCAGGCGCCGATCTTCTACAATCTACCGATGGCGGCGGCGGGCGCGCTCATCATCGCGAGCGCACAGCGATACCGGCTGTTGCTCGGCGCGGTCGCGATGGCACTGGTCGGCGTCACGCTCCAGATCAAATATAGCGCGGTGTTCGAAGGCATGTTCTTCGGGCTGTGGCTGCTGCTGCGCGAATGGCGCGCGCGCACCGCTTTGCCGGTGCTGGCGGGCTATGCGGTTCTGCTCGTCGCGCTGGCGCTGTTGCCGACATTCATCGCCTTCGCCGCCTATTATGAGCGCGGGCAGGCGGATGCCTTTCTGTACGCTAATTTCGGTTCGATCGCGCACCGCAACGCCAATCCGCTCCCTGAGATGCTCGGCAATATCGGCGTGCTGGTGCTGCTACTGTCGCCGCTGGTGGCAATGGCGTTCGGCGCGCGCGGTCGCGTCCGCGAGGGCGATGCCGTGGCGCGGACGTTCCTGTTCGCCTGGTTCGTGGCGGCGCTGCTCGGGGTGGCGGTGTTCGGCACCTGGTTCGACCATTATGGTCTGCCGGTGCTGGTGCCCGGCATGGCCTGTGCGGCTGGGTTCTTCGGCCGCGCCGACATGCGGCGGCGGGTGACGCCGGCGATCCTGCTGCTGGTCGCGGTGGCCGGGCAGATCGTCGTGCTCGTCAACATCCACAATCGTGGCAATGCCGCCGAGTTCGCGCAGATGGCCGCTGCAGTCGGTCGCGGCCCCGGCTGCCTCTACGTCTATTCGGGTTCGACGATGCTGTATCCGGCAACGGGGCGCTGCCGGCTGTCGCGCTATGTCGTGCCGGCGCACCTCAACCGCGCGCGCGAAAACGGCGCGACCGGCGTGGATCAAGCGACCGAGGTGCGGCGGATTCTCGCCGCGCATCCAGCCGTCGTGGTGATGCGGCCACCGTTCCGGGGCGAGCGCCCCGAAATTCGTGCGATCGTCGTCGCGGCGATGGCGCGGGACTATCGCCGCGTCGCCACCACGCCGATGGGGAACGAGCCGATCGCCATCTACAAGCGCTGAGCGTCAGGCGGCGTTGCGCAGCGTGCCGTCGCGCTTGGCGCGAACCAGCCCTTCGTAATAGGCCATCAGATCGACGGTATGCTCGCGGTCGCTGCGGACCTTGCCGGCGGCGACGCGCGCAGCACGGCGCAGCAACGCCGGGTCGCGCGCGAACAGCCGGCGAATCGCCAACGCCGCAGACCCCGCGTCGCGCGCGGTGTACAGTTCGGACGAGCGTGGGTCGGCGATTTCGGCGCATCCGCCGGTATCGGGCACGATCAGCGGCAACCCCGCCGCCATCGCCTCGGACGCGACGAGCCCGAACGGCTCGGCCTCCGATCCGTGGATCAGCGCGTCGCAGCTCGCCATGATACGCGCGAGCCGCTCGCGATCATAGACCGGGCGGAACAGCCGGATGTGCGGGCTGCCGGCGACGCGCTTCTCGATCTTCTGAGTCTCGACGCCAGCGCCGAGCAGGATCAGCCCGACCGGCAGATCGGCGCCCGCGCGCTCGACCGCGTCGATCACCAGCCGCCAGCGCTTCTCGGGATGATGCCGCCCGAGGCCGAGCAGCAGATGCCCATGCGGCGGCAATCCGCATTGTGCGAGCAGCGCGGCGCGCAACCGCTCGTCGCGCAGATCGGGCGAGAAATGGCCGATCTCGATGCCGAGCGGCATCGACGCATCGATCCGCACGCCGCGCGCAGTCAGCCGCTTCTCCAGCGCCGGGCCGTTGGTGACGACCGCGTCGAAATGGTCGAGGAAGCCGGTCATGTAGCGGCTGTACCACAGGAACGCGCGCTCGATCCGGTCGATCGGCGCGAGCTGTTCGAACCAGCGCAGCGCATACGCAGCGACATTGTCGTTGTGCATGAAGAAGGTCTTCACCGCATCGCTTTTCCACTGGCCGACCACCCACGGCGGCCGCCACGGCGACGAGGTTTCGACCAGATCGGGCTGGAGCCGGTCGAGCGCATGGGTGATCGGCGCTGGATCCCAGAACAGCCCGTAATTGCGGTCGAACGGCAGGCGCCCGGCCTTGATATAGACGATCCGGCCGCCGCCGGGGCGCTCCTCGATCTCGTTCTTCTGGCCCGGCGCGATCACGATCAGCTCGTGGCCGAGATCGGACATGATGCCCATCTTGCGATCGATATAGGTGCGGACGCCGCCGCCGGTCGGGGAGTAGAACTCGTTGACGTCGACGATCCGCATGGTGCGTCAGCTCCCGCTGGTGATCGGGCCGAACCCGCCGAGTCCGCGCAGATATTGCGCATGGATGTCGGTCGTCACAACCCCTTCCGGCACGGTGATCGTCGCCATGTCGAGCCTGGGACGCGCGCGGCCAAGCCGTGCGTTGCTCGGGAAGCCGGCACCGTCCGACCAGAAGTTGAACTTGTTCTTGCCGTCGCGGTTGTGCGTGAACAGCAAAGCGTAGCGGCCCGGCGTCGGCGCTTTGATGCACAGCGCGATCGCGCCGGTGGCCGGCGTGGGCACGCGGACGCGGCGGAAGAACTTGCCTTCCTTGATGAGATCGCGGTCGTCCTTGAGGAAATCGGCGTCGTTGGCGGGATAGAGTTCGAGCTTCAACTCGCCGAGGCGATCCTTGAGGCCGTCGACGTTGACCCGGATCGCCGGGCCGCCGCCGCCCATGCACGCGGCGCTGTCGCTGCCGAGCACGCCCGCCTGCGCCGCCGCAGGGGTGCCGCCGATCGCGACGAGGACGGCGACGAGCGCCGTCAGACTACGAACCTGCATGTCTCTTCCTCAGCAGCCCGGACAGGCCGAACAGTGCAACCAGCACCACATGGACGACGAGCGTGAGGCCAGCCGTCAGCGCGACGAGATTGCGAACCTCGTCACTCTGACCGATCAGTGGAGTGGATAAGGCGAAAAAAAGGTCTTTGTTTGGCACCAGCGGCAGCCGCGACACGATCATCCGCAGCGATGCGAGCAGCAGCCACATGCCGACCGATTCACTCGGCATGCCGAAATGCCAGGTCAGCGCGACCAACACCGATCCCGCGATCAGCCGCAGGAAATGCACACCGAAGATCCACCACAAGGTCCGCCGCGCGAGCGAGAAGACGCGCTTGGAGAAGACCAGGAACGGGACCGACATGAAGAACACGATCACCGTCGACCAGATCGCGATATGCTGCTGGTGCGGCGTGAGCAGCCCGAGGTAGAGCGACAGCGCGATTACCGTCAGCCCGAAGGTGAATGCGTTGCCCGCGATCGCCGAGAGGATGCTGACGTCCTTCACCGCCCCGAACGGTGCCGCCACCAGCGACGTGCGCTGGCGCGCCCAGGTGTAGAAATACGCCTCGCCCGAATAATTGAGCATGTCGTTGGCGATGCGCTTCTTCGCCAGCGCGATGAAACCCTCGGGCGGGATGCGCCACAATTTGCGGAAGATCACGTAATCGCCGGTCACCGACGAAAAATACATCAGCAGGAAGAAGACGTAGAACCACGGGCTGTCGGGAAGCGTCTTCGCCAGCCCGGTGAGGCCCGACGAGAGCAATTGCCGCGCGAGCAGCAGCACCATCACCACCGTCAGCGCGGCACCGAGATAGGAGGGCCAGCGCCGCTTGAAGGTCTGTACCGGCTCAAGGCCGGCGATGTCGGGCGCGAGGGGAACCGGCGCATCGACGACACGATTTGCTGCCGCTGCCCCGGGGGGGAATGTGTCCACGTGGGGATAGTCCGTAACCGCCCGATCGTGTCGAGCACCGGCGGCGCTTAGCCGGATATCGTGCGCTCGGCAAACCGGATCGGCCGACACACCAGCGCAACAATGCGCCGCTACCGTCCTTCGTTCCGCGGTTTTCGCGCCCGCACAATATCCGTGTCGGCTGCGAAACTTTTGCGACAATGATCGGTTAGGAAAGGCCTGATGCTCAGCCCGCGCGCCCCATCTGCCCATATCATGACATATGCGCAGACGTTTAAGGGCGGGGGCGTGGAGGATGCTCTGCTGCGTCTGGTGGCCGGGTGGGTCGCGGCTGGCCGGCGTGTGACGCTGGTGATCGGCGATCGCGCTGGGCCGCTTGCCGCCAAGTTGCCGATGGGCGTCGAGACGATCGAACTGGGTGACGCCACATATCTGGGCATGGCGCGCGTCGCCGAGATCGCGGCGCGGCTCGGCCCGGATGTGATCTTCTGTCCCGGCAACCATTATACCGCCATCGCCGCGCTGATCCGGCTGCGGCTGGGCGCTGCATG
>Ga0265780_10009692_pt1 | contig 11526 bp, 11 predicted proteins | sample P1T30metagenome_FD_192432 | JGI IMG/M metagenome (GOLD analysis project Ga0265780, IMG submission 192432) | Plant litter microbial communities from East Loma Ridge, Irvine, California - P1 T30 | ecosystem: Environmental > Terrestrial > Plant litter > Unclassified | place: USA: California... | reverse complement strand
GATGTGGTACGCGAAACCAAGTATGATAACTCACTGGGGCTCAAGGAAACTACTATTAAAAATGCAGGCATAATTACAGGGGTAGAGAAGGAGTACCGTAATGGCAATACCCGTACTGTAGAGTTTATAGCATGCCAACCGACACGCTAAAACCCTCTGTTACACAAGTGTACATTTATGATGATAACAACAATGTCATCGACCTCCGAACTTTTAATTATGGCACCGAAACATCGCGTGATATAAAGCGTTACGATGATGCTAATGTGCTGGTTAGCCATAAGTTGTTTGAGAATGGTAAAGCAGTGTCGGAGTCGCTTTATGACCTTAGCGGTAACATCTTAAAAGAAACCAATTTAACCACAAAAGAAGTTACTATTTACGAAAATAGGTACAATAAAATTGGCGACCTCATCAGCGTAACTGTTATCAAAAATGGGGAGACTTCCTGCAAAAAGAGTTACACCATTGATTATTGGGAAGAACAGTAGTAATCTTTAACTTAACGCAGAATTGAAACCGTTCTCACAATCTCCCAAGCTTTTATCATGCACTACAATCTAAAAAATACTAATCCATCAATAAAAGAGATATCTTCTAAAATCCTTGTAGGTAAGTGTTTAACCATGTCTTTATCGAGCAACACGACGTTTAAATTGTGGGGTGGCTTTATGCCGTTCAGGCATCACGTTTTGAATGCTGTAACCACCGACTTGTATTCTGTACAAATATATCCTTATGATTTTTTTACTGATTTTAATCCGAATGCTGAATTTGGAAAATGGGCTGCGGTAGAGGTTTCAGATTTAAGCGCTATTCCAGAGGGCATGGAAAGTTTGATACTGCCCGGCGGCCTTTATGCTGTATTTGAGTATAAAGGCAACCCGCAGGATGGCGCGGGCGCGTTTAGCTACATTTTAAAAGAGTGGCTGCCACAATCGGGTTATGTTTTAGATAACCGCCCGCACTTTGAAGTTTTAGGCGCTAAATACAAAAATGGCGACCCTGAAAGTGAGGAAGAAATTTGGATTCCCATAAAAATTAAGGCGTAAAAAAATCAGCAGGTTTCCCTGCTGATCTATATTTATAATCCTGTAAACTTTTTACGATTTGTAAAGTAGGTTTGCAAGGCTGTTATCGCGTTCGTAAACATCATCAAAAAAACCAACGTTGCCATTTTCATCAGCAAAAGCTGTAAAATAGGCTATATATACCGGTATTTTTGTTTTAAGCGGATAGTTTGTCTCCTTATCACTATTCATGGCTTCATCAACCTTTTTCTCGCTCCAGTTGCCATCTTTTTTGGTAATGGCTAATGCCAGTTCACGTGCCTTTTCTACACGCACGCAACCGTGGCTAAATGCCCTTTCATCTCTGTTAAACAAACCTTTTGCAGGGGTGTCGTGCAGGTAAATATTGTTAGAGTTAGGGAACATAAATTTTACTTTGCCCAAAGAGTTTTGGCCGCCCGGCTTTTGCCTAACCATGTTGCCATTCCACTCCATGTTATGGTCAGCCAGGTAGTTAGAGTTCTTTTCAATGCCCGGTTTAATTTCCTTTTCAAGTATGCTCTTAGGTACATTCCAGTAAGGACTAAACACGAGGTAGCTCATCTGTCCGCTAAAGACCACCGTCTTGTTAAGTTCTTTACCCACCACTACGTTAGACGTCATAAACACTTTACCGTCTCGTACATAGCGCAACCTATACGATGGTATATTAACCACAATATACTCTTTTTGGGTATCAATATCGGGGGTTATCCAGCGGCAACGTTCCATATTAACGGTAATTGTCTTAATGCGTTCGGCAACAGGAACATTAAGCTCCTTAATTATTTCCGGACCTACCTTACCATCAAATTCGCGATAACGCATCCTTTCGTAGCTGCTTATTGCTTCTTTAAGCTCATCGTCAAACTGGGTGCTTTTACTGTCAGATTTTAAATAACCTTCAGCCGCAAGTCGCGCCCTAAGTTGTGCTACAGCGGGGCTGTTGTCGCCCTCCTTAAGCGATTTTGTACCTTCGGGCAGTGTAATTGTACCCCAACCGCCTTTTTTCTGGATAGCCCTGTATTTATTAAGCCCTTTTTTAAGGTTAAAATATCCGCTGTACATTTCCTCTTTGTCGCCTTTTATCTTTTTAGGATCTCTCATTAAGGTGTCAAGGTAAGCAACATAATCAGTACGCTCGCGCGGAAGGTACCAGCCTGTTTGCTTACTTTTCTTAGCATCTAACCCGCCAATTACCTTATCGGCATAATAAAAATACATGGCACTTATTAATAATTCAGATGTTTCATCCGGCCTTTCGCCACGCCCTGAATTTTCAAAGAGTTCGTCAATATCTTTTTTATACGGAATTTTAGTGGGAACACCTTCTGCCCCAATTTGGTTAACCTGGTTGTAAAGAACCTCAGCAAACTCTATAAAGCCGCGTTTTTCGTGCCAAATGTAATGGTTGTGCTTTTTGTATAATTCGTTGATTTGCTTTTCGTACGGTTTGTATTCCGGATATTTAGCAAAGAATGCAGGAAACTTAGAGGCATCTATAGCAATCTCTTTTTCGTTGCTGTGGTGCTCGTGTACATCGGGGTTGTCCTTTTTACAGGATGTGGTAGTAAACTGCAGGCCTGCAATCATGAAAGCCAGTAAACATAATCTTTTCATAGTATAGTGTTTGTTTTTTATAAATGTAGCAAGTTTTTTGTGCCAAAATGTACATTTAATAGGCTTTAACGTACAATTATGAGTAACCGCTCCAAATTATAAAATTGTGCTAATACGAGAAGATTGGATTTCAAATTTTTAGAATTCATAATGACTTCTACGCAAAAAAAATTCAGATTGGACTTGCGAGTGAAGTCCAATCTGAATTTTAATATCTTATGTCTGCAATCTATAAAGGTTCCTGCTGGCTAAGGCAATGAAAACTACCAAGGCCCCAAATAAGGTCGGTGCTGTCTATGCCAATAACCTCGCGGCCTTTAAAGCAGTTGGTTAGTATATCTAAAGCAGCCTTATCGTTTACGCTATCGCGGAAAGTTGGTACAATAACACTCTCGTTTGCAATGTAAAAGTTAGCGTAAGATGCCGGGAGTCGCTGGTCTTCGTATATAACAGCCTTAGGCATAGGCAATTCAATAACGTTAAGCTGTTTGCCATCCTGAAGGCGCATTTTATGCAGGCTTTCAAGATTTTCCTGAAGCAGCTGGTAGTTATCGTCGTTCTTATCCTTTTCTACCACGGTAACAACAGTATCTTCGTTTACAAAACGGGTAATATCATCTACATGCCCATCGGTATCATCGCCTACAATACCGTCGCCAAGCCATAAAATATGCTCAACGCCGTAATACTGAATAAGGTATTCTTCAATTTGTTTTTGGGAAAGGTGTGGGTTACGGTTCTTGTTCAATAAACAAGCAGTAGTGGTAAGTAACGTGCCCTTCCCGTTAAACTCTACGCTGCCGCCTTCCATAACAATACCCGGATTAAAAACTTGTAATCCAAGGGCTTCGCCTATGCGGGTAGGGATAACATCATCAAGATCATAAGGAGGGTATTTATCGCCCCATGCATTGTAACCCCAGTCTACAATTGCTTTTTCATTTGTTTGGCGGTTAACCAAAAATGCAGGGCCGTGATCGCGGCACCAAGCATCGTTAGTAGGGAAAAAGTAAAACGAAACCTCGCTTACCTTAGCTCCCGGTATAAGCGACGCATGCTTTTCAATTTCTGAAATAGCGAACTGCTTCATAGCCTCATCGGCTACGTTGATACACACTTTTTGATGGCGCGAAACCTGCAAAATAAATTCACAGTACGGCTTGTAAATAGTATGGAGTTTACCCGGCCATGATGCCTCTTTATGCGGCCATGATAGCCAAAGGGCACGTTGCGGAGCGAACTCTGCTGGGAAGTGGAAACCTAATTTCTTAGGGGTATCTATATTTTGTAGTAATGACATTTAATGTTTTATTTGGCCTTTAATTCTTGATAGCGATCAGGGCAATTTACCGGCATTAATAATAAAGATTGCCGCGCTTCGTTCCTCCGCTCCCAATGACAGGATGGTGAACTCGAAACCCTGAACAATAAACTCTAAACGCCGTAGGCTATTCCTCGTCCAGGTAACGTTTTGTTATAGGCTGGTAGCTGTCTATCCTGCGGTCGCGTAAAAACGGCCAGTGGGTACGGTAATGGTCGGTTGCTTTAGTGTCTATTTCAACAACGGTAGTTTCTTCATCGTCATGCGATGCAAGGTACATTAGCTTGCCCTGCGGATTGGCAACAAAGCTGCCGCCCCAAAATTTCATGGCGCCATCCTGCTCAAAGCCTACACGGTTAACGCTAACAACGTGAACACCGTTAGCTACAGCATGCGACCGCTGGATAACCTGCCATGCATCATACTGCTCCTTGTTGGTGTCTTCATCCTGATCGGTAGCCCAGCCAATAGCAGTAGGGTAAAACATAACCTCTGCACCCATAAGGGCAGTTATGCGGCTTGCCTCAGGATACCATTGGTCCCAACAGATAAGAATACCAATTTTAGCATATTTAGTCTGGAAAGTTTTATAACCCAAGTCGCCGGGTGTAAAGTAAAATTTCTCATAAAACGCCGGGTCATCCGGAATGTGCATTTTGCGGTATTTGCCAAGGTAAGTACCATCGGCATCAATAACCGCGGTAGTGTTGTGGTAAAGGCCTTCGGCACGTTTTTCAAAAAGCGATGCGATTATAACTACGTTAAGCTCTTTAGATACAGAACTTAAAGACTCTGTGCTTGGGCCCGGAATGGCTTCGGCCAGTTTAAAGTTTTCATAATCTTCTACATCGCAAAAATAAAGCGATGTAAATAACTCCTGTAAACACACAATTTGTGCGCCTTTAGCGGCAGCATTGCGTACCTCGCGTATTGCTTTTTCAAGGTTTTGCTGCTTGTCTGCAACACAACTCATTTGCACTAATCCTATTTTTACTTTACCCATGGTATGTATATAAAATTGAGGCGCAAATTTACATAAAAAAGTTGGTTTTTTAAAATAGGGTGGGGTGTTAGGGTTTGGTTAAAAGAGAAAATTAGTTTCGGGAAGTTATGGGGCTAAAAATCGTTCCGAGTTTATCAAGATCAAAGGCTTTAGATAATGTAATACCGTAATATGGATTAGGTTTACTATAAGTATTGTAAACTTCGGCTTGTAAGGTTACACCTGATTTTTTTTCGGTTATCCAAGCACGTCCTGTGAAAAAAGATAATGTTTCTTTCGTAAAAAAGTTTTGATCTGTTAAAGAACTTTTTCCCTGAAGTGGAATATTCCTATAGCTTTTTCCGCTACTCATATGTATCCTAACGCTCATTCGCTCATTTTCGTGATTAAGAAAGAGTCCAATATATCCAACATTAAAATCAAAAGTATTTGTTCGTATAATTTGATTTGCTGGCAAAGTATATAAACCAACATCGCCATGCGTAAGTCCGGCTGGATTTGATACCGTGTCCATCACATTAGAATTCACATAATCCAGGCTAACATTATTTCTTCGCCATATAAATTCTAATGATGGAGAAAAATATAAAGTTGTTTCGCTTTTTTTAGTCAGCCTGTATAATACCGAAATATAGGCTCCTAAATTGTCAGATTCTATGTTTCTTTTGACATCAGATTTTTGATATATAGCATAACTTTGATTGACACTATCAAGACCTACTTCATTGAGTCTTCTTAAATCTTTTATTGAATCATTAATAGATACTGTTCTATTACCATAAAGACTTAGATAAAAGCCTAAGTGCTTATCATATTTTGGGGCAACAAATACATTAGCTGCAAAAAACAGATTTTTTGCTTTAATACCATCAACAAGGTCGAAATTAGTACCCACGTAACCCAAATAAGAATAACTGGTAAGGCTTTCATTGTAACTTTTAATTTGAACTGATAGAGCTGAGCTTTCATAGACTACTTTATCGGTGCTATCTTTTACTTTAATAATAAAAAATAGTATTTTATTATCTTCTACATTTTTATGTGCATTTAGAGTAAGTAGCATTTTGTAAACACCCTTGTTTGTTTTCAATTTTCCGCTATAACCTGCAAAATTATATTCTGGTTGTGGTAGTTGAGATATAGTTTGGTCTATGGCAATTTCAATTTTGTAATCATCACTATAATAAATTGAAGTTGTGTCAATACAAATGACAATATTTTTCAGCACTTCATTTTTCCCTCTTGAAATAGTATCTGATGATGACCTGTTAAATGGAGACTGTGCAAATGAAGTAATTCCTGCAAGTAAAAATATTAGTGTAATTGTTTTCATAAGTAAGGTTTTTAAATTAAGTACTCTCCAAAACTACCTTACTCTATTTGCTACCACAACGGTATAAAACCTATCCAAAATAGTATTTTACCTAATTAACTTAAAAACAATGCGCTATGTGTTATTTGTTAAGAAAAAACTCATATTTTAGCTATATACCATGTAGGCATATAGCTATTGATTAATAGGGTTTTACCTATTGTGGTTTTAATGCTCTACGACCAACTTTACATGAAACCAATTATTAACCAATAAAACTTTATATTATGAAGAAATTAATACCTATTGTCTTAATGATAAGCAGTGAAGAAAATACTCATAAACCTGCGAATTTCAATTTTGATAATCAGCTTAACAGTACTTGTACAGCATATTTTCAACCATTAGATAGTATGGGTGTTGATGATCAGGTATCTTGGCTGCGTCAACGTCAATCGACAATTGTTAGCACACATTTATCATGTATTGAAGGGTTTCATAAAATTCCTAAAGGAGATTATGATGATATGCTTAGACTTCGTTGGCCTAATGTAGCTGATACAAAATATACGGGTATTATACTTGGAGATTTACTTCAATATGAATGTAACTATAATAACTATTTGTGTTTTGAGTCTGATGCTTATCATCGAATTTCATTCAAACCCATTCCTAATTTTGCAACTTCAAAAACCTGCTATTCGATTCCACTATTTCATAGTATAATAAGGAACAATCCAACTTTAACAGAAAACTCCATTTTAAGATTTACAAAAGCGGAATATTCAGGTAACGAAGTGATAGTTTTTAATATTGATGGTCTTACTGATGGATATTTTGATTATTCACGTATACCTCGTTTAATTGATGAAAAGAATCCAATTTAATATTTTTGATTAATGCTTAATAATTTTTTAGAATATTTTGGATTCGTACGCATATGTGTACTCATTACTTTTTTTAATTCAATTTTTTTTCTGAAGTTAAAACAGATAAATAATACCTTACTGTTAATTATTGTATCAGTTAGTATGCTAACAGAAATTATATGCACGATACTTACAAATTTAAACAAAAGCATCGTCCTAGCATATTCTATAAGTTTCTTAGTACACAATGCTTTATGGTTATTTATGATAAGCAAAGACATAATGATTAAAAAAGCTACGAGAACTTTTCTTGTAGCTTTCATTGTTTTTAGCCTTATCAATATGTTTTTTATTGAAGGGGTTGAAAACCTTAATAACAATATTTTTATTGTTGGTGCATTTTTATATCTAATAATGTTTATTTACGAGAGCTTCTATCAACTTAAAAAAGAAAATTTTTCATACTTTCTCTCAAATCATTACCTTTTATTATTCTCACCAATACTTTTTTTCTTTGGGTTAAGTTTTGCATTCGCTTTTAAAAGTAGATTGCTGCTATATACAGTAGTAATGGCGGATATAGAACTTTATTATTTTATAGGTTATTTCGTCAACTTCATTTACTACACACTTATAAACATTTATATTTACCGTGAAAAAAAGTTAAAACATGCTGGATAATGTAGCTTTCGGTATCGTGATAAGCCTGCTCTTTGTGAGCCTGCTTGTGCTTTTTTGTGTTTTGTTAATCAAACTCTACATCCATAAAATAAAAACCTATACAAAGGTTATTTACCAAAAAGACCTCGACTTTCAAAAAACGCTTACTACTACAGTAATAGAAACCCAGGAGCAGGTGCTAAACAACATCTCTCAGGATCTGCACGATGATGCCGGCCAGCAGCTTACCTACATAAACTTTTTCATAGAGAACCTTAAACTGGATAGCCCGGAACTAACAGAAGTGCTTCAACCTATATCTAATTCGGTTTACCAGCTCTCTAATTCTATTCGCAGTATCAGCCACTCTTTAAACAACCAGCTGCTTATGCAGCAAGACCTTTTTAAAGCTATTGAAGCCGAGACCGATCGCTTGCAAAGTAATGGCCGTGTTACCATGACTTTTGTGCAGGAAGGTCCTGATGCTAAAACATTTGGCACCAATCAAAAAATTGTTGTTTATCGTATCTTTCAGGAAATTATAAATAATATCTTTAAGCACTCTAAGGCCACTAATGTAGAGGTGACTTTAAAAAGTAGTCCGGTTTTTAAGATGATCATTAGCGATAACGGTACCGGGTTTGATTATAATGCGGTTAAGGACAGCGACAAGGGCATAGGGCTTAAGAATATTGTAAGCAGGGCGCAAATTATTAATTTTGATGTCGATATACAATCGGAGCCGGGTAGGGGCACTACAATTACACTTTCTGAAAATAACACACCTTAAGCATGGAGAAAATTACAATTGGCATTATAGACGACCATAAAATTGTTAGGCAGGGCTTAAAGGAATTGCTGGAAAAGATAAGTAATTACAAAGTTACCCATGAGTTTGAAAGTGGTAACGACTTTATTGCTGCCTTGCCTTTACACGATGCTCCCCAGCTGTATATTGTAGACTATTCTATGCCGGGTTTAAACGGACTCGATGTGCTTAAATTTTTAGAGGAACGCGACGAAGAATATAAAGTGCTGCTCCTAACGCAGCACTTTGATGAAGATATTATAGATGCAGCCTACCACTTTGGCGCAAGGGGTTTTTTACACAAAAACTGTACGGCACAGGATTTAAAATTCGCTATAGATAATATTGCAAAAATTGGCTACAACAATGTGGTGGAGATTTTAAAACGGGTTAGAAAATACGATGCATCCCAATCTAAAAATCAAACCAATAGCATTGTGCTTTCGTTAAGGGAACAAGAGTTTTTAAAGCTGGTTTGCGATGAGCGGGAACTAACCTACGAGCAAATGGCGGATGTAATGTCGCTTTCGGTAAAGTCAATTGAGTCGTACAGGACAGCGTTGTTTGAACGGTACAATATAAAGTCGAAAGTTGGGCTGGTGCTGTTTTCATATAAAAACAAACTAACGGAGCCATTTTTGTAACTTAAAACACCGACTTGTAAAGCGTGTACCCAGACGTTAATATAATAAGCGTACCTACCATAAAAAACAACACCCTTTTATTAATACGCGATGCTACATACGCGCCAATAGGCGCGGCAAGAGCACCGCCTGCTATAAGGCCCAGTATAATCTGCCAGTGCTTTACACCTAAAAAGAACACAAAGATCGCGGTTGCAAAATAGGTTATAAAAAATTCTGCAGTATTAACGGTGCCAATGGCTTCGCGGGGATCTTTACCCTGGCTTAACAGGTTAGAGGTTACAATGGGGCCCCAGCCACCACCACCTATTGTATCTAAAAAACCGCCAATAAGAGCCAGTAGTGGCGCTTTTTTGACGGTTTTATCTTTTGTAGACTTATTCACAATTCCTTTATAAATTATGTAACACCCTAAGAGTACAAGATATGCCGATATATAGGGTTTAATTACGTTGCCATCAAAATAATCGCTTATTAAGTACGCCCCTAAAACTGCACCCAGTGTACCGGTAATAACAATTTTAAAGAACAAAGCTTTATCTATATTGTTGAATTTTATGTGCGAGAGTCCCGATATACCCGTGGTAAATATCTCTGAGGTATGCACACTTGCCGACGCCAGGCTTGCCGGTATGCCAAAGTTCATGAGCAGGGTAGTGCAGCTTATGCCATATGCCATGCCAAGCGCACCGTCTACCACCTGGGCAAAAAAGCCAATACCAAGAAAAATAAAAAAGGTGCTATCAAAAATAAGGGTTCCATTTGTAACTTCGCCTATAAGCAAATAAGCAAAGTAACTTATAATTATAAGTTTTAACAACAGCATGGTTATCGCTATCTGCCTGAATGTTATGGTATTCGTAGCCCTTTCAAACTGTAGTATAATCTTTGTCATTCACTTTTTTGTAATAGTATACTATTTCTATAGAGTAATAGTGTTTGCAAATATAGTAAACCAAATCTATTTACAACTTTCCTAAAACGATATATACGTTTTTTAATAAAAATTTAATTATTGTAAGCTCTATATTACATTTTGTTACTTAACTTTATAGTTAAATCAACAATTACATTTTTCTATGGAAAACACAAATGCATCATCTGATATAATTGACAATATATTTACAGATGAAAGCCAAATACCTGAACAGTTCAGGATACCGGAAATGCACCAGCGTGAGTATCTTTTAAACGGCGAACTGGTACAATGGGACGGCGATGTAACCGAGGTACTGTCTCCCGTTTACGTTAAAACAGCCGACGGGCTTAAACGTAAACTTGTGGGCACCATACCCCACACAACCCCTAAAGAGTCTATGGCGGCTTTAGATGCTGCCGTTGCTGCCTATGATAACGGGCAGGGCTTTTGGCCAACAATGGGTGTAGATGAGCGTATTAAATGCATGCAAAAGTTTGTGTATTTAATGATACAGCAGCGCGACCTGGTTATTAAGCTTCTTATGTGGGAAATTGGTAAAACCCAAGGCGACTCTACCAAAGAGTTTGACCGTACTGTTGAATACATTAACGCTACTATTGATGCGCTTAAAGACCTTGACAGGGAGTCATCGCGCTTTCAGGAAGCGGAGGGCACTATTGCACAGATAAGGCGTGCGCCGCTTGGCGTGGTGCTTAGCATGGGGCCGTTTAACTATCCGCTAAACGAGATATTTACTACGCTTATCCCGGCGCTTATTATGGGTAACACGATATTATTCAAGCTGCCTAAGCATGGCGTGCTGGCACACTACCCGCTATTACAGGCATTTAAAGAGGCTTTCCCTGCGGGAACGGTTAACACGCTTTACGGTAAAGGATCGGAAATTATTTCGCCTTTAATGGAAAGCGGTAAAGTTAACGTGCTCGCCTTTATTGGTACGAGTAAAGTGGCTAACGGCCTTAAAAAACTGCATCCTAAAGTAAACAGGCTTAGGGCTATACTAAGCCTTGATGCTAAAAACGCAGCTATTGTTACTAAAAATGCCGACCTTGATGTAGCGGTAAGCGAGTGTATTTTAGGATCGTTATCGTTTAATGGGCAGCGTTGCACCGCTCTTAAGCTGATCTTTGTTCAGAAAGATGTGGCTGATGAATTTGTTGAAAAACTGGCTGCTGCCGTTGCTGCGCTTAAACCGGGATTGCCGTGGGATAAAGATGTGAAAATTACACCGGTACCGGAACCCGATAAGCCTGTATATCTTAAAGCCTGCCTTGACGATGCTATTGCAAACGGTGCAAAA
>Ga0265780_10009691_pt1 | contig 11527 bp, 19 predicted proteins | sample P1T30metagenome_FD_192432 | JGI IMG/M metagenome (GOLD analysis project Ga0265780, IMG submission 192432) | Plant litter microbial communities from East Loma Ridge, Irvine, California - P1 T30 | ecosystem: Environmental > Terrestrial > Plant litter > Unclassified | place: USA: California... | reverse complement strand
CGCTGGAGTACTTGTAGGCGGCTATTTACTGCTAAAGGGAGATAATAAGAAAAAGGCACAGCCTGCCAAGAAGGCTAAAACAAAGTAAGTAAAACCATAATTAGATAAAATGAAATTTAAAAAACCCACCGAAAAAACAGGTAAAGACACCGTGGCAACTGCCGGTGGTGTTGTTGTAGGTTCTATGGTAAGCCGTGCGCTTATGGGCTTTATTGACAAGCCGGAAGAGCAGGCAGATATCAAAAAAGCCGAAAATGCCACATTGATGAAACGCGGTGTACTGGTGCTTGCAGGAGGCATTACAGCCGCCTTTGTAGACGGTACCGATACCGTGGCTACCGTTGTAAAAGCTGTGGCTATAGGCGTTGCAGTGCAACAAGGCCTTGAAGCCATCAAAACCCTTTCGGCACGTGGCGGTGTTGCCGATGCATCAACCGCAACCACAACCGCCAAAAAAGCTATTGCAAATGCGGTAGGCCTTGGCTGCGCATGTGATGGCAACGGGCTTAACGGCCGCAAACGCAGCAGAGGCCGTGGAGGCTTAAGGTACCCGGTTATCCAGGAATACGCCCAAAGCGGAATGGACTATGCGCCTCAACAAGCCGTGCAACCTATAATTGCAGGATTTGCAACGAGAAACATATTAGGGTAACCCTACAGAAAAGCGAAAAGGATTTAACAAGATAGCAATATAAAAATCATTATTTAAAATGAAAAGATTAACAATAGAAGAGGCTTTAAGTTTCTTACCCGCGATAGAGCAGGGAAATGGTGTTGCAATTAGCATGTTTAAAGGCAAACCGGCAAAAACCAAAACAAAAGTAATTTACATAGCCGGTACCGCCGACCAAATTACTGCAAACAATGGCCTGCTGATACTCCCGTCAGACAACAAAAAGCTGGGGTACAATAATTTTGACAAAGGTAACACCTTCAACGTAGGGCGTAACCTTGAAGTTATCGGTATGAGGTTCAGGTTTGACGTAACTGTTGGCGCAGGTGTTACTCCACTTACTGCAAAATGGAATGATGCTGCTCCAGTAGCATTCTTGAATGGAGATTTGCAAATAACACAGGATGGTACGTCAGGGTATCTTTTTGATGGGCCTATTGGACCATTCGTTAAAACAGGTACCGCAATCACAACTCTTGATGAGTTTTTGCCGATAATCCCATTTATGTTCCGCGAAACATCACCTATTAATATTCAGGCACTATTGGCAATCGCTGGTACTGCAACCCATGCATGGAAAGTCGAATTTCTATGCTTAGAATATACGGCTGCTGACCAGGCGTAATCCACAAAATATTTGTGTTTGTTTTATTGGTTAATTAATGAAAAAGCCAAAGGCAGTGCTTTTGGCTTTTTTTAATACCTACTCAAAATCATGTATAAAAAGTTAACAGAAACTGTAAACCTGAGTATAGCATCGGGTACTGCCAGTGGCTCATTTAGGTTTACACCACAAAGCGGTTTAATAGTAGCCTGTACAATATTCACTAATGGTGTTGTAAGTCCCGGATTTACTACCGCAAAAATAAGCAATGACAGTGGGGAGGTAATTTCTGAAGCACAAGATATCAGGAACTATCGTGACCGTGAAGCCGGGTATCTTGAAGGAAAAATGCCATTGTTTTTAGAAGCAAAGGGGCAAACATTTATCCTGGATGTAATGGCTACAGCAAATTTCCCTGCCGACTTCAAATGTCAACTGATATTAATTTATCAGGCAGATTACACAAAACCACAAACTTGTTAAAATGAAATCAGGTTTTATATCACGCCGATACTCAGCAAATACGCCTAAGCATCTTTTAGAACGCGTAACAAGCTTATCTGTGTCAAATTATGGAGATACAGATGCATTTGTTACTGTTAATGATGTTACTCGAAAAGTACCTGCATTTAATGCGGCTATTGGCGTACCGATGGGTGTATTCAACATACCTGGAGACGGTACCGCATGTGATATATATATAACCATTGATTTTCAGAACAATAGTGGTGATGTGATTTTAGATTACAGAACACTTAAAACCTGTTAATATGACGCAACATAATAACAAACTTGAACCTTTTATTGCCAAGCTGGTCAGTATGCAGGGCGGAACGCCCGGCAGTCAGACGTTTGGTGTACGCATTGTAAATGTTGATAACGGCCAAACGGTTTGCACCAATAAAACAGCTGCCGATATGAACGGCGATGTTGAAGGCTTCTTTAACAGCCTGTATCAAAACGGCGTAAAAAAAATAGTAATCCAGGGGCGCTTAAAAAACGGCTCCAGCTGGAAAAACGAAAGCGAGCCCGTACAGATAAGCTTCGAGCCTATTGAAGCCGGGACGCAAGCCAATGAGGCACCACCTACCCTACCCGCTCCACAAGCCCCGGCATTCGCTGACGTGTTTTCGCCTGGGCTGCATGGGGCAAACAGCGGCATCCTAAATGCCCAACTGGCACAGACACACCACAGGATAGTAGATTATGACCGCCTGGTTAGGGAAAACATAGAGCTTAAGACAGAAAACAAGGAGTTTAAAAAAGAGATTGACACTCTAAAATATAATGCCCTTGAAAACAGGTTTGATGAAAAGAAAGCAGAAGCCAAAAACAACCTGATTGAGCAATTTTTACAGCACGGCCCTGCCCTTATGGGTGCAGCAGTTGCTTTTAAAAACGGTGCAGCGGCTGCGCCAATAGGCTTAGGCACACCGCCAATGAGCCACCTTTCTGAAGTTAAGCAAGCCATGATTGAAACGGTAGAGCTTAATGAGGATTACTTAAGTGAGTACCTCTATGCGGCGGCTTCCGGAATAATGGGCAATGAGGCCTTTACCACCGAATTTATTGCACTATTAAACAAACACCAATTACTTAACCATGCTTAAAACAACCATTGAAATAGAAGCGGCTAACGGCGTAGAGTTAGATAAAAAGAAAACAATATTACAAGCTGCGGCCAAGATACCTATGGATGACCTGGGGCGTATTGGCCAGCTTATACAAAACCCAAAAGCGTTGGCAGGCCTAAAACAGCACTGGCTAAAGCTTAAACTAATGTTTTAATAAAAATGAAACCTGTACTACCCAAAAATAAAGGCCTTAGAAACCCCGCCGTGGCTGCGGTTGCGTCCAGCCCGGAGGGGCAAAAGGTCATTGCCGATGCTATGAAAAGCGCGCAAAAGAACCAGGATGCCGCACGGGAAGTTGCCGTAAAGGTAATACCCTTAGTAGTTAAGGTTATTGTTTTTGGCGGTTTAGGATATTGGGCTTACACGCTCTGGAAGGGCAGGTTTGAAAAAAGAGGGTATAACAATGCTTATGATCCCTCTAACATAAGTGATGGCGAGGCAGAAGGTAAAGCGGACGCGATTTACACAGCAATGTATGGAGCCGGTGCAAATGTTGATGCTGTTGCCGCCCAGTTAACCGGCCTTAATTATAACGCATGGATAAAGGTTTATAACGCCTTTGGTAACCGTGAGCCTTTTGGTTTTGGGGCAGCAATGAACCTGAATGAGTGGATAGCTGACCAGTTTGGCGGTGATGATGATGACATGCAAACATTAAGATGGGCACTACCCGGCGTATTTTAAAATTAAGACTATGAAACTTACACCTGATAACAAAAAATACCTGAAGATTGGCGCCGGCGTACTGGCGGCAATTATTCTATATAAAATTGTAGCATCTAAAACGGACAGTTCAGGCAGCGCCTACGACCCAACTGGCAACGGCACCGGTGGCACCGCAATAAACCCAAATTTTAATGCCGCTATAACCGCAATGACCTTGCTTAACGCAATGAAAGAGGCAGGTACTGAAGAAGAAAACATCTTTGAGGCTCTAAAAAATGTTAGTCAGGTACAATTTGCACAGGTTATAGCAGCTTTTAAGACACAGCCTTACAATACCACTACAGGCAATCAGTACACCATGATATGGGGTGGCCCCTTGCCTAAATATAATTTACAATTTTGGCTTAAAAACGAGTTAAACAGCAGCGATTACGCCAAGCTTAGGCAGAAATACCCCCAGTACCTATGACAGGAAAAATAATACAAGGCCGGGTACTAACCGAAGACGGTTTCCCAATGGCCGGGGCAGTAATAAAAGAAATACCGCTCCAGGGCAATATAGGGGCAAACGATGTATGGGCAGATGGTACCGGTGCCTTTTACATGCAGGTGCTTAACCAAAATTCTACCATCCAGGTAAGTGCTGAAGGGTTTGGCACCCTGTATTTTCCGGCAACCTCTGTACCGTCAGAAATCAGGATGGTCATTGAAGAAATTATAATTGAGGTTAACCGCAATAAAACGGACAACAGCTGGAAATGGATAGCTGGAGGCATAGCCGCAGTTGCAATACTGGCCATGGCATCGGGCAACAAGCCAACTAAAGCCACAACCCCGGCACCTAAAAAATTAAGCAAACCTAAAACGTATACAGTATAATGGCAAATTATTTAAATAACAAGGAATTAGATGCTATGGGTAAACCAAAGTATACTCGTGGCATACGTAATAACAACCCCGGTAATTTAAGGCGCCTGGGTAACCAGCTTTGGAGTGGAGAAATCCCATACGCCGAAAGCCAGGACACCGCTTTTTCGCAATTTAAAGAAATGAAGTACGGTGTAAGGGCATTGCAAAGGCAGATTGTTACTAATCTTAGGCGTGGGCTAAATACTCCGGAAAAGTTTATTAACAGCTATGCTCCACCGCATGAAAACAATACACTTGCTTACATAAACAGTGTTGCAAAAGCCCTTGCAATTGCTACGACCAGTATTATTGAGCCTTCAGAAGAAACCGTAATTGCCCTGGCAAAAATTATTGTGAAGGTAGAAAATGGTGCAAGCTCAAAATATGTTGCTGATAGCGACTACACGGCAGCTATGGCACTTAACGCCAACCTGAAGCTTAAAAAAAAAGCTACACCACCCAAATTGTAATAGTAACCCTAAGCGTTGCAACGCTGGTTTACATAGGCATTAAAATATATAAATCAAGGCAAAGTAAAAAGAAATGAGCAGCATAGGTACCGGTATAGAATATTTTTTTGGTTTTGGCACAAGCCAAAAGCCCATCAAGCTGATTCCGGGTACCGGCCACGTGCTGGCGGCTATTGATGCCAACTACGTGCTGCACTTTACCAACAATGCTAATATAAAACTATTTGTGCCAAACAACCTGCCTTTAGAATTACGCTATGAGGGCAAACAATTGGGTAACGGCGTTATCTCGTTTGTTCCGGTGGATGCGGCAACCATTATTGTTAGAGCCAACAAGCAAGCCCTTACCAACGGCATTAACAGCGTGTTTAATATGGATACGCTTAGCCCTAACAAATTTTTATTGTATGGCGATTTAATAAAACCAAATGAGCCGCAAATGCAGATTGTGCAAACCAATGCTCTTATGCTGGCGCATGCTGCTACGGTACCGGCAAATGTAGAGATATATTATACAGTTCTTACCGATGAAACGCAGGGCGGTGTACGTTGCCACTACACCTACTACAACAACACCTGGACAACATTTGTTGAACAATAGATTAAATAAAATCACATGGCACTACAAAGACGCCCGTTAGATACAAAAACAGTTTATGCCGCAACCCCCCTCTCTAAATTAGAAATTTATGAGCAGGATGGCCGTATTGTTACCGGCCCTATAGGTTCCGGAACATTTACCAACCCTGCTACGATTACAAACAGCAATATTATCCAGGGCAATGCTTCGGAAGTTGGCGGTTTTAACCAATACATAAAAACCATAAAGATTTTATCGGTAAATAAAGATGCAAATTTTATTGTCCGTATTAAAAGCGGTGCCGGCTTTTTAGGTACCGTCCCCTCTACGGCCGATAGGGAATTTTATGCACCGGTTAAGGCTGGTGTGGTGTTTTCTATAAATATTGACCAGCTTATTGTGTGGGGGGCTTCAATTTATCTGTTTGTAGAAAATTTTGCCGACACAACCGGAAACGCCAATGTAAAATTTTACTCTGATAGTATAAAAATATTTCATTGTACTAACCCCTTTGCAAAATATTCGGTGTTAGGAGTGGGCGACAGTATCATGAAAGGCATAGGCGCATCTTACGTATCTACACAACCCTATTTAGCCCACTTTGCACTGACTTACAAATGGTATTTAGATATGGGTTACGACATCAAAGGTATTAATAAGGGCGTACCTGGGGCAACCATTGAAGATATCGCCGCATTAATCCGTACCAGCGATTATAACGTTAGCAGCCCGGTGAGTATAATAAAGTTTTCTATAGGCACGAATGTAAGCCCTTCAGACGCTTCATTTTCTGCCTCCTTAACAGAGATATTGGATTATTTTCAAAAACGTTGGCCGGATGCCATCAAATTGATTGAAGCACCGGTTAACAGGCTTGATATAAAAGAACAGAACCTGGTTAACTACAGGGCAATTATGAGCGCTGCTGTTGTGGCTCGCGCTGACCCCAAAATGTTTTATCTGGATTTATCTGCCGCTTTTAATGCTTCAGACCCGCAATATGGAATAATAATGGGAGATTATAACACCGGTGTAGGCGGCAATGTGCATCCAAATGATGCAGGGCATAAAAAAATTAATGACCTGGAAAAGGCATTTTGTATTGCAAACAACATATATCCATCCTAATAAGATAACGCATGACAGAATTTGCACAGATAAATCTGAGTACTGCCCAGGATTTGGCACAAAAAAACATAGAGGTTTTTGTTAATGAGGCTGATGCCACTTACATAACCTATCCTGAGCTGGCGAAAAAAAACCTTAAAGAGGATGCGTATGAGGTTATAAAAATAAGCGATAGCGCCTGCCTGTCCTATTTGCTAATGACGCACCATTATATCAGTAGTGATGAATGTTGCTACCCTATACGAGATGCTATTCAACCCTTATTCATACCTGAACCGGAAACCAATGAAGAACCCCACTAAAATATTAGAATTAATCCCAAAGCCGGTTGTTGAAGTGCTCTTGTTTGCATTAGCGGTGCTTACTGGATCTGTTGTAAAACTATACAGGCAAAATGAAGCGGGGGTAAAAATGACAATGCGTAAGGTAATAGCCGAAACCATAGTGTCCTTTTTTATTGCATGGGTGGTGTATGCCGTGTTCGACCAGTTTTTAGACTTTAACAAGCTGTTTACCTACGCCATGTGCAGCCTGGCAGGCAGCATGAGTACCAAGATTACAAAGGGCATTGAAAGCCTGTTAGATACAGGATTTAATAAAGCAAAAAGTAAAATAAACAACCTATAACATGAAAGCAACCTACAAAAAACCACTGGCCACCTTTATTGGTATCCTGGTACTTTTCATCTTGGTAACCGTTATGGCCGGTTGCGGCAAGAAACCCATGGCCAGCGATGTAACCATAAAGGAAAACACGACTAAAGAGCAAAACACCTCCAGCACAAATACTACGGTTAACGGTGCTGTAAACGATACCCTTACTATTGGCACCGGCATTGTAAAAACGGGTAACCCTGATTGTGATACCCTTTGCCAGCAGGAAGTAGACCGCCTGTTTTCTGAACTTGAATTTGCCAAGTCAAGTGGCCAAAACAGCTATGGAATAATGTATGATAAGTACAACAAGTTATTAAAGATGTACGCCAACCTTGCTGAAACAAAAAATCAAACGGTTGATGTAGAAAAAATAAAGGAAGTAACAGCATATTATAACATTACCACAACAAAGTATATAACCAAAACGCCTGCATTTATGCGGTATTCGGCATATTTCGGCTGGGCTATGGCACTTATAGTTATTTACTGGATCTATACCAAGATTAAAACATGGCGCGCCGGGCGTACTACATAGCCGGGGGCATTGCCCTCTTAGGTGTTTTGTACGCTTTTACAACCCGCAGGTTGTTTTTGCCCATAACAAAAAACCAACGCTACCGTGGTAAAGATGGTTTTGGCTCGGGGGCTTACCTGAGTTCTCGCGATGGCAGCAACCGGGCGCACCAGGGTGTAGATATCGTTGCAACGCCGGGGCAGGCAATCTATTCGCCCATTACCGGCAAAGTTACACGGATAACCTACCCATACGCTAATGATTTAACCTATACCGGCCTTGAGATTATAAACGATGATTACAAGGTCAAAATCTTTTACATAGCCCCTACACTAGCCATTGGCTCACAAGTATCAGCCGGGCAAAAAATAGCCGTAGCGCAAAACATTTCGGGCAAATATGGCAGCACAATGATTAACCACGTACACATAGAGGTACGCGACAATACCGGAGAAATCCTAAATCCTACTAAACTATTTTAAGATGGCAAATACAACAACATCAGGCATTAAACCCGAATACATCATAGGCAGCATACTGGCATTAGGTGCCATAGGCTTTGTCATTTACAAACGTAAAAGTAAAGAAACCGACACCGTTGATTTAGATGCTGCAGCACCGGTACAAACGGTAACGCAAACTACTACTACCCCAACTGGCGCGACTGTAACGCAAACGGTTACCATCAATAAAGATTTGTGGCTTAAAAAGGGCATCAAGGGTGCAGAGGTTAAAGAGCTCCAAAAGCTGCTTGGCGTTACTGCCGATGGCGATTTTGGCAATAATACTGAAGCAGCATTGCTTAAGCGCAAGGGCACCAAAGAAATCACACTCAACAACTTTGCAAAAGCCCCGGATGTAAACAACAACGCGCTGGCCATGGGGGCTATTATAATGGCGAACAAAACTGAAATAACCGGCTATAAAGCTACTAAAGATGCTGCAGGTGGTTTTAACCTGACAACAGACCCTGTTACAACATGGGGTATGGGTAAGCAGGTAGGTAAAATAGTGGGGCTGAATACCGCCAAGACAAAATATGTGGTAGAGTTTACCGACTATTTTATAACCATGTATGCCTGGGTTAATGCTACTGACGTTAAAAAAATATAACTATGGCACTAAGCACTAAAAAACTCTTTGGTATTGCCCTGCTGGTAGGTGGGGCAATCTACTATTTTAAAACACAGGCTGCTGCCAAAACACCTGAAACGGCAAAGGATAGCCACGAACCTGTTACAGATAACCTTATGCCAGTTCCACCGGCAAGCAACTATCCGGCACCCATTGCCGGTGCGCCTGCTTACATCAATGTAAGTGATGGTAAAAAGCTTGTAAAGCTACCCATAAAATCAAAAGTTACCTACCAGGGCCGCGAGTCGGTTGTAATTTGGCAGATTTTGGATGAAAATACGGCCAAAGTAAAACTGGCAGATAACCGCATAATAATTGTCGCAAAAGCCTCTGATCTAAAACTATAGTATGAAAGCAAAAACACTTCTTATAGCTGCCGGCATTGTTGCAGCCGGGGCAATTATATACGGTATTGATTATGTAAACCGTATGCGTGCCGTATTTGAGAGCATGAAAATATATATTTCTGCCATTACCGATGTAAGTATTGGTTTTGACAAATTAACCTTTAAGCTCAGCTTTACCATACACAACCCCACGTCTACAGGTTTTTACCTTACCGGGGCAAAGGTGGCAAAGCTGAAAAGCATTCAGGTATACCGCAAAGGCCAATACCTGGGCATGGCAGAAGTGAACATTGAAGAACTGGAATTGCTGCCCAACAGCTATTTCACACTTACCAATGTGCCGTTTGTAATACCCACGCAAAACCTGCTTGAGAATATTTTAAATGCCACACAATTCAACGTTGAAGATTTAACGCTTGTAGCGGTAGTAAACATTGCCGGTACAGATTATGAAATAGATAATACCCTTGCCGCATGAGCATAGTACAGGAATTTAATGGGCTCCACGGCTGCGCGGTTAGCCGTAAACAAGTGCTGCACATGGTTGCAGAAGCAGACCGGCAAGAGCAGTATCATGTCTCTGAACGGCTTAACAGGCTGCTTAGCAATAAAGATAAATCTTTTAAATTCAGGATAATAGAACCTGCTATTGAGGTTGTACCCGAAAGTTTTTTGCATTGCCTGGAATGCGAACATGATACAGACGATAAAATTATCGGTTTAGGTAAAGCGGTATCTCCCAATGAGATATACCAGATGATGACTGACCGCATGATCCAGCAAATTGAAAAAGCAAAAGGCGGCTATGTTCAGGAATGGAAAGGCGGCGTTTATGGTAGGGGCTACCTTATACCTTTCAATTTTGTTAGTAAAAAGGCCTACAGGGGTGTAAACCGGTATTTGCTTACCGGTTTAAAACCGCTTGAAAATCCATTTTATATGACTTTTAAGCAGGTCGGTGATTATGGTGGTAAAGTTAAAAAGGGAGCCAAAGGTCATGAAGTAGTGTATTTTACCCGTCTGTACAGATACGTTGATGCAGCCCAAAAAATTAATGTGGCCAGCTACGATGTGCGGAAATTTATGGCCATAATTGAAACATTGCGCCATAAAATCCCGAGGTTATCGGGAGGTATGTCATTAGAGGCGTTTGCTCGTTTCAATGCATTACCAATTCTGAAATACTACAAAGTTTACAATGGGATTGATATTGAGGGTATTGATTTTAAATTGGCAGATTTTAAGCATGGGTATATCGAAAATGAGCTGCCCGCAACCGAAGATAACAGGTTGCAAATAGCAGATGCAATACTCAAACATTACCCGACACCACAGCCCAGATTAAAACATGGTGGCAACCGGGCATATTACAGCCCCGGGGGAGACAATATACAATTGCCTCATTTCGCCGACTTTAAAACGGTTCAGGGTTATTACACTACTGCCTTTCACGAGTTTGCCCATAGTACCGGACACAGTACAAGGCTTGCGCGTGATTTTAGCGGCTCATTCGGGAGTAAAAAATATGCTTTTGAAGAATTAGTGGCAGAGTTTGGGGCTACTTTTTTAAGTGCCGAAGCGGGCTTATTATGGCACACCAATGATAACCATGCCAAATACTTAAAAAACTGGAATAGCGTACTTACACACCTGAAAGAAGATAACCGTTTTTTAATGCGGGCTTCTACCCAGGCGCAGGCTGTTGCGGATTATGTGTTGAATAATGATGATAAAGGTAACCCGGCATATTATGCCGACCTGAAGGAGGTTAAGCCATCTGCTCCTAAAAAATCAAAAAATAAAGTATTAAAACCGCACACGGCAGATGATGTTAAGCACTCAGCTATAATAAAACCTACAAGGAAAAACCGCAAAAGCAGCAATCCTAATCAGTTAGAATTAGGCCTTAAAGGCAAAAAAAATGCTCCTGTAAAAGGCCTTACTGGTATAGCACCGGTGTGTGAGCCGGTTCAAGCTCCAGCGGTTGCACCGGCTGCGGAAGCCTTAACAATTGTCGCGGCAGACCCATCCGTAAAAACCATTATGCCGGGTACTGGTATTCGCCCTGGTTCAATAGCAGACCGCAGACAACAACGCCTTAACCAGGTAAGGGAGTACTATAAAATCAATAGCCCTGAGCTTCAGAAGTTTTTGGGCAACATTGAGATAAAACAAAAAGAGAGTGTAGTAATCACAATAGCCGACCCACAA
>Ga0265780_10009689_pt1 | contig 11528 bp, 17 predicted proteins | sample P1T30metagenome_FD_192432 | JGI IMG/M metagenome (GOLD analysis project Ga0265780, IMG submission 192432) | Plant litter microbial communities from East Loma Ridge, Irvine, California - P1 T30 | ecosystem: Environmental > Terrestrial > Plant litter > Unclassified | place: USA: California... | reverse complement strand
TGACGGCCCACAGCGTGAGCAGCTTCAGGATCCGCAGCCAGTGGTTCGCGCTGGCCGGCTTGTGTGTCCTGAGGTGCTCGATGCGCGCCAGCTCGACATCCTGCGTCGTGATGTCGCCGATTGGCTTGTCGCCCAGGGTGTACATGTGCAGCCTGCGGAAGGTCTCGACGCTGCGGATGTGCGCCGCGCTGGCCACCGGCCTGTGGACAACTACCCAGGCCCCGGCCAGCTCGTCGAGCGTCGGCACCGGCTCGCCACCATTGGCGCGCACCACCGCCGCATCGTGCGCGCGCTTGGCCAGCGCCTCGGCGGCCGCCCTGTTGGCCAGGCCAGTGCTACGCTGTACGCGCGCGCCCGCCACCTGGAACCGGAAGTGGTAGATCCGGCCCTTCTTGAAGACGGTCGCGCTCATAGGTGCGCCGCCAGTCCGCGGCCACGGTTGGCGCGGCGGTCCGGTGCCCTCGCCGGCTGCCAGCCGCGCGCTAGGCTCTCGAAGCGTACCTGCTCGCCGATGTACGTCAAGCCCACCCGGCCAGGTTTGCCCTGGCGGCACAGCGCCACGTCGACTTCGCAAACGCCGATGTCCGGTGTGTCAGGGTTGTAGACCTCGTCGCGGTAAAGGAAGACCACGGCATCGGCGTCCTGCTCGATCGAGCCCGAGTCGCGCAGGTCGGACGGGATCGGGCGCTTGTTGGGCCGCTCCTCGAGCTTGCGATTAAGCTGCGACAGCAGGATGATGCCCATGTCAAGCTCCTTCGCCAGCGTCTTCAGGCCGCGCGTTATGCCTTCGATTTGGGCATTGCGGTTATCGCCGTCGCCTTCCATCAGCTGCAGGTAATCGACCACCAGCAGGTCTAGGCCGTGCTTGCGCTTCACCGCCTTAGCCTTCATCCGGACGTCGATCAGTCGCAGGCCTGGCTGGTCGTCCTGGTGCAGCTTCATCCCGCCGATCTTCACCATCGCATGGGTCAGGCCGGACCAGTCCGTATCGTCCATCATCTCGGGCTTGAGCAGGTGCTCGAGCGGGATCCGACCAAGGACGGCCAAGTTGCGGTCATGCAGCTGCGACTTCGGCATTTCCATCGACAGCACCAGGACCGAATGGTCGACGGCGGTGTTGCAAGCGACGTTCAGCGCGAACGCGGTCTTGCCCATCTTCGGGCGTGCAGCCAGCACGATCAGCTCGCCGCGGCGGATACCGCCGTTGAGCTTGTCGTCGACGGCTTCGTAGCCGGTCGATATCGCCCTGACGCCGCCTTCCATGCGCCTCTGGATTTCCTCGATGTGGGCGGTCAGCTCGTCGGCGGCCAAGGCCGGTTCGGCGCGGGTGCGCGCCACCGCCAGCTTCTCAAGCTGCGACGAGGCCTGGTCGACCAGGGCGGTAGAATCCGCCGGCGAATTCGCAGCGGCGTCAGCCATGTCACGACCGAACTGGATCAGGCCGCGCTTGACCGCCTTGTCGCGGACCATGGCGGCGTGGCGTCCGATGTACACCGAGGACGGCGCGCTCTGCGCCATCGAGTTTAGGTACGGCAGGCAGTTCGCCACCTTGCCGCGCAGTGCGTCGCCAAGCGAGATCACGTCGCAGCTGCGGCCGGCGCCGAGGTGGCGCATCAGCTCGCGGTAGATCATGGCGTGGTCGCCCAAGTAGAAGTGCTCGGGTCGGAGGTCGCCGATGCGGTCGACCGCGTCGTTATCCCGCAGCAGCGCGCCAATGACGCCCTGCTCGGCCTCGATGCTGTGCGGTGGCAGTTTAATTTCGTTGGTCATGCAGCTTCTTTCGATTCAGCAGTAATCTGGGCCTGTTTGCCCAGGGTGGTCAGGGAGTAGTTGCCGTCGGCATCGATGAACCACAGCTTCAGGTAGTTGCGCTCGACGTAATTGCGGAAGGTCTGACGCCAGTTCGCCTGCCGATTCTTCTCCTTCACGCCGCCGGCGCCGAAGCGGCGCATGAACTCGACCCAGGCCAGGGCAACGAAATCCATCGGCAACCGGGCGTCGGTGACGTAGGCCCACAGCGGCGCGTAGTCTCGCAGCGGGCGCTCGCCCTTCTCCTTGCATTCGTCAAGAAAGGTCTTCAGCTCGATCCGCGAAGCCTTCCCCTTGGAGCCCCCGGTAGGGGGTATGGGGGTAGTTGGTGTTAATGAAGATGAAGATGGAGATGTAGGGCCGTCACCCTGCCGCACACCAAAGGTGGGCTTTGGTGGGTCGTTGGGTGTTGAGTTTGGTGCGGCCTTTGGTGGCTGCAATTCGCTGTCGGCACCATCCACCAAACCTGGCTGATTGTCCGTCGAGAAGCGCGAACCCTGGCCGCGACGCTGACGGATGTATTCGTCACGCACGAAGCGGGAGCAGTACCAGCACGGACCATCCTTGGCCACGACCAGCGTGACCGGCTGGCCCATCTTGCCGGCGTGGCGAGGCGTGAACACGTAGTCTGGCGCACCCTTGTCGGCGCCCTTGAGCACCTCCTTGGAGACGAGCTCCTTCACGAGCTTGAGCTGGACGCCGGCCGCGCGCGCCAGCTCGGCCAGGGGCCAGCGGCAGACGCCGTATTCGTCGAAGTCGTGCAGCAGGCACAGGACATCGATCCAGGCGCCGCGCGCGGCTTCGGAGCAGCGGCGCAGCTTGGCGTTGTTCCGCCAGTCGGCGGGGTAAAACTGGAATGACGGGCGCTTCAAAGATCACGCTCCTGGCGCTGCGGCGCCGAACAGCGCCGCCACGAGCGGATCGCGCCTGTTGACGGCTGGGTAGGTGCGCACCGTCGACTGGAACGGCACAACGCCCTGGTCGGCCAGGCCGGGCCGCAGCTGCGCCAGCACGGCCAGCGAGGGGCATGCGTCGTTGGCGGCGGCGCCGTGGCGCCACTGGAAAGCGAAGCCGGAAAAGGAATTGATCGGCACCTTGACCCGGTGCGCGCGCTGCTCGAGCTCCAGCTGCTCCAGGCGCGCACGCACCGCCACGACGGAATAACCCAGCTCCTGTGCAAGCGAACCGATGGTGCGCGGCCCCGTCGCCAGGACGCTCTCGATAGCGCCGAGCAGCTGGCCGATCGGCACCTTGTTGTCCTGGGCCCTCATGCTGTCCTCACTTCGCTGCGGCGCGCGATCTCGCACTGGATGTCGCGCTTGGCGCCCGCGGCCGAGTCCTCGGCTTCCTGGAGTTCACGGCACGCGGCCTTGAGCTCGTCGACTGTCGAGTCCGCCCCGATGCCCAGTAACGAGGTGGTGGCCTCGGCCGATTCCTTCACCATGCTGCGCAGGTGCGGCGCCAGGTTCAGCACCGGGCGCGGCTCGGCCTGGACCATGCGCAACTCGACGCCTTTGCGCGCCAGGCGCATGTTCTCGAACTTCAGGTAGATGTCGATCGGCATGGCCTCCTCAATCGATGCTTCGAAGTTCGACGGCAGGAGGTTCCGGTCCTTCGATACGTCATCGAGCCAGCGGAAGATGCGCTCGGCATTCACCTTCTGGCGCTCGTACGTGTCGGTCGTCGGCGGCTCGAAGCGAATGCCGGTGCTGGCCGGGCCATCGATGCGCTCGTGCGCCTCGACGATCACCTGGCAGACGGTCTCCCGGCTCCAGCCCTCGCGCTTCCGCCATTCCTCCACGCAATCGCGGTACATGGCGATTCGGGTCTTGTGTGGATTGTTCCGCATGCTGTTTCCTTGATGCACTGTTACTGTGGCAACTCTTCGGAACGTTCTGGATACAAGATTTCCAGTTCAGTGATCTCCGGCGCGAAGTAATTGGCCAGCTTCTCAGCCAGCTCGGTAGAAGCTTTTTGCTTACCGTTCTCGATGCGGGAAAGGTTTCCAGGGTCTGCACCGACTGCGCGGCATACTTCAACGATGGTCTGACCTTTTTTTTCACGCACACGGCGCAGGGGTGTTTTCATGTTCGATCCAAAAGTGAATTTGCGTAAGACGCATATTACGACCCATCGCCGTTTTGCGCAATACGCTTTGCGCAGTCCGCATAAAAAAGCGACGATGTTAAGATGATTACTGGAATGACAATTCGAAAAATGCGCAAGGAGCGCGGGCTGACACTCAACCAGCTGGCTGCAGAGATTGGGAGTGATGTCGGCAACTTGTCGCGACTCGAACGCGGGCAACAGGGCTACAGCGACCAGATCCTTAGCAAGATCGCCGCGGCATTCAATGTGCCCGTGGCAGCGCTATTTGTTGAGGACGATGATCAGCGCGAATTGCTGACGAAAGGGTCTGCTGTGGCTCCTTCACCCCAAGTCCCTTTTGACGAAAACGTAACGCCTGCCGCCATCGGCACGCGACGTATACCGGTGATCTCGTCTGTCCAGGCCGGTGCGCTTCGAGACATGGAATCCCCGTATCCACCAGGTGCTGGTTACGCATACGAGTACACAGATCAAAACCTGTCGGAATGGGCGTTTGCGCTTGATGTTGAAGGAGAGTCGATGGCCCCAGATTTTCGCCCAGGGGACCGTATTATTGTTGACCCTGAGGTTTCGCCTAATCCCGGCGACTACGTTATTGCGAGAAACGGTAGCGAGCAAGCGACATTCAAAAAATACCGACCGCGTGGAATTGATGCGACTGGAAATATGATTTTTGAATTACTCCCATTAAATGATGACTACCCTACTCTCCGCAGCGACACTGAATCCTTGACCGTAATTGGGGTGGTGACCGAGCATCGGAAAAAGCTGAGGCGATCATAATCGAATGAGTTCCCCCGATTTTGAAAACACTGGGTATATATCGATACCACGAATAGCTCTTAAGCTTCGCGCCGGATCATCAAATTATGAAACCGTTCCAGACTTATCAACTCTCGATCCGCTTCGCATACCAAATTCGGATATCAGGTCGATGCAAATAAGCCCTGATGGATTATTGGCTCTGCGTGTGCGTGACCAAGGGATGGAGCCGATGCTGTTTGAAGATGACTGGATCGTTATCGATACAACTGATATCCGCCGGAGAAGCCGAGAGGTGTTTGCAGTCAATTGGAATGGTGAGGCATGTATACAACAGTTGGTGGAGAGAGGCGGCCAATGGTATCTCAACTCCGTAAATCCAAGTTTTAAACCAGTCAACGCACGAAGCGGTCAGCTTAACATCGTAGGCCGTGTCGTATATCAGCCAGGCCGGCCCCTGGGCGGCAGACTCTAAAAATCACCTACGAGGACAATTATGGGGACCTTGCGAACAATTTTAGGAGTCGGTGTCGTCTTAGCGATTTCAAGCCAATTAATGGCTGGGCTTAGTGGATTAATGCTCGGAAAAACGCCACCTCCAGCGCCTACTCCTTCGACTCCGGTAGTTATAACTCCTCCCTCCCCTTCCCCATCTTACAATCTTAGAACTGCTCAACTGGCAAAGCTACCATTGACAGAACAGGAGCGAGCTCGTGTTGTGAAAGCCGCGACTAAAAGCCTAAGCAAAAACCGCGATAATATGGAGAAGGTCACATTTTATGGCCCAGTAGGCTTTAGCTCCACCCGAACTGAGATTGGGGCATATATAGGATTGGAGGACGGCGGGGCGCCCTATGTTCGCGTGAAGGCTGCTTACGCTGGCGATAATTGGGTTTTCTTCGAAAAGATAAAAATCATGGTTGATGATGAAGTTATCTATGAGAAAACATTTCCGCGCAATGCCATTCGACGAGATAACGCAGCTGGTAGAGTTTGGGAAATCGCTGATTTCGACGCGAAGATTAACGAACTGATAGTCCTAGAAAAAATAAGCAGGGCAAAGACTGCCATGATCCGGTACTCGGGCCGCGAGCGCCTGCATGACCATCAGATAAGCTCCCGGGAGAAAGCCGGAGTGGCAGCGACTCTGAAGGCCTACAAAGAACTTGACCAGAACCTGTAGAGTCCACCGCAGCTGAGCTGCCTTCGTACAATCCCATGCCCCGCCAGCCGGGGCTTTTTTTCGCCTTGACAGTCTCCCAGCAGGAACGGTGCACGGATATTTCGTCTAATTTGCGCTTGACGCATATTTTTAATATGCGTAATATGCAAATTAACGGAGCGAACTGCTCCTACGACCCGAGCTCAGCACCCGCCGAGCAGCGACTTGGAGACCTGTATGAAGAAGCCCTTCCTCATCACCGTACGCACTGCCACCGTCTGTATTACTTTCAGCGCCCTCGCCGTGTCCAGCACGGCTGCCGCCGTCCTGACTGCTGAAGTGCTGGGCGACCAGGCTTACGGCATCACCGTCGTGGCCGGGGTGCGCTGATGGCTAGCTCCGCTAAAGCTCAGCAGCCTACCTTGGTCGACCGACTGTTCGACGCCGCCTTCAACACTGCGCGCGATCCACGCAGCAACGAATACAAGGCGGGGGTGCGGGCCGTGCTGAATTACCGCTACAAAGGCGGTGGCATTCGCTGCCCGCATGCCATGGGAACTGCCCAGGCCGACGCTTTTTATTCTGGCGTCGACGAAGGACATCGACTGTGGCGCGCTCATGTGGACGCCAGCAAACCTCACGGCAGGGCCTGACATGGTCCGCGCCGAACCCGACCGCGCAGCCCTTGAGGTCGCCCACCGCCTGCTGCGCGTCACCGCGCCGATCGACGACATGCTGAAGAACCCGGCACTGCGCGTCGTGCTGCGCGCCGTCGCACGCCGCCACATGAAGCGCCGCGACCAGGTCGATGTGAAGAAGCGTCAGGCCAACGACAACGATTAACCAGCGCCCACCTGGGCACCCACCAACCGAAGAGGAACCACCTATGTTCACCTCCCTGCATGAGCTCGCGAAACAGGCGACGCTGATGATCACCATCGCCGCCGAGGGCGATGGCCAGCTGCGCGTCAACGTGACGCCGGTGCCGGCCGATACGAAGGCAAAGGCGAGCCTGCCACAGCCGCTGTCGCTTGTCGCATCGCCGGCCGAGTTCGACGCCGACTTCAACGCCGCGCTCATTACCTGGCACGCGCCGAAACGCTCCTTGGTCGAGCAGGCCCAGGCCGCCGCGGGCGGCGCACCAGCTGGCGCGCCAGCGTTGCCAGCTCCGAAGGCCAGCGCCAAGAGCGAAAAACCCGGAAAGAAAGGCCGCGGCAAGGGCGGCGCCGACGACGAGCCGGCCGCGCCCCAAGCCGCTGGTGAATCCGGCGTAGCCGCCGATGAGGCCGCGCAGGGTGACGCCCAAGCAGTCGACGGACAGCAGCCGCCGCCGGAGCCTGCAGCCGAACCGTCCGCCGGCGCCAGCGAGGCCGGCACCGCCGCTCCAGCTGACGGCATCGATGCCGGTACCGCTCCGATCGAAGCCGCGCCGGTGCCGGCGGACGCCGACGAGGCTGCCGTCGACAAGTTCACCCTCGACCTCTTCTAACCGGAGCTCCCATGGATATCCAAGCTCTCGAACGCGAATTCCGCTACAACGGCGTCGTGCTGGCCGACCCGAACAAGGCCTTCACCCTGCCCCAGGTGCGCGACTTCTACGCCAACGTCTATCCGGAGATCACCAGCGCCGATATTGAAGGCCCGCAGCAGACCGGCGCCAAGGCGGTCTACACCTTCCGTCGTGCCGTCGGCACGAAGGGTGCCACCTCGGCGCGCGAGACCGCGCTGCAGCGCCTGCGCGCCGGCGGCCGCCTGGCGCAGGGGGCAGCCCCTGCGCACGTCATCACCGCCGCTCAGGGCAGCAGCTCGCTGGCCAGGCAGCTGGACCGCATCCTGGCGCAACACCGCGGTTCGCGGCACGCCCGCTGCCTGGCGCCGGCCGCCAATCACCTGGTGCTGCCGTGACTGCGATGCTGCCTCTCGCCGCCCTGGCCTTGCCGCAGCTCGCGGCCGAGATCCCGGCGCGCTACATCATCCCCGGCACTGACGCCCTGTTGGTGCCGCTGACGATCGCCCTGCTCGATGCGAGCGTGATCAGCGACGCGATGCTGCGCGCGCCGCGCAATGCGCTGCTGGTCGAGGTGTTCGGTGAAGAAGAGAAGCGGCTGTCGGAGCGTGCGCTATCGCATTGGTGGACGCGGCTGATCCGGGAAAAGCCATGCAAGTTCTTCCGCTGGAGGCTGCATGTGCAGCAGCTGGAAGACACCAACTACGACATGTCAACGACGGCATGGTTCTGCCTCACCCGCATCGATGGCGACATCCCGCGCTTCGCCCTGGCGCCAGGCGTCGAGAAGCTGGAACTGCTGCGAGAGGGCTTCGGCCAGACGGTGCTCGCGGTGCTGCGCGACGCGTCGATGCTGCTGCCCGAATCGTTCACCCCCTGGTTTGCGCTGGACTGGGCTGACATGGCCTACTGGCGCGAGTCCCAGGATGACGCCGAGCTCCTCGAGATTCGGCGCGAGGAAGGCGGCTACAAGACCGTGGCCGAGTTGCTGGAGAACGAGGATGTGACTACGCGGGCCATGTTCTTCGCCGAGATGCCTGAATGGGTATGCGCGCCGAAGCGAACACTGTCGCGCGCCGACATCGGGAGCGCCGGCGTCACCGAGTTCTCGCGGCGCGTGATCGGCCTGTGCGACGAGCTGCATGCGCTGGTCAGTCGCCCAGGGTTCGTTCTCCATCCAGCCGACAGAGGGGCTCATCGCACTGGCCAGTATCCGATGGATGGATGCATGGTCCTGCTTTGGAGGCAATACGACGTGATCGGCCAAACCATCGACGATTACCTGGAGGACCTTGGCAATTCCGGCGAATACACCGAGCTCATCGATGCGACCCCAGTCGCGATGACGGCTGAGGAAGTCCGCAAATTCATGACCATCACCGAGCAGACGATCGAGGTCGCGGTGCTGGTGGAGCAGCTGATCCTGCTGGTGGGGGAAAAATTTTGAGCCTTCTCGACGTGAAAATTATCAGCGGTAGCGAGCGGGTCCTGAACCTGGTCAGCGCGGTGCTGATGTACCAGTCCGACCGCGGCGACGTGTATGCCACTTCGCACCCGGTGGTGCCCGATGCGCAGCAGCCGCACCGCAAGGTCATCGGCGCCGGCGTGCCGCTGTCGAAAGGTAGCCTGGCCAAGTTCGCGGATGCCGTCGGCGCGGCCACGGCCTTCACCGGCTTCCTGCCCGAGAGCCTGTTGTTCAGCTCGCCGAACCTGATCGCCTGGTGGACACCGGCGCAGGTGCGCATGACCTGGTTCAAGGCGGCCGGCACCGGCAAGATCGACGGCTGCGGCCAGGCCGCACACCCTGCGCTGGTGTTCGTCGCAACCCCGAACGGCTGGTTCGTGTTCGCCCTGCCCGACAGCGTCCGGCCAGCGCCGTCGACGCGCCTGCACCACTCGCCCCATTTCAACGTTTGGGACGGCGGCAATATCTGCACCGGCAACGTCGAGCTGCCGCCGACCTTCGGCGCGGAAGTTATCCACAGCTACGAGAGCGCCTTCTTCCGCAGCCACTTCACCCACCCGAACCGCACCGGCGCGGTGAAGTACAAGGGCGGCATGGAACAACTGTGGCGAGACCAGCTGGCCGAACCCGACCCAGGTGCAATGCGCCGCGCCCTGGTCGATTCGAAAGAAACCCTGCAGGAAGCGATCGCCCGCATCGCCGCCCGCACCACCAACTAAATAAAGAGGACAACATGGACAAGAAAGAAATCACCGGCAAATTCGACGAGCTGCTCGACATCACCCGCGGCTCCTTCGCTACCTTCCTGGAGACTGCCGAGGCGGTGCTGCGCGAGAAACGGCCCCTGCCGCTGGCCGTCGACGAAGTGGCGGCGCCGGCCGAGCAGCTGCAGATGGACATCGCACTGCTGGCCGCTGCCCCGGTCGCCGCTGTGCCTCGCTACGCGCCCTTCCACCCGCTGCAGGAAAGCGGCCATCGCTTCCTGCTGGCGGCCGACGGCCTGTACCTCGAGGTGCGGCGCCCATGGCTGCACTACATCCACCAGCTGGCGAAGCACACGGCCGTCGCAATCCCGTTTGGCGAGATCGCGAAAAAGTGCGAGCTCGACTTCGGCAGCATCGGGAGCGCACTGCCGCAGATGAAAGAATTCGCAGCGAAAGCGAAGGCGGACGCGCCGCTCGAGGCCGCGGCCAGCCTGCTGTGGAACCACGCGGAGAAATCCTGGCGGATGGAGTACCCGAAGATCATTGGCGAGGCGACGCCGGGCAGCATCCAGTTCGAGCAGGTGGTGCCGGGCGAGGACGAAAGCCTGGCGATCGACCTGCACAGTCACGGGCATCTGGGCGCGTTCTTCAGCGAGACCGACAATGCCGACGACCGCGGCTCTGTGAAGATTGCGGGCGTGCTCGGCGACCTGGACAAGGCCCAGCCGACGGTGGCCTTCCGCATGTGCGTGCTCGGGCTGTACATCGAGATCCCTGTGCCGGCCTCGAAGATCTTCGGGTAATCGCATGCCGCACATCACCCCATCCATCATGCTGAGCCACCGGGTGCGCATCGCCCTGATCGGCTGCGGCGGCAACGGATCGCAGATGCTCACCGGCCTGGCCAGGCTGAACCACGCCATCACGGCGCTGGGCCACCCGGGCTTGGAAGTGACGGTGTACGACCCGGACACGGTCAGCGAAGCGAACATGGGCCGCCAACTGTTCGGCGCCTTCGACGTCGGCGCCAGCAAGGCGCACGTGCTGGTCAACCGGATCAACGCGTTCTTCGGGCTGAACTGGGAGGCCGTGCACGGCCGCTTCGACGACACGAGCTACCGCCAGGTCGGCATGGCGATCGCCTGCGTCGACAGCGCCCGGGCCCGCCACGAGATCCACCACAAGCTGCGGCGCCAGGGCGTGCACTATCTCATGGACCTCGGCAACCGCGCGGCCGACGGCCAGGTGCTGCTGGGCGAGCTGTTCGATGGCCGAGCAGGCTTGGCCGCGCCGGCGGACAGCGTGCGGCTGCCCAGCCCATACGACGTGCTGCCCGAGCTGGTCGACCTGCAGGCGAAGGAAGACGACACGCCCAGCTGCGGCCTGGCCGAGGCGCTCGAGCGGCAGGAGCTGTTCGTGAACCAGTCGGTCGTCACGCCGGCGCTGTCGATCCTGTGGGAGTTCTTCCGCCACGGGAAGCTGACCTGGCACGGGGCATTCGTGAACCTGCGCACCGGCAGCATGCGGTCGCTGAATGTGCGCGAGCCGGCGCCAGTTGCGGCCGAGCCAGTGGCGGTCGCCGCATGAAGGCGACATTCGAACAGGCGCGCGCCGTGTACGGCAGTGACGAGCAGATGGCGCGGGCACTGTTCGAGCAGCTGGCGATCACGCGCCTCGACCTGGAATTGCAGTCTGCGCTGCGCCGGCGCGCCGAAGAGAAGCTGCTGGCGAACCGACAAGTGGTTAGAAGGACAACAAGAGGGAATGGATAGATGGACCAGATGAAGAAAAAAGGCGGAGACGCATTGGCTGTAAAGACATGGCGCGAGCGCATGGGCGTCGGCCCGAGCTTCCCGCTGCATCTAGCGACTGATGTGGAGCGTGCCATGGAAGCCGAGATCGAGAACCTCCGCACCCTGATGGCGGCGTGCGCGGGACTGATCGCGAACGACAGCTATGCCGCGACCTTCCAGTCGATGGCGCAATATCGAACCGCGCTGCTGGAAATCG
>Ga0265780_10009688_pt1 | contig 11528 bp, 11 predicted proteins | sample P1T30metagenome_FD_192432 | JGI IMG/M metagenome (GOLD analysis project Ga0265780, IMG submission 192432) | Plant litter microbial communities from East Loma Ridge, Irvine, California - P1 T30 | ecosystem: Environmental > Terrestrial > Plant litter > Unclassified | place: USA: California... | reverse complement strand
TGGCGGAGGCGGTGGGATTCGAACCCACGATACAGGTATAAGCCGTATGCATCCTTAGCAGGGATGTGCCTTCGGCCACTCGGCCACGCCTCCAATCAGCTTCACAGTGTTGCTCGATGTCGCTGAGTGCAGGCATCTTAATAGCCTCACCCAATTTGGTCAAGGAAGCACGGCTATTTTTTTGGAAAAACTTTAGAAAAAGTTAAGCTTGTTCCAAACCAAACGCTTTATGCAGCGCGCGTACGGCCAGTTCCATGTATTTTTCGTCGATCAGCACCGAGATCTTGATCTCCGAGGTCGAGATCATCATGATGTTGATGCCCTCTTCCGACAGGGTGCGGAACATCTGCGAGGCGACGCCGACGTGGCTGCGCATGCCCACGCCCACAGCCGACACCTTCGACACCTTGGCGTCGCCGAGCAGGCGCGCAAAGCCGAGCGCTTCCTTGTTCGCTTCCAGCACGGCCATGGCGCGCTGGTAGTCGTTGCGCGAGACGGTGAACGTGAAATCGGTCTTACCGTCGACCGACACGTTCTGTATGATCATGTCGACCTCGATGTTGGCGTCCGAGATCGGGCCCAGGATATGGTAGGCCACGCCCGGCTTGTCAGGCACGCCCAGGACGGTGATTTTGGCTTCATCGCGCTGGAAGGCGATGCCCGAGATGACGGCTTGTTCCATAGTGCTTTCTTCCTCAAACGAAATCAGGGTACCCGAGTTGGCTTCTTCTTCGAGCGACATCATGGGATCGGTCAGCGACGACAGCACGCGCGTCGGTACGCGGTAGTTGCCGGCGAATTCGACGGAGCGGGTCTGCAGGACCTTCGAGCCCAGCGAGGCCAGTTCCAGCATTTCCTCGAAAGTGATCTTGGTCAGGCGGCGCGCCTCGTCGACCACGCGCGGGTCGGTGGTGTAGATGCCGTCGACGTCGGTGTAGATCAGGCACTCATCGGCCTTCAGCGCGGCCGCGATGGCCACCGCCGAGGTGTCCGAGCCGCCGCGGCCCAGGGTCGCGATGTTGCCCTTGTCGTCCACGCCCTGGAAGCCGGTGATGATCACGATCTTGCCGGCGTCGAGGTCGGCCATCACGCGCTTGTCGTCGATCGACTGGATGCGCGCCTTGGTGAATGCCGAGTCGGTCTTGATCCCCACTTGCCAGCCGGTGTACGACACCGCATCCTTGCCGCGCGCCATCAGGGCCATGGCCAGCAGGCCGACCGAGACCTGTTCGCCGGTCGAGGCAATCATGTCCAGTTCGCGCGGGTCCGGCTGCGGCATGATTTCCTTGGCCAGGCCGATCAGGCGGTTGGTTTCGCCCGACATCGCCGAGGGAACCACGACGACGCGGTGGCCGGCATCGTGCCATTTGGCGACGCGCGCCGCGACATTCTTGATGCGTTCCGTCGAACCCATCGACGTACCGCCATACTTGTGGACTATGAAGGCCATAACTGTGGAGATTTCCGCTTGTAAATAATAAAAAGAGCCTTTTACTCTACATGCTGCTATGCAGAATAACAAGCTGCCGTAATGGGAAACCTATACCGAATCGGAATATGGTCATGCGGGAAGAGCATGAGGCGCGGAAGCTGTCTAGACAGCTTCCGGCATGTTTAGCGTGTTGCGTAAAACGCTCAGGAAGTTGCTTGCCAACGCAGGGCGATGCGGCCGGCGCCGTCGCCCGTGTGCTGGCAGTCCATGCCGAGGCCGGCCGCGAACAGCAGCGCCAGGCCGTTGCCGACGATGGGCAGGCGGCTGCGCTCCCAGGCCGGCACGCCGCTGGCCTGGAACAGTTGCTTCAGGCTGCGCCGTGGGCGGTTGGCGGCCAGCTTGAGCCGTTCGCCACCCTTGCGGAAGTCGATCTCCAGCGCCTGCGCGCGCAGCCAGTCCGCGTCAAAACCATGTTGCGCCGCATCGAAGTACAAGGTGCCGCCGTAGTCGGGGAAGTCGATGCTGCCCTCGCCGTTCCAGCGGAAGGCCTGCGCATACTTCTCGATGACGCCGATGTCGTCGGGGTCGCGCATGCCCGCCAGTTCGGCGCGCCTGGGCACCAGGTACAGGCGGTCGCGGTGGCGCCGCACCTCGCAGTCCGGGTGCGCAACCAGCGGCTGGGCGTCCTCGCGCGCCGTCAGGACCTGCGCCACGACCTCGGCCAGCAGCGCCGTGCTCGGCATCGCCAGGCCGCGCACGGCGAACCAGTGGCGCAGCAGGTTGTTCACGCGGTCGATGCTGAGCACGCGCAGGCGCGCGAGGTCGACGCCATCGCCGTCCAGGCAAGCCGCCAGGTCCTGGGCCGCCAGCTCGTCCAGCAGGCGCTGGGCCGACTGCACATGGACGCTGGAGCGCACGATGCGCTGCTCGAAGCCCGGGAAGGCGCGCGCCAGCACCGGCATCACCTCGTGGCGCAGGGCGTTGCGGGCGTAGCGCGTGTCGCTGTTCGATTCGTCCTCGACCCAATCGATGCCGGCTTCGCTCGCCACCGCTTCCAGCGCGGCGCGCGCCTGCGCCAGCAGCGGGCGCGCCATCACCAGCTGTGCGTCGCCCAGCAGGCCGGGCGCGCGGTTGGCCGCGTCCATGCCGGACAGGCCGGCCGCGCCGGAGCCGCGCAGCAGTTGCAGCAGCACGGTTTCGGCCTGGTCGTCGAGGTGGTGGGCGGTCAGCAGCAGGTCGGCGCCGTGGAGGCGGCACATCTCGCCAAGGGCGGCGTAGCGCAGCTTGCGCGCGGCGGCTTCGATGCCGTTCCGGCCCTTGTCCACCGTCACCGCGCGCTGGTCGAACCCGGCGCCGCATGCCAGCGCGGCGGCGGCGCAGTGCGCGCCCCAGGCGTCGGCATTCGGGCTGAGGCCGTGGTGGACGTGGAAGGCGAACAGCGCCAGGCCGCGTGCGCGGGCATACCCGGCTGCGAGCTGCAGCAGCACCATCGAATCGAGGCCGCCGCTGAGGGCGACCGCGATGCGCGGCGGCGATGCGGGAAAATAAGGGTCGCGCAGTGCGTCGAGCGCATGCGCGAAGCTGGCCGCCAGCTTCGCGGCGGCCGGACCGGACATGGCGCCCGGTCCATCGTGAGGCTGGGTCATTCTTCGCGCGGCAGGGTTTCCTTGAACTTGCCGTAGGCCATGAGCTTGGCATGGCGGGCGTCCATGAGATCCTTGGTCTTCATGCCCTGGAACTGGCGCAGGGTGTCGGCCAGCGCGCGCTTCAGGCCCTGGGCCATCGCCTTCGGATCGCGGTGGGCGCCGCCCAGCGGTTCGCTGACGATCTTGTCGATCAGGCCGATGGCCTTCAGGCGGTGCGCGGTCAGGCCCAGCGCGTCGGCGGCTTCGGCCGCGCGTTCCGAGGTCTTCCACAGGATCGAGGCGCAGCCTTCCGGCGAGATCACGGAATAGGTGGCGTACTGCAGCATCAGCACGGCGTCGCCCACGGCGATCGCCAGCGCGCCGCCGGAGCCGCCTTCGCCGATGATGGTGGCGATCAGCGGCACCTTCAGTTCGGCCATCACGTACAGGTTGTGGCCGATGGCTTCCGACTGGCCGCGCTCTTCGGCGTCGATGCCGGGGAAGGCGCCCGGGGTGTCGACGAAGGTGAAGATCGGCAGGTTGAATTTCTCGGCCACCTTCATGAGGCGCATGGCCTTGCGGTAGCCTTCCGGCTTGGGCATGCCGAAGTTGCGCATCGCGCGCTCCTTCGTGTCGCGGCCCTTCTGGTGGCCGATGACCATGCAGGACTGGCCGTTGAAGCGCGCCAGGCCGCCGATGATCGACTGGTCGTCGGCGAAGGTGCGGTCGCCGTGCAGTTCGTGGAAGTCGGTGAAGATCGCGTTCACGTAGTCCATGGTGTACGGGCGCTGCGGATGGCGCGCGATCTGCGATACCTGCCACGGGGTCAGCTTGGCGTAGATGTCTTTCGTCAGCTGCTGGCTCTTCTTGGCCAGGCGGTCGATCTCTTCCGAGATGTCGACGGCCGAATCGTCCTGCACGAAACGAAGCTCTTCAATCTTGGAGTCGAGCTCGGCGATTGGCTGCTCAAAACTGAGGAAAGTGGTTTTAGTCATTGTACCTCCGGATAATTTCGATCCGCGGAGTAAGTCTCACGCGGCGTCAAGGAGCCTTGTAAAACCGTAGCGAGCGGCAGCAGGTCCGGCTGAGAAGCGCAGCTGTACATGCGTACAGCGAGCATCGCAAGCTGGACCTGCAACGCGTAGCAGGTTTTACAAGGCTCCCTCAAAAGGGCGTTATTTTACTGGAACCGGATCGAGGCTACGCCATAAATACCACGTAGCAACTGTTCGCCAGGGTTCCCAATTGGCCGCCACCTCACGCGCATCGCTGCGTGAAACGGGCTCGCCAGAAAAATAGTTCTGGCTGATACCCTGGATCAAGCCGGCATCGTCGAGCGGCAGCACGTTCGGCCTGAGCAGATTAAATATCAAAAACATCTCTGCTGTCCAGCGGGTGATGCCGCGGATCTGGACCAGTTCGGCGATCACCGCCTCGTCTTCCATCTGCGACCACTGGTCGGCGTGGACGCGCCTGGCCTTGAAATGGTCGGCCAGGTCGAGGATGTATTCGGTCTTGCGCTTGGACAGGCCGCAGCCCGCCAGTTCTTCCGCCCCGGCCTTGATCACCTGGGCCGGCGTCATTTTCGGGCACAGCGCGCGCAGCTTGCCCCAGGCGGTTTCCGCCGCCTTGACCGTCACCTGCTGGCCGACGATGGAACGGGCCAGCGTGGTGAAGGGGTCGGGATGACCGCGCAGCTGCAGGTCCCCGAACTGCGGGATCAGCTTGTTCATGATGCGGTCCCGCCGCATGAGCTCGGCCTTCGCCTCCGCCCAGTAGGGTGGAACGTAGGGCGGTGTATCGGACGGCGCCTCGACGGCGCCCACGAGATCCTTGCTTAGTGCCATGCTCTGCTGTCGACCTGGCGCTCAGGCGCGGCGCCAGTTGGTCGTGCCGTCGGGCTTGTCTTCAAGCACGATCCCGGCAGCGGTCAGATCGGCGCGCACGGCGTCGGCCTCGGCGAAGTTGCGCGCCTTCTTGGCCGCCGCGCGGCGCACGATCGCAGCCTCGATGGCCGCCTCGTCCAGGCCGCCTTGCTGGGGCGTGCCGCCCTGCAGGAAAGCCTGCGGATTGCGCTCCAGCAGGCCCAGCACGCCGGCCAGCGCCTTCAGCTGGCGCGCATCGGCCAGCGACTTGCTGCGATTGACTTCCGACGCCAGGTCGAACAGCGCGGCGACCGCCAGCGGCGTATTGAAATCGTCGTCCATCGCTTCGCGGAAGCGCTGGGCATGGGCTTCGTTCCAGTCGACCTCGACCGCGGCTTCGCCCAGTTCGATGCCGGCCAGCGCCGTGTACAGGCGGGTCAGCGCGCCCCTGGCGTCGTCGATGTGGACGTCGGAGTAGTTCAGCGGGCTGCGGTAGTGGGCGCGCAGGATGAAGAAGCGCACCACTTCGGCATCGTATTTCTTGAGCACTTCGCGGATCGTGAAGAAATTGCCCAGCGATTTGGACATCTTCTCGTTATCGACGCGCACGAAGCCGTTGTGGATCCAGTAATTGGCCATCGGCGCGCCGAACGCGCCTTCCGACTGGGCGATCTCGTTCTCGTGGTGCGGGAACTGCAGGTCGGCGCCGCCGCCATGGATGTCGAAATGTTCGCCCAGCATGGCGCAGGACATGGCCGAGCATTCGATGTGCCAGCCCGGACGGCCGACACCCCACTTCGAATCCCAGCGCGCTTCCGGCGGTTCGCCTTCCTTGCCGGCTTTCCAGAGCACGAAGTCGAGCGGATCGCGCTTGCCGGTATTGACGTCGACGCGTTCGCCGGCGCGCAGGTCGTCCAGCGACTTGCCGGACAGCTTGCCGTAGCCGGGGAAATTGCGCACGGCATAGTTCACATCGCCGTCAGCGGCGCGGTAGGCCAGGTCCTTGGCTTCCAGCTTCTCGATGATGGACAGCATCTGCGGCACATAGTCGGTGGCGCGCGGCTGGAAGTCGGGCGCCAGGATGCCCAGCGCGGCGGTGTCCTCTTCCATCGCCTTGATGAAGCGGTTGGTGAGTTGCGAGATCGTCTCGCCGTTCTCGACGGCGCGGCGGATGATCTTGTCCTCGATATCGGTGATGTTGCGGACGTACTTCACCTCGTAGCTTGATGCCTTGAACCAGCGGTAGATGACGTCGAAGGCCATCATCATCCGGGCGTGACCGACGTGGCAGTAATCGTAGACCGTCATCCCGCACACGTACATATTGACCTTGCCGGGTTGGCGGGGAACGAATACCTGCTTGTCACGCGCGAGCGTGTTGTAGATCTTGAGTTGGCTCATCGGATGTTTGCTAGAGGGTTGGAGCATGACACTCGGACGCACGCACCATGCGGCGGTGCAGGGACGTGGCGGGTGCGTCGTGAGCGTCGGGACTGCGAACCAAAACCGCCGGCGCCGCGTTTGCGGCAGCCTGGCTGTCCGTTTTTCGCGTTTGGTAGAATCGGCAGTCCGTCGCAAAGTATAGCATTGATAAAATCCCGGCTGGCCGCACATGCCACAGGTTTATTTTTCGACAAATCCCTTGACACCGCTTTGCGTTCTATCCACCGAGAGGAAGACACGATGTTGATGATGAAATCCCCCGCCCGCCTGGCCGCGCGCTGCAGCATGGCGCTGGCGGCCCTGGCCCTGTCGGCCGCCGCCTTCGCCGCCGACGACCCGCAGGTCTCGCTGAAAACCACGATGGGCGAGATCGTGCTGGAACTGGACCAGGAAAAGGCGCCGGGCACCGTGGCCAACTTCCTGCAGTACGTGAAGGCCGGCTTCTACAAGGGCCTGATCTTCCACCGCGTGATCGACGGCTTCATGATCCAGACCGGCGGCATGGACGCCAAGCTGAATGGCCGCGCCGTGCGCAAGCCGATCAAGAGCGAGGCCCAGAACGGCCTGTCGAACGTGAAATACAGCGTGGCCATGGCGCGCGAGGATCATCCGGACAGCGCCACCTCGCAGTTCTTCATCAACGTGGTCGACAATGCCGGCCTGGACTACCCGAACATGAACGGCGGCGGCTATACGGTCTTCGGCAGGGTCGTCAAGGGCCAGGAAGTGGTCGACAAGATCAAGGGTGTGCTGGTCGACGACGTGCGCGGCATGGAGAATGTGCCGGTCACGCCGGTCGTGATCCAGTCCGCGACCGTCGTCAAAGCCGACAAGCGGGTAAAATAACGAACTCTCAAAATAACCAATAGGACAAGACATCATGACTACGCTGCTGATGACCACCAACAAGGGCAACATCAAGATCGAACTGGACGCCGAGAAAGCGCCGAAGACCGTTGCCAATTTCCTGGACTACGTGAACAAGGGTCACTTCACCAACACCATCTTCCACCGCGTGATCAAGGACTTCATGATCCAGGGCGGCGGTTTCGAGCCGAACATGTCGCAGAAAGCGGCCGACCAGACCGTCGAGAACGAAGCCAAGAACGGCCTGAAGAACGACAAGTACACCCTGGCGATGGCGCGCACCATGGCCCCGCACTCGGCCTCGGCCCAGTTCTTCATCAACACCAAGAACAACGACTTCCTGAACTACCCGGGCCAGGATGGCTGGGGCTACGCCGTGTTCGGCAAGGTCGTCGAAGGCCAGGACATCGTCGACCAGATCAACAACGTCAAGACCAGCCGTTCGGGCATGCACTCGGACGTGCCGACCGAAGCCGTAATCATCGAAAAAGTCGAAGTCGCCCAGTAATCGCAGCAAGCCAGGCAGGCATGACGCGCGGGCCACCGGCCCGTGCGGACATCCTCGAAACACGATGAACGCACCCGCGCGCATGCTTGCGCTTTTCATGTCGGACCTGCACCTGCAGGCTTCGCACCCGCGCACGACCGAAGCTTTTTTCCGCTTCCTGTCCGAACGCGCGCCCCACGCCGGGCGGCTCTACCTGCTCGGCGACATCTTCGAATACTGGGCCGGCGACGACGACCTCGCCGATCCCTTCAATGCCGCCATCGCCGCCGCCCTGCGCCGCCTGTCCGACAGCGGCACCGCGGTCTACTGGATGGCCGGCAACCGCGACTTCCTGGCCGGCGCCGGCTTCGCCGGGGCGGCCGGCCTGGCGCTGCTGGCGGAACCCCATGTCGCCAGCTTCGGCGGCACGCGCATCGCGCTGGTCCACGGCGACGCCCAGTGCACCGGCGACGAAAAATACATGGCCTTCCGCGCCCAGGTGCGCGACCCGGCCTGGCAGCAGCAGTTCCTGGCCATGCCGCTGGCGCAAAGAAAAGCCATCATCGCCGGCCTGCGCGAGGGCAGCCGCGCCTCCCATGGCGAGAAATCCTACGAGATCATGGATGTCACCGCAGCGGCGGTCGACGCCCTGCATCTTGCCGCCGGCGCCGACGTGATCGTACACGGCCACACCCACCGCCCTGCCCTGCACATCGACGGCGCGCGGCGCCGCTACGTGCTGCCGGACTGGGAGCTCGACGAGGAGCCGCCGCGCGGGGGCTGGATCGCGGTGGATGCGGACGGCGTCATCACGCGGCACGGGCTGGACGGGCAGATTCTCTGAACTGGACGGGCGGCTTCGTGAAGCCACTGCAGCAGCACGTCGCCCCTGCGTAGGCAGGGGCCCAAGTTCCCTGCTGAGCCGCTGAATTGGACCCCTGCCTTCGCAGGGGCGACGTGGTGACAATTACCTATTAGTGTTGACAGGTTACCGCTCCCCATATTGACGCCCTCCGAATTGGTGATATACTTCACTACAACACCACTTCATTACATCACCAACCATGGAGGCAGGCATGCACTACCGCTCCGCACCACGACGACAGGAGGCCGGCGATGACGATCGGCTGGAATGACAACACGCCGATCTATCGGCAACTCAAGGAAAAAGTGATCGGCATGATGCTCGACGGCGCGCTCAAGGCCGGCGACGCGCTGCCCTCGGTACGCCAGGTGGCCGCGGAATACCAGCTCAACCCGATCACGGTCTCGAAGGCTTACCAGGAACTGGTCGACGATAACTTAGTGGAAAAACGAAGGGGGATCGGCATGTACGTCACGGAAGGCGCGAGCGAAAAACTGCTCGCCAGCGAACGCGAGCGCTTCTTGCGCGAAGAATGGCCGGCGATGCTCGAGCGTATCCGCCAGCTCGGCCTCGACGCCGAACACCTGCTGCGCAAGGCCGACGGAGGCCGGGCATGAGCGCCGTCATCGAAGCCAAGGGCCTGAGCAAGCGCTATGGCAAGCGCACCGCCGTCGACGGCATCGACTTCAGCATCCCGGCCGGCCGCATCGTCGGCCTGATCGGTCCGAACGGCTCGGGCAAGACCACCACGCTGAAGGCGGCGCTGGGCCTGATCCCCTTCGAGGGCGAGCTGTCGGTGCTGGGCTACGATCCGCGCACCGAGCGCGACGCGCTGATGCAGGACGTCTGCTTCATCGCCGACGTGGCGATCCTGCCGCGCTGGCTGCGCGTGGCCGACGCCATCGACTTCGTGGCCGGCGTGCACCCGCGCTTCAACCGCGAGAAGGCCGAACGCTACATCGCCGGCACCAAACTCAAGCCCTCGATGAAGGTCAAGGAGATGTCCAAGGGCATGATCGTGCAGCTGCACCTGGCGCTGGTGATGGCCATCGATGCCAGGCTGCTGGTGCTGGACGAGCCGACCCTGGGTCTCGACATCATCTACCGCAAGCAGTTCTACCAGAACCTGCTGGAAGACTACTTCGACGAACACAAGACCATCGTCATCACCACCCACCAGGTCGAGGAGGTCGAGCACATCCTGACCGACCTGATGTTCATCCGCGACGGCCGCATCGTTCTGGCCGCCTCGATGGAGGAAATCGGCGAACGCTACATCGAGGTGATGGTCTCGCACGACAAGCTCAGCGCCGCCAACGCGCTGCAGCCGATCGACCGCCGCACCGTGTTCGGCAAGGCCGTGATGCTGTTCGACGCCGGCGCTCCCGGCGGCGCCACGCGCCAGCAGCTGGCCGCCCTCGGCGAAACCCGCAACCCCAGCGTCGCCGACCTGTTCGTCGCGACCATGAAAGGAAGCTACGCATGAACACCACGACCATGAAATGGCTGCTGCGCCGCGAGTTCTGGGAAAACAAGGGCTCGATGTTCTGGGCACCGCTGGTGGTCGGCGCGCTGCTGGTGCTGCTGGTCGGCGGCACCATCGTCTACGGCGTCGCGGCGCACGGCGTGCCGGCCCACGTGACCATCAACGGCCAGACCGTCGCCAACGGCGGCATGGCCGCCAGCGTGACCCTCGAATCGCGCGAGATGATCGCCAAGATCGCCACCGGCATGTACCTGGCCACGGCGTCGCCGCTGTTCTTCATGCTGAGCTTCGCGGTGTTCTTCTACTGCCTCAATTCGCTGTACGACGAGCGCCGCGACCGCAGCATCCTGTTCTGGAAATCGCTGCCGGTCTCGGACCAGATGACGGTCGCATCAAAAGCCGTGACGGCGCTGCTGGTGGCGCCCCTGATCACCATCGTGCTGGCCGTGGGCGCCTCGCTGGCCCTGCTGTTCCTGGTCTGCGTCGCGTTCAGCTTCCAGGGCATCAATATGTTCAGCGCCGTGCTGGCCTCGCGCGACCTGTACCTGTCGCCGCTGATCCTGGTGGCGCTGCTGCCGGTGTACGCGGTGTGGGCGCTGCCGACCGTCGCCTGGCTGATGCTGGTCTCGAGCTGGGCGCGCACCAAGCCCTTCATGTGGGCCGTGGGCGTGCCGCTGATCGGCCTCCTGATCCTGAAGTGGGTAGACACCGCGATGGAAAAGATCTCCGGCGTGTCGCTGGCCATCATGCCCTACGCCCAGGACATCGCCGCGCGCATCCTCGGTGGCATCCTGCCCGGCGCCTGGTTCATCTTCAAGGGCGGCGTGCCGGCCGGCCTGCGTCCGAGCGAGAACGGCGTCGACCTGCCGGCCCTGGTGAGCAATTCGTATGCGACGCTGGCCGGACTGGATGCCTGGATCGGCGTGGCGCTGGCGGTCCTGATGCTGTTTGCCGCGATGCGCCTGCGCCGCTGGCGCGACGAAGGCTGAACATGCGCCGCCTGCACGCAAGCTGGCTGCTCGGACTGGTGCTGGGCGCCGGCCCGGCCGCGCAGCCAGCAGGCCTGGGACGCGCGCGCCGAACTGGTGCTGGGCGCCAAGCGCCGCGCCGTGCGGGTCTGGCCCCACGTGCGCACGCAGGGACTGGCGCCGAACCAGCGCCGCCTGGGCGACCTGCGCCTCGAATGCCGGGTGCTGGTAGCGGTAGGCAAGGAAGAAGCGCCGTTCTACATCGTCGCGTTGGGCAATGCCGTGATGCTCACGAGTGACTGGTGCAGCTTCCTGAACGGCAAGGAGCGCAGCTGGCCGGCCAGCGCCGAGCGCACGCTGGCCGCGGCCACCCTGCACGAGGGCGAACGCACGCTTGCGCTGCGGGTGCAGGGCAAGCGCTTCATGGTGCCGCTGTCCGATGCGTCATGGAGCAACGAGGCGCTGGTCGACCTGGCCTTCGCCGCAGCAG
>Ga0265780_10009687_pt1 | contig 11529 bp, 8 predicted proteins | sample P1T30metagenome_FD_192432 | JGI IMG/M metagenome (GOLD analysis project Ga0265780, IMG submission 192432) | Plant litter microbial communities from East Loma Ridge, Irvine, California - P1 T30 | ecosystem: Environmental > Terrestrial > Plant litter > Unclassified | place: USA: California... | reverse complement strand
CAGCACTCAAAGCCCTGCAGAATTAACAGAGCTATTATGGCAAAACCGGTATGACGGGCAAATTAAACAGTGGATCACTTACAAGCTTTTTCAGGAAAGAAAAATTTCTGCAGAGTTATTTGCTAAAGGCTCTTACCTGCCTTTACAGGTAAAAGGTGCTTACCAGGATTATGTAATGGCTTATGCGCGGCACTATCAAAACAAATGGTACATTACCGTAGCCCCACTGCACCTGGCCGAACTTTGCCAGGAACAGGGCAAAGGCTTGTTCAACCTGAAATGGAAGAACACCCGTGTTATCCTCCCACCACAAGCACCTGCCACATGGCATAACTTGTTAACGGGCGAAGATGGAAAGTCTGAAGAAAACAGCATCAGGATAAAAGAGCTGTTTAAGCAGTTACCATTGGCTTTGCTTAAATTGGAACAACCGGAAAATAACCGCGGTGCAGGCATATTAATGCACATTACCTCGCTGCCATCACCTTTTGGCGTGGGCGATATGGGGCCTGAGGCTTACAGTTTTGCCGATTTTTTAAGCCGGTCGGGGCAAAAGTACTGGCAAATACTGCCACTTAACCCTACCGGGCCCGAGCAAAATTACTCGCCATATAGTTCGGTGAGCAGTATGGCGGGTAATACCTTGTTAATTAGTCCCGAACTTTTGGTTGAAGCCGGGTTACTGAGTAATGACGACTTAAAGCCTTTGTATCTACCGTCAAAAGAAAAAGTCGCCTATAAAGACGCACAGGAAAATAAGACCCAGTTGCTTAACATAGCTTACCATAACTTTAAGCAGGGAAGCTATACTGCGCTTAACCACAAATTTGAGCAGTTTTGCGTAACAGAGGCTCACTGGCTTAACGATTTTGCGTTGTACATTGCCTTGAAGCAACATCACAACAATAAACCCTGGTATGAGTGGCCTATGGATTTTCGCCAGCGAAAAACAGCGGCCTTAAAACGTTTTGCTGTACAGTTCGACACGGAAATAGACCAGGTAAAATGGTTGCAATTTATTTTTCAGGAGCAGTGGTCGGCAATAAAAGCTTATGCTAATGTGCTGAACATACAGCTATTTGGGGATTTGCCTTTTTATGTAAGTCATGATTCGGTTGATGTTTGGGCCAACCCCGATAGCTTTTGCCTAGACAGCGACGGTAATATGACGGGTATAGCCGGTGTACCACCCGATTACTTTAACGCCGACGGTCAATTATGGGGCATGCCTGTATACCGCTGGGATGTAATGAAAGCACGGGGCTATGATTGGTGGATAGGCCGCCTGCGCAAAAACATGCAGTTGTTCGATTTGCTACGGTTAGACCACTTCCGTGCATTTTCGGCTTACTGGGATGTACCTGCTGGCGAGGAAACGGCCAAGAACGGTAAATGGAAAACCGGCCCCGGCAGTGACTTCTTTAATGCTGTTAAAAGTGCTTTAGGCGAATTGCCATTCGTAGCCGAAGACTTGGGTGATATAGACGCGCCAGTGTTTGCCCTGCGGGAAGAATTTGATTTCCCGGGGATGAAAGTATTGCAGTTTGCCTTTGGCGATGAACTGCCCGATTCGTTATACATTCCGCATAACTACCAGGAAAACTACCTGGTTTATACAGGCACGCACGATAATAATACCACGGCAGGCTGGTATAACACAGATACTAATAAGAACGTACGCCGGCAAATAGAGCAGTACACAGGCCAAACCGTAAAAGCTAAAAACGTACACGAGGTGCTAAGTCGCGTCGCCTACGCATCTACCGCTAAAATTGCCATGCTGCCTATACAAGATGTAATTGGCCTTGATGAAAGCGCTAGAATGAACAACCCCGCATCGGCTAAAAATAACTGGGCATGGCGGTTATTACCGCAGTACCTTACACCCGATGTAGAAGAACAGTTGCTGGAATGGACAAGGCTTTATAACCGCTTGTAAAGTCAATCTTTTCTGCCTTTGCTTTGGCGGATGATCAAAAAAAGAGCTAAGCCAAAAAACGCCAGAAGTACAATTATTAAAACTGGTAACATCATAATCAAATTCTCCTTTGTTATTTCAACTACAACAAAGGAGAATTGTTTAATTATTAGTTAATTAATTAACAGGTATACAATAAACAAAAAAGGGACATGCGTTGCGCATGTCCCTTTTTTATTTATTCAGCTGGCACCAGCTTCTTGGTATCGATCACCGTTTTAGCTTTTTTGTGCGGATGGTAATAATTTTGCAAGAACTTCTTCTTAGAATCATGATACTCAGTTACCCCGCCCAAAAGGTTAAGCAATTTAATGTAGCACCATGCCAAATCTAATTGGTGTGGCAAAAAGCCCGAACGTGCACTTTTAGGATACAAGTGGTGATTGTTGTGCCACTCGCCTGCTACAATACCCGGCCAAAGCTGGTTAATAGACATATCGTCGCGGTTGTAATCGGTACCGTCCTGGCGCATATCTTTTCCTTTTCCATGCCCTTCGTAATTAAATGTACGTACACCAACGGCCCAAAAGCCTGCAGCGCCAAAAATGGTACAAGCTAATGCATGGCCGCCTATCATAAAGAACACCAGGTACCAAAAGCCCCAGTTTAACAATATACCACCAATGGTACGAATTGGATTAGCCAACGTTCCCCATTTTTGGTATTGCGCATAAGTGTTTGAAATTTGCCCGGTATGCGCCATCAATTTAACACAGCGGCCGTAGCTATTTTCGTCCATATTTTGTGCTATAGGCTGATGGTTAACATCGGCCAAAAAGCAGTATAAAAAACCACCCTGGGCATTGTAAGGATCGCCGGGTTGATCAGACTTAGCGTGATGCACATGGTGCGAGATCACGTAAATTTCTTCAGGAATAATTTTAAGGGTAATATTTTGCGTAATAAAACGCCAAACCGGGTTGCGAAATTTGTAGGCCCTGTGGGTGCAATACCTGTGGTACCAAACCGTACCATGCGAACCCATAACCACCATGCTGTAAACAAAAGCCACCAGCACTAAGCTCCAGCTAAAATATTTAAATAAAAAGAAACCCAAACAAGTGCCCAAAACCACAATCATCATCCAACTGGTAAAAGAAAGCCAGTTTTTGCGGTCGGCAAAAATGTTTAACCGGGTAAAGAACTCTTTAAAAATGGCGCCGGGCGTCGGTTTAGATAAATCTCCATCCACATTTTTCCAGCCGTAAGATGGCTCACGTAACACATTATCTATAAATGCCATATATTAAGTATCAGTCTTCAATTAGTTAGATGCGTGTAAGGTAAGCAAAATTATTCATACTATTTCTAAATAATTCAACAACCTTGATGCCCATAATCTGTTATACGTACTATGGAAGACTTTGGATTGACTTTAGCTATTAACGGCCAGCAAATATCCTCAACCGTGCACCCGCATGTAGAAGGAGAAAGCACTTATTATGACATTATTACCGACGACTTTACGATAACGATCTACAAGGATACATTGTATACCTGGACCGCGTTTGTTAATGCTGGTTTCAGCAATGACGAAATTCAAAGCATTGGCGAACAATTGATCGATTATTAATAAAACAAATAAGGGCATTCAAATAGAATGCCCTTATTTGTTTTAAGCCTATGGCTCAATAAAGCTGCCATCTCCCCTACGGCGCAGCTGCCTGCCATTACGCGACGGCGAACCGGTCCACTTTTGCAGGTTGGTACGCACACTAAACATAAAATAACGGCTCAATGCGTTAGATAAGGTATTGGTATAACCGTTCTCTGTAGTTACCTGGTTTACAAAGTTATTCTGCTTAAGTATATCAAAAACACTTAGTCGCACAATTAAATTGCGTTTCGAAAAAAACTCATTTTCTATATAAGCATTCACCACAAATGGATTGCGGCTTATATTATTGCTTATGCCACTAATAAAGTTTTTGCTGGCATTATAACCCACCTGCAAAGTTTTATTCTTCATGAAGTAGAACCTTCCGTCTATAGCTAAAGCGGTGGTACGTATATCGGTATTAGATGCCGGGTTGGCCTCAAAAAAGTTCCGGGTAACATCGTAAGAAACATAAGGGTTTACCTCAATAGATTCGTTGGGGTTAATTCTGGGTCCAAAACGCTCATTCAATCTCCAGGTATTTCTAAAGTTTTGTACATTGTTAAGCATTGATACAGTACGATTGTAACCTAGGCTGCCTATTAAAGATAAGTTATACTTACGATCGGCCAGTTGCTTGGAGATATTATAATTACCATTTACGTTGTAACTACCATTCAAGTTCACATAACGGGTTTCGTTTTTAAACGCCCCATAGGCATCAGGAATACGCACATTATTGGTTACAATTTGATTGTTGACCAAAGCGGCAACGACATTGGCCGACAGGTTGAGCCTTGAATTGGATATATAGTTATTATATTGTGTGTTAATGGCATGCCTGAAAGACGGTTTCAAATCGGGGTTACCCACCACCGGGTTTTGCGGGTTAGAAACATCGCGCACGGGCTGTATCTGGTTGAAAGCAGGCTCTGACGGGTTACCCTGGTAACTTATAGTAAACCGTTGCTGACGCGACCATGCATATTGAAAACGTGCTATGGGTATGAGGTTAAAATAGTTTTGATTAGTGGTTATATTACCTTGGCTTACCCTTGTGCCTTGCAGATTAGTTGGCACGGCAGTTAACCCCAATGAAAAATTATACTTTGTTTTATTAAAACGGTAGTTTAAAGCTATTCGTGTTTCGGTAAATGAGTAATCATAAACGTTGCTTAACGAATCGATAAGCACTTGCTGTCCGCTTGCCAAAATATTGCTGGTATAAGCTGTATTGTCGTAACTACGGCGGTTTACCTGGGCATTGAACTCTAATTGCGACGACAACGATAATGGCTCAACATAGGTAAAACTGGTGCGTATATTTTTGGTAAGGTTATCACGCTCAATAAAACGGTGTACCAGTGAATCTACATTACCGGTAGGCAAGTAGTATCTGATGGTGTTGTTTTGCTCGTTGTCTACCTCCTGGTTTGAATTAGTATAATTGAACTGGAAGGACAAGTTACGTCTTGGTTTCTTGAAGATGTGCTGATAAAGGATAAGCCCTCCCCAGTTTGGCGTTTTATTATAACTGTTATTGGCACCCAACCTGTCCTGATGCCTTAAGCCCGTTTCAAAACGCGATGAAGTATTAGTGTTGTCTGATGATGTAAAGTTAATGGTTGGCGTTACTTGTAAATAGTTGGCGCTGTCTATCTGGTAATCTAACTTAAAATCAAGCTTGTGATTAGTCCGGTTATTTTGAGAATCGCCATTATTGGTGAAAAAGATAGTACTGTCGCCACGGTTGGCAGGTATTGTATTAAAAAACTGCTCACCATTGCTGTTAGTAATTGAATGAACTTTGTTAATGCTATAGCCATAACTACCGTTTACCTGCACTTTCTTGCTTAATTGATCGGCAAAGCTTATGGTTGGCGCAATTGTGGTTGTAGTACCGCCAGAACCGCTATTACTATTATTTCCTCCACCGGCCGAACCTCCATTTGAACCTGTAGAGGCTACACCATTTACGGTATTCCTGAAATCGCCAATAACACCTATTTGCTGGTTGCCATTAATACGCTGCAAAAATGCCCGGGCTTCATACCTGTCGTTATTACCGGCACCGGCACTTAAACGGGCAATGTTACCTACCGACCTATCGGCACGGGTTGTAATATTTAGTACCTTCTCGGGGTCGCCGTCTTTTATGCCGGTACGCGCCGCTTGGTCGCCGTAGTCATCCACCACTTGAATTTTTTCCACGATATCCGCAGGTAAATTCTGGATAGCCTGAGCCAGGTTACCACCCGAATATATCTTACCGTTCAGTTTAGCCCGGGTAACGGTTTGCCCCTGGTGGGTAAGCGATCCGTCGGTACCAACTTCCATGCCTTCCATTTTTTTAAGCAATTCATCAACCGAGGCATTGGGGCGCACTTTATAATCGCTGGCTTTGTATTCTACCGTATCAGTTTTATAGGTAATACTTGGTGTACCGTTAACTACCACTGCCGCCAACTGGTTAGACTGGCCATTTAAGATAATAGGATCTAACACCAGCCGCGGTATGGCATCGTTATTCAGCATCTTTCTTACCACAGGCCTAAAACCAATGCTGGTTATGCTAACGACGAACGTGGCCGATTTAACGTTTTTGAAAACAAAGATACCATCGGCATTGGTGGTGGTAAGCATGCTATCGGCTCCAGTTTTGAGTTTTACGGTAGCGCCTATAATGGTATTATCGGTACTGTCTTTAATAATGCCGCTCACTTCCCTAAAGGGCAAAGGTGGTTTGGCTGCTGCCCCGCCCCTGGCTGGTACCTGCGCATAAGCGCCCCGCGTGACCGTAATTAATAAGATCAAAAATAAAAGTTTCTTCATTGTGTAAGGTTGTAGTTGCTGAAATATAGAGAGGTCACGGTTTGGCTAATTTATATTTCCCCCAAAAATCTGTAGGGGTCATCATCTCCATCATAGCACCACCGCCACCGCCAATATTAATGGTGCCGCCGCCGTTGCCGCCGCCAAAGCCACCACCTGCTCCGCCGCCTGGCCTACCACCGCCTGCACGCGCTCCGTCTTCGCGGTTATTGCCGCCAAATTGAATGCCGTTAAGTTTAAGGTTATAGGCAAGCTCTGTAGCTTTATCGGGGTTAAGCTGAAGCAAGTTTAAAGGAATGGCCAGTTCATAAAACATATTGCCTTTAGTATCGAACGTGATACCGGTTTTAATGCCGTATGTATTATATATAGAAACCAGCGTATCGGTAATTTCTTTTACGCCGGTAATACTCAGTTCTTTTGCAGCAGTAACACTTTGCTTGTGCGCAGCCACAATGGCCGCCGTATCAGGTGCTGTAGCACCTTGTCCACCGCGGTTTCCTCCCATTCTGAAGCCACGCATACCGCCGCGGCCCGGCATAGGGTAAACAATTACGGCTGCATCTTTTTCTTTCTTTTTACCTTCGGTATTAACGGTAAAAGTGAGGCCGCCTGCAAGGAGTTTATTAATGTTGGCTTGGTCGGTACAGGTAATAGCAAGGTATAAGTTTTTAGCATCGTTAGCTAAGGTATATCGTAGCGCAGTGTTCTTATTGTATGCAGGTAAAGTACCCCACTCGGTAAGTTTACCATCTACTTTAACAGTTGTTGGTGCCTTAATTCCGGCAGATATATCTGTGTTTTGCTGAGCCAATGCTGGCACGGCAAATAACAGGCCCAATGAAATTCCGGTAATTGTGGTTAAAATGCTGCTCTTCAACTGCATAATTTATAGGTTTGATTAAAATTTATAATGAGAAAATCCGTTATAAGACAGCAATTTTCTTCATTGGTTTATAATAGGATGGCAAATATTTTTAATAATTGCACCGGCGTGTATCTTAACACTTACCAAATTTAACATGTTATGGCATTTACAGTCAATTTGACAAGTAATAAATTAAATACAATAGATTGCAACGCAAACTTGTTACATAACATGTTTTGTATTTGCCTGTAAAACCAGAAGAAATTGGCTGTATAACTTAACACCAAAAACATTATCAATACTTTGTTATTATTGCATCTTACATGTACACAGTGAGAAAATTACTTACCTGCATAAGTCTGCTTATTACAAGCTACTGCTGCTTTGCACAAGAAACCGTTGAGCGCAACCGTAAACTTACACCAGAGGTAACCGAAAAGTACAATGTGCTTAAAAGCGATTACAATGTTAGGCAAGGTATTTATGCGGCTTACTTAAAAAAGATATTAATTGCTGCAGGCAGTTACAGTAAAAACACAAAAATAGGCACCTGGACTTTTTTTGATGCCAAGGGGAAAGTTATTCAGCGTTTTAATTACGACAAGTTATCAGTTATCTATGAGGCGCCACAAGACAGTAGCTCACAAATAAGGTATGTGGTAGATGATTCGTTGAAGAACAACCCACTTTTTGGTCGCCCGGTGCGTATTGGCGGCAGGTATTATGGCTATTTGCCGTATGTAAATTTGGTTAAACTGCCTCAATCTCTTTATAATTTGAGTAATTTAACCGACAGGGCCACTATGGAACTATTGATCACTCCATTGGGTAGGTTGGCCGAGTACAAGCTGCGTATAAGCCCGGTGGGGGCACAAAACCAGGACGATGATGTGGTACTAAATATGAATTTGAATTTACTGACCGATGAAGACAAAATATTTGTTCCGGCTACGCTGAACAATGAGCCTATAGCAATAAGGATCATTGTTCCCTGTTACTTTTACCGGTCAGACCTTATCAGGCTTTAGCATTTATTTAATAGTAATGAACGTTAACGACATGGCAATTTGTATGTACTGCGGTTTAAACGCATTCCATTACCACATTGTAGTTGGCAATTACTATTCAATATAATTCTCAATTACAATATAAAAAAGAAGGCTGCCTCGTAATCACAAGGCAGCCTTCTTTTTTATATTGCTTATCTATTAATGAGCGTGGTGACCATCTTCTCCGTGTGCATGACCGTGAGATAATTCTTCGGGGTTAGCCGGACGAACATTGATGATACCGCCTTTAAAGTGTAATGCCTGACCGGCCATTGGATGGTTCAAATCAACAATTATCGAATCTTCAACCACCGATACTACCTGGCCTTGAAAGCGATTGCCCTGGTTATCTTGTAACGGCAATACAGCGCCTACCTCGGGCATATCTGTACCGTCAAACATTTCTTTAGGCAGGTTAGCTACCGCCTCGTCATTATATTCGCCATAGGCATCTTCAGCGCTCAGGTTGAAGTCAAAGTCATCGCCGGTTGAAAGCGTACTCAAATGTTCTTCAAACTTAGGCAGCATTTGCCCTGCGCCGTATAAAAATGTTAATGGCTGCTCCTGGGTTGCACTCTCAACCAAAGCTTCTGTGCCGTCTTGTTGGTTAACATACAAATCGTAGGTTAACGATACGACGTGTTGTGGTTCAATCTTCATTGGATAATAATTTTATTTAAAAGCTAAGAAAGCGCAATTTGTTTTAAGGCTTCCGTTACCGAATTAGCCGGCAGGCCGCAGGTTTTATCTTTACAGATAGAAATACGGGTTTGCTCCGCTATACGGTTTTGCAGTAAAGGTAAATTTTCTTGCGTGCCTCCCAACATTATTTTGTTAGGAATATAATTTTCTTCAAAGGTTTTTCTTACCTGTAAAGCTTCATTACCGGTAACAGCTACCTCATAAACGCCAAAAACTTCATCAAGCAGCAGCATAGACCAGTTGGAATACGATGAGCCGTACTTAGCCATAAAGGGCATTACATTGCGTAAAAGCTGTGCCGAAATATCTTCGTAACTTTTGTCCTCAAACAGCAATGCCAACTTTTGAAGGTTACGTGCCATAACAGAATTTGATGATGGAATTACGCCATCCATAATTTCCGATTTACGTGCAATAAGTTCTTCATCGTCATTAGCCGTATAAAAGAACATCCCGTCGTTAGCATCATAAAAATGTTCAACAGCGGCATTGGCCAGGTCTCTCGACAGACTGAGCCACTCGAAGTCGAAGGTTATTTCATACAACGTGATAAAAGCTTCAATTACGTGCGCATAGTCATCTAAAAATGCTACCTGATGGGTATCATCGGTTACTGCACCTTGTTTATAAATACGAATAAGGCGTCCGTTCTCTTTAATAAGGTTTTGGGTAATGAAATTAGCGTTGTTTAAAGCCAGCTGCAAATACGCTGCATTGTTAAAGGTGCGGTAAGCCTCGCAAATCCCTTTTAACATCAGCCCGTTCCATGAGGCTAAGATCTTATTGTCTAACCCTGGCCTTATGCGTTTACTGCGGGCATCAAATATCTTTTGTTTAGCCGCGGCTATTTTGCTTTGTAATTCTTGTAGCTCCATGCCTAACTGGGTAGCTAGCAATTGGTCCTGCTCACGCCTGAAGAATATGTTGGTTTGCTCTTCTTCCCAGTTACCCTCGTCGGTTACATGGTAGTAAATACAAAACACGTCGGCATCATCACCCAAAATATCTTCAACTTCAGCTTTAGTAAATGTATAGAACTTACCCTCCACTCCTTCGCTATCTGCATCAAGCGCCGAGTAAAAGCCATGATCAGGCGATGTTAGCTCTCGCTCAACAAAAGCTATGGTTTCCTGCACAATGTTTTTATAGAGTTCATCTTTGTTCCAAGTGTAAGCTTCGGCATATAAACCTACCAGTTGGGCGTTATCGTACAGCATCTTTTCAAAATGCGGTACATGCCATTTACCATCAACCGAGTAACGGGCAAAGCCACCACCGATATGATCGTATATACCGCCAAAAGCCATTTTGTGTAGCGTCAGTTTTACCTGCTGGGCTATGCCTTCATCTTGCATTAGATGAGCGTAACGCATTAAAAACTGCCAGTTATTAGGCGTAGGGAATTTAGGCGCACGGGCCATGCCTCCCTCCTTTTTATCCAGGTAGCGTTTCCAGGCATTCACAATGGCCTCCAGATCGGCCTTGGCATATTCGGGCTGCTCTGTAACTAAGTCTACCGATTCGTATTGCTGTATGCCCTCGGTTAACCTAACTGCATATTCAATAGCTTCATCTTGCCGGTTGGTATAAAAATCCGAAAGACTCATCAACACATTCATCCAATCGGTTTTGGGGAAGTAAGTGCCGCCGTAAATAGGACGCTGATCGGGCAGGCAAATACAATTTAGCGGCCAGCCGCCCCGGTTGGTCATGAGTTGTACGGCACTCATATAAATCTGGTCAACATCAGGGCGCTCTTCCCTATCTACTTTAATGCATACAAAATGCTCATTCATTAAGGATGCGACCTGCTCATCTTCAAAACTTTCGTGCTCCATTACATGGCACCAATGGCAGGCCGAGTAGCCAATGCTTACCAAAATAAGTTTATTTTCATCTTTAGCTTTTTGCAATGCTTCGGCACCCCAGGGGTACCAGTCTACCGGGTTATTGGCATGTTGCAGTAAATATGGGGAGGCAGAGTTAGCAAGACGATTCATGTTGATTTTCGGAGTTCGGTTATCAATTTTGGATGTATTTTTTAAAAGGGCTAATTTAGACGTTATACGTTATAAATAAGCAATGCCGCACTGCTATTAACGCAATACGGCATTGTTATTAATGTATCACCAGTTAATCTTCATGTACATGCCCTTCGTGCGAAGTTAAATCGCCTTGGGTATTGCCTGTTTGTTTATTAATTTGGGCGCGCTCATCCGCCGAAGCAGCATGTTCGGTATGTTGTTTACCACTGGTTGATGGCGCTGTAATGGTTCCGGCAAAAGCGGTGGCCGCACTATCGGTTAAAACGTTATTGAGTGCTGTTTGAACCTTATTCATTACACCTGGCACTACTTTATCGGTGCCGGCCATTAACCCTTCGTAAGCTGCAGAAGCAATTTCTTCGGGCTTATAAAAAGTCATTTTTTTGTAGGCTACCGTATCTGTGGCTTTAGCTTTATGGAAGAAGTCGGTATCGGTGGCGTTTGGCATTAAAGCCGTA
>Ga0265780_10009686_pt1 | contig 11529 bp, 10 predicted proteins | sample P1T30metagenome_FD_192432 | JGI IMG/M metagenome (GOLD analysis project Ga0265780, IMG submission 192432) | Plant litter microbial communities from East Loma Ridge, Irvine, California - P1 T30 | ecosystem: Environmental > Terrestrial > Plant litter > Unclassified | place: USA: California... | reverse complement strand
CGGGGAATGGGGCAACGGTGAGGGGCACCACTAGAGCCATCAGCCCAAGAGTCACCACGGGCCTGGTGAGGAATGCTGTCGAGGTCATGATTTCTCCGGGGTAGCAAGGTCGGTGGGTGGCCCTGCAAGAAGGGGCCGTGCGTGGGGGGTGCTTGGGCCGATGCCGTGGGCCGGGGAACTAGCGCCGGGCCGAGGTGGGTGCGAGGTACACCGCTGAGGTGCTGCGCACGGGGACGGTTTAGCGGGATGCCATGTCGTGGAGCGTGGGCGTGACCCTGCGGGCCTGACGACGAACGACGAGAACGAGGATGCCGGCAAGGGTGCTGCCGGCGGCGAGCAGGAGCAGGGCGGTGAGGTTTGCGCCGGTGAATGCCAGGACGGGCCGCAAGGGATGCGGGGTTTGCGAGTCGTCTGTCGGGCCTTCGAGGGTGTGGAATTCGAAGTGGACGATGTTGGTCGCAGGTGTCGGGAGTGTCGCTGTTGTGGGCAGTTCCACACGGATGCACAACGGCGTCGTGGTGTGTGGTTCCAGGACCCCGTGGTCGAGTCCGGCGGCGGCAGCGAGGGTGGTGCGAGGGGCGTCAGCCATGCCTTCATCGGTGCAGGGGCGCGAGGGCGAGGTGGCGATGAGGAGGTGTTCGGGGGCGTGCTCGTGTCCGCTCCAGGGGCCCAGCACGGCCGTCAGGGTGACGCTCATGGGCGAATCGGTTGTGTTGGTGAGTGTCGCGGAGCGCGTTTCGGACTCACCGGGCCAGAGGTGGGTGTCGAAGAGCGCAGTCTTCGGTTCGACGACGAGCCCCGATAGGGTTTCGTCCTCTACGTCAGGTGCTGACTGAGCCGGGAAGGGCGTGGCCGCCGGAGAGGCCTTGCTGAGGGGGCCGGAGGTGTTCGTGGTGGCGTTCCAGAGGGTGCTGATGTCGATGGCAGGGGCGAGAAGGTGCGCCCCCGCAGCGACGGTGCCGACGCTTAAAAGGGCCCCGACTAGGGCGAGGAGAAGTGCCTTGCTCTTCATGACGAAACCGTTTCCGGTGAAGGGATATCAGCTGCCTTGTTAAGGCCGGCCTCTGCGTCCTGGCTTCTCGGCGAACGCCGAACAGGTAGGAACAAGGCTAGAAGGACAATGACGGCAAGGACGCCCCGGACTAGCCAGGACTGTGTCAGGTGGTAAGCCTTGGCCGCAGTTCCAGTCAATGCGGCACGAGGGGTTCCCATGACGTGGTCTTCGGTGACCGGGCTTGGATCGGCGACGTCGTTGTTGTCGCCCTTCAGCACGGCTCCCTCTGGGGTGAGCTCTGCGATGCGGTGCACGTACTGGGTGGTGCGATCGCCGGGCGTAAAGGCCACAACTACCGGTTCGCCTAGGACCTCGAGGTCGTGGCCGGTGGGCTTCTGAACGACGAGGACGTCGCCGACGTGGTAGGTCGGTTCCATGGAGATGCCGGTGACGGTCATGAAGTAGTCGCCGGTTACTTTTTCCCACACGAAGGGCCCGGCAAGGCCGGCGATCAAGAGGACAGCCATGACGCGGATGAGGTAAACGACTGGCTTCATGGAGTCCCTTGCTGGTTATCGGGTGTGCGGCGAGGTGAGGCCGTGTGCGGGGCCGCTCCCGCGGATTGAGCGCGGGAGCGGCCGGGCGAGTTACGGGAGGAAGATGCTGTCGAATCGGTAGTCGACGGTGACCTCGGCGTCGGGGCCGAGGGAAAGGGCCTGGAATGCGGTGGCGTCCTTGACCATCACGTCGACGCGGACGGTCTTGGTGGTGCCGGCGGGGACGGTGATCTGGCTGGCGGCCGGGATGTCCATCGCGCTGAGCTTGCCGGTGTTGATCGTGGCTCCACCTGCCGGGGTGATCTGGGTGTCGAGGGCGGCGGCGAGCTCGGTCTGCTTGCTTCCCTGGGGCTGCAGCTTGGTGCCGACGTTGAACTTGAGGTCCTTGGTCTTGGAGGTGTTCTCGACCGTGTAGTACTCGGTCACGATTTCGCCGTCCAGGTCCCCGGCGAAGCTGTGGCTCATGGAGGGGCCCGTCACGATCATCTCGGCCGCGTCGGGGTCGGACGCCTCCGTCTGGAAGACGTTGTCGAAGATGGTGCTGTTCTGGGTGACGAGGGCGCCACCGGTCGTGGCGGCTGCGACGAAGAGGAGTGCGCCGCTGGCGACGAGAATGCGCTTGCGGGTGCTGGTCTTGCTCATGAAATGGGGCTCCTTGAATGGCGAAAGTCACAGTCGTCTTTCAACGCATGACTTGGGGTACTTATCTAGGAGAGTAGCATTTCAGAATGCTGACGCAATTGATTTGACTGACATTTCTTTGCATCAAGATTTTTCTTCTGCCGAACGAAGCGTCGACTGATTGACATTCCAGTCTTCTGATACTTCTAGGGTACTCTGACCATGGCGCTGGACTTCCTCGGCGGTGGGCCGCACCACGAAGATCCGGCTTGTGGAGCTCGCGGGGGCGGGCGGCGGCTCAGGTACGCCGAGAGGAGTTTGCAGCGCGGCGGGGCGCCCCTTCGGGTGGGGCGCCCCGCCCCTTTTGCCCTGCCTAAGTCACATGGTCGTGAACCCTCAACCGAAACTCACGCTGTGTGAGGCCTTGAGGAACGGAGACCCACTGATATGGATCAAGAGCCTTCATCGCCTACGCGCCGGCACATCGGGAACGTCAAGCACGTTCTCAAACAATTCTCGCGGACACTTTCTCCGGCACCGTGTGCCTACTGGCCAACGTGATGCGAAATCAGCACCCGAGTTTCGAGTCGAAAAAGCGAGTCGCCCGGAAATCGATGAGCACAACCTTCAGAACCGGCGCACCGCCACCGCAGCCTGGTGGGCGGGCTGCTCAGACGCTGGCGCCACCCGCTGGAGCCCTCTGCCAATCAAGAGGTTGGTGCCCCCGAGAGGCGAGGGCGGGATACCTCCTCCGCTACAACGTGCCCGCCGGCGAGGAAACGAACGCGGAACTGGCGCGCAGGTCGCCGTCCGCTCCGCCTCATCGAATGGAGGAGTCACCGTGGATCTAAGCGAACCTATTCCACGACCGAGACTGCATGAGCTCATCCGTGACCAAGTTCACGACGCCATCGCGTCTGGCCAGTTCGTGCCGGGCGAAATACTTGCGGAAGCGGATCTCGCCCGGTGGCTTGGAACGTCCCGCTCGACAATTCGGACCACGTTAGTGGCGCTTGCCGACCTTGGCCTCGTGACCTTGCGCCCCGGGAAAGCCCCCCGGGTCTCAAGTCCATCGCCTCAGACTCTTCTCAAGGGAATTGAGGTGTTGGCACCTATGTGGGCCTTGAGTGCCCCGTCAGCCTTAGGCAATGCCTCAGAGGAAGAGGTCATGGGGTACGCCGAACGCGTCGAGGCGGCGCGTTCGAGGTGGAAGAGCGATGCGAGTGTCACTCCTCACGAATTGGTCACAGAAGTGCGAGTGGCGTTCGAATTTCTTCTCACCCGCGGGGACAACGGACTGGCTCTGGAGGCGTCGCGCACAATTCAAACTCGGGTGGCCCATGCTGCTCGCAGTTACGTTGCGAGCTTTGATCAGGATGGCCTCGACAGGGTGATGTCAATTCTTGCCACCGCCGTGGCCACTCGGGATGCTCTGCAAGTGCGCCTTGCCGTCGACGACTTCATCACCCTGACGCAGGAGCTCGTCACCCGCCTAGAGCAGACCTAGATGCTCTTTGGGGTGCCGGCTGGGTCATGCGGCCCTTTCCCGATTAAGGGCCGAATTGGCACTCCGATCCTGACCGACGAAGCGTGGGTTGGTGGTTTGGGCTTCGTTAGGCGGCCGACTGGGTGGAGTCCACTCCGAGGCTGGCGTGGATTTCGGAGACTGCCTGATCTAGTGCATCCCAGTCGTAGTCCGATTCATGACGTGGACTGAGGAACTTCACGCGAGCTCGGAGAGATTGCTCGGCCTCGACAAGCAGACCATTCCCCGACGCCGCGAGCACCTCGCCCAGCACATCAAGAAACCACCGCGGAGCTTCAAGGCTTTGCCTCGTGATGCCGTCCGCGATTTGCGCCAAGTCACTCCTGAGAGAGGTGCACTGCTGGGAGGACAAGTTGGCTCGTCCCCAACGCAGTCCGAGTTCGTGCAGTCCGCCGAGAAGTTGCGAGGCCTCAAGGAAGGCGGAGTGGTCACGAGGCGCCACTCTCGTGCTCTTGTTGGCGACGATTTCCACAAGCCCATCCGCAGCCAGCCGCGTCAGGGCTTCCCGTATAGGTGTTCTCGACACTCCGAGCCACGAGGAGAGCTCGTCATCTTGAAGCCGCTCTCCCGCCTCGAGCGTGCCGTCCAGAATTGCGGCAAGCATCTTGTCAAAGACCACCTCTCGGAGTAGTCGACGAGGAGCAACGGAAGCTGAGTCATGAGGAACCGGCATTTATCTAGTATGTCGGCATTGGATGTAGATTTCAAGGGCATGATCGAAACGGTGCATTGACAGGGCCAGCCGCCATCCGAGTAGCCTCGCCCGTTCCATACGCATGCCGATCGGCCGCCCTGGCTTTGCTGCAACAGTCGATGGCCCCGGCGAGCAGTGCACCTGGCGTATTTGCGGGCCGAGATTGATTGTCGGCAGATCGGCCGGCGCATCTCGGCACATCCCTTCGCTGCGCATGTGGGCCAATCTGGGCTTTCATCCGCAGGGATGATTAGCTATGCCACACTTTGCGAGACTGATGTTTCACTTCGTAGGGTTGCTTCATGGTCACTCCGCCGCTTCGACATCTGCCTGCCCGCCGCGCCACTGGGGTGATGGTTGTGGTGCTGATTGTGGTCGTGAGCTTCGTCGTGCGCCTAGTCGATGTCCAGATTGTTCGAGCGGATCAGCTGAACGATCAGGCGCGAAACAAGCGCAGCGTCGCCCAGGAGTTGTGGGCTGATCGTGGGCAGCTTGTTGATCGCGAGGGGGCCGTTCTGGCTGCGAACGTCGCGCGGTTCAACATCACCGCTGCGCCGGTGTTCGCTGCGACGGCCACCGTCGACCGTGATGGAACGAAGCAACGCGTGACTGTGGAACAAGCTCTTACCGAAATCAGTCAGGTGACCGGGGTGGATGGCGGTGCGCTTCACCGCGCGTTGACCGACCATGCCGATTCGGACTTTGCCTACCTCGTTAAGGGTGTCGACATCGACACATTCCGGGCTGTCCGGGCGTTGAAGCTGCCGTGGGTGTACTTCGAACGGCAGTCCGCGAGGTCATACCCCAACGGGTCAGTGGCAGGAAATGTCACGGGCTTTGTGGGGACCGATGGCCCTCAGGCCGGTCTCGAGTTGATGGCTGATGAGTGCCTTGCAGGAGTCAACGGACGAGAAGTTTTCGAGCGAGGCGCGGACGGTGTGCGCCTCCCCGGAAGCACCGTCATTGAGTCACGTCCCGAACCTGGGTCAGATGTTCAGCTCACGATCGACCGGGACCTGCAGTATCTCGCGCAGCAAGCGCTTGCCGAGCAGGGAACAGCTCTGCGGGCACAATCAGCCACCGCCATCGTGATGGACGCTCGAACAGGCGAACTGCTGGTCGTCGCGGACTGGCCGAGCGTTGACCCCAACGACGTCGACGGAACCGATGTTGCCCACCTGGGCTCCAAAGCATTTACCGACTCCTATGAACCAGGCTCGACCCTGAAAGCTGTCACCGCGGCGGCGTTGCTCGACACCCACAAGGCCGACCCGTCGAGTCGAGTCACCGTGCCCTACTCGCGCTCTTTCCCGTGGGGTGGACGCATCAAAGACGCCACCTTCCACCCCACCGAGCAACTCACCCTGACGGGCGTCCTCCGGGATTCATCCAACGTAGGAATCTCTCTCCTTGGCGAACGCCTCAGCGCTGACGTTCGGCACGACTACCTGACCCGTTTCGGGCTCAACGACCCGACCGAAGTCGGTTTCCTCGGCGAACCCACCGCGGGCATCCGGCAGCCGTCGGAATGGGACCGGCAAACCGACATCAACACCATGTTCGGCCAAGGCATCTCGACAACAGCAATACACGTGGCGAGCATCTTCCAAACCTTGGCCAATCACGGCGTCCGGATGCCAGTTTCCCTCGTGAAAGGCTGCGGGGAAGGCCCCGAAAACAGTGGTGGGGTGCAGTCAGGACGCCAGGTCGTTTCGGCCGAAGCTGCAGACACCACCCTCGGCATGCTCGAGCACGTCGTCACCGACGGAGACCTCAGCGAAGACCTCACCCTTCCCGGGTACCGGATCTCTGCAAAGTCCGGCACGGCCGAAGTCGCTCTTGAAGGGGGAGGTGGCTACGGATCGGACTTCATCGTGTCCGTCGCCGGCGTCGCCCCAGCCGATGACCCCCGCTTCGTCGTCGTGACCACCTTCACCAAACCCCAAGTGCACAAAACCTCAGCAGCCGCAGCACCCACCTTTAACCGGCTCATGGGCGAGGCGCTTCGCATGTATCGCGTTCCCCCATCGTCCGAAGAAGCGACGCCCTACCCGATGACTTGGTAACAGACACGATCAACAGTTCCCACTGCCCTGAGGCTTTCGTCCCTCATCGCCAAAGGAGACTTTTCCTTGAGCTCAAAAATCCAAAAGCCGGCGTCTGTCGCGGGCGCTTTGTTTGGCTTCGTGGCGTTCAGCGTCCTTGCCGGCCTGCTCGTCACTGTTGGCGCCACCCCAGTGATTGCCCTCGCTGGCACCACCACCGCCAGTGCGATCGACGTATTCAACTCCCTGCCTGAACAGATCGAAGTGGGGAAGCTGCAACAGCGCAACACCCTTTACGCGACCCAAGACGGGCAACCCGTGCCATTCGCAACCCTGTACAGCGAAAACCGCATTCAGGTGGGCTGGGACGAGGTCGCCCAATCCCTTAAAGACGCCGTCGTCGCCGGAGAAGACCGCCGCTTCTACGAACACGGCGGAGTGGACCTGACCTCTCTAGTCCGGGCGGGGGTGGGTTCAGCTGGCGCGGGTGCGCTCGGCGCAAACGGGGGCGGGTCCACCCTGTCCATGCAGCTCGTTCGAAACATCCGCATCGCCCAGTCCCAGCAGCTCGAGAACGATCAGCAAAGGCAGGCAGCCTACAAGGAAGCAACGGAAACAAGTCTCGCTCGGAAGCTAGAGGAGATGAGATTCGCCATTGGGTTGGAAAAGAAGTACAGCAAAGACGACATCTTGCTCGCCTACCTGAACATCGCCTACTTCGGCGACCAGGCCTACGGAGTCCAAGCGGCGGCGCTCCATTACTTCAATAAGCCTGCCCTCGACCTCTCCGCCGCCGAAGCGGCCAGCCTCATAGCCATCGTCCAATACCCCGAGTCCCGGAACCTCGGAACACCGGAGAACTACGACGCTAATACCGCCCGCCGGGACGTGATCCTGCGCTCCCTCGCCCAGGAGAAGTTCATCACCCAAGCCGACGCGGACACCGCTCTTGCGACACCCGTCGCCGACTATGTCCATCTCACCCCCGCATCCCAAGGATGCGCCGCGGTGACTGCCGCCGGAGCCCAGTACTTCTGCGACTTCGTCAAAAAATCCATCAAGGACCTCACGTCCCTCGGGGGCACCCCCGAAGAACGGCTGAGGAACTGGCGAACCGGTGGCTACAACGTTTACACGACCCTGAACCTTGATCTGACCGCTAACGCCAAAAAGCAGATCGACATCTTCGCCCCGGGAACAGAATCTCGAGTACGCCTGGGATCGGTCGTCAACTCAGTCGAAGCTGGCACGGGACGAGTGATCGTCATGGCCCAAAACACGGCCTTCACTGAACTCGACACCACCGACACTTCCCAGACGGCCGTGAACTACAGCACAGACTCCGGCTACGGCAATTCCCAAGGGTTCCCCGCCGGATCCACCTACAAACCCTTCACCCTGATCGACTGGCTCGAAAAGGGCCACGGAGTCAACGAAACCGTCGACGGCACACCTCGCACATTCACCCCCTTCACTGCATGCGGTCAGACCCAGAAGGGATACGCGCCCAAAAACACGGACGGGGGAAACCCTGGGAGGGTATCGGTCTCGGCGGCGACGTCCCGGTCAATCAATACTGCCTACGCCGCTATGGCCCAGAAACTCGATCTGTGCGACATCAACAAAGTCGCCGAGCGGCTTGGTGTGCACCGCGCAGACGGAGATCCCCTCATGACCAATAGCTCCATGTTTCTCGGCACCAACGAAGTAGCGCCCCTGTCCATGGCGGCGGCATACGCAGCGATCGCGGCAGGCGGCCTCTACTGCGCGCCAATCATTGTCGACACCATCACGGCCAGCGACGGGACGAATGTGGGCGGCCAACCCCGTGACTGCAGGCAGAGCATCGAGCCGAAAATTGCAGCCGCGGCGGCAAAAGCCATGTCTGGCCTCTGGTCAGGAGGAACAGGGGCCGGCGCATTGCCCGCTGATGGCTACCCCGAAATCGGCAAAACAGGTACGACGAACACCTTCGACCAGAACTGGATCATCGGCGCCACCACCAAGCTCGCTACCGCCATCTGGTTGGGCAACGCCGATGGCGCGCAGACAAGCCTCCGCCGATACTCCTCGCCCAACCGGCCCGGAGCATCAAGCTATTGGGATTCTCGGAACGCGTTTTTCAAAGCCGTGCAGACAGTCAACAATTCGTTCTTCCCGGGTACGAGCTTTCCCGCTCCGGACACGGCGACCATGAACGGTCGGTTTAGTCCCGCCCCGCCCGCAGCTTCTCCCGGCGCACAACCCTCAGGTAAGCCTGCGCCAATCCGAACCCCGTCCCCGACGTCCGCACCCACACCTGAGACCACGGCCGGTCCGGACGAACCGACCTTTGGCGACTGTGTCAATCGTGAAGACAACTGCCCGTGAACGCCGCGGTCGACTGAATTGACCGCCATGCTGCACTGCACACGAGGCCGCACGAGCGCTGCTTCGACCTGGTGCGGATTTAGACTTAAGAGTCCATGCCCCACGCTCGCATTCCAAAGTCAGGTCGCCTGTATGCCCGTTCCTACGACCCCCGCCAAGCTCGCGGTCAACCGGCGACTCCTGCATGACCACGCCTACGACGTCATCGCCGCCCGCATCCTCGACGGCACCTTCCCACCCGGAACCGACCTCGACGACGCCACCCTCATCGAACTCGTCGGTGTCAGCCGCTCCCCCATCCGGCAAGCACTCACCAAGCTCACCGAAGTGGGCCTGGTGGACATGGAACCCAACCGGTGGACCCGCGTCGCCCAGCCCAGCCCGACCCTGTTCCTTGCCGGGGTGCAGATCTTGTCGACCCTCTGGGGACTCGGTGCCGAGACCGCTCTTCTCGATCTGACCGACGACGACGTCGCCGACTTCGATGAGCGCCTCGATCAGGTCGTCGCCCTCGGCCGCGATAACGACCCCGAACGCGCGGCCGAACTCATTGTCGCCGTTCACCACGTGATGGACTTCTTCCTCACCCACTCCGGCAACCCGCTCCTGAAGCCGACTGTCGACCGGGTCCAAGCGAAGGTGTCCCACACTGCTCGTGCCGGTGCCGGCCAATTCGACCTCCCTGCCCTTGGGGCCCTCCTCGAGCAGGTCCGTGCTGGCGTCCATGAGCGCGACATCGAGCCGGTGCGTGCCGCGCTGGCTGCGTTCCGTACCCTGGCTAGTGAACTACTCGAGCGCATTGGAACAGCCTGACCGAACGCCGACTCGGTAGTGGTGACAAATTGACGTGTCCTGGCCAATGTCTTCGGGATTGTAGGTCGTATTTCCAGTTCTGGCCCGGGTAGGCGATGTAATTAATACCGTTGACATCGGACGGTTGCTCGACGCCGGCGTTCAAGACGACCACGTTTTGGCGCCCGAGCTGCCCGAAGAAGTACCCCAGTTCGAGGACGACGTTTTGTGGCGCACGTGGGTTGAGGTCGCCGGCTGCTTTTGCGTGGCCCACGTCATCTGGTGTGAGAAGAACGTGGGCGAAGGTGGCGTCGTTGGCGCGGCGCTCGAATTTTTCGATGATGGTGTCGCCGCGGCCGGGGGAGTCCGCCAAGATCTCGGGCATGATGCCCCAGCCAAAGCCTTACCTCACGCTAGCTGGCGTCGTTTGCTCTGCTCCTGACTGGATTGCCCTGGCACTCCTCGGCGACCAGTCCCCACCAAGACGTCCTACAAGATCTAGCGACGCTCAACCTCCGTGCGCCGCAGCCAGCCTGAGCCCCACGTTGGGAGTGCGAGCCGTTGTTGGCAGGCGACAGGACGTCCCAGATAAATATTGATCTTCTGACACTTTACGTCTAACCTCGGGGTTGTCGAGCTCACCCTCGATGCCTCACCCAGAACTGTCACCCTGGGTGAAGCAACCGCCCGCGGGGGCGCGCCGTGCAGGGGCGACCCTTCGGGCCGGGGCACCTCCTGTGGGGAGGCGCCCCGCCTTCCCTGTTGTGCACGACGTGGACCGGCCCACACTGGCCACGTCGGAGCACGTGGGGCGCCCTGTTCGGGTCAGGGCGCCCCACACCCCTCATCCCCAAAGAGTGGATCATGCTGATCGCGGCGGCCGGTGGAGTTGTCCTGCTCATCTCGGCTGTTGTGTCTGCAGCCTCCGCGAAGGCAGCTGCGACCGGTCAGCTCCGACGCTCCAAGTTGCTGGGCATCCGCACCTCCGCGACGTTGTCGAGCGACGCGGCCTGGCAGGCCGGCCACCAGTCCGCACTCCCCTGGATCAAAACGGGCGTTCTCGCCGCAACGATCGGTGGACTGCTCTTGTTGACCGCTCCCTTCAGCGACATCAGCACTCCCAGCCTTGTCTGGCTCGGAGTGACGAGCGGATGCGTCTTCAAGGCTGATCGGGCAGCACACCAGGCTGCAAAAGACCTCCCCGCCACCGACGGCACGCAATGACCGCGCTGCCGGCAAGCCCCCGCTTCGCTTGGCAACACCACTCCCCCACCCGACCACCTCGAAACCGCCACCAGGCCACCACGCAGCTCCAGCCATCCCGTGGGGACCTCGTGACCACCCGTGCACCTGTCACCGATGCGCCCTGCTCGAGCTAGACCCGGCCATCTGTCCGGCGCACACCGAACCTCTCCCGGCTGCGGGAACGCGGAGCGTTTCGCCAGCCTCGGAAACATGGCTCGGTTCGACCAGTACCTGGCTCATGAGGAGCCGAATGGAACGATGATCTTTGAGCCGGCCATCATCATGACTGCCTCAGAACGAGAATTTCTCGCCGACCAGGATCTGGTCGATGCACTAGCCCGCGTGAACGCAAACCCTAAACGACGCAGAACCCGCACGCGTTCATCTCTCTAAAAGGGGCCCCGCCGAGCGGGGCCCCTTCCTTTCGCCCTAGGCACCGGAGACAGAGAAGAACGTGACGATCGAGACCTGCCCGCAATGCGGAACCCAATCGCTTGCGACGACCCCAGGCGCCTCCTGTGCCGACAAGGGGCATGCACGCAAAGACTGCCGCCAGCCGGGGTGCGACTACCAGGAGCGCGCCGGAGCTCCAGTCAGGAGCCGCAAGCCCAAGGACGTCGCCACTGAACAGCTCCTTGAAGAGGACTACGACTCTCTGGGAGAAG
>Ga0265780_10009685_pt1 | contig 11529 bp, 14 predicted proteins | sample P1T30metagenome_FD_192432 | JGI IMG/M metagenome (GOLD analysis project Ga0265780, IMG submission 192432) | Plant litter microbial communities from East Loma Ridge, Irvine, California - P1 T30 | ecosystem: Environmental > Terrestrial > Plant litter > Unclassified | place: USA: California... | reverse complement strand
GTAGCTTTCCTTTTGTGCCTAGGGCGCGGAACACACCACGCGGCACCGCGTTTTCGCCAATGTCGCACGCCAGAACCTTGAACTAACAGACGCTCGATGCATATCAAAGCCATTGCGCCGCAAATCCTCCACATCTATCCTGGAAACATGCCGCTCGTGCGTGAACGAAGTCATGATGCGTTTAGTCCTCATCGCCAATCTGTTCATATTAGCAATGTGTTGGTGTCTTACGGAATAGATACATACCTTGGGCGCGAGGTAGAACCTCAGGTAGCTGGCCTCAAAGGGGTATTCGACAAGAAGGGGAACCTCGCTAGATAGACAGAGCTTGACTTGATTTGACAGCCCGCTCGCCTTGCAGAAGTTGATCAGGTACTTGAGAGAGAAGGTGAGTGAGACAGGTTCATTCATTTCAATCGAAACGTTGTCCTCTGGCTTCTCGACGCTGTTGGACGTCTTGAGGATGACGGAGCCCGAACCAATGTCGCCAGAGCATGCGAATTTGATTCCATCCTTGGAGCACTCAATCGAAACTGGAGCAAAGTTAGTTTGTTGTATAGTGTGCTGTCGCGCTGTCGCGTCTGGTTCGGGACGTACCTGACTCGGACAATGCGCCTAGGTCCCTGCAGATGCGCTGGAACTCAGCCGATGGCATCGTGACGGTTGCCGCGTAGTCCGTCTCAGGGATACCAAGATGTTCCTGGTCGATATCCATGAGCTTAATGTCATACTCGCTCAGCCTCGATGTGGTGCTGGATTCGAAGAGCAGGTTGACGACATCAGGCGAGTCCTCGGCCTTGATGGTAAGGGCGTCATCGTTTCCAGCGGCACGAAGGACCTTTGTGAGAGAGCCGAGGTTGATTCCGAGCGCGATGTTGCGGTCGCAGCGGAAGGGTTCGAAGGCTTCGGATTTGAGCATCATGGAGACAAGGGCGACGTGCGAGTTGTCCATGGCCTGGAGCGCGATGCCCGAATCATTGCAGTCGAAGTTGCAGTCCTGTACGAGGTCCTTGATGGCGTCGACGACCTGTTGCTGTCAGAAGAGCTTTTGCTACGCTTCCTACGCGAACGTACCTTCTTGAGGATCGAAGCCTGGGCTAGTTTGGCCTCGAGCACTGCAGATGGTTAACTGTGTTGGCCACATGTAGAAGAAGAGACGTACTGTTGGCTGTGGATTGAGATTAAGAGGGTACGATAACGCTGACGGGGGTATACAAAGCGCGGTGGTGCAGGAGACAATTGCGGTGGAGGCAACAATCAATGGAGGGGAACGCGAAAGTGGTTGGCGAACGCGTCGGCCACGCGCTAACTCAGCACAGGGCATAAAGTACCGCCAAGACCATACCCTTCGTGCTTGACTGGTTCCGGATTGCTGTAGTACTAATTGCTCCTGACACCTGGGCAATGAATACGCTCATTATTATTGGAGTGTCTGCCGAGGAGTGCGTTCTGACTGAACGGCTTGCAGCATTCGGAAATATATGAGATCATATCAATTTGATTCGGGTATCAAACATCGCGAATCGATGCATTTAGGTGGGTATCATGATGAGGTGATGCATCAACAACCCATCCGCATCCCGAAAGCACTCTTCGTACCTTCGATTACTGCTCGCTCACTCTACCAGCTGCATGGACCGCATAGCCTCTGAGCTGCCGCCGAATGCTTCTTTCCATGGCCATGTGCTTGTATCTCGTGCATCCGTCACTTGCGGCCATGTCCACCACACAAGCGTTGAAGTCCAGCGCTTCTCTAAGCCATCGATGCCATACCATCCGTGGTATACATGCGCCCTCAACCAAATAGTCCATTTATTTCGCAACATTGCCTTCTCATGCTCTGACCAAGCCATAGAACAGCGTCCAAGTAAGAACGAATCCACTCAACCCTCCAAATACATCGCCCAGCCACAAGTCACCCAGCGGCCGGTAAAAGTATGCGCCGGGCTTGCCATTTGTCTTGAGCGCAAACAGCAGCGCCGATACCACGAGTGATCCGAGGAGGTAGAATATGAAGCCTGTGTAAGACTCGAGGCCTAATGTGCCTGCGGCGACGCCGAAGAGTGATGCGGTGAGACTGCGGATGTTGGAGATGACCTGTATTGGGCTTGTGTTAGTCTAAGAAGGGTGAACAGTGAGGAAGGAAAGATGAGTGTCGCGCAATGGGGTTGATGGGGCTTCGTGGTGTGCGTACCTGAGTGTTGTGCTGTACGCTGCTTGCGACGATGGGGTGGATGGCGAGTTCTCGCTCTTCGTTCAGTGCCGATGCCGCCATTGTGTATGTCTTGTGATCTTGGACAGTTGAAGCGTCAGATTCCGACTGGTTGTTGCGTGGATAGGTGTTCGGTCAAGACACGGGCGATGAGTTCGGCCGTGTGGTTGCTACTTCGTCCGGAGCGCCTCTGTGCAGGATCGATTGTGACGTCGTGGATATATGCAGGCGGTGGAGAGGACTGCGATGTATTTGGAGTGCGCGAAGTGTCGTGTGAATGCGCGATGATGCTGTGCTGGCTGCTTGGGGTAGTCGCAGTGCTGGCTGGACCTTCCGACGGTAGTGGAGTTGAGTGGAGGGTGGCCCGTGCCTGGACCCTGCCATCGTCCATGGATGCGCCCGCAAACACGAACTACTCACGAACACCTGTCACATCACCCTTTAATTTGTCTGACAGCACGAGTTACAGAATCTGCATTTCGCTCTATTTATTCAACGATATTACCTATTCCTGCATATACTCATATATCGTCATAAAGGGGACCATATCCCTCGAGATACCTTAATCTGTCAGCCCAATGCTGCTGCATCGTACAGGACGAGCACTCACCGTTCCAGATGTGGGGCCAGGAAGTAGTTTGGCATTTCTCTTGCGGCTCGTAGATATGCAATCGCATGCTGAAAATATCGACCGTTGGCTCTTACTGAAGTGACGTTTCCCAGACTCATGAACGATTCGGCAGCCTGGTTAAAGTTAACGAGAGAACACATCAACTGTGGCTTTACTTATTGTAGACAGCAGATAACCTGTAACCACTCCCTGTTCCGTCGCTACGTATACTGCACGCTGGAGATATTCGGTAGCTGGTAAAAGCAATCCTCTGGCTTCAACATAATCTGGCTCATGCAGTCGTTCTTCAGCTTTAACCAAAGCCCTTGTTGCCGATCCAGTGTTGCTCGTTTCGCTGCTCAAAGATGCCCTCTCCGCCCGAGAGATGCTTGACAAAGCCCTTTGCGCTCGCAGTAACCAGTTGCGGCCAATTACTGCAGTAGTCAGCGTTGCTCGATATCATCTGGAGAAAACTCACAAGCCTGGATGTCGACGTCGTCTGGGTATATTTGTAGAAGAACTAGTAGCTGACGCAGGCACCAGTCTGCTAAGTCTTTGACAGCACCATGATCAGCATCGACAAAAGCCACACGCTGAAAGACGCTGATGAGAGGTACCTGCCAATGCCGGCGTGCTTCGTCGGGAGTTGCGTCGTTTATCTCGAAGGAGGCAGTAATGTTTTGAATGGCTGGCAATTGGTCTTGCCACGAATCAGGTGATGTATCGAGATTGGTATTGATCAGGTCGACAGTAGTCAGTAAACGTTCGATCATACTGTTGTCCATGCTGATGAGAAAACGATGAATGCTAGATGGGAAAAGCAATAATTGCTACACATGATCGTGACAAAGACAATACATAAGGTATAAAGTCAAGATAGATTGCTAGCAGAGACAGCCCGCTTGACAATCTGTGGCGTTTTGTTACCCTGTCACGGTATGACTGTCCAGAGGCGCAGCCTTGTTCTTGACGTCCGGATACACTGGAAGACGAATGGGAGTTGCCGAACGTTGTTCGTCATTGCATTGTGTAGGTGTAGTGTAAGCTGACTGATTAGTCTGCAACCCAGTCACCCACCCGGACAAGTCTGCGCATCAAGCACCGAAGAAGGACTATCTCGCGACATTTCTATGCTCATGGCTATAACAGTTATATCCGGCCAAGGAGGCAGTGGCGGCAAGCGATCAGAGGTGACATCTAGGCGAGTTCGAGATGTTGGCGATACATCGTACTCAGCACGTTACCTGCGGTTTCGTTCCGTCTGTAACGCCGAAGTTATCCACGGGAAGATATTCACCAGGCGGTCGTTCCATGCTTTGTAAGCTTGAGGCTCACATTTCCATTAGCTTCCGCGGTCAGCACGGAGAATTTTGATGCGACCTGGAGGTTGCTTTTGCGGGATCTGCAAGCCACATGCTTTTGTAGATGCGATGCTGCAGGTACGTCATCGATAGCGTTATCGATTATCCATGGATAGAAACGGCTGTTTCTTTGGTTGTACCATACATTGCAGACTGCTCAGGTACCCGGGCAACGCTGTACCGATAAAGCATAATGCGGGTAAAGTTTACATTCGGTGCCCTATTCAGGCGGTTCCGCTTCTTCGAACATGGCAACGTTGTTGTCGAAATGGAAGGCCGAGTGCATCGCAGCAACTGCGCAATTAGTGTACCGCCGGTGCCAATACAATGCGGCGGAGATGGGTATGGACAGATTAGTCCGGAGCATCAGTGCGAGGACTAGGATGGCATGTCGGAGGACGTGCGGCTGACTCGCAGCCTCGATATCGGAGAACGAGTGAGCGAACGATGGAAGTGATGGTTAAGAGTGCCGTTAGATGAGTCGTTGTTGGAGTGTAGTCAGATGTTAACAGGGGAAACGACGATGCACAGCATGCACGCACATGCCATGCTCGTGAGTCGTCATCCACACCGGCCTCGAGGACAGAGCAGGCGCGCGTATGCAAGGAACCAGGGGCACGTTTGTCGAGGGGTGCGTAAACGAGCGAATGTTCCCCATGATTGTTTCACACCAATCACGAGTTCATTTCCGGACCCTGACCTATACCACTATTACTACCAGAACCACTCACACTCACCTACACCGCGCATGTGTCTCCCACGCTCCTTTCCTGCCACCAGCCGCCTCGTTACCCGTTGACAGCGCCCACGATTGGATCCCACGCACAACACGCGCCGGCCCCTGCAGCAGCCATCCCCGCCATTTCCATATCACGGGCACCTTCCCTCCCTAGCCTAGAGCACCCGCAGTCATCACAAGCGTTGGAGCGGGACCCTACAACAACACTCGAAATCGCACCATGCGGCGGTAGCGACATGGAGAACATCATATCCGACGGCTCGCCTCTTGCGCAGTTACTAGAAGGTGCGACCCGCGGCACCACAACGATGACGATATTGCGGATGCTAACCGCTGTGGCTTAGGTCAAGGTACTGGGTCACCCGACAACTCCCCAGCGCAATCCCCATCGCAGTCCGCCTTCCCGCAGAGCTTCGCGCCCCGGGGCCCTTCGACGCTGCAATCGCGGATACGAGACAGGCTGCCCCAGCCGCTGCGCATCCACGCCCGCCATGGCTCCATCGCTCGCATACACACGGCGTGTTCGGTACGACTGCGATATTTCCCCGGCAGCATATGGATGTTTATTAACGTAACTTAGAAAGCCGTCAACTCTCGCATTGGGCGCGCCGACAATGAGCGCTTTCTGGAGCAGTTCCGCTACCTCATCGTCGCTTCCCAGCTGCTCGGCGAGCAGGGAGGCCTTCGCGCATCCGCCATTCCCAGCTTCGCGGCCAACGGACGCCCTGGCCCTCACGAATTCAAGGTCGCAGCGATAAATCCCGTCGGTGCGGCTTTCATTGGCACGGCGACCTTCATACTGGCATGGCTGGTTCACTGGTCGCGGCGCCAGCCTGCGTTCAGCAAGAGTAGGACCCTGCTGGTCATTCTCGTCTTCGCTGCCATTGCTACCGCCGGCTACACGTACCTGCGACGGCAATGGCTGCAGTATCTGAGGCAGGAGGCCGTCAAGGGCGCATCTGACCTGGTCGCGAACCTGCAGGCGTTCGAAGCATCGACATCGTCTGCCCTTGCATTGATCCAGGAGGTCGAGCTCGTCTCACGCGGCTATCGATTGTACGTTCCCATCTAACCACGGTCCATGGTATCCACACTAACGTCGCGCAGGAGCAGTCCTCTGCCTCCCATCTCGCGCATGGAAGAGAGGGGACAGGCCCGCCGTTGCCAGCGACTGCGTCGGAACCTCCGCGCTGCATATGCCGACATCGTCCCCATCCTCGCCGAACAGTGTCGCAATCTGAAGCAGTTGATACAAGAGGATGATCTGGAAAAGTACCTCGATGTGTACGAAATCAGCAATCCGGACATGCAGGAGGCCGCCTTGAGTTACAGCGAATCCGAATTCGATGACGCCGAAACGCTGAAAGCGCTGCGCATCCTGCAGTACCGATTGTCTATTCTCCGACGCGTATACCTGTGCTCCCTTCTCGCTATGGAGGCAGACGGCGGCAAGCCTGACTTTGCGCGATGGTCGACAGTCGTGGACTCCATGCTAAACACGGCTCGTCCCGTGGGAGAATGGAGCGAGAAGTTCAACCGCGTGCTCGCCGAGGAAGAGCAGTTCGTACTCCCGTCGCCGGCCAAGGTTGCACCCACGCCTGGCCGAGAAAAGATACGCAATTCCGTGCGCAAACTGTCAGGCTTGTCGAGTGGCATCCGCGGCTTGCAAGCCAAAATGCAGGTACTTCGCGAAGAGACCAACAAAAGCTTAGAGGACACGGAAGACGTAACCGATCTGGGCCACTCTCTCCTAGTGCAATACGACTCCATTGGTGCGGATCTCAAGAGTTTGGTCCAAGCTTGGGAAGCTGGCAAGAACGCGCTGGCTCTGAACATCGATCGCCACGAACGCAGAATCTCGCAGGCATCGAGTGGGCTGCGCTCGCCAGTTCCAAGCCTAGGCGGCCTGACTGCTGTAGATGAAGGCAGTCCGTCTGATGCTCTACGCGCCCTCAATGGTGACTTGCTGAGCCCCCATCAGAGTGCTCCGTCGAGCGATCAAGGCAGCAATTCCGACGACGAAGTGTTCGAAGCTATTGCTATACCCAAGACACGAGCCACTATGTCGAGAGAAGAGCGCATGCAGAAGATCCAAGAAGACCGCGTTAGGCAAGCTTCGCTACGTGAGCAGCGAGATGCGAGCACCAACATGCTGAGAGAATTAGAGTCTGTCATCAACCTCAGACCACATCGAGTCTCGGCGCCCCCGGCCGGCGCTCGAATTACGAGCCTTTGAGGCATCTTTTCCTTTTGTTTATACGGTTGGGCTAACGACGGTCGCTAGATGCCGCGTTTCTTTCGCTTGCTCTACTTCTTGGCGCGCATCGGGTCTCAATTTGATTTTGGGCATTTACGCTATACCATTGCCGCGGTCGCATTTACTTTCCTACACATGTCTTGGAGTCGAAGGCTTAATGTCTATAACGCATACCTTGTGGTCAGAACATCCACACAGAATAGTAATGACAAATATCAATACCACCAAAGCGAACCACAGTCGGGGTGCTCTCAAACGATCTGTCGTTCGTTCGGCACTTGGCTTCCCGGCCATGGAGCGTCGACGTGGCTGACGGGTGTTGGCCGCGGAAAATTGACCTTCCCTGGACCTCACGGTAGCGAGATGCGGCTATTGGCAAACTATAGTATACGCCTTTTGGCACAACTTGCATATGCGAGGGCTTGCGAAACCACTTCATGCACTCAATACGTATTGTATTGACGTCAGGTACGTGGTACTGTATGACGATGCGAGACGCTGTCACTTGCTCTTGCGCAAATGGCATCCATCTTGGGCCAGTCTTACTCCACCAACATGGGAGGCAAGACGGATGACCTCAGCAGCGAAAGGCGTGATTCATCCGTGCGCAGAGTTGAATGGACAACGTATGACTCTCGGGTCGAATGAATATGAGATGCTTCGGGTGGCAGTTGCAAAAATGCCTGTGACATTCCGCTTCCAGGGTGATGAGGAGCAGCTGAAACTGGATTCACGATCGACTGCGACCCGTGGACTAACCGCTCTTGCCCAAGACGACCGGGTGATCCTTCCCGTTGGGCTGCCTGACGACTCAGTGCCCCTGCCATGAACCTCAGACGCCGTTTCCGCTTTCCCCAAGAACCATCGTCACTTCACCCATCGCTTCACGCCAGTCATGGAGGGCCCCATCTGAGTCTGCCATATTCTACCATTGTTCTATAACTCTTGCCGATGACCAACGCCCCGACATGAGTGCCTTCTTCCGGGTCTCCGGCGGAAAGCGCAGCTAACGACCCTGACCTTTACCGATTACGTAGACCGCATGATTGCTCTTTCCGTCATCAACACCGACATATGCGCGCAGCAAACCCTTCAAGATATCGACGATATAACAGAAAGAGTCAAAATTGACAGATGAACACACAAAAGAGACGGATAATGAAAGAGCTACGACCAGCGAGCATACAAAATGTCTTCTTCGTGAATGGCTGTATCGGGCCGACTTAACCCTCCACACAGACGGCACCGCCAGGAACTCGTTCAGTCTTCATCCTCATCAACGACGCCATCGGTCCTCGGCACAGGTGGAGGCGCACCATGCCGTCTGCGCATATGCACTCTCAACCCATCCGAACGAGCGTACTGTCTTCCACATCCGTCGATGGGGCATGGATAACGAACCTTGGCCCGACTGGACCCTGCGCAAGCCTGGGTTTTGAGGTGACGCGTTAGGTTTCCCAGCGCATGTACACCTGTCAGAACGGTTCCGCAGCGATACGGGCACGGTACGCTATACTCGGCGTCGATGTGGGATCCTTCAGGAACCTGTATCGGCGGTATCGGGTATATGGCAGTAGGAGGCGACGCCGGTACGCTCGATGCCGGAGCCACGTAAGGATATGTTGGGCCCTGGCTTCACAGCAACATCAGCATAAGCGAACGAAGTTTGAGGAGACCACATACTAGCTAGCACTCATGGAGGTCGTCAAAGGCGCTTGGGTCGTTCCCATGGCATGGTATCCTTGATGCGTATTGTATCCTATTGGTGGATAGGTACTTACGTAGCTATTACTCAGTCAGCGGGCGGGCGATATTGAACTTTATCCAGACACATACCGGTGCCCAACAGGGAAGGAGTTCGGTGGTGCGTACTCAAAATGCGCGATGGGACTACTCTGCGGAGCGCTTACTGCGTCAGTATGACCTTGATATGCACTACTCTCGACGGTATTGTGTCCTGGCGACAGAGGTTGTTGGTAACCACTGTTGGGATAGTGTATTCCATAAGGCTGAGGATACTCAGGCGATACCGGCATCCAGCGCTGAGGATATCCGCCGAATCCGGATGAAGGTGCGGTTACTCTCAAAGTCTGCTCAGCTCCAGTATCGCAAACTACTGTCGCTGGGAACGGGGCTCTTCTTCTATACGCATCGCTTCGCTGCGACCACGAGCCCTCGTCGCCACCCTGCGTCTGATCGTACGCCATGCGGCCAAAGCTACCCAACAACGTCCCGGACCAAAGTGGAGCAGGGTTTGGCCACGAAGAGATATGAAAAGGGATGATCTTTTCAAGAGAACGATCTTGACGACGCCCATGAGGTGACGCGAATTTCGTCCGAAGGCCTCCAAATTGTACTGAGTTCAGCGAAGCACCTCCGTGCGCTATGTCTCCGTCAGTTTTATCACGCTTCAACTAGAGACTACCCCACAAAAAACCAGTCTTACAAACCAGAGTCTTCCAGATGCAAAGAAACAGAATGAACGCAGGAGCGATTTCGTTAGTGACCTGGGGTCCGCACAGTGTTTATGCCGCTATCCGTATCCAACGGCGACCGATTCGATTGGGGAAGAAGACGCGCTGGAGCCGATGGAGGACCCTGAGCTGAGACACGACAGTCGGCAAAGTCGACGCCAGGGCATGTCGCGCCTCACCGCGTGTTCGAGTGTCGAACCGGAACGCGGATCAGCCCTGTCGACGTATCTGCGTCTCAACTTAAACGGCAAGGGATTGTGCGACATTCGTTAGTTTACAGTACACCAATCAGATACGCAACAGTAGCACCAGATGCGGCACAGCACATGATACCTGTTGGTCTTTATGCGATGGGCCTTGTCGCTCAATGTGTACTGCGGCTGCGGCTGCTGCAGCGGGACGCTTATCCTCAAAGACCACCCCAAGAAGCAGGCAGATATACCAGGAAAAGCATATACGCTTATTTTCTGCCGGGCTACCCTGAAGCCATGTGCGCGCATAGTCGTTTATCTCTGAACACTAGGCGTAGACCATCGGTTTCCCGCCACTAAGGCTCAAAGCGCATTGACAAGGCCAATGCTCATACGAGTCCAATCGACAAGCATATCCAGCTGTATTCTAGCCCTTGTATGCTCGTCTTAGCACCTTCTTGACTGGATAGGCGTAATGGAATGTCAGACTAGTACAAGATCTGATGGTCATATCACGGATATAGGCAACAGGACCCAGGACGGGCGGAACGGACGAGTATAATATACGTTCTAGCCTCGGTCGCCCGTGCCTGCCATCTGCGCGTCTTACTTGCAGCGGCACTGTGACGAATACCAAGCCGCATGGCGTTTCGCCAATATCTAGCGTCTATCAAGGGCTCTCCCGATCAGGTACGCATATTGCAGTATCGAGGACGGTCTTTTCGAAAAAGAGAGTGGGTTGACGGGACGGCTCGTGACCGGCGCAGCACCGGCTATTAGTGGAACACGTTCTCGCACAATCGTGCCTAACCGATCAGCACGGCCGGCCCGAGACCTTTCCCATTCGCAGGGAGCAACCTCCCGCATGATGAGGCATGTTTGCATTCACTGTCTGTCGGCAAAGGCGTCACTTCGAGGCACAGCAGGCGAATACATTTCTGGACCCATATGCTTACATTCACTGTCCCACTAGGGTCGCTACTATGGTGCAAGGAACTACGAGGATCCAGAAAAGGAGGAACGAGAGGGGTGCCCTTCTGGGAAAGAGTCAACCCATTGAAACAGTCTCTTTCACTGCCGCCGCGAAAGGTATACCCGGCTACTTGGCTCCATAGTAGTGGGTGCGACCCGGGCCTGCGGAACAAAGAAAGTCTTTACGCTCTACCATACACCGACGTTTCGATTTGCCGTGCTACTAGGGCGATGACGAAGATGGCTGCATAGCCACACGACCCGCGGCAAACAAGGTTTGGGAAGCGGGAGTGTACATACACCTGAGGCTTAGGTCGAAGAATGTATGACGGCCCGAATCACATCTCGTCGCGCTTTTGATCACCACTGCGTGCAGCTATTCGAAAAAATGGCACTAAGTGAACAGGGTTCTTACTAAATAGTGCGATATGTGCATGCATACTCTGCGCGCACTAATCGACACTGGTCGAAAGGATTACACACACGAGCAGTAGCAACATGGCTGCATTACTCTTGGCCTTTCTCCGATGGTTTTCACCTACCAAAAGAGCCCCCACATTCGAAGTCCATAACCTGCGGTAAATTATGTCGGGGTGCGCATGCAAAGGACTTCGCGCAAGAAAAAGCGGTGAAGCTATGCAATCGTGGACATGCAAGTTTGCCTTCTCTGCAAGCTGCACCGTCTGGGAGCTTCTTCAAATGCAGCGCCTGCG
>Ga0265780_10009684_pt1 | contig 11530 bp, 10 predicted proteins | sample P1T30metagenome_FD_192432 | JGI IMG/M metagenome (GOLD analysis project Ga0265780, IMG submission 192432) | Plant litter microbial communities from East Loma Ridge, Irvine, California - P1 T30 | ecosystem: Environmental > Terrestrial > Plant litter > Unclassified | place: USA: California... | reverse complement strand
GAGCCTGTTCTTCCTCGTCATTGTGGAATCCCTCGGTAGTCGTCGTTGACATGCGACCGCAAGGCCGCTGCCGAGAGCATGCCTGGCACTCATCGGGCTTGTCAATCGATTTCGATAACGATTTCGAAACCTGTGTACGGCTGTGCGGCACCCGTCGTACGGGTACGGTGACGACGTGGATGCCATCGCCCGTCCTGCTCCCCTGCCGGGGCGGACCACCATCAGCGATGTCGCCCGCGCCGCCGGGGTCTCCGTGCCCACGGTGTCGAAGGTCATCAACGGGCGCGACGGTGTCGCGGCGGCGACGTCCCAGCGCGTGCTCGCCGTTATCGAGTCACTCGGCTACGAGAGCTCGCTCGTCGCCCGCAGTCTCCGCCGCAGCCGGACCGACGTCATCGGCATCCTCGTCACCGAGTTCGAGCCGTTCTCCACCGAGCTGCTCAAGGGCATCTCGTCGGCCGCCGACGGCACCGGGTACGAGCTGCTCGCCTACGCCGGCCTGGTCAGCGGGGAGGCCCGACCCGGCTGGGAACGCCGGTCACTCTCCCGCCTCGCCGGCACCCTCATCGACGGCGCCATCGTGGTGACGCCCACCACGCTGATGGCGAGCACCTCGATCCCGGTCGTCTCGATCGACCCGCACACCGGGCCGGAGGGCCACGCCGCAATCGACTCCGACAACATCGGCGGCGCGCAGGCCGCGACCGAGCACCTCATCGGCCTCGGGCACCGGCGCATCGCCCACGTCCGCGGGCGTGCCGACCTCGCCTCCGCCGAACTCCGCGAGGCCGGGTACCGCCGCTCGCTCGAGGCCGCGGGCATCCCCTACGACCCGAGCCTCGTGTGCGTCGGCGACTACCAGACCGCCGCCAGCGCCGAGGTCGCCCGCGAGTTGCTCAGTCGGCCCGACCGCCCGACCGCGGTGTTCGCGGCGAACGACTCCTCCGCGCTCGGGGTCCTGCAGGTCGCCCGCGAGCTCGGCCTCCGCGTCCCGGAGGACCTGTCGATCGTCGGCTTCGACGACGTCCCGCAGGCGGCGAACGCCACCCCGCCGCTCACCACGGTCGCGCAGCCGCTGCACGACCTCGGTGCCGAGGCGCTCCGGATGCTCCTCGAGCTCCTCGCCGGCCACGACGTCCCCGGCCACGTACAACTCCCGGCGTCCCTCGTCGTCCGCGGCAGCACGGCCCCGCCCCCGCCCGGCGCCTGACGCCTGACGCCTGACGCTCCGGGCGTGCGTCCCGGGCCGCCCGCGACCCACCGCCTCGGTCACGAGCACCACGAGACGCCGCCGATCATCATGCGATCACATCCGGATCGTATATGTTGGCGCGCACAACGAATCGGGAAGAGGTCGTCGATGGAGACGCACCACGACACAGCACACCGGACCGGCGAGGCCGTGGTCACCGTGACCGACCACGCGGGGGCGCCGGTCCCCGGGGCGACGGTCGAGGTCGAGCAGCAGGGCCACGCCTTCTCCTTCGGCAACATCGGCTTCGACTTCGTCGGCCTGGCGAACGGCGAGCCCGACGACGTCGGCACGCAGGAGCTCGCGGACCTCTGGCTCGACGTGTTCACCACCGCGACCCTGCCGTTCTACTGGGGCCGGTTCGAGCCCGAGCGCGGTCGACCCGACACCGAGCGGCTGCAGCGCACGGCGGCGTGGTTCCGGGACCGCGGCGTCGCGACGAAGGGGCACCCGCTCGTCTGGCACACCGTGCAGCCGGACTGGCTCCTCGGGCTCGGGGACGACGAGGTGGAGCGCCTCCAGCGGGAGCGGATCCGCCGCGAGGTCCGGGACTTCACCGGCCTCGTCGACACGTGGGACGCGATCAACGAGGTCGTGATCATGCCGCACTTCGCCAACGGCGACAACGCGATCACGCCCCTGGCACTGGCCCGCGGTCGGCTCGCGATGATCCGGATGGCCGTCGAGGAGGCCCGCACCACGAACCCCGCCGTGACCCTGCTCCTCAACGACTTCGACCTGTCCGACGCCTACGAGTGCCTGATCGAGGGCGTCCTCGAGGCGGGCATCCGCATCGACGCCATCGGCCTGCAGACCCACATGCACCAGGGGTACTGGGGCGAGGACACCATGCTCCGGATGGTCGACCGCTTCGCCCGGTACGGCCTCCCGCTGCACCTGACCGAGACGTCCCTGGTGTCCGGCGACCTCATGCCCGCGGACATCGTCGACCTCAACGACCACCAGGTCGAGTCGTGGCCGTCGACCCCGGAGGGCGAGGCGCGGCAGGCAGACGAGCTCGAGCGGCACTACCGCAGCCTCGTGGGGCACCCGGCGGTCGAGGCGATCACCTACTGGGGCATCACCGACGCCGGGGCGTGGCTGAACGCGCCGATCGGGCTCGTTCGCGCCGACGGCACCCCGAAGCCGTCGTACGACGCACTCCGCCGCCTCGTCAAGGACGAGTGGTGGACCGGCCCCACCACGCTGGTCACCGACGACGCCGGGCAGGTCCGCTTCCGCGGGTTCCGTGGCGAGTACGCGGTGCGCAGCGCCGGTACGGAGGCACTCGTCACGGTGGGACGGGACGGCGCCGCGGTCGCGCTCCCGCAGCGGGACTGAGAGTCGCCGATCCTCCGTACGCACCGGGATCCGCGTCGCCGCCGCAACAGCGGCCGACTGTGCGAGGATGCGTCAGATGCGCTGGTGACGAGGCCCGCGGTCGTGACGGAGGTACGCGTGGGCAGGTCGACCGGGCCGTTCTGGCTGCGGAGCATCCGTCGTCGTCCGGTCGCCGTCGTCGTCCTCGCCGCCCTCGCGGCACTGGCCACCGCCGTCTCGGTGCTCGCCCCGCTGCTGCTGCGTGCCGTGGAACAGACCGCGCTCTCCGAGGCACTCTCCGCCGGCGGCCTCTCCCACACGGCCGTGACGGCGTCAGCGCAGATCCAGCCCAGCCGGCTCCCGGACGCCCAGGACGCCGTCCTCTCGGTCACGAACAGCATCGTGCACGGGCGCCTCTGGCAGCAGGAGGTCGTCGTCGCCGAGACGAAGGCGACCGCGACGTGGACCCCGCGCGGCACCTCCGGCACCGCCCGGACGGGAGGCGCGTCACCGATCGCCGGGGTCGGTGACGGCTGCAGACGACTCACGCTGGTCACGGGACACTGCCCGGGCACCGACGAGGTGCTCCTGCCAGCCGGGTCCGACGTGCGCATCGGGACCCCGCTCGACCTGGCACTCGGCGGCACCTTCCCCGTGCGCTTCCGGGCGACCGTCGTGGGGACCTACGACCCGACCACCACCGTCGGTCGGATCACGAGTGCCCCCGACGCCCTGTTCGGCGCCGGCGGCTCGACCAGTCCGGACGTCCTCGTGTCGCTGGACACCTTCGGTACCCGCGAGCTGGAGGGGTCGATCTGGTCGGTCCGACCACTCGCGCGGGCGATCGACCTCGACGACCTGCCGCTGGTCCGCTCCGACCTCCGTGTCGTCGATGCCACTGCCCTCTCGCCGACCGGCGCCTCGGAGGCCGTGGACGTCCAGACCGGACTCGGCGGCCTGCTCGACGACGTCGCGGACGGACGACGTGACGCAACCGTGGTCGTCGCCGTCACCGCGCTCCAGGCCGTGCTGCTCGCCTGGTTCGCCGAGGCCGTGCTGGTGTCCCGGATCGGACGGGCCCGGGCCGCGGAGTGGGGACTCGCCCGCCTCCGGGGGCTCCCCCGTCGTCGCCGGATCGGCACGGTGCTCATCGAGCCGAGCGTCGCCGTGCTCGTCGGCAGCGTCGTCGGCATCGGGCTCGGGCTCGGCACCGCGGCGCTCACCGCGCCGTCGGTCCTCGGAGCGGTGGCGCTGGAACCGTTCCGGGCGCCCGTCGTCCTCACCGTCGTGGCCGCGGTGGTCGGGTCGGCCGGTGCCCTCGTGGTCGCCAGCGCCCGCTCCGCCCGGCTGCCGCTCGCCGACCTGCTCCGGCGCACCACCGAGCCCCGCACCACCGGCCGCACGGCCGCCGTCGTGCAGGCGTCCGGGGTGGTGCTGGCCGTGACGGTGCTGGCCGCGGTGGTCACGCAGCAGCAGATCACCGGACCCGGCGTCGCGCTGCTCGCCCCGACCCTCGTGGCGGTCCTGCTCGGACTGATCGCGCTGCGGGTCGCGGTGTGGGTGCTCCGACGCCGTGCCGACCGACCGGCAAGGACGCTCGCCGGCGTGCTGGTGCTGCGGCGGCTCGCACGCACCCCGTCCGCACTGACGACCGCGGTGATGGTCACCGTGGGCGTGTCCGTGGCGCTCTCCACGTGCCAGACCGCGGTGCTCGCCGTGCGCCTGCAGGACGACCGGGCCCGTGCCACGACCGGAGCCGCCACCGTCCTGAAGGTCGACGTGCCCGACGACGTCTCGTTCATCGACGCGGTGCATCGCGCCGATCCGTCGGGCCGGCAGGCGATGGCCGTCGAGCACCTGGACGGCGGCGTCGGGGTCGGGCGGCTCCTCGCCGTGGACACCACCCGGTTCGCCGCGGTCTCCGCGTCCGACTCGTCGTGGACCGGTCGGACCGACGACGCCGTCCGGCGCTCCCTCGCCCCGGCGCACGGCCCCTCGCTGACGCTGCACGGCGACCGGCTGGCCCTCACCCTCGACCACACCGGGGCGATCGGCGGGTCGACCGCTCCGAGCTTCCGACCCGACACGACCGACGTCGCCGTGACGGTGCAGAACGCGTCCGGATGGCACCGGCTGACGCTGGGCGAACCCCGCGACGGGATCCTCCGGAGCGGCCCCGGCACCCTTCCCTGCGCCGACGGATGCCGCCTGGTGTGGATCGGTCTGCTGAGCACCGACCCGGAGGGCCAGGCGTACGGCGCCGCGACGACCATCACCCGGATCGCGACCAGCACGGGCAGCGGCGCGGACCGTGCGGTCTCCTCGGACTGGCTGTCACCCCGGCGGTGGCAGGACCGGGTCGGGTCCGCCGGCGACGCCTCCTCACGGCCGACCGGCACGGTGTTCGCGACCGACGACGGCCTGCGCGTCTCCTGGGCGGACCCGGCGGGGGGCGGATCACCGAGCATCGCCCCGCGCGACGCACCGCAGCTGCTCCCCGTCCTCATCGGCGCCGCCAGCCGGGTCCTGCCCTTCCCGGGCATCGAGCACGCGGTCAGCGGCATCGGCCTCGACGGCCAGACCCAGGTGCTGGGCACCGCCGGCCGCGTGCCGTCGCTCCCCCGACTCCTCGACGACGGCGCGATGGCGGACCTCGGTGTCGCAGGACGGCTGTCCGACCCGAGCACGTCGGTCGCCGACCACGAGGTCTGGCTGACACCGGGCAGCCACCCGGCCGTCCTCGCGGCGCTCCGGGCCGACGGCGTCCAGGTCACGGGCACACGGACGCTCGCCGCCGCGGAACGGCATGCCGAGCGCCACCCGGTGACGCTCGCCGCGGTGCTCGGCGTCCCGGTGGCCGCGGTCGCCCTCCTGCTCACCGTGCTGGCCGTGCTCGCCGTCGGCCTCGTCGGCGCAGCGACCCGGTCGACCGACCTCGCAGCCCTCCGCTCCGCCGGCGTCGACGGGCGGCGGACCCGGCGAGCGCTGGTCCTCGGGGCGTTCCTCCCCACCGCGATGGGGACCGCCCTCGGCGCCGTCGCCGGGACGCTCGCGACCCTGCTCATCGCCGACCGGCTCCCGCTCCGCGACGGTGCCGCGCCGCCCGTGGGACTCCTCGTCGGGCCAGGTCCGGTGCTCGCGACGGTCGTCGGCAGTGCCCTCCTGCTGCTCGTCACCGCAGTCCTCACGGCCCGTGCCGAGCAGCGCGCGGGAGGTGCGTCGTGACCACCGCACCCGCCTTCCGCGCCGCCGGACTCGTGCACGTCTACCGCGAGGCCGGCACCGACGTCGCCGCCCTCCGCGGGGTCGACCTCGACGTCCCGGCCGGGCAGCGCGTCGCCCTCCTGGGGCCGTCCGGGTCGGGCAAGTCGACCCTCCTCACCGTCGCCGCCGGGCTCATGCGGCCGAGCGCCGGCACCGTCGAGGTCGACGGCGAGGACCTCGGCACCGCGACCGAACGCACGCTCCACCGCCTCCGTCGGGACACCCTCGGGCTGATGCTCCAGGGCGCCGACGTGAACCTCCTCCTGCACGAGAGCGCCCGCGCGAACATCGCGTGGGCGGTGCACGGGGTGCCCGGACGGGACGCCGACGTCGGGCTCCGGGTGCTCGAGGCCGGAGCGGTGGCGGCGGACAGTGGTCCCGTCGCCGACCTCTCCCCCGCCGGACGGCAGACCGTCGCGCTCGCCGTCGCGCTCGCCACCCGGCCGCGGCTCCTCCTGGCCGACGAGCCCACCAGCCGCCTCGACGACGCCGCCCGGGACCGTCTGCTCGACGTCCTCGTCGACGAGACGGAACGCGAGGGCGTCGCGGTGCTGCTCGTCACCCACGACGAGCGGGTCGCACGCCGCATGCAGCGCATGGTGCACCTCCGTGACGGCCGCGTCGGCGAGGAGGACTCCGGAGCGGGTCGCCGTGCAGTGGTCACCGCCGACGGTGCGGTGCCGATCCCCGAACACCTCCGCGGGCTCTTCCCTGCGGGGACCCTCGTGCAGGTCGAGGCGGACGGCACCGGCGGCCTGCGGGTCCGTCCTGCCGTGGACACCGAGGAGGTCGTGTCGTGAGCGGACTCCGGTTCGAGGACTTCACCGTGGCCGTCGACGGGCGCGTCCTGCTCGCCATGACGGTCTCGGTGCCCGCCGGATCGACCGTGCTGTTCACCGGTCCGGCCGGCACCGGCACGTCGGCGGCCCTCGCGGCGATCGTCGGTGCGCTGACCGGCGAGGACGTGCCGGGCGTGGTCACGACCGGCACGGTCGCCCTCGACACCGAGAGCACCGAGACCACCGGCAGCACCGAGAGCACCGACCCCGAGACGGACACCGACCCACGCCACCACGTCGGCCTGGTCACCCGGGAGCACGAGATGCTCGGTGGCCTCACCGCCGCCGAGAACGTGCTCGTCGGCGTCCTCGCCCGACGCCGCCCGACCGCGGAGGACGACGAACGGGTCGTCCGCGCGCTCGACGCGCTCGCGATGCCCGTGGCCGCCCGCGGCAACCTCGTCGAGCAGCTGTCCGGCGGGCAGCAGCAGCGGGTCGCGGTGGCGCGCGCGATCGCCACCGGCGCTCCGGTGCTGGCCCTCGACGACCCGGCCAGCGAACTCGACGACCGGACGACGACCGTCGTGCACGACGCGCTCGCCGAGGTCGCCCGCGGCGGCACGGTCGTGCTCGTCGCGGTGCCGGACGGCGCCGCCGCACCGGCGGCCGACCTCGTCGTCCGCGTCGGCGGCCGGGGTCGCCACGTCTCCGACGGGTGACCAGCCCACGAGACGCCGCCACCTCCGACAGACGCCACCGGAACCGGCGGCGTCCCGGCCGGACGGTGGCGTCTCGCGGCGGTGACCGCCCTGCCGGGGTGACCGGACGCCGGACGGGAGGCGCGGCGACGGACCGGCACCGGGCCTCCCGTCCGCACTACGGTGGCGTCATGCGCGCGACCGTGCGGGACGTGGCCACCCTCGCCGGGGTGAGCCCGAAGACCGTCTCCAACGTCATCACCGGCACCGTCGCGGTGCGCCCGGCGACGCGGGCACGCGTCGAGGCGGCGCTCGCCGAGCTCGACTACGTCCCGAACCTGTCGGCGCGGAGCCTCCGCAACGGCCGGTCCGGCGTCATCGCGCTGACGCTCCCGGAGCTGAGCAGCGCGTACTCGGCGGACCTGGCCCGCTGGTTCGTCGAACTCGCCCGTGAACGCGGCCTGGTCGTGCAGCTCGAGCAGACCGCGGACGACCCGGAGCAGGAGCGGACGCTCGTGTCCCGGGCGCGAGCGCACCTCGTGGACGGGCTCGTGCTCAACCCGGTGTCGCTCAGCGCGAGTGTCCTCGCTTCCACCGTGGGGCTGCCGCCGACCGTGGTGATCGGCGAGGTCGAGCCGGAGCACGTCGACCAGGTCCACGTGGACAGCCGGGCGGCGGCGCGGGAGCTCACCGAACTGCTGCTCGCGCACGGGCACCGGCGGATCGCCGTCGTCGGGGCTGCGCTGCCCGGCGCCGCGACCGCCACGAGCCTGCAGCGCCAGCGGGGGCACGAGGACGCCCTCCGTGCCGCCGGACTGCCGCCCGACCCCGCGATGCACGTGCCGTTGCCGGCGTGGACGACCTCGGTCGCGGCGACGACGTTCGACGCCTGGCTCGACGGCCGGGACCTGCCCGACGCGGTCTTCGCGTTCACCGACTCGATCGCGTTCGGGGTGTTGCACGTCCTCGCCGCCCGCGGCCTCCGGGTGCCCGAGGACGTCAGTGTCGTGGGCTTCGACGACGTCGACGGTGCCGCCTACGCGATCCCGGCGCTCACGACCGTGTCGTTCGACCGCCGGGCCTTCGCCGGTGCCGCCCTGGACCTGCTCGAGCGGCGCATCGCGGACCGGTCCGTCCCCCCGACGACGACGGTCGTGCCGCACCGGGTCGTCGAGCGGGCGAGCGTCGCCGGGCGCTGAGCGCGAGCCCTTCCGCTGCTGCACCCCGCCTGTCATGCTGGGCGGGAGGACGGGGAGGTCCGACCATGCGGACGATCACACTGCTGGTGCGGGGCGCGGCGAAGCTGGCCGTGACGATCGCGCAGACCCTGAGCGCGATGAACGGCGCGAAGCCGTTCGTCGACGAACACGCGGCGGAGCAGCACCGCCGCCGGGCCGACTACCGCCCCTGACCCGCTGGCACCGGTCGGGACCCGCCGGCCCACAGGACCGGGGCCGCTCAGGAGCCGTCGGCCGCCTGCAGCACGGCGACGGCCGTGCGCCGGTCGGCGAGGATCCGGAAGTGCCCGCCGACCTCGAGCCGCATGTTCCGCGCCCCGGCGAGCGCACTGCCGCCCGGGATGAGCGTGTCGAACACCCCGTACACCGACGTGATCCGCGCGTTCGCGTCGAGTTCCCGCGCGAGTCCTGCGATCACCGGGTCCGTCGCGCGGAACGCCCGGAGGTGCCGCACCGGCGCGAGCTCGGCGTAGACGGACCCGCCGAACGGCGTCGAGACCGCCACCATCCGGTCGATCCGACCGTCCGGGTCGAGCCGGGTCATCGCGTACTTCCCGATGAGACCGCCCTTGCTGTGCGCCAGGACGAGGACCCCGTGCAGGTCGTGCTCGCGCAGGTACGCCATGACGTCCTCGGCACTCACCGGGACCGGTTGGACGTTGTGCCGCAGCCCGGTCAGCACGTGCACCGGGTGGCCACGGTCGTGCAGGACGTCCATGAGCGGGCGCATGAAGTGCCAGGTCTCGTAGACGCCGGGGATGACCACGACTGCCTGCCGGTCGCCGGTCAGGTAGTCGTCGGCGGTCGTCGGCCCGAGGCTGCGGACCTGCCACCGGATCGCGTAGGCCCAGTCGAGGACGGCCCACCGAACGCGACGGAGCAGGCCGGGAGGCGCGGCTGCGGTCAGCCCCGCCGGCTCCGGTCGGTCCGGCGTCGCGCCGGTCACCGCCGCGTGCCGTCCTGCGTGGCCTCGAGCGTCTGGACGCGCCGGAACTCGTCGACGAGCCGGGCGACCGCCACCGGCTGCCGCTCCTGCACGTGGTGCCCGCCGGGCAGTTCGACGAGTGCGGCACGGTCGGCCGCGGCGACGACCCGCTCCGCCCACTCGTGCACGGAGATGGGGTCACCCTCCCCGCGGATCACGAGGACGGGGACGGTGAGCCGCCGGACGCGGTCGAGCATCGGGAAGCGCTGCATCGGCCGCAACTCGTGGAAGTACTGCCGGAGGCTGCGGACGTAGTCGATGAACACCACGACGTTCATGCGGGCGCTCTCGAACCGCCGGTCGAGGGCGAGGCCGAGCGCGAGCCGCGGGAGCGAACCCCGACGGGGGTCGACGACCGGGCCGACCAGGACGACGGAGCCGACGACGTCCGGGTGCCGGAGCGCGGCCTCCACGGCGACCTGGGCGCCCATCGACTGCCCGAGCACCACGAGGTCCGACGCGCCGCGGGAGGCGACGGCCCTGACGACGAGGTCGGCGTACTCGGCCGGCTCGACCCGGCGGCCGACGGGCGGGAGGCCGCCGAACCCGGGCAGGTCGACGGCGATCGTGCGGTGGGTGTGGGACAGCGCGGTCTGGACCCGGTCGAACGACCGGTGGGACATCCCGATGCCGTGCACCAGGACGACGGTGGGGGCGAAGGCGTCGCGGACCCGGCCGGCAGGGGCCAGCGTACGCAGTCGGACGGGGAGACCATCGACCTGGACGGTCTCGACGAGGGCACGCATCCCTCGACACTATGCCGCCCGCCGCCGCCCGCTGACAGGTCGACCCGGCCACCCCTGGTGCCGCGTGCCGACCGGCGCTACCCTGCCGCCATGCGGAAGGTCACGGCAGGGCTGTTCACCTCGGTCGACGGGGTCGTGCAGGACCCGTTCCGGTTCCAGTACGACAGCTTCGACGAGGAACTCGGCGCCGGCATGGGTGCCTTCATGGCCGCGACCGACACCGTCCTCCTCGGCCGGAACAGCTACCGGGAGTGGTCCGGGTGGTGGCCGGCCCACCCGGATGACCCGTTCGGGCAGTGGATCACCCCGATCGAGAAGTACGTGGCCTCCACCACGCTCGGCGACGACCTGGCGTGGGAGAACAGCACGCGCATCCAGGGCGACGTCCCGACGTTCGTCCGCGAGCTCCAGGCCCGTGACGGGGCGGACATCGCCGTCTGCGGCAGCGTGACCCTCGTGCGCAGCCTGCTCTTCGCGGGTGTGCTCGACGAACTGCAGCTCATGGTCCACCCGGCGATCGCCGGCGCGGGACGTAAGCTGTTCGAGCCGACCGACCCGCCGACGCGGCTCCGCCTCGTCCGGAACACCGTGACGAGCAAGGGGAACGTGCTGAGCACCTACGGGCGGTTCGACGGACCGACGGCCTGAACCCGCGCCTCCCGGCCGTCCGCACCGGGGGTGGGCAGCAGGGGCGCGCGATCGGCGTACCCTTCTGGGTGGCCCAGACCGTTCGACCCCGGAGCTCACCATGCCGCAGGACACCCGCCCGCACGTCGTCATCGTCGGCGGTGGATTCGCCGGCATCGCCGCCATGCGCGAGCTGAAGGACGCACCCGTCCGCGTGACGCTCGTCGACCGCCACGTCTACAACATGTTCCAGCCGCTCATGTACCAGGTGGCGACGGGCGGCCTGAACGCCGGCGACGTCACGTACTTCCTCCGCAGCCTCCGCGCGCGTCAGGCGAACGCCGACTTCCGGCACGGGCTGCTGACCGGCATCCGGCACGAGGAGCGCATCGCCGAGATGTCCGACGGCGAGCACCTGCACTACGACTACCTGATCCTCGCCAACGGCGTGAACACGAGCTACGCGGGCACCCCCGGCGCCTACGAGTACGCGTACTCGATGTACTCCCGGTCGCAGGCCCTCCGCATCCGCGACGAGCTCTTCACCCGCCTCGAGCAGGCCGCGGCGAAGCAGGGCCCGGACGAGATCCGCGTGGTCATCGTCGGCGGCGGTGCGACCGG
>Ga0265780_10009682_pt1 | contig 11531 bp, 10 predicted proteins | sample P1T30metagenome_FD_192432 | JGI IMG/M metagenome (GOLD analysis project Ga0265780, IMG submission 192432) | Plant litter microbial communities from East Loma Ridge, Irvine, California - P1 T30 | ecosystem: Environmental > Terrestrial > Plant litter > Unclassified | place: USA: California... | reverse complement strand
ATCCCGAGGAGCATCCAATTGTTGGGTAGAATTTTCACTGAACAGTTCGCCTTTTCGGCGAGCGATAGCGTGGTCGTCATCGGCCTGGGCCGCTTCGGCGGCGCCGTGTCCCAGTCGCTGGTGCGGCTCGGCCACGACGTGATGGGCATCGACCGCAAGGAAGACCTGGTGCAGGTCTGGGGCGACCGCCTGACCCACGCCGTCCAGGCCGATTCGACCAACGAGAACGTCATGCTGCAGCTGGGCGTGGCAGATTTTTCGCATGCGATCGTCGCTATCGGCTCCGACCTGGCCGCCAGCCTGATGACCCTGATGGTGCTGACCGAACTGGGCATCAAGGATATCTGGGTCAAGGCCATGAGCCCGGAGCATGGGCAGATCGCCCAGCGCATCGGCGCCCACCACATCATTTATCCCGAAGCCGACATGGGCGAGCGCGTGGCCCATCAGATTACCGGGCGCATGATGGACTTCATCGAGTTCGACGATGGTTTCGGGATCGCCAAGATCCGTGCGCCGCTCTATACCCATAACCAGTCGCTGGCGGAATCGCACGTACGCTCGCGTTTCGGCGTCACCGTGGTTGGCGTCAAGCGCGCCAACGAGGATTTCCAGCATGCGCAGCCGGAGACGCGGGTCTTGCCGGCCGACTTGTTGATCGTATCTGGCCCGACCAGGAAGATCGAAGAGTTTGCCCGTGGCGAAAAGAAAGGCGGGCGATAGATCCCGAACATTCAAGAACCCATGCGGATGCCAGAATGCCGGTAACGCATTCTTGTGGAAAGTCCGATCATGTCCGAAAGTGACCCGAAAGCCGCAGCCGCGCGCGGAACCCGCAGACGCATCCAGGTCAACCCGCCGGTGTTCTTCATCTCGGCCGGCCTGATTCTTGTCTTTGTGCTGCTCAGTGCGCTTTACCCGGAACGGGCAGGAAGCGTCTTCGATGCGATGCAAGCGAAAATCGTGCACGATTTTGGCTGGTTCTACATTCTGGCCGTTGCACTGTTTCTGCTATTCGTCATCTTTCTGATGTTGAGCCGATATGGCGATGTCAAGCTTGGCCCCGACGATAGCGAGCCCGAATACAGCTATCTTTCCTGGTTCGCCATGCTGTTCAGCGCCGGCATGGGGATCGGCCTGCTGTTTTTCGGCGTCGCCGAGCCCATCCAGCATTACGCCCGGCCGCCGGTGGGCGCGGGCGGCACGATCGAAGCAGCGCGGCAGGCAATGGTGCTGACTTTCTTCCACTGGGGCGTACATGCGTGGGCGATTTATATCGTGGTTGGACTCGCGTTGGCCTATTTTGCGTTCCGGCGAGGGCTGCCACTTACCTTGCGTTCGAGCCTGTTTCCGCTGATCGGCAAGCGCATTCATGGCCCGATCGGCCATGCCATCGATATCTTTGCCGTGCTGGGAACCATGTTTGGTGTCGCGACCTCGCTCGGCTTTGGCGTCCTGCAGGTCAATGCCGGTTTCGCCCATCTATTTGGCATGCCCGTCAGTACCACAGTCCAGGTGATACTGATTGCGGTGATTACTGGAATGGCGACCTTGTCGGCCGGGACTGGGTTGGACAAGGGCGTCAAGCGCCTTTCCGAACTCAACATCATTCTTGCGATCGCATTGCTGATCTTTGTCCTGTGCGCGGGATCAACCGTGTTTCTACTGCAGGCCTACGTGCAGAATATCGGCGCCTACCTGGGCGAGGTCGTACCGCGCACTTTCCGCATGTACGCCTACGAGCCGAATGCGTGGCTGGGAGACTGGACCCTGTTCTACTGGGGCTGGTGGATCTCCTGGTCGCCGTTCGTCGGCATGTTCATTGCACGCATCTCACGCGGACGCACGATCCGCGAGTTCGTCACCGGCGTCTTGCTGGTTCCTGTGCTGTTCACCTTCCTGTGGATGACGGTCTTCGGCAATACCGCGATCTCGATCGATCTCAGCCGCACCGCGCCTATCGTGCAGACCGTTGCCGACAACATGCCCGTGGCGCTGTTCGAGGTGCTGGAGCAGTTGCCGTTCTCGGTCATCGCTTCCGGTATCGCGACGCTGTTGGTGATAACGTTCTTCGTGACCTCGGCCGATTCCGGTGCGCTCGTCATGGACATGATCACCTCCGGCGCAGCGCCGAATCCACCCGTCTGGCAGCGCATCTTCTGGGCGATCTGTGCCGGCATCGTCGCCGCTGTCCTTTTGCTGGCAGGCGGTCTGCAGGCGCTCCAGACAGCAGCACTTGCCAGTGCGCTTCCTTTCGCCGTGGTCATGCTATTCATCTGTTATGGTCTGCTACGCGCGCTCCAGACTGAAAAACAGGATGCAGCGCTGGATTTGTCGATCATTGCTGATCAAGCGGAGATCGACAGTGCACTGAGCTGGCAACAGCGCCTGGCCAGCATTACCGGCTTTTACGGCAAGGGTGAAATCATGTCGTTCATTGGCGAAATCGGTAATCCTGCGCTTGAAGCGGTGGCCAGGCAATTTGGCGAATCTGGACTGGCATCGGAACTGACGCAAGGCGAAGGCCAGATCGCGCTGAACGTGCCTCATGGCGACCGCGGATCCTTCCGCTACACGATTCGCATCAGGAGTTTTCGCTCGCCGAGCTTCGCATGGGCGGAAAGTGAAGGCAAGGCGCCCGAGAGCAGGCATTACCGGGCGATGGCGTTTAGCTCGGAGGGCACTCAGCAGCATGACGTGACCGGGTTCACCACCGAGCAGCTGATCAACGATTTATTAAAGCACTACACACAGTTCCGGCATGCCCGCCGGCTCCCATGATGCGAGAAACGTCGATACAGGACGGCCAATGCCGCAAGCCGGCTGCGGGGGCCGGCAGCCGTCTCTCGTTGCCGGTCGCCCGTGTGATGGTTCGGCGACATGCCAATGTTGGCTCCACCGGCTGGCTTCGGCCGTACCCGGACCATCAAGCGATCAGCGGCGCAATCGGTTCGCCGATACCGCTTTGATCCTGCCGCATGTGTAGTATCGGGTAGGGCCGGCCCGCATCATCGACTGGCGAGCGGCCGATGGGCTGAAAGCCCATGCGGCGGTAGAAGCCGACAGCCTGGATGTTCTGTTCGTTGACATCGACCGACAAGCGTCCGGCGATGCGCCCCGCATGCGCCAGCAGCTCACACCCCAGACCTTGGCCGCGGCTGGCGGGATCGATGAACAAGCTGTCGACCTTGGCGCCGGCCAGCCCTAGAAAACCGCGCGCCCGGCCCTTGTCGTCGGCAACGATCCAGACACGCGTGGCGGGCAAATAGTGCTCGGACACAAGGCGATCCAGTTGCAGGAAATCGGCTTCGGAGAGGAAACCGTGGGTGGCGCGTACGCTGGCGCGCCAGATGTCGGCCAAGGCGGCGGTGTCAGATTCGGTCGAAAGGCGAATGTCACGCATGATGGCTTTTTTTTGGAAAAGGCAAATTATGCCGCAAACCCATGGTGAATCCCCGCCATCGCCCCGCGTCCGCCAGGCGGCTGCAGCCCGTGTCCGCGTGCCAGGCCTTGCCCCGGCGGTTTTCGCTGCAGTCATGCGCCCGTCATACTCCCTCCTTACCATCCCTTCAATTTTTCCGCCTTATCATCCATGAAGGGTCTTGCATGTACCACGTCTACGCGTTGCGCCGTCTCCCTCTTGCCCTCGCCATCAGCGCCGCGCTCGCCCTGAGCGCCTGCGGCGGTTCCGATCACGACCACGACAACAAGCCCAGTGGCGAAGTCGCGCTCGTCATCCCGGCAGCACCAGCCGACCAGGGCGTGGCCGATTCCGCGCCGGTACCGGCAGTCACGGCGTTCGTGGACACCGCCGCCACCAACCAGCGCGGCGATGCCCGCTACGCCACGCTGTCGACGAACGCCGGCGTGCGCGTGCTGGGCGGCATGCTCGAGATCTGGAAGCCGCTGACCGAACTGGTCGATGCCGGCCAGAGCGCGCCCGCCGCCGATGGTTTCCCGGCCGTGGCCGCATCCAGCTGGACCGGTGTGCCGAACGACGGCACGAATGGCGGCACGATCCTGAATGCCACCGTCCACAACGCGAACATCGACTACGTGGTCAGGGCCACCGCCAGCCGCACCCCCGAGCAAACCGAGCTGGCCTACCTCGACGACCGCCGCGGCAAGGGCTACAGCGTGACCGAAGGCATGGGCCCCCTGACCGCTGCCTGGCGCAGCGCCGCGCGCCAGACCACCTCGATCAATGGCGTGCCGGCTGACGCAACGACGGTGAAATACGACGACACCGGCAATAACAACGGCGTCGGCGGCGAGGCAAATGCCGAATTCGGCAAGGTGATCGATTTGGTCAATTCGATGGGCAACAACGGCTCCACTGAGCCGGCCAAGCGCTTCTACAAGTACGCGCGTCCTTACCGCTGGAGCAGTGCGGTGCAGGTGGTGCCGGCGCTGGTCCCGGCCAAGAGCACGACGCCGAAGACCGATGGCGGCTTTACCAGCGGCCACTCGGCCGAAGCAACGCGCAATGCGCTCGCCATGGCCTATGTGCTGCCTGAACGCTATCAGGAACTGGTCGGCCGCGGCCTGGAGCTGGGCGAGAGCCGCATCCTGGCCGGCATGCATTCGCCGCTGGACGTGATCAGCGGCCGCGTGCAGGCGCAGGCGGTGGCGACCGCAAACCTGCTGGCCGCCAGCGCCGCCACGCGCGCCGCTGCCGTCGCCCAGGCCCATGCCACGCTGATGAAAGCGACGAATACCACCGAGGCCAGCTTTGCCGCCTTTGCCGTCTCCGGCACGCCGGCCACCGACCGCTTCGCTGACTACGCTGCCAGCAAGGCCCATTACCTGCGCCGCATGACCTATGGTTTGCCGCAGATCGGTGCGACGAATGCGCCAGCCGTGGTGCCGAAAGGCGCCGAAGTGCTGCTGGAAACGCGCCTGCCTTACCTGAGCGATGGCCAGCGCCGCGTGGTGCTGAAGACGACCGCGATCGCCTCCGGCTATCCGGTGCTCGACGATCCTGAAGGCTGGGGCCGCCTTAACCTGTTCGCTGCCGCCGAAGGCTATGCCGTCTTCACCGGCAACGTGGTGCTGAGCATGGATGCGGCGAAAGGCGGCTTCCACGCCGCGGATCGCTGGCGCAACGATATCGCCGGCAGCGGCAAACTGGTCAAGCAAGGCAGCGGCGCGCTCAAGCTCGGCGGCAAGAACAGCTGGACCGGCGGCACCCAGCTCGAGGCCGGTTCGCTCGAAGGCTTATCGGTCTCGGCCTTCGGCAGCGGCGACGTCCATGTGTCTGGCAGTGGCACCCTGGTCAGCAATGCCCCGTCCGCCATGATTGTGGGCGGGAAATACACCCAGCTTTCCGGCGCCACGCTTGAATTGCGGTTGGGCAGCGCCGAACAGGGCCGCCTGATGGTGACAGGCGACGCCACGATAGGCGGCGGCACGCTGCGCATCACTTTCCAGAATGGCTATAAGCCGGCGGCAGGTGCAGTGTTGAACGTGATCAGCGCCGGCAGCCTGAAAGGCAAGTTCCAGACCGTTAGCGTGGACGGCTTCACGGCAACGCCGGTCTATACCGACAAAGGTTTGCAACTGCGCCTGAACAGCTGATCGCCCCGCTAGCCAGGCAGGACGCGCAGAACGGCCCGGTCGACCGGGCCGTTCCATCCACGATCGTTGGAAATAACAAGGGCAGTACCAGAAATCTCACCACACCGGGCAATCACCGCATGCGTACTCTGCCCGATGCGCTCAGCGCATTTGAAGGGCAGCGCGGCTCCGGCAGTCACCTCCATGGCTACAACCTCCCCCTCAAGGACCGCCCCGGCTGATATACCACCCGTCCAATCACGCTGAACTCCCCGCTGCGCGCATTCACCGGCCCAAAATCCGGATTCACGGAATGCAGATACCACTCGCCACTGCGCTTGACCATCTGCTTGACACAGCAGTCGCCATCGAAATTCAAAGCATACAGCTCGCGGTTCACCAGTTTTTTATCGGTCGGATCGATCACGATCACGTCGTCCTCGAACATCAAGGGTTCCATGCTCTGGCCGCGCACCTGGATCGCGATCAGCTTGTCCGGATTGAGCTTGGCGCGCTCGATGTCCGCGCGCGGGATGCGGATCGTGCCGCCATCCTCGACCACCGGCTCTGTGCCGAAGCGCGCCACGCCGGCACGCAGCTTCAGGGTGACGCGCCGGATACCGACCGTGTCGGAGTCGTCCCAGGCAAGCACGCGCCTTGCCCGCGCCAGCATGCCGTCGTTCGCGGCAACGCCGTCGGCCATGGCAACGGAAACGTAACCGCTCAATTGCTCCTGCAAACGCGGGCTGAAGTCCGACACCGGGCAGCCCATGACCGAGGCGAAACGCGTAGCGGCATCGACGTTGAGCGGAATGCGGCCGTTCAGGTACTGGCTGAGCGCACTCTGGTTAAAGCCCAGCAGTTCGCCGGCCGCTTCTTGCGAAGCAGGGTGGCCGTCGTCTTTCCGGCGCTTTTGCCAATCGGCGAAGCGCTGCTTCAGGCGCTCGGCATCGTCGAGCTGGGCCTGGGTAAGTGGAAGGGCAGGCATGGGTGGATTAGTAGGTAAAAATTGCATTCTACAATCAGTCAGACTGCTAAACAAGAAAATTAGTCAGACTGTTGACCAGTTCGATTAGTCAGACTAATATTGATTCATGGATGACGTTTGATGAATCGCAAAGCCAGCGCGATTTCCGCTGTACGAACCTTGTCCGCACACATGAGATTGTTTATTTGAACTGGCCTTTGCTGGTGCCGGGCTGCGGCCAGGCACACCCATCAAGGCCGATGGAAAGGCAGATATGAGCAAGGTAACCGTACCGGAATTCAGCAGCTACGCCGGCGCCGTCGGCGCGGTCTGTGCATCGATGACGCTCACCGAGGCCGGCGTCATCGTCGGCATCGCCACCGCCATCCTCACCTTCATGATGAATGCCGTCTACATGCGGCGCAAGGATGCGCGCGAGCAGCGCCAGGCCGACCTCACCGCACGCGAAAGCGAGGCGCGGCTGGTAGCGCTCGGTGTCAAGATATGAACCATCAGAAACAGCCGGGGTCAGGTCTGACATTCAGACACGGCCTCGACCGTCATCGTTCATGACCGCTGTTTTGATTGTTAATCGAGGGACGTATCGAGATCAAGGTAGAGCTCGTGTCCAAATGTCAGACCTGACCCCGGCTGTGTGACCCCGGCTGTGGGATAGGCCGTCTATTGGAAGGTAAGTGTCGGCAGCTCAGGCTGGCTTGAGTTTCGCCACCAGCGCGCTCGCGAGTACGGCCAGCAGTGCAATTGCCGCCGATATATAGCCGACGTAGCCTGCGCCCCAGGTTGATACGCTCAGGCCGCCGATCATGGCGCCGAAGGCGATGCCGCCATTCGCTGCCGAAACATTGATCGTGCCAGCCAGCGCCTGCGCCTTGGCGGCCGCTTTCATCACGCGGATCTGGCAGATCGGGTACAGCGCGGTATTCGCCACGCCCCACACGGCCAGCGCCAGCGCGAACCACAAGCGCGCGCCGGTAAGCGCCATGGTCGCCGCCATGCCCAGCGCCAGCAGCAGGCTGAACAGGGCAGTGGTGGCCAGCGGCTTGCTGTCAACCCAGCGCCCGCCCAGCCAGTTGCCGAACAGGCCCACCGCGCCAAAGCCCATCAGCCACCACCCTACCTGCGCCGGGGCGATGCCGGCCGACTTTTCCAGGGTCTCGGCCAGGTAGGTGTAGCCGGTAAACATGGCAGTGAACACCAGCACGGACAAGGCGACGTTCGCCAGGAAGTAGGGGCTCTTCAGGATGGCGGCCTGCTCGCCCATGGCCACCGGTTCCGATGCGCGCACCGTTGGCATGCTGATCTGGATGAGGACCGCGATCACCAGCGCCAGCACTGCCAGCAGCGCAAACGCGCCACGCCAGCCGATGGCGTCCGAGGCCAGGGTGCCGAGCGGGATCCCGAACAGCATCGCGGCCGAGATGCCGAGGTAGACGGTGGCCACGGCCTTGCCGCCCTTGTCCGGGCCGGCGATCTGCGCGGCCGTTTCGCTGGCCGTGCCCCAGAACACCGGCAGCGCGAGTGCCGGCAGCAGGCGCGCGAGCGCCAGCACCCAGATGTTCGGCGCCATCGCCGCCAGCGCATTCGATGCGGCAAACAGCACCAGGATGGCGACGAACAGGCGCTTGCGGTCGACATTCGCCAGCCAGGCGGTGAGGAAGGGACCGCACAGCATGACGACCACGGCGAACAGGGTCACTAGCTGGCCGGCGCTCGACACGGGGATGCCGAGCTCGCGCGCCAGCGCCGGCAACAGGCCGACGATCAGGAATTCGGTGGTCACGATGACAAAGGCGGCGACGGCGAGGATCGGAATCGACGCGTTCGAGCGCGGGACGGTAGAGCTTGGAATTGTTGTAGTAGACATGGCAGGGATGCTAAAAATAGAACCCTGCATGGTAAGTAAGAATAGAATTCCAGTGTTGGATATAAAATCCATCCATAGTTGGAATTAAATTCTAGGAATATGAATGACACCTCCGGAACGTTTGAAGGGCCTGTCTACTTTCGTGGCGGTTGCCGAGGCCGGCAGTTTTACCGCAGCCGCCAAGCGCCTGAACCTGACTAACTCTGCGGTCGGCAAAGCCATCGCGCGCCTGGAAGAGCGGCTCGACAAGCCCCTGTTCGACCGCAGCCGGCGGCGCCTGGAAATGACCGATGCCGGCGAGGTGTTCTACAAGGTGTGCGTGCGCGTGCTGGAAGACCTGGAGACGGCCGAGCGCGTGATCTCGGCCGATGAAATCGCGCCGTCCGGCCGCCTGCGGGTCGACTTGCCCGCTACCTTTGGCCGCATGCACGCGCTGCCTGCGCTGCTGGGGTTCGCCGAGCAGCATCCGCAGGTGCTGCCGCACGTGTCGTTTACCGACCGCTTTGTCGATCCGGTCGAGGATGGACTGGACCTGGTAGTGCGCATCGGCGGCGGCGATACCTGGCCGGCCGCCCTCGACTACCGTTACCTGGGGCGCGAGGAGCTGGTGTTCTGCGCCTCGCCCGCCTACCTGGCGCGCCGGCGACGCTGGACGAATTGTGGCGGCACGCGGCCGTGCTGTATGGCCGCGCCGATGGCAGTACCAGCCCATGGCTGATCGACGACGGCCATGCGCCGCTTGCGCGCCAGCACCTGGAAGGGCGTATCGTGCTGGGCCAGGCCGAAGCCCAGGTGGCGGCGCTGGAAGCGGGCCTGGGCATCGGCCAGCTGGCGACCTGGCTGGTGAAGGAGCAGCTGCAGGCGGGCCGGCTGGTGCAGATCCTGCCGCAGCTGGCAACGAGCGGGCTGGCGCTGCACATCGTCTGGCAGCGCACGCGCCAGCACCTGCCCAAGGTGCAGGCGCTGATCGCGCACTTCGCAGCCACGCTGCGAATCGGTTCGGAAGACGCCGGGGACTAGCGCGCCGCTTGCCTGGCGCTGCTGCTACGATTGTCGCTCCGCCTGTCGCTCCGCTTTGCGCTCCACTTGCGCAAGCGGCGCGTGCCCAGCACCACGCCGGTGGCGCTGAGCAGCAGGCCGCCAATGCAGAGCAGGATCAGCACCGCCTCGCGCCACCACACGGCGTCCAGCATGGCCGGCAAGTCCCAGCTGTGCAGGAAGTTGAACAGCCAGCGGCCCACGCGCTGCGCACTGTCCAGGCTTGATTCCACCTGGCCGGTGTACACATCCAGATGGACCCAGGTCTGGCCCGGATCATCGAACACCGCGCGCAGCACCGGCAGGCGGCGCTCGTCGGCACCATACATCGACTGTTCCTGGCGCTGATAATAGTAGGCGTCGTAGGTGCTCAAGCTGGCGGTATGTGCGATTGACTGCGGCAGCAGCTGGCGTGCGGCGTCCAGCAGCACCCGGTCCGGCCAGCGCTCCAGCACCGCATAGCCAGCGCCTCGCGCCACCACCAGGCGCGTGCCGCCACCGCTGTCGCGGGCCAGCATGTAGGGCTTGCCAGCCAGCACGCGCCATTCCAGCTCGCTGGCACGAAAACCCTGGGCCGCCAGCAGCGCCAAGGCCTGCGCGGGCGCCAGCGGCAGGCGCACGCCGGCCACGCTGCCGCCCTCAAAGGCGCGCATGTCCGGCCGCGCGCCCTTGGCATCGAACACGCCGAGCGGGTTCATCGACATCAAGCCGCTGAAGATCCAGGCCAGCAGCAGGGCGCCGAAACCGAGTCCGAGGATGTGATGCCAGCGCAGGCAGGCTTCGCGAAACGGCGACTTTGAACCGCTTTTGTACCTGCCCGAAAAACGCCAGCGCCAGATGCCGTTCAACGCGCCGGCCAGGGCCGACACCACGCCGATGCCGGACAGGACGATCACGGTCCAGCTCCAGACCGGGTCCGTCGGCTGGTTGCGGAACATGTACAGCCAGTGCAGCCAGGCGCCGACAAAGTTCCACAGCCGCTCGGCGCGTGGCGCGTCCAGCAGCACCTGGCCGGTGGCCGACGACAGGTACAGGCGCGTCGCGGCGGCATCGCCCATCTCGACCACGTGCAGTGGCCGGTGCGGCGCGAGCGAACGCGCATGGGTCCAGCGGTCCTCGTGAATGAAGCCGGCGTAGCTGGCCGGTGCGCCATGCAGGAAGGCGCGCGCCGAGGCCAGGGCCTGGCCAGGACCGGCCGCCAGGCGCGTGCCGTCGACCGCGTCCACCGCCAGGCGGCTGCCATCGCCCTCGCTCAGCACGTAATGCGGGTGCCCGCCGATCGAGGTCAGCACGATGCCCTGCACCGCGCCGGCGTCGCGGCTGCGCGCCAGCGCGGTCTGCACATCGACGCAGCAGCCGACCGCCGGCAGGGCGGGCAAACCGGCCAGCCTTTCCCGGGGCGTCAGCTTGGGATAGCCGACGAACAGCATCACCATGCCGCTCACGAACCACAGCGCCATCAGCACGCACATCAAGACCCCGGTCCAGCGGTGGACCAGGAAGGTCATGCGCTTGGCTTTGCCTACGAAGCCCATCGCGGCCCCGCTCAGAAGCGGTGGTCGAGCACCAGCTCGACGCGGCGGTCCGGGCCCACCAGCCACTGGGTCTGCGTGTAGTAGGCGGTAGCGTAGTAGCGCTTGTCGAAGAGGTTGAAGCCGCGCAGCGTCAGGCTGGTTGCCGGCGTGGCCTTCCAGCGCAGCGACAGGTCGGTAGTCGTATACGAAGGCATGGCCAGGGTGTTGGCGTTATCGGCGTAGCGCGCGCCCACATGGCGCAGGCCGGCGCCCGCGCTCCAGTCGGGCTGGAAGTCCCAGTGCAGCCACAGGTTGGCAGTGCGTTCCGGCACGTCAGGCGGACGGTTCCCAGTGCGCGACACCAGCACGCCGCCGGCTGCTTCCTGGAAGTCGTCGAAGCGCGCGCGCAGCAGGGCGGCGTTCGCGTCCAGGCGCCAGTCGCGCGCCAGCGTCATGCTGAGCGTGCCTTCGATGCCGCGCGAGGAGCGCTCGCCGACCTGGACGCTTTGCGCCGGATTGGCCGGGTCGCGCGTCAGCAGATTGTCCTTCTTGATGTCGTACACGGCCAGCG
>Ga0265780_10009681_pt1 | contig 11531 bp, 14 predicted proteins | sample P1T30metagenome_FD_192432 | JGI IMG/M metagenome (GOLD analysis project Ga0265780, IMG submission 192432) | Plant litter microbial communities from East Loma Ridge, Irvine, California - P1 T30 | ecosystem: Environmental > Terrestrial > Plant litter > Unclassified | place: USA: California... | reverse complement strand
CGCCGCGGAGGGCCTCGACGACGGCCGGCAGCGGCTCGAACGGGTTCTCGTTCGACGACAGCTTGAAGGCGTCGGGCGACGCCTGCTTGCCCTGTCGGTACGGCGGCAGGGCGGCGATCTCGGGGCGGAGTCGAACGGGAGTCATCACCCGGCCACCCTAGGGGCTGCCACCGACGGATGACGCGGCACCGCGCCTCCTCGGTGGGACGCCGCACTACCGCGCGAGGGCGCCCGTTCGGCATGATGGGGGGATGACCCGATTCATCGTGAGGCTGCTCATCAACGCCGTGGCCCTCTGGCTGACCACCCTGATCGTGTCGGGTGTCGACGTCGACCCCTACGGCGTGGGCGGCACCACCGAGACGGTGCTGACGTACCTGCTCGTCGCGCTGATCTTCGGCGTGGTCAACGGCGTCGTCGGCACGGCGATCCGGGTCGTCGCGTTCCCCCTCTACGTCCTCACCCTCGGGCTCGTGTCGCTGATCGTCAACGGGCTGCTGCTCGGCATCGTCGCCTGGATCTCGGGCCTGATCGGCTTCGGCCTCGAGATCGAGGGCTTCTGGTGGGGCGTGCTCGGCGCCCTCGTGCTCGCGATCCTGGCCTGGCTGATCGGCATCGTCGTCCGCCCGATCGTCGAGTCCGGCGACCGCCGGCGGTGAACCGCTTCAGCGTCTGCTTCGTCTGCACCGGCAACATCTGCCGCTCGCCCATGGCCGAGACGGTGCTGCGGTCGCTCGCCGACGCGGCCGGGCACGGCGACGACCTCGTCATCTCGTCCGCCGGCACCGGCGACTGGCACGTCGGCGAAGGCGCCGACCCTCGCACGGAGACCGCCCTCGCGGCCCGCGGATACGATGGCTCGCGTCACCGGGCGAAGCAGTTCGCCACCGACGACTTCGCGCGGCACGACCTGGTCGTCGCGTTCGACCGGGGGCAGGAGCGCATCCTCCGCTCGTGGGCGACGAACGACGCCGACCGGTCGAAGGTGCAGCTGCTGCTGACGTTCGATCCCGCCGCGGCCGCGCGTGCCGGTGTGCCGGGCACCGACGTCCCCGACCCGTACTACTCAGACGCCGCGATGTTCGACACGGTCCTCGACCTCGTCGAGCAGTCGTGCGCCGCACTCTTCCGCCAGATCGAACCAGCACTCCGCAAGGGACCCTCATGACGTTGCCCCCTCAGCCCCTCAGCCCCCTCGACGGCCGGTACCGCGCCTCCGTCGGCTCGCTCGGCGACCACCTCAGCGAGGCCGGTCTCAACCGGGCCCGCGTGCACGTCGAGGTCGAGTGGCTGATCGCGCAGACCGAGCGCGGGGCCTTCGGCTCGAGTGCTCTCGATGCGTCGCAGAAGCAGGCGCTCCGGGCGATCGTCGCCGACTTCGGTCAAGAGGCCATCGACGAGCTCGCGGGCCTCGAGGCCACCACCCGCCACGACGTCAAGGCCGTCGAGTACTACGTGCGGGCGCGCCTGACCGAGCTCGGCCTCGACTCGATCGCCGAGCTGACCCACTTCGCCTGCACCAGCGAGGACATCAACAACCTCTCGTACGCCGTCACCGTCAAGGCCGCCGTCGCCGAGGTCTGGCTGCCCGCCTTCGACGCCGTGATCGAGGCCCTGACCCGCTGGGCGACCGACGCCCGCGATGTGCCGATGCTCGCCCACACGCACGGTCAGCCCGCGACCCCGACGACGGTCGGCAAGGAGTTCGCGGTCTTCGTGCACCGCCTGCAGCGCCTCCGCGCGCAGATCGTCGCGACCGAGTACCTCGGCAAGTTCAGCGGCGCCACGGGCACGTTCTCGGCGCACGTCGTCGCCGACCCGTCGGCCGACTGGCCCGAGATCTCGCGGGCCTTCGTCGAAGACAGCCTCGGCCTCGTCTGGAACCCGCTCACCACGCAGATCGAGTCGCACGACTGGCAGGCCGAGCTGTACTCGCGCGTCGCCCACGCGAACCGGGTGCTGCACAACCTCGCGACCGACGTCTGGTCGTACATCTCGATGGGGTACTTCACGCAGATCCCGCATGTCGGCGCGACGGGCTCGTCGACGATGCCGCACAAGATCAACCCCATCCGGTTCGAGAACGCCGAGGCGAACCTCGAGCTCTCGTGCGCCCTGCTCGACTCGCTCGCCTCGACGCTCGTCACCTCACGCCAGCAGCGCGACCTCACCGACTCGTCGACGCAGCGCAACATCGGCGTCGCGTTCGGTCACTCGATGCTCGCGCTCGACAACCTGCGCCGCGGGCTCGGCGAGATCGCCGTCGGCACGGTCGCCCTCGAAGCCGACCTCGACTCGAACTGGGAGGTGCTCGGCGAGGCGATCCAGACGGTGATCCGCGCCGAGGTCGTCGCCGGCCGCTCGTCGATCGCCGATCCCTACGCGATGCTGAAGGAGCTCACCCGGGGCAAGCGGGTCGGGCAGGCCGAGCTCGTCGTGTTCGTCGAGGGGCTCGACATCGGCGACGACGCGAAGCGCCGGCTCACCGCGCTGACACCGCCGACCTACACGGGCATCGCGTCGCAGCTGGTCGACCGCCTGGCGTAGCCCGCGGCCCCGGTGGGGGTGCGGCGGGTTCGTGTCATCGGGGGCGGGTCAGCGCTGACCCGCCGCGAGTGACGGCAACCCGCCGAACCCCCCGGCAGCGCGCAGAACCGCAGCGCACCGAACTGCAGCGCGCAGAACCGCACCGCTCAGCACCGCACCGCGCAGGGCGGAGCCGAGGAGGCGCGGGTCGGCGGGTCCCGCCGGCGCCGGTCAGTGCCCGCGCGGCTTGTCGGCGTCGTCGAGCTCGTGCTGCTCGTCGTCGTTGGGCTTCGCCGCGAGGGCGAGCATGGCGATCACGACGAGGGCGACGATGAAGCCGATGCAGAGGAAGATCAGCGCGAGGTCGAGTTCGCGGGTGGTGAGCAGCACGACGACGCCGATGAACACGGCGAACACCGCGCTGAGGCCGAGGAACTCGGCGGGGCGGACGCGGTCGCGCCAGCTGGGTTGGGTCATCTCTGGGGTACTCCGTCTGAACTGGTGTCGGCGTCTGAAGCGGGGTGGGCGGGGATCCCCGCCGGGTCGGGTGTCGTGGTCTGCCACTTGAGCGACAGGCCCGCGATCACGAGGAACACGCCGACGAGGGCACCGTACGCGCCCAGCAGGCCGACCAGCACGGTCGACGAGGTCAGCACGCCCTCGATCCGCTCGATGCCGCCGAGCTCGCGGGCGTAGTCGGGCGGCACGAGCACGAAGGCCAGGGCGAGCGCGAGCGTCAGCGCCCCGACGGTCGTCCAGTCACGGGCGAGCGGCGAACGGCCGCGACGCCGCAGACCCGTGACGAGCTCGAGTGCCCCGGTCACGAAGGCCCAGGCCAGGACGACGGCGACGAGCACGGTCAGCCCGCCCGACGAGAAGACGAGCGCCGCGATGCCGGCCAGGAGACCCACGACGCCCTGCACCAGCTGCATCGTCCGGCTCGACGGGTCGGACGACAGGCGGGTCGCCGCGCCGAGCGCGAGGACGAGCCCGGCGACCAGGGTCGCCGCCCCGAAGACGATGAGCCCGATGCGGGCCGAATGGTCGGGTGAGAACGTGATGATCACGCCCATCGCCAGGGCGGGCACCGCGCGGAGCAGCGGGACCGGCCAGTAGCGCGCGCTGCGGGCAGCGTCGGGATGGGCAGACACGGGACCTCTTTCGGGCGTCGGGGAACCCGAGGAGTTTACCGCCCCTCCCCTGACAGGCCTCCGGGACGATCACCCGTCGCTCACCCCTTCTCACGACGGTTACCCAGGGGGCTCCCTTACGGTCGCTACATCCAAGGGCGCATCGCTCACGACACGCGGCTGGGAAGTCGACCACCGCCGGAGCCCGATGACGTCCGTTGCACCATCCCCGACCACCGACCGCTTCGCCGACTCCGGTTTCCGGGCCACCGTCCCCGGCCGGGTCAGCAAGCCGACGAGCACCTACTCCGAGCTGCTGAAGAGCGTGCGCGACGCGGGTCTCCTCAAGCGTCGCACCGGCTTCTACATCACCGTCTTCGTCGTGCTCGTGCTGAGCCTCGGCGGTGCCGCCACCGGCTTCGTCCTGCTCGGGTCGAGCTGGTTCCAGCTGCTGATCGCCGCGGCGCTCGGGGTCATCCTCACGCAGTTCGCGTTCCTCACCCACGAGGCGTCGCACCGCCAGGTCTTCGCGTCGGGCACGACGAACGACAAGGTCGGCCGCGTGCTGGCCGCCGGGGTCGTCGGCATCAGCTACGCGTGGTGGATGACGAAGCACACGCGTCACCACGCGAACCCGAACACCAAGGGCAAAGACCCCGACATCGCCTTCGACACGATCTCGTTCCTCGAAGAGGACGCCGCGAAGCAGCGGGGCGTGCTCGGCTTCATCACGCGCCGCCAGGGCTACTTCTTCTTCCCGCTGCTGCTCGGCGAGGGCGTCAACCTGCACGTGACGTCGTTCCGCACGCTGCTGGGGCGTCAGAAGGTCGAGGGCCGTGCGCTCGAGATCACGCTCATCGCCGTGCGTCTGGCCCTGTACTTCGGCGTCGTGTTCTGGTTCCTGCCGCTCGGCATGGCGTTCGCGTTCATCGGCGTGCAGATGGCCGTCTTCGGCCTCTACATGGGCTCGTCGTTCGCCCCGAACCACAAGGGCATGCCGATCATCCCCGAGGGCGCCAAGGTCGACTTCCTCAGCAAGCAGGTGCTGACGTCGCGCAACATCACGGGCCGCTTCTCGACCGCGTTCATGGGCGGGCTGAACTACCAGGTCGAGCACCACCTGTTCCCGAGCATGGCGCGCCCGCATCTGCGGGCCGCGAGCCGCCTCGTGAAGCAGCACTGCGCCTCCTACGACATCCCGTACACCGAGACCACGATCACGAAGTCGTACGGGATCGTCGTCCGCTACCTGAACCGGGTCGGGCTCGCCGCCCGCGACCCGTTCGACTGCCCGGCCGCCCAGCAGCTGCGCCCCCGCTGAGTCGGTCGCTCGCCGCACCGGTCGCCCAGCGCGCCGGTCGCGAGCAGGTCGACCGCAGACCGCCCCGCCCCTCGATCCGTCGAGCGGCGGGGCGGTCCGTCGTCTCAGCCCGTCCGGTCGTCGCGTCGCGTGACGAGGAAGTCCACGTACCGCACGCGGGAGTCGGCGTCCGGTCGGGGTCGGCCGGCCGCGACGTTCTGCCGACGGTGGTCGGTCACGTCGTCGGATGTGCGGGTGCGGGGCTTCGAATAGCCGACGATCCGGACGGGTTCGGTGGCCGGGTCGCTCCGATAGGTGCTCGTCACGATCGGTCCGCCCTCCGTCGAAGAGCCCCGGCGGTCGCGCGGGGACGCTCTCAACCTAGAGACGGCGCCGAACGCGGTGAAAGGGGTTGCCGAACGCGGTGAAGGGGGTTGCCAGGGCGCGGCGACGCTGCTACGAGCCGCCCCCGGAGCGGACCAGCCGAGGAGGCGCGGGTCGCCGACCCGGCGGGCGTCACGCGGTCGCGGGCCACGCCTCCAGCTGCCACCCGAGCCACGGGCTGAAGGCGAAGGGCGCGGCGGCCACGGCGCGGCGGAGCTCGGCCGGATCGACCCAGGCCCACTCGGCGACCTCGTCGGGCGACGGGTCGGGCGTGCCGACCACCCGGGCGGTGAACACGGGGCAGATCTCGTTCTCGACGACGCCCGAGGCGTCGGTGGCGATGTAGCGGAAGTCGGGGAGGATGACCTCGACGTCGCTGACCTCGATGCCGAGCTCTTGCGAGGCGCGGCGGCGGACGGCGTCGGCCGGCGTCTCGCCGGGGGCCGGGTGGCCGCAGTACGAGTTCGTCCAGACACCGGGCCAGGTCTTCTTCGACAGGGCGCGCCGGGTCACGAGCACACGACCGAGGTCGTCGACGACGTGGCAGCTGAAGGCGAGGTGCAGGGGAGTGGTGGCGGTGTGGACGGTCGCCTTCTCGGTCGTCCCGACCGGTTCGCCCGACTCGTCGAGCAGCACGACCAGCTCGGCCTGCGGCCCCGGAGCGATCTCGTGGGGCTCGACCGCTGAGGAGGGTTTCTCGGATGTCATGAGAGGTAGTCTGCCTGGCGTGGACGGTGAACTTCTTCGCGAACGGACGCGGGAGCGGCATGAGCGTGTCGACGCCGTCCTCGACGGCTTCTTCAGCCTGGCCAAACGCCGGGCCGAGTCGGTCGGCTCGCGCTACGTCGACCTCTGGTCCGTGCTCGAGCGCAACAGCGCCGGCGGCAAGCGGTTCCGCCCGCGCATGGTCTTCACGGCGTACGACGCCCTGGGCGGTGGCGACGAAGACGCCGTGGCGGGTGTCGGGGCGGCCTTCGAGCTGCTGCACACCGCCCTCATCGTGCACGACGACGTCATCGACCGCGACTTCTCACGGCGCGGCATCCCGAACGTCTCGGGCAGCTACCGCGACACCGCGACGACCGCCGGTCTCTCGACGCCCGCAGCCGAGCACCGGGGCATGTCGGCCGCCGTCATCGCAGGCGACCTCGCGCTGACCGGTGCGAGCCGCCTCCTCATGCAGGTGCGGTGCGAGAGCGGGGTCCAGGCGCGCCTCCTCGACATCCTCGACGAGGCCATCTTCGTCAGCGCCGGCGGCGAGATGGTCGACGTCGAGCTCTCGCTGTCGGACGACGTGCCGACGGTCGACGAGATCCTGAACATGGAGCGCGCGAAGACCGCGGTCTACTCGTTCGAGGCCCCGCTGCAGGCCGGCGCCGTCCTGGCCGGGGCCGGCGACGACGTCGTCGACGCGGTCGGCGAGTTCGGCCGAGAGGTCGGGGTCGCCTACCAGCTGGTCGACGACCTGCTCGGCGTCTTCGGCACCGAAGAGAGCACGGGCAAGACGACGCTCGGCGACCTCCGCGAGGGCAAGCGCACCGTGCTGATCGCGCACGCCGCGACGACCGACCAGTGGTTCGCGATCCAGCCCTTCGTCGGCAAGGCCGATCTGACCCCCGACGAGGCCGCGCACGTCCGCAGCAGGCTCGAGGCGTGCGGTGCGCGGTCGTTCGCCGAGACGCTCGTCGAGCAGCACGCGGCACGGGCCCTGGCCGTGCTCGAGGGCCCCGCGATCGGCGACGCCCTCCGAGACGCCCTCAGCCCGCTCGTCTCGACCGTCCTCGAGAGGGTCCGATGACCGGCCTCGCGCTGTACGACACCGTCGCCGACCAGACGGCGTCGGGGGTGATCCGTCGGTACTCGACGTCGTTCGGGTTGGCCTCGCGCCTCCTCGGGGCCGACGTCCGTCAGCACGTCGAGAACGTCTACGCGCTGGTGCGGGTCGCCGACGAGATCGTCGACGGGCCGGCCGCCGAGGCGGGGCTCGACCCCGAGTCGTCCGCGCGGTGCCTCGACGAGTTCGAGGCCGAGACCGAGCGGGCCATCGAGACGGGCTTCAGCGCGAACCTCGTCGTGCACGCCTTCGCCCGCACCGCTCGCACCGCCGGCTTCGGCAGCGAGCTGACCCGCCCCTTCTTCGCCTCGATGCGCGCCGACCTCAGCGCCCGCGAGCACGACGCCGAGTCGTTCGACCGCTACGTCCACGGCTCGGCCGAGGTCGTCGGTCTGATGTGCCTCCGCGCGTTCCTCCTCGGGCACGCGTTCCCGTCGTCGACCGTCGCCGAGCTCGACGAGGGCGCCCGGCGCCTCGGCGCGGCCTTCCAGAAGGTGAACTTCCTGCGCGACCTCGCGGCCGACTTCGAGCAGCTCGGCCGCAGCTACTTCCCCGGGGTCGACGTCGGCTCGTTCGACGAGGCCACCAAGGCCCGCCTCGTGGCCGACATCGACGACGACCTGCGGGTCGCCGGCGACATCATCCCCGTGCTGCCCGCGACGTCGCGACGCGCGGTCGCCCTGGCGCACGGCCTGTTCGCCGAGTTGAACCGCCGCCTCGAGGCGACCCCCGCCTCCTCGCTCATCCGCGCCCGCGTGCGCGTGCCCGACCCGGTGAAGGTCCGCATCGCCCTCGCGTCCGCCGCCGGCCGCACCACCCGCATCCCCGACCGCCCCGCCGAGAGGACCTCGTGAGCACACCCTGGCTCGACCGCGCCACCGGAGACACCACCGTCGAGCGGCACGGCTCGCGCGCCGTCGTGATCGGCGGCGGCATCAGCGGTCTGGCCTCGGCGGCGCTGCTCGCCCGCGAGGGCCACGACGTCGTGCTGCTCGAGAAGAACGACGCCGTCGGCGGTCGCGCCGGCTCGTGGAGCCACGACGGGTTCCGCTTCGACCTCGGCCCCAGCTGGTACCTGATGCCCGAGGTGTTCGACCACTTCTTCCGGCTGATGGGCACGTCGTCGGCCGAGCAGCTCGACCTCGTCGAGCTCGACCCCGGCTACCGCGTCTACTTCGAGCCGTCGGCCGACGGCGGGTCCGACGCGCCCATCGACGTCCCCCGCGGTCTCGAAGAGAACGTCGCGCTGTTCGAGTCGATCGAGCCCGGCAGCGGCGACCGCATGCGCAGCTACCTGCGGTCGGCCCGCGACACGTACGAGATGGCCAAGCAGAGGTTCCTCTACACGAGCTTCGAGAGCGTCGGGCCCCTGCTGCGCGGAGACGTCGTCGTCCGTCTGCCGAAGCTCGCGCGCCTCCTGCTCCAAGACCTCGACACGTTCGCGTCGCGCACGGTGAAGGAGCCGCGACTGCGGCAGATCCTCGGCTACCCCGCGGTGTTCCTCGGATCCTCGCCGTTCAAGACGCCGAGCATGTACCACCTGATGAGCACGCTCGACCTCGACGACGGCGTGCTCTACCCGCGCGGCGGCCTGATCACCGTCATCGACGCGATCGAGCGCGTGGCCCGCGAGGCGGGGGTGCGCATCGAGACCGAGGCGTCGGTCACGCGCGTGACGACCGCGGAGCCCGTCGTCGGCGAGGGTCGTGCCGGCCGGGTGCGCTCGCGGGGCGTCGCCACCGGGGTCGAGTACGTCGACGCCGACGGCGAGGCGCAGCGCCTCGAGGCCGACGTGGTGGTCGGGGCCGCCGATCTGCACCACATCGAGACCACGATGCTGCCCCCGTCGCTCCGCACCTTCGACGACGACTACTGGACGAAGCGCGACCCGGGGCCGAGCGCCCTGCTGATGTACCTCGGCGTCGAGGGCGAGATCCCCGAGCTCGAGCACCACACGCTGCTGTTCGCGAACGACTGGCACGAGAACTTCGACCGCATCTTCGGGGCCGACAAGCGCATCCCCGACCCGCCCTCGCTCTACGTCTGCAAGCCGAGCACCGTCGACCCGTCGACCGCGCCCGAGGGTCACACGAATCTCTTCGTGCTCGTCCCGCTGCCCGCCGACCCGGCGCTCGGTCGCGGCGACGTCGACGGAGACGGCGACACGCTGATCGAGCGGCTCGCCGACCTCGTGATCGAGCAGATCGCGAGCTGGACGGGCGTCTCCGACCTCGCCGACCGCGTCGTCCTGCGGCGCACCCGCGGCCCCCGCGACTTCGTCGACGACGTCAACGCCTGGAGCGGCAGCATGCTCGGCCCGGCCCACACCCTCGACCAGAGCGCGATGTTCCGCGCCGGCAACACGTCCGAGCACGTCGAGAACCTCTTCTACGTCGGCGGGTCTGTGCGACCCGGCATCGGTCTGCCGATGTGCCTGATCAGCGCCGAGATCCTGCTGAAGAACCTGCGCGGCGACCGCAGCACCGAGCCGTTGCCCGAGCCCGGCGAGTCGACCTCGAGCGCGCCTCCCCGGTCCGAGTCCGCCGCCTGATGGGCCTGCTCTACCTCGTCGCCCTCTGCATCTCGATCTTCGGCATGGCGATGCTCGACCGCCGGTTCACGCTGTTCTTCTGGCGTGACGCCCCGCGGGCGTTCGTGACGCTGCTGATCGGCGTCGTGTTCTTCCTGATCTGGGACATCGTCGGCATCGACACCGGGGTGTTCTTCCGAGGCGAGACGTCGTTCATGACCGGCATCCAGATCGCCCCCGAGCTGCCGCTCGAAGAGGTCTTCTTCCTGACGCTGCTCTGCTACCTGACGATGAACCTCCTCGCCGGCACGCGGCTGATCGTCGATCGCCGCGCCTCCCGTCGAGAGGGCGGCGCCTCATGACGTACTGGGCGATCAACGCCGTGTTCCTCGCGCTCGTGGCCGTGGTGGCGGGGGCCGCCGTGCTGGCTGCCTGGTGGCGCGGTCGGGCCGAGCGCGCCTCCTCGGCCGCCCGTGTCGCCCGCGTGCGCGCGGCCGGCCTCTCGACGGTCGTGCTGCTGCTGATGACCGCCGTCTTCGACAACATCATGATCGGGGTCGGTCTGGTCGACTACGCGCCCGACCGCATCAGCGGCGTGAAGATCGGCATCGCCCCCCTCGAGGACTTCGCCTACTCGGTGGCCGCGCTCGTGCTGCTGCCGTCGGTGTGGACCCTGCTCGGCGGACGCCGGGCCCCGAAGGAGGCGCGCTCATGAAGACGCTGACCGCCCTGTTCTGGTCGTCACGGCCCCTCAGCTGGATCAACACGGCGTTCCCGTTCGCGGCGGCGTTCATCCTGACGTCGGCGAGCGGCACCGTCGCGTACGGCGGGTCGTACGTGCCGCTCGACTCGGACGGCTCGAGTGCCGTCGCCGTCCTGTCGTCGGACGCGACCGGCTTCTTCGACTTCGGCGCCGTGCCCTGGCTGATCGCGATCGTCGGCATCGTGTACTTCCTGGTGCCCTACAACCTCGCGATGTACGGCATCAACGACGTCTTCGACTACGAGAGCGACCTCCGCAACCCGCGCAAGGGCGGGGTCGAGGGCGCGCTGCTAGACCGCGGTCTGCACCGCACGACGCTGTGGGCCGCCGTCGTCACGAACGTGCCGTTCCTGATCTTCCTGGTGATCGTCGGAAGCCCGCTCAGCTGGCTCGTGCTGGCGATCAGCGTCTTCGCCGTCATCGCCTACTCGGCACCCGGGCTGCGCTTCAAGGAGCGCCCGTTCGTCGACTCGATCACGTCGAGCACGCACTTCGTCAGCCCCGCCGTCTACGGGCTCGCGCTCGCCGGCGCGACCGTCACGCCGCAGCTCGTCGCGCTGCTGGGCGCGTTCTTCCTCTGGGGGATGGCCAGTCACGCGTTCGGCGCCGTGCAGGACGTCCTCGCCGACCGCGAGGGCGGCATCGCGTCGATCGCGACGGTGATCGGGGCGAAGGCGACCGTCCGGTTCTCGGTCGTGGCGTACCTCCTCGCCGGGGTGCTGATGACCCTCACCGAGTTCCCCGGCCCGATCGCGGCGATCATCCCCGTGGTCTACGCGATCAGCTGCGCCCCGTGGTGGAACGTCGCCGACGCCGACGCGGAGGGCGTCAACCGCGGCTGGAAGCGGTTCCTGACGCTGAACTTCCTGTCGGGCTTCGTCACGACGATGCTGCTCATCTGGTGGGTCGCCCTGGCCTGAGACGGCCCCGGCCCGAGACGGCCCTGGCGCGAGACGACCCCGGCCGATGCGGCGGACGGACCGACGCGCCTCCCGATGTTCACCTCCGTGATAGGTACGCCCCCTATGGTCGCGTCGTGAGTCCTCGCCTCAGTCGATCCGCCG
>Ga0265780_10009680_pt1 | contig 11531 bp, 13 predicted proteins | sample P1T30metagenome_FD_192432 | JGI IMG/M metagenome (GOLD analysis project Ga0265780, IMG submission 192432) | Plant litter microbial communities from East Loma Ridge, Irvine, California - P1 T30 | ecosystem: Environmental > Terrestrial > Plant litter > Unclassified | place: USA: California... | reverse complement strand
TTAATCAGCGGTCTCGTGTTCGCGTTGTGGGGCGTAAAGATGTCGAGCGTTGGCCTCGGCAGATTTGCAGGTGTATCAATACCACCCTTTCGCAGCGTCGCGTTAGCCGCATCAAGGGTAGTTATTTACAGTGACACGGATGGCCCCTGCAGATGGGCGCTTGGGTGGATTTCATGGGGAAAGCAAGGCTAATCAAGCGGGCTGGACGTTCCTGCGCTGTGTGACGTCACTTTGCTTTTGCTTAGAGCTTTGCCGATCGAGACCGAGCCGAATTTTGAGGTCTCCCTCCACGTGTTCTGGGGTAATCCAGATACCCGGTACGGGGATGGCGAAGTCGATCAGGGAGCGAACTAATATTATTTGTAAACGTCGGGCATCATCCGACGACACTTCACGCCGTCGGACTGCGATGGTTGCGAAAGTCCCTCATAAATACTTGAGATCGAGCCAACGTTATCGTTCCTTTTGTCCAGGAGTTTCATAATGAGTTATCAATTTCGGGTGTCGGTTGGCTTTATTTAGCTTTCTTGCCACACTCCCAGGCTGTTACTACTGGCGGGGCTGAAGATCAGCAGTAGTTCTTATTTCGTTCATTCACAATCTCCTACCAATAGTGGTGATTTTGAGCTAGATCGAGGAACAACGCAAGCGATAAAGAGTCCGGTGGTGCTCCTGAACTAGGCTAGTCTCCTTTCTGTAACGTCTTCGATAATCACTAGCGCTCAATTTGCCATCACCATCAAGAGTGCGAGACAAATGTTTGTCGTCCGCTTGGGAGAACGTTGACATGAATAAGAAATGACTCGAACAAACAAGATGAAGAAACGAGGTAGTATACGAACTGTCACTAGATTCCAGAGTATTGTTGGATGTTTATTCCAGATCTGGGCATATGAGTCGAAACGCTAAATCCACTTTTCATGGCTGTCCAGTGTTGCGCTGCTCCTTCATTGTACAAGAGACTGATTTCGGGAGCTTATTGGCCCGTCTGATACTGTAAAGAGTTATCGGTGTCTGCTTTCGAACAGAAGTGTAGCGCGCGGTATCTCGAAAGTTTGCGATGACAAGATCATGTGGAGTCTCGCGCTCTCGTGACCCGGCCGATGGGCCGGAGAGCAAACCCACGACAGACATATGAACACCAAGGGCTGCAGGAATGAATAAGACGACTATACCTTGACTGCCTACCAAATGGCGGAGTCAATGCGTCGGTCTACTCTCGTGGCGATACCCCGCTCGAGTATATAAACAAGCCTGCCAACCGGGACCAAGTTGAGTGTCTAATACACAGATTGATCAACTGCAAGTGCATTTACCGCGCTTACCCACTGTTGTATCAGTTCTACCTTGCGCGTAAGTCTTCAGTGGTATTCGTTCTTCTTTGCACGAGCTCATCAAGCACCGCGGAGGCTTCGATGATCTATGTGCGCAACCCACGCCTTCCTACTACACACCGAACCTTGCCTCACTCCACTTTCAGTACACGCGCGCCACTGGAAAGATTGCTGACAGTACCCAGGACATGGCGAACACTCCTTTTCCGTTCGAAAGACTACCAGCCGAGCTGCGCACCGCGGTCTACAAAAACCTCCACTGTACCACGAAGTACGCAATAGCGCGACGAGACAAGATCAGAACACCGGTGGTTGTCGTCAGATTCTCTTATATCGAACGCGCTATAGTCGCTGTGTCAAAGGCAATCCGAAACGAAGCTGAAAAGGTCATCGACGAGGAAACCCAGAAGTGTGGCCCGGCTCAGCTCATCGCAGACTGTGATTACTTCCACTTCGTCCCTGAAGTCCTTGCCAATGTTCGAAATGCCCGAAAAGGCTATGTTCCACCAAACATGGGACTGGCCGATGACGAGCGTGAGAATTTCGACACCGTATTCACCCGCAGAAACCTAATCGAGCAAGCTCGGATGGACGCAGTTATGTATCAGATGTGGATGCGCCTCGCAAATCTATACCTCAAGACAAACGAGCGAATCGAGGTCGGTGTTTGGATTGGGAATGACGCAGCTTGCGAGGAATTTGTAGAACTGCTCCCCTCTGCCATCGAAGACATCATCAATCCCCGCTGGGACGTTTCCGACTCCGGCATGTATCGTCCCAAGTTCGCGGTGACAATTGAATGCTCAGAAGAGGTTGACGCGGATGTGGAAGACATTGTTCAGGATTTCGAGGATGCGCGTTTCGAGGTTAGCGAAGACCTGGAACCGGAAGAGATGGAGTCAAGATGGAGCCTCAAGACCTTTGACGGAGTGTTTGAAGAGAAGGAGCTGTCGAGTGACGAGTCTAGCGAAGATTCAGATGGGGAGTTGGATTAAATCGAGGATGAAAGAATGGGTGTGGAATAATGTGAAATTGGACAATGCGATAGATAGAGAAAACTAGATGGGCTACCAGAGTTGATTTGACGTCTGAACATAAAGCCAACATCCATGGATGGCTACATTTGACTTTTGACATAAGACACGCTGTCTATTCATCGGCGGTGAAGTGTGAGTGGTGAAGATGAGTCTCAAAGGTTAGAGCTTGGCAGGTGCCAGCCAGCTACCAACGCCAATCCACCTAGCTCCCCGACGTCCACCAACCACCTGCATCCCCCACGCAACTACTCTCCATCGGGATCGCGATCGCTTGTCGCACGCGACTACTACAAGGCGCGTTGTATCGCGCAAATAACTGTATACGATATCGAAGGAATGTCGACCTTTGTCGCAAACAGCTATGCGCACCTGCTGGATGCAGTGCGATCGCTCAGCAAGAACGACCACCGTTACTTGTGAACATGGAGACTTTATCGAAACATTACGACATGCAAGCGTTGGGATGCATCGTTCTCAGCTGGAAATAGCCAAGCGCAGTGGGTTTCCACTTGCCCGAAGGTTCGGCGAACCGGCATCAGCTCGACCGCACGAAGGACTTCGTACTCGGACATCATTGGCCATGGCGATGTACCCAACGAGCAACATTTTGGCTCATGACAACTCTAAGATTGTAGTATCGTATCTGTCGTTTTCTTTAACAGTGGCAAACGCATCGTCGACGTTCTCGCTACCAGGACATGCCGTAGCATGGGAGAGATGCCCCTATTCGTCCCACATAGCCCAGCGAGTCCATTGGCACCGCCGTTCTTACACGTCACCATCACAGATGCAAGTTATAAACACACCCATTTGGCAAACTTCTATCAATCAGCGAATCACCAATTCGCTTCGAATTTGAGCAGCATCTCAACAACCGGGCTTGTGGTTTAGTGGTATAATACTCCCTTAGCATGGGAGTGGTCCAGGGTTCGATTCCCTGCAAGTCCATCTTTTTGCGCTCGTCGCCGTCGCGGGTTGGCTGTATGATGCCGCCGGCGTTGATTGCTGAAGATGAATTTTCGAATTTTTTGACTATGTAAGTGGATTGTGTGCACGAAATCATCGGTTTGAGGAGCAAGTAAGCAAAGTACTACTCACAGTCTTACAACCCACGCTATACGTCGCTCCATTTCTGGATCTGGGACATAACTTCCGGCACCAATCGATTACATCTGTCGTTGGACATAAATCCGTACCACGTTCAATCGAGTTCACGTCCAATAGCTTTTCGACGCAATATACGCCCAAGGGAATCAAATGCCCATTGGTGTTTGAACGAAATCGCGCGACTGGAAGCCAGCCATCAGTCGTGCAGGTACTTGGAAGTGCTTGTTGAAGAGAGCAAGGAGCCTCAACATGCTCAATATACCATGGACTTCTTCCAAAGCGTTTCATACGGCTTGACCTTTGAAGATTGGCGTGTTTGTGATGGTATTGCTGCTGTGCAAAGCACCAAAAGCGGGTTCTGGCAGCGCCACGTTTGCACAGCTTCTCGAGCGGACTTCGGAGTGAATTGTGCGACGACTAACTTTCGATCGGAGCAACTGTGTTGCAACCCCGAGTCCAAGAGAAGCTCTCAACTCTCCAGTTGCGGGAGTTTGCCAGGACACGGAAGACGTTGATCAACATCGGACGAGAAAACGTAGCGACTATCACTCGTTAGGAGTATATTGATTACTCACAAGTAGCATACAGTCGCTAGCTTTTCTTGCAATCATTACACCGAGTTCTCGGGGGACCAACTACGCACCAGCGAGACACTACACCATTCGGCCGAAAAGTCGGCCTTCTCTCTGGTATAAGAGAAACAACATGCGCGGTCAATAGAATATCACAAGCACTTAGCAAGAAAACCACTTTCGACCAAATCAACAGTACACCACCCATTTCACGCCAGTCCACCAAACGCAACCTCATTGCCCAACATGGTCAAAATCGCAATCGCAGGCGGTGCTGGAGGTGGGTGTCGCGCTTATTGTACCGACTGGACGGACTAACATCCTCACAGACGTAGGGCAAGAGTGCATTGCTGCTCTCCTCGCCAGCAAGAAGCACGAGATTGTAATCTTCACGCGCAAGGTCAATACTACATGTTGCTTATTTTGCTTGATACTAACGTCTCTCCAGGACGTTCCAGTCGAGACTACCGACTCGCCCGTCAAATCGGTCAAAGCCAACTACAAAGACGTAGACGAACTAACTAGCCGTCTACAAGGCGTAGACGTGGTTCTTTCTTTCATCGCGCCGCACGACCTGCAAGAAGGGGTTTCCTTCCAGAAGAACCTCATCGATGCCTCGATCAGGGCCGGGGTAAAGCGTTTCGCGCCCAGCGAATGGGTCACGTAAGTTGCTACTATCACCGCTCAATCCGATATATCCTAACGAAATCCCAGACGCACCACAGAGCACATGGATTGGTACTCGTTCAAAATCAGCATCCGCGAATATCTGGCCGAGATCAACAAAAACAAGAAAGTCATCGAGTACTGTCTTTTCCAGCCGGGTCTCTTTTCCAATTACTTGACCGTGCCGTACAAGTCAGCCGAGCACCTCACGCCACTTCATGTCATGTGGGATTTCCAGAATCGTAGGGCCATCTTGCGAGAAGGTGGAGATGATGATACCATCACTTTGACCACGGTGCAAGATCTTGCAGGCGTGGTCGCGCGCGCAGTGGATTACGAGGGCGAATGGCCGGTCGTAGGTGGCATCCGAGGCTCGCGCATCTCAGTCAAGGAGCTCATTGCTCTCGGGGAAGAGCTAAGAGGTTAGTATTTTGTCTTTTCCGAGCTCACATAAGCTATTCCACTGCCATCATCTTTACTGATAGGATTATGTAGGTGGGCCTTTTGCCATTGAAAGAATCTCCAATGAGGACTTGAAGAACGGGAATTGGACTGCCTCCTGGTACCCGAAATTCCAACACAATGCCATTCCACCAGAGAAGGCTGAGGAGTTCGCGAAGATGGTAGTGACTGGCTTCATTCGGGCGTTCGGGACAGGCGCCTTCGATGTGGGAGACGAATGGAACCAATTGTTGCCCGATTATGAGTTCACGGATGTGAGGACTTTCTTGCGGGAGGCGTGGAAGGGAAAGCCGTGATGAGGCAGTCGTATGAACCATGTTGCGCAGCCGGTCTTCGGGGTAATGCGATGGCGATGACTAACTGCAGTAGTAGTAGGTTTCTAATAGCGAACAATGTACTCTCTTTACTGTGTAACCCGTCCGGAGCTTTCGTCCGAGGTTTCGGCCGAACACCACTGCCCTACTGCACCAGCCACTCTTGTCACTTCCCTCCCCAACCTCCATCAACACACAATCGAATATGCACCCGTCCCCCTCCCCGTCACCTCAAACCAACTCCCATGAAGATGAAAGAGCGGCAAAGCGGCGTAAAGTACGTAAAGGTACTCAAAGTTGCTGGGAGTGTAAGAAACGGAAAGTCCGATGTATCTGGGCATCACCTACCAAGTCCAAATGTAGTAACTGCGTGCGACGCAAGACAGACTGTGTTAGTCAGGAGTTTGCGGATGAACCGAATGAGAACAAGAGAGGAGATGCTGGATTAGAGACGCGTTTGGGTCGGGTGGAGACGTTGCTTGAGCGACTTATTGGATCGTCGACAGACAGGCGCCACGACATTGCTGACGAGTATCCGGGAGATGCAGACCTGGAGAGACCGAGGAGCGTAATAGTATGTGTAGCGTGCTGGGGTCTATCCTACATTCATCTCTGACACACACAAGGATCACACAAAAAACATCAAGATCACATCATCCGCCTCCACAGAAACCACATCAACACTCACAGATCTCTCGCAACAACCAGAACCAGTACTTGGCGATATATACACTGGCATCTCTCGAGACCTCGTCGCAGCATGGCCCACAACCCAAGATCTCGACTACATCTGCAAGCTACCCGTCAGCATCTCCACGCACATGCACATGAAATTAACGACATCATCTGCAAACCTGATGAACCAGGTTCCAGATAGCCCACGAAAGATATTGCAGCTACCACCACCAGGATCACATCCAGTACTGATAGCGCGGAAACTCCTTCTACTCAGCAATATAGTGCAGGGCGCACTATCCGATGACTGTATACCCAGAAGCCAGCGAGAGCATCTCAGTAAAGTCATGGCTCATGCCATGGATACAGCAACACGGCTGGTGACCTCAAATGACGAGCTAACCGCCTCTGTTGAAGGCGTCGAATGCATCATGATCGAAGCCATTACCCAGAACTACGCTGGGAACCTACACCGCGCGTGGCTGACTGTGCGCCGCGCCGTTGCCGTAGCTCAGATGTTGGGTCTGCATCGTGGTAACGCTAAGCGAGCTTCTATCAAGGTGGTGGATCCCAAGACGCGCGAGAGCCTCGATCCAGACCAGCTGTGCTGTCGTATTGTGGAGATGGATCGCTACCTCTCGTTGACACTGGGGCTGCCGCAGTCTTCGCTGCAGACAGTCGGGCTGAGCGCTGAAGTTATAGCGAAGTGCCATCCGCTGGACCGCATCGCGAGGCTGCAATGCGTCATTGGAGATCGTATCTTGGCGCGTAAAGTAGGAGAGCCGCGCGATGTTACGGAGAAAAGGGTCCGGGAAATTGACGACATGTTCAGGGAGGTGACGGAGCTGATGCCGTCGGACTGGTGGCTTATTCGAGACTTTGACAACAAGGGCGGGGGCGATTCGGATCCGATGCATGAGGTTGCAAGGAATATGTATCAGCTGTCGCACTTCTATCTCGTTATACGCCTGCATCTACCGTATGTTCTTCGCTCGTCGGGCGACGATAGGTGCGAAGAAAGTAAAGCGACAGCTGTGCATGCAGCCCGCGAAATCATGAGTCGATATATCGCGTTTCGCAAGTGGAAACGCGGTCCGTATTATTGCAGAGGAGTCGATTGTCTGGCTTTCGTCGCCCTCATGGTGCTATGTTTGGCCCATATCGATTCGCAGAACCAATCGATGATTCGGCACAAAGCACTTTTCGATCATAGCCGTCCGAGCGATCGCGCTTTGATGGAGCTAACGGTCAAGGTATTGGGGGAGAGGAGCGGCGATGCTCTCGCCACGAAGCTATCGAGTATCATACAGTATCTTCTCGACGCCGAAGCGGCATCGGCAAATGGGACTGGCTACAACACTTCGGCTAGTGAGACAGACGATGGGCTGGCGACGGAGTTTGATGGCCAGTTCATGGACGCTGAGAAGGCGGTCTTGCAGCTTCACTTGCCGTATTTTGGCACCATCAGCCTACAGCGCAGGCTAGCCTCCGACATCCCGTTGGCTGAGGAGATGCTGTCTACTCAGGTAGCTGACCAGACACAGTCATCACTCACGGAGTGGGACAATCGGTGGTCGTTCCTTGATTCGTCGAACGATGCGGGGGCGCTTGATGACTGGACACTGCAGAGCATCAACGAAGGTCTTTTCGGGGGACTGCTTGGCGGGCTGGGAGACGTGAATTTCGACCCTGGGCTGTCTGTAGATAGATAGAGGCAAGGGAATCCCAGACCTGCTATGTACCAAAGCACGGTAGGAATATTTCAAGTCACGTTTGTACCGTTTCTCCTGCTATCTCGCTCATTGAAGATGAATAGCGCCGCTCTATCTGCCATAAGAGTGTAGCCAGGGTATGCTTTTCGGATTTTTCACTACATCGTTCACAGTAGCTAGATCGAGGTCGGCCATTCGCCCTCGTCCGATTCTCTATTGACTGCAGCGACGGAAGAACAGAGAGGCAGGTGCGACAGGTGAGATATTTCCCCAAGCAGATACACTATATCAGGCCTAGCGCATCACGTAAGGAAGGTGCAAAGTACAAATACGTTCAGCACGGCAAGCGCAATTAAGGAAGAATGTTAACAGCTGAATCACTGCAGTTTAAATTAGACTGACTGCAATCTCAGTCAACAGATTGCTGCATGTACAGATGTACATTCTCGAAACTGTTCAAGCAAGTCCTCATGGACATGGTATCCTCCAAAACCGTAGCTCTGTGCTGTAGAGCAATATTTTAAACGCCGGAAAATGCAATGGAACAACGCCAGTATACGTGGATGGAAATCATGCTCGTCGTTTGCCGATACGGCCGGGGCCGCTGGGACGTCCACCATTGGGCTTCAGTGCACCCTTGCCTCGCGAGGTAGGGAAGGAGACCTTGTTCTGGGGCTTGCGTCGCAGTTGTTTCCGGGTCTGGCTCTTGTCCTTGGTCTTGCGCGAGCTCGAGCTCTTCGCAGAGGTGGCGGTGCCGTCGACGTCCATATCTAGCAAGTCAAAGTTAGCCCTTGATTCTCACTCTACCAGTGCGGAGGAAGCGGGTCAAAGGCGAATTTGAGATGGCCGTCATCGGTGAAGCCCAGGATGTCTGAACAGAAGCCTAGGTGGAAACACAGATTCCCGAGTTCGCAGTCCTCTTCTGCGGGATCGAGTGGGCTTGCAGAGGGATCGGATAGGGAGCGTGGTATGGGGACAGTAAGCAGAGACGAACCTTTGGGCAAGTCCTCCTTAGCGGCATCGTCGGTGGTGTTGGCTGGGACATGATTAGAAGGTGCATATGGCGGGAGACGGCTGGACGACTCACTTTCTTCGGTCTCCATCTCAGTCCTCTCGGGCTTGGGCTGGGCAATCGTCTCGAGAAGTTTGGCGTGCAGGCGCTCGGCGCGTGCCTGCTCGACGGGGCCGAAAACTCGGGCGCGCAGCTTGGTGCGGTTCGCCTTTTTGCTGCTTGCGCGTGCGCCTTTGGCCATTGTGCAGAGAGTGACGGGGAATGTGTGGGTGAATGGGTGTTTGGGCGTGTGTCTTGGTCAAGTCGGCGGCGGCTGGTGGGGAAAAGTTCGAGGAATTTTGGTGGCAAGGCGTTTGGCGTATCAAGCCAGGCCGGCCCGTGCCCTAGTCGCGTTCTTCGCCTAGTTGCAGGTGACGCTGACTTCGGTATATCCCAGCTGGAGATGCGCTCGCCGCGAGAGCCGCCGCCTACCTCGACGGCCGAATACTAGAAAAGTCGCATTGCGGCCTCTGCTCGTCTGTTTGCTGCTCCGCGACTGTCCCACCCGCCTGTCCTGCTCGCTCTGCATTGCCGCCGGGGGCTTGGGGAAGTTGCGACCAACGCCCGTCCGACTCGACTGCACCTCAGATAGCCGGATATCGCCCTTCGCTGCCTTCACCTCGCCCTACGTCACCCGCCCGAGAGAGTGCCTGAGATAGCCCGCCCCAGATGCCTTCGCGGGCAAAACTAAACCGGTAGCCCTTGACCTCCCTCTCCAACACCGCCAGCCTCTCCACCGCGACGGCACAAAACCATGGCGACGAGCATGCAGCAGATGGCTGCCACCATCACCGAGCGCTCCAAGACACTCATCAACAACGACCTCAAAAAGATTCTCAAAGAGGAGGGCACCTCGCAGACGGGCAACAAGGCCGCACTGCAAGCGCGCGTCATTGGCCGTAGGTATCTCCGCTCCCAGCAACACGGCTTGCTGTCGCCGCTCACCTGCTAACTTCACCATCCCCAGTCATCGCCAATGCCGTTGCTAGGAGCGACACCGACCTGCTGCGGCGACTGCAATACCGCGTGCAACATCACGGCGAAGCGCCTCCACCAGCCACGAGCAGTCCCGTCGCATCCTCGTACTCGCAGCCCCCTCCGCCCATCGCGAACGGGTACAGCATGGCCAACGGCTACCAAAGCAACGGCGCATACCAGCCATACCAACAGCCCCAGCAGCCACCCATGCCGCCACGCCCGACCTATTTCTTCAAGGAGAGCCCTTTCTTCGAGATTCGCGAGCTGATACTGAGTAACATGTCTCTGGACGCTTCGCCGACCCACCGTGCCACCATATCGCGTAACCTCACCCTCAACGAAAGCCAGTCCGGACGCCTAAAGACAGACCCATCTTTGCGCCTGCTGCTCTTCTCTGCGCTCGAACAGCCATTGGCGCCCTTCTCGCGTCTCGATATCGCATTCCCATCTCAAATTGAGGTCAAGGTCAACGACGACGAGGTAAAGGCCAACTACAAGGGTTTGAAGAACAAGCCAGGCTCTACACGCCCCGCCGACATTACCGACTTCGTCCGCACCAAGGTCGCCAACCAGCGCAACAGCATCCTCATCACCTACGCCCTGACTCAGAAGGCAAGTCGGTCGGAGGTTTCTTATCCCATCAGCTTCCCAAACCTGACTCTGAGCTAACTCTCAATGCAGAAGTACAACCTCTTCGTCTACTTGGTCAGGAAGTTCTCGGTCGACGAGCTCACACAGCGCATCAAGCAGCGCCACGTCATCACGAGGCAGTCTGTGCTCAATGAGAGTATGTAGTGGCCTTCGGCAGCTAACATCTCTCACATGACTAATGTTGTAACAGTGATGAAAAAGGCCAATGACCCCGACATCGAAGTTGGCTCCAGCGTCATGTCGCTCAAGGACCCAATCTCTACCCTGCGCATTGTCACCCCATGCAGGTCGACTGTGTGCACACACAATCAATGCTTTGACGCCGACTCATTTCTGCAGCTCCAGGAGCAAGCTCCCACATGGACATGCCCAATATGCAGCAAGACCATATCATACGAAGGCTTGGCCGTCGACCAGTATGTTGAGGAAATCCTCAACAAGGCCCAGAACACGGACCAGGTCACCATCCAGCCAAGCGGACAATGGTCGACCGAAAAGGATGAGAAGCCCAAACAAAACGGGCACAATGGGCATCATGACGATAGTGATGATGACCTCATCGAGATACCAGATTACCGTATACAGGCCATCAAGACCGAAGCTGCGCCGACACCCACTTCGCTCAGCACCCCTCCACTGCCTTCTCGCGAGACATCCACAGCCCCCCGGTCTGGCCAGAAGAGAAAATCCGAAGTAGTGGATCTGACCTTGAGCGATGATGATGAGCCAGTAAGACCAACGAAAAAGGTAGCGTACACTACCCCCAATAGCCTTCCTGATCCGCCCCGTCGGTATCATTTACCTCCCCTCGGCAGTCACTCTGCCCATAGTCGTCCACTGCCACCAACCTACCATAGTGGGTCTGCCAGCATGCGTTCTGATTACTCCCGGCCTCCATCTACACCTCCACCACGCCATGGGTATCAATCCTATCGACCAGCACAGCCTGCTTCGCGGCCTAGCTATCCTGGA
>Ga0265780_10009679_pt1 | contig 11532 bp, 10 predicted proteins | sample P1T30metagenome_FD_192432 | JGI IMG/M metagenome (GOLD analysis project Ga0265780, IMG submission 192432) | Plant litter microbial communities from East Loma Ridge, Irvine, California - P1 T30 | ecosystem: Environmental > Terrestrial > Plant litter > Unclassified | place: USA: California... | reverse complement strand
CTCCTTGTCGACGAAGTTTCCGGTGATAACCGATCGTGGTGCGCAATACGCTCGCATGAAGCATCTCTCCTCGCTCCATGGACTAGAGAAGATCAAACTCGACTTCACGGCTGAACAATACTTCGCCATGTTCGACGTCGCGGTACCACCCTTCCACTACCGCGATGGTGCAGTAGCCGGCGATAACTTATATCGCGACGATTTCTGCCATGGTGCCGGCCACTTTCTTCTGCACACGAAGGAACTCGAGATCCATTTTGGCGATGCATACAAGCAGGCAAACCCCTGGTACGACGTCCAAGAAGCTGCTTGGTGCAAGACCAATCCGGCATGGAACTACGCTGAAGCAAGACTACGCCCGCACGTCTGTGATAGTGGCTTGGTCATCGATTGGATACTGGAGTATGCTTGGTACAACGGGCATCTCCAACATATCAAGAATATTACTTTGACTGGCGATGTTCAGCCGTGGGTGAAGGAGAAGTGGTATGGCATCTTCAAGCGTCACGCTATGTACCTCGAGGAGTATCCTGCACACTTTTACCGTATTTTCGCTGTGCATGAGCCTGACCCTATTGAAATGGAAACTATTGGTATAGACGACGAGGACGAGGACGAGCAAGATGAGGCGTGGAGGCCAGAGAATCATTATCCGCCAACTTGTAGATGTGAAGTGGGATGCTGGCGACTACGGGGTGGGAGAGTTGAGGAAGAGCTGGAGGCTAAGTCTTGGGATGATTTTGAGAGGTTTTCTGATGAGGTGGTGGGCGATTGGATGAGTGGTGTGGTCTTGGGATCACTTTGAAGCCTATGTCAACGCCACGTCTTCTTATTTGCTTCTAATTATCCCAGTGTAGGCTGCAGGCCTGTCAAGTCTCTCCGTTGCATAAGATGGTATTACCCTTTCATTCATTCAAGCACGTTTCCGCAGAAGGCGATCCTACAAACCCAATGCCTCACTAATACCTCCAGTAAGGTTCCCTAGGATATTCGATCCACCCACAATGGCAAAGAAAACATCCTTGTACGAATCCCTAGCAGTAAGCGTTAGCCCGGAACTTCCACATCGAACGAGACCGGAAAACGGAAGACAAAAGAAAAGAAAGGGAAGGAAAGGACAACACTTACGCCACAATTTTCAAGCCCTCGGGCAACGGCTCCGGCCCGCTCGACTGCAACTCCACGACCATCAGTCCCAAACTCACCAACGTAGTTGGCAGCACACTAGGCCTCCAGCCCAACTCAAACGGCAACTTCTCCATCTCAAACATACTCCTCACATACTCCACCTTGGCCTTGCCCGTCACCGGATCCCCCATCGTACTCAGATACAACGCATTCTCCCCATAACTCAACACCGCCTCCCTAGCCCCATACACAAACTCCGGGTTCCTCTTCTGACTATCCAGTGTCCTCGCATACTTCGCTTTACTCGCCGTCGGGATATCAGTCCGGTCTTTCCCGTTAAAGAAGGAAATGTATTGCTGCCACGTGGGGTTGTGGAAGGGCTGCGGGTTGGCGAAGTACGCGTCCTGACGCGACATGCTGGCGTCGTGCTCGATGGGGAAGTTGTGCATGGAGAGGTCGGAGAGGTCGAAGGAGCCGCCTAGTGGGTTGGGAGAGGAGAGGAGGCCCGCGGCTCCTATGGCGGTTGTGAAGTCTGCGCCCATGTTTAGGCCGGCGGCGAGGCCGGCGATGAGATGCGGGATTGTCATGTTGCGCCCGTTGCGGTGGATGAAGTCGTGGTTTGCTAGGGCGTTGAGACCGGGGCAGGGGGAGCGTACATCACCGCTGGAAGCGGGATGCCAGTTTGTCCATCGAGGGTCGCTTGCGGGTGCTGGGGCGAGCGAAGTGAGTAGGTTCGCTATGTCGAGTGGGAGATCTAAAAGGCCTTTTGCTGATACTACACTTGCTCCGACAAGCACTGTGGTGATGAGTGTAGAACGCATGCTGTAGACCCAAGAATGTTTATGTTGTTTCCTTTGGTATTATCCAACAAATGGAGGATGGTGAAGTGTAGTGACAAAAAAAGTGATAGTAAACACAAAAACGTTCCACGACAGGCGTCCATCCCTTCCTTAAGCTTTTCCACCACCCACTATACAGGTAACTACCGTGCCTCCCCCATCATCGCCCCCATCCGTCCAATGAACACGACCCTAATCCCGCTGACCCCTCACCCTCCTCTCAAAGTCCTGAATCGTGCCTCGGAGCCTTGCCATAGCGTCGTGTAGCTCGACATAATCCCGCGTAGTTCCTGCATAGCTAGTCGTAGCCGGCATATAGTCCCCACGTAGTCACGTAGTCACCCGTAGTCAATCGCTACCTCAACTGGTCAGATCGTGTACATCATCGCGGACCTGGACGCCGTGGCTGATCGTCTCCTGCTGATCGGCGGCTAGGCAGCGCCAGATCGACAGACTCCAGACCCGCGACGGGAGGATCGGTGATGCGAGGGTAATTGGAATGCGAGGAGAGGGGAAAGTCGGCACGATGGGATTGAGATATGGGATCGATTGAGTTCGAGTTGTTCTGCAGGTTTGAGGTGTTGTGCAGAGGTAGCCCGGGAAGATGGTTGGGGTGGTGACGTCATGGCTAACGTTGGGGGCCGAGGATAGGTTTGTTGTTTTGCGATCGCTTTACCTCGCCGTCTATCCCTGCCTCATTTTCTATCGATTTTGCGATATTGGCAGCGAGGAATTGAGTGCGTAAACTATTTACTTATGATTGCTGGATGGCGATGAGATCGTCATAAGTTCGACATGGGCATGATGCATGGCTTCTGAGTATCTTCATTCCTGCCTACATCTTCGTTACTTGAGTTTCTCTATTATAATTTGCGCTCAGCGTTCTTGCATTTTGTGCTGTAGCCCCCATCCATCTAGACTACGGTTCTAGGCATGACATAGCCGGCCGGGCTCCTAGTGACTACCGTCGAGTATGCACCTGGGCAGGGTCTCAATCCTAACATCCGCTTGTGTGCACGCTCATGCGACGTTCTGTACGCATGGAGCCGCCGCACCCAGCGCGACGGTGGCATGGTGACCGCGTTGGCGCAGCGCATGCGGGTAGTCATTCCGTCTTATCTCATTCCTCGCGCGCACAAAATCTCATATCCAGGGCCATATCTTTAATCCTCCAAGAGCATTTCTTCATACACATTTATTCTGATCAGTTCAGCGTCCTAGGCCCATCCACATCATCTCATCCGCATAGGTGTTAAAATGCGGGCGTTGATGTGGCGCATATGCTGGCCACTGTATTGGCAACTGCCCGTAGTAGCCAAATCCTGGCTGCACTGGCATATACTGCTGCTGGTACCGAGCATGATACCCATGAGTATACATCGGTCCGTTACCCCAATACTGCCCATACCCTGGTGGTGGTTGAGGATGACATTGCTGATACGGAGGTACTTGTTGACCCTGCGACCACCATGTAAACTCCCCGGGATATCCATGGGCGAACCCTGGCTGAGCGTAGTTCTGATGTCGTCCCTACAATGCGTATAGACGTTGTTGCTACCGGTTCTGGAACGTCTCGTAGTTGCCAGGCTGCCCCCACGACCTGTCGGACGCATCGTGGCCAGCGTCGTAGGCAGCAGAGGGAATTGGGTCGTAGCCCTCAGCCCCTTCGATCATGTTCTCGAAGTCGGCACCGATTCTTTGTTTTCGTTGCGGCCTTGGTGCGTAGGTAAATGTCTTGTAATCATCCGAACGCGTGATGAGTATCTTGGTTTGATACCGTTTCACCACCTTTTTGTGGTCCTCGCGAGCAGCCATTAGACCAGATTCCATAGAATCGCACAGCATCTGATCGCGGCCGTACCCTTCTTCTTCAGCAAGATGAGACGAAACCTGCGTCGGCAGCGCTGACTGCTGTCTTCCAGAGTCCTCAGAGCTTGATCTAGAGTTACCAAAATGGAGCAAGAAGAGGTCGGGATGTCGCGCCCAGTATCGTTTAGTCTTGTCGATACTTTCGTCGAAATCTCGCCGTACTTGATCAGTCAGGCCGTTGAAATACTTGTCAGCCATCCATGTCGGCCGTTCGCGAAGCAGCTGTAAGAAGGCTTCATGCTTGCGGGCTGCCTGGAATTCTGGGCAGTCTTGGTGGTCTGGCTTTTCTGGGTGAATTCGCTCCACAACAGCGACCTTATGCTCTTGCATGGCAGGCTTGGTGATGAGAGCCGCCTGGTTGCTCTTGGAAGCTGGGAGTTGAGAGAAAATGATGCTGATGGATGCGTGTTCTGCTTTCGAAAGTGTAGGCGTGTGATGTTGGTATGCGCGTGGTTGAGAAAGTGTCTGGTTTGGTGAGTGCACTTGGGTGAAGATAGTCTGAAAGTCTTGGAGGGAAAGTGAACAAACAACCAGTTTTACTGTAAAATGCAAGAGTTGATATATACATATCTCAATGCGAAGACGAAAGCTGCACTAACGCAACTATGGTTGACCTGCGATACATTGGCCAATGCAGGGCAGTCACTAATACTGCCACAGTAAGCAAATCTGGCATTGTGAGGATGCCTTGTGAGCTACCCCTGGGACAGAGTTGAGAACCAAGGTTGTCGAAAAGAGTGGGTCACCAACCGGAGCGCAAGCTTACAAAGGACACGTGACGAGAAGTGTAATCGCGTGGTATAGTCACGAAGAGACTATAGGAAGTGAGTAGAAAGTTGTATTAAATTAGAGAAAGTTCCAGACTTTTCGAACTCCAGAGCGGTCGATATCAAACGCCGAAAGAGAGGAAACGGACGGGTATCAAGGCTGGGGAGAAACGCCGCACGCTATGCATGTAAAAAACAGAACTACAACGAGAACAAGACAAAACCAGAAAAGCAACATAATGGAAACGAAGCGAGGTCCGCAAGCCTGCTTCCGGTGATACCGTGACCAAGTTTGAGGAGCGACCTCTTCTCCGAGAGGATAAGAGTCCCAAAAGCCTGGAGGACTGCCGGACTGACCGATGTGAGATGATATCCATCTCAAAATCTTCCTTCACTCGCCAAAATGTTCACGCTCGCGACGTTTCGCCTCGTAGTTCGCGTTGAACTGGTCCAGTAGGCCCGGGGCTTCATCGCATGTCGCAAAACGAAGAGGCATGCTGTGTCCCAGCTGGTCTGGATCTTGCGCACCATGCGGAATTCCGTACGCCATGTGCAGGTTGCTGATCCGGCGCTTGTTGAGATGCTTTGCCGAAGCCATCACGATACGCTTCTTGTTGTAGTCGTACCGAGCAGTATTGCTCTCCAACGAGGTGTCGGAGTTGCGACGGTTGGCGGCCTTCTCGTCTTCGCTCTGGTATGAGCTTGCATCTGAGCTTGACTCTGACGGCGAGGCAGCACTGATCATGTTCGTGAAGTGGCCTTCGGAGACCACTTGGTCTGCTTGGCAGCCATATCCAAGCAAGACCTCGCCATCAGGACCGCGGGGGAAGATGAGAGAGCAACCTTCGAGCTCCCATTCTATATCGCTCTCTTTCTGGAGCTCGCCCTCTACTTCAGTCATGTCGTCTGCCTCACCGATGGGCTCCAAGGGCTCACAGTACGTCTCCTTAGCTTCCGAGAGCTTGACGTAATGGATGACCGGGGTCTCGATCGACGAGGCCCACCCAAGGACGATGTTCCGCTTTCGCTGTGGAAATATGTTGTTCAGCGCGACAGGGTCATTGAAGTGATGCTCCCCTTCGTCATCACTGTATTCGCTGATGATGTCGCAGATGCAGGTATCATCCACATCGGCAACATGCTTGCTGTTACGCATGATGGCGCGCATCTTGGCCTGTAGAAGAAGGATGACGCTGCCGTCGTCAGATTCCAGGATTCGGGGGATATTCAATTCCTGCAGAGAGATCTTGCGCAAGGCCTTGCGTTCATCCTCGGTCATGGCGACGTCAGGAATTAAATCTTTTATCTTGACCTGCAGCAGGCGACCGGGTTCTAGAAGCGCAGCTGCGTTTACTTCAGCTTGCATCATCTTCTCAGCCTCTGGGGGCGAGGCGCGGCTCGCTGCTTCGATAGCAGCGCGAAGCTTCTTCGCGGGTGGTGCTCCTTTATGCTTGTTGACGAGAGGGAAGACTTTCCTCAGGAGTATCTCATGCGCAAAGATATCGCTGTCGGGGTCTTCCGGAAGTTCGAGCGCGACGTTGAACCAAGGCCTCAGAAGATAGAACTCTTCGTGCCATGGCGGGACGACCAGGAAGTCGGGGTTCTCGAGGAGCTTGGCCGCTAGAAGGCTGTAGTCCTTTTCCGCGACACGGCCGGTGGGGAAGTCGTCCAAGAACAGGTCGAACTTGTTGCGACGGTTCATCCGGTCAGCTATATGAAGCTTGACAGGAGACGAGTGCGTGGGTAGCGCCAGGAAGTGAGTAGCCTCCATCTCCAGTGCTAGCTCGATCTCCGAAGCTACTGCGAGAAGGGTCGGGGAGAGGCGGTCTCGGGGAACGCGAAGTAGATTAATCAAGACTTTAGTCCACGTTGCAAAGTCGAGTTGCACCACAAAGGTAGTATTAGCGACAGGGGTCGAGCGAAGAAAGCGTGTTGCGATGAGGATATCATGCAGTGCTGGCGCTGTCAGTCTTCTAGTCTGTTAATTGCATTCGCAAAGCGGCGTACCTTTTGTTTGTTCCTCTTCCAACTTGAAAGCGATTGTCGTAGCGCTCAACGCTGCCTTGCTCGGGACTGACCAGACTGAACCCAGGCGCCGAAACTTGGCGTAAGAAGACAGTCCAGGGGCGAGAGTTGAGCGGGTGACTGTCTGGCGAAGATATGTCTCCGCAAGGGGTAGAGCGCCAGTGCGACTACCACGCGCGCCAAATGGACCGCTGGGATGCTCGAAGATGGTGTACGCATTGCTGAAGAAGTATGGCGCGGCCGGAAGAGAGAAGCAACTCGCGCGTAGTCCGAGGTGAGCCATGTCGGCGGTTTTGTCGGGTCACAGAGAGTGGTGGATGTTTTGACGACTCGCGCGAGTGGTGAGACGGTAGAAGCTGTTGTTTGTATATATCAAAGTTCCAAGCGCGTGATCTAGGCGTCGCTGGGAACTTTCGCGGTTCTGGGTTAGCGTATCGTAGTGAAGTGTACACTTGAAAGGGGCTTGTGCTTTCTGACATAGGTTGAAGTAGTGAATTCTGAGCAGAACCTTGCAAGAGTGCACAAGGGTTATGAACCGCGTTATTGTACAGTCACGGCTACGGAGGGCGCCTATAATGGCGCGCAGCCCATGTCAGTTGCGGAATGAACGCGATCTCTAAAGTAGGAATATGGACTGTGCAGCACATGATTGCTATCATACAGTTCTTACTTTACCAGAACAATTGAGCTACTGTTTGCTGTAGACACTTAAGATCTATCGGCTTGCTGGCGCTGTTTGTGAAGAGTTACTCTCCCATGGACTCCTTGGGACCAACGGTGGACGCATACAGCGCATAGGTCACGCTCGCGGTAGCCGTTCTCTGAAGCTGCCATCGATTATGTGGAAGGCTCCAATTCCATACTTACCATTTGTTGAGTATGATCTTGAAGTCTGGCCTTCTTTCACAGTTAGGTGTGTGGGAAACCTGTAATCGACCCTAATATTGATGGTGTCTACCTCTCGGTAGGCAGCAAAGTACCGGCGAAATTTTGCAGTCATTTCCAATTATATCCATGCTTTTTATAAGGCTGGCTGTTAGCTCGTAATAACATCTGTTGACACATGCGTTTTATGTGTCCTCCCGAACATCGAATGGGGACCGAACGCGATCGGGCAGCTTCAGCTGTGCGGGTTCCTGAGGCACACTTGAGCTACGAACAAATATGGGCTTCTCTCTTGAAGATATCTTGGTAACCATAGGGAATAGATGTTGCACAAGACGGAAGCTGGGTGTAGTTGAAGAGGCAGGAGGATGGATGCTACGCTTGGTTGAGGTTTGCCGATGACGTCATCGGCAAGCGCCGGTATCATCCGGTACCCTTGGCCGCTTGTGGGCAGTCGCGACTACCGAACAAGTCCTTCACGCCCCTGTTGCACCGTACACATGTATTTGTATCGTTGTGACAGCTATGTATGTGGCGTCAATTACTCGAGCGGTGTGGTTGCAGCGCACCAGTGGGCCTACGTCAGAAACCACGCCGCATTAGCTCACGAAAAAGCTCCAGGTACAAAAGTCGTTCGCAGTTTACAGTCTTTTCAGTATCAACACGTAGAGATTGCGAGGTACTTGTCCAATACTGGACGGCCAGCTAATGAAGACGTTCACAGAGAAGGCTGCTATCAGGCGCATCTGTGTTTCGCAAACCGGACCATACAAAATTTCACATCGACTCAACGCGGGCTTGTCGCGTATTTCTTTCACGCATCGGAGATTCTCTTGTTACAACTTTGGGCTTTCAGAACTATTGATTTACCACATACATCGACCGACCTTTCTCCGACGCATCGTTCAGAAAGTACGGGCACTGACGCAGTGCAGACTACCCAGCTACGATCACGACACAGCATAGCCGATTCCACAGCCTTCTAGGCGTGTCACGAATCATCCACGACCATATAGCTTGTAGGCATGATATTCGTGACCGGTCAAAGTCTTCGCGCGCTCAGCACAGCCTCTTGACGTCCATTCGTGGTCTCGATCAGCCACAAAGTGACATAGGACATTGAGCCCGCCAATCAATATCGCGAAATGACGCCCCGGATTTTGAGCTCGTTTAAGTTGGTAGGACAAGAACTGCATCAAGGAATGCATGTGCATGCATGTAACCCTGCAGACGCATGTGCTAGCATCCGCAGATAAATAAAGAACAGCCCACGCTACATTCTCGCACAATTCCAAGCTCTTACATGGGACAATTCTTCTAAACATCACTTCTATACCATCTGTCAACGGATGAGATTGTCCAATCTTCAAGCCTAGGTGAAGAACACATCGCACGATGGCAAGCGGTACCCATACGCGAAATCCTTTTCCGACTAAGTCACATCCTCCTGCAACTCCCAAGGCTGTCACCGGATTTGCTTCATACGCAGAGTATCTGGCGAAACTGGGGAGATCAACTGTCGAGTCCTCTGACCATCTCAGCGATGATGAAATGTGGTTAGCGAGCTTCGATAGAGGCGGTCGTTGTCTGGAATGGAACTATTGGGACCCATCCAAAGAGAATAGCCTCGACGCTCCAGATAATTTACCCGCCTTAGACGGAAACGGTGTCAGACCTGACATGACGATCCTTTCCTCTCATGGTTTTCGAACGGTACTACAAATTCCAGATGAAAATGTGGCCTATAGAGTAGTCATGGTGGCTACTGGATTTGACGCCATTGCCCCTCGGACGAAAGACATTCTCGGCCTCGGTCTGGATCTAGGGCCAGAGATATTCGAATATGCGCAGATGTGTGTTGAGAATCCATACATTGGCAGACACGGTGCATTGCCTCGACCTTGGCACAAGGTTTCTCCGGCGTTACGTATAGGACAGAATGCTTTATGCATCCTTGAGGCTGGATCGGAGACAGCGTCCAAAACTGGTATCCACAATGTCCCAATTTCACACAGGTATGTTAGCTGACTAGTACTGCAGCAATCCTGTTCTTGGGGAGCAGTCTCGTTATGGGGAACTTAGGAACCAGAGTCTCTACCAGCTCCGTAATGTACCCATACAAAAGACCTTCACAAATTCCGGAAGAATTCTGTAATGCAGATGATCAGCCCGACTCCTACTACCAGAACACATGGCTTGTTCAGCGCTTCCTCACATCAGGAATCGGCACTGATAACCTTTTCGGCAAGGGAAATTTTCTCTACGTCTGCTTAGCAGCGCTCGTAGAGTTACAATTATCTACGGCGCCTTTGAATGTACCTCATTTCGGCATGCACGGCTTGCAGTCCCAGGTGATATTGGAGTATTGCGGAGAATGGCAATTGGGTACTGACGGACCTTTGGCCGTTTCTGCTGACCCAAGCATGATATGGGCTCGACTAAGGAAGGATATCGAGGAGCAACGAACTACACTGCGCTGGATAACACGCTTCTTCCGCAAACATTTCGACCACAAAAACCAGAACCTTCAAGAAGCTTTCGATGATATCATGGAACGCTTCAAGTATCGAGTACAAGACCTCGAACAATCTGAGTCACAGCTCAGAGATCATCTAGCGGCAGAAGGCACAATTAAGAGTATTCAAATGGCAGAAATGAGCATTCGTGAGAGTAAAAGAGTCATGCTATGTATGTTTCACTCTCAAAGCAGTCTGGTTTATCTGCTAACGGCTTTGAAGTAACAGCTGTGGCATTCGTATTCTTACCGTTCTCTCTTGCTTCATCAGTGTATGGAATGGTATGAAAGGCCCCCAACGCCCACCTACCCATATGTCTCTACGGCACTGTTGGACCTCTTGCTAATTATTTTATAGAATGTGCAGCAGATCAACGGTTCTGGGCATTCTATAGCAGCTTTCATAATTACAGGATTTGCGATGTTCGCATCTTCTGTAGTGCTGTGGGCCACGGTTGCTGCTTTTCAATCCCGCAGAGTCCGTTATCGAAAACACATAGAAGAGCTGGGTGCAAAACCGCGAGGCTGGCCATGGTATAGAGAACTCATTCTTGATCCGTTGTTGTGGATCCATAATCTAGCTGATAGCGTCCTCGAGGTGTTACAAAAAGTGTGGAGATCCATGGTGAGAAGGTCTAGGTTCTAAAACCATGGGAGCTGTACGTTGATAAAGCAAGGCCATGGATACATGGTCACGCAAAGCAAGTTATTGCGCGCTACGGACTCATGGCTGTTGAGTCTACAAAGACCTTCATTTTCTTCTGAGTATGAAGCCGCAAGTCCGCCTGCCAACACTCCAAGAACTACTCTCACAGCCCCGCCACGGAAAGTGATCAACATTGTCAGTCAGCCACGAAGGCGGAGTTCGGGCCATGTGCCTCCGTGGTGTATCCTCGTAGAGAGAATATGGCGCGCCAAGTATCCCTTGCCACGCTGTACATCGTCAACTGTAAGATTCGGGCTTACCCCGTAGAAGCGGTGAGGCTGTTCACATTGAGCGACGAACACAGCGGGCAGTGTTGTTATCAGTGAATCTCGTCCGAGCACTTGGCACTCCGCGAAGTACCGGAGTGAAGCGCTCAAAACGAACTTTTTGATTAGACGGTCGGCGGTGGGCCAGTTTGAATGATCCGCAAGCGGTTGTTTTGACGTGCATGGGCCACTCCAGACTCAGATGGGACTTGGCGGGCAAGCGCGACGAGGTGATGACATCATCAGCTTTGGCTGAAGCGCGCACCGAGGCACACATTTTCAAAACTCATGAGGCTGGTGATAATGCGACATGAGTATCGCGATCCGAGTCTCTGCAGCTTCTGAGACAGCGTGGCGATTAGTGAGGGAAATATGTGACGATATGCTCCACTTCCCCTGGGCAACCTGGCAGTTCCCGAGCTAAACCATGCGCTGGTACCCGCTTGGCGTCTACACAGCCTACCTCACCAACCACCTCGTCATCTCAACCGGCCAGGAAAACAGCAAGCCAGCACTGCCCTCCTCCCCCTCT
>Ga0265780_10009678_pt1 | contig 11532 bp, 10 predicted proteins | sample P1T30metagenome_FD_192432 | JGI IMG/M metagenome (GOLD analysis project Ga0265780, IMG submission 192432) | Plant litter microbial communities from East Loma Ridge, Irvine, California - P1 T30 | ecosystem: Environmental > Terrestrial > Plant litter > Unclassified | place: USA: California... | reverse complement strand
TCTGACGGTATCTGCAGCTTTCTGAAGTCAGGTAATGTTGTGCTGCCAAAGCTCAATGAATCGAGCTCGTAGTCCGAGGTAAGGACTGGAAGTTCCAATTTCAAATTGAGCATCCACCTCCGCCTATCTGTCGCGAGCGCATCGAGTACAGGCGCCTCTTGGAGTAAATACGTCGACTTTAGGAAGAGAGCAGCATCTCTGTTTATCGTGAGCCGCTCTTTGGCGAGTGCCTGAGTAGCACTCGTGACGACAGCATCGGAGGTGTCGTAGAGATCTCGATCAATCCCATCTATCCCTGGTGCCTCCAAATGAACAAATTGCAAGCGCTCGGTTGTGTAGTCTACACATATGCCTTGTGATCGCGCGTATTCGATGATGCTAGGCTCTGTATCCGCCTGCGAGGTGAGCTCTAGATCAAGCTCCAACTCAATAGTTGCCATAAGTGGGTTACTGTTCAGTAAACGGCTGTAACGAGATAGTGACAATGAAGTTCTGCTAGGCAGCTCGATGGAGATCAGACTCAAGTCTGGGGTGCGCCTTCCACTTACTTGTTCCATCCAACTGGCGCTTCCACGTGTTTATGATCACATTACATGTCCAGATATCACATTTAGAAGATTTGCATGGGAAAATGTTCGGGGCGCAGCGCGCAAATTGTTCTTTATATTAGATTGAGGCTATGCAGTATAGCTAAGTTTTTTTCGGCCGTATGTACTTAAGTGAATGTGCAAAGGATATCGAATTATGTACAAGTCAGTAGGTTTTACATCCCCCTACTGAATGCATGCAATCATAACGTGGGTATGGACTTATTTGGGTGCAGGCTTCTGGCCGAGACCGAGTGACTGGTTGCCACCGTTGAAAGCAACAAGCTGTGACCTGAACATAACGTCACCGTAGATCTGGAGATTGCCACCCTGGTTTCCCTGTACACCACCGAAACAGGTCGTGTTTGCGGCATCGACAGTTGCAAAGGTAATCTGGCTACCCGGAATCTTGGCCATGTACGAGTCACCGATGGCGACACTCATATCGGGTAGTTTGGCGTTGCAAGGGTAGATGAAACCACCGACCTGAGCGTTGAGCTGAGCACCCTTGACTTGCGAGTAGTACGCCTCGGCAACCTGCTGGTCAACGAGGAGAAGCGATGTACCGGTGTCGGCAATGGCATCAGAGCCCTGAGGGTTTTCGAAAAGCTGGTCGCCGACAGCAAACTTGGTAGAGCCAAACTGCCAGAAACCAGTGTCGGCCTTTACGGGCACCCATGCCATCTCGCCCACGAACTTTGTGGAATCAATCTTGCCGAACGCATACGTGCCACTACCATCTGGGTTGAGATCGGCAGTGAAGACAGGCATGTCCAGGTTAGGCATGACGTTGTCGAAGAAGGTCTTTGCGGGTGTCTTCTTGGTGCCGTCATTGACAGTGTTGAGCTTTGAGAATGCAAGGCCGACGAGACCGTCAGTGTTGGTGTCCTGAACAAAGGACTGGGAAACTGCATTGGCAAGCTCGACAGTTTGTCCTTCGACCTTGACGCCTCCAATGGTGACGGTATCAGTGCCGACGGTACCGGCAGCACCGGAGCCATCTCCGTAGCTGATCTTCCACGCCGCGCCATCAGTCTTCTTGAAAGTGGTAGACTTTGACGCATCAAAGGCTGCGTGTTGGCCAATGAGCTTAGGGTCAAGGTCAGTGCTGAACATCCAACTAGACAAAGAGGTTAGTTAAGCATAGTTTAGGCGGGGAGGTAGAGCTTACAGATCGGAAGAGCCAGAGTCGAAGTCCAAGTTGAGCATCTGACCGCCTACATCGACAGGGGAAAGAAACAGGGCAGCGTTGTTTGCGGGGTTGGCGGCAACACTTCCGGAGGTCTTGTTGCCACCGGTGGTAGCGGCGGCTGTGGGCGCTGTCGTGTTTCCGCTTTGCTTGTTGAACGAGATGAAGCCCTCCTTGACCATGAAGTCTTCCTTGACCTTGAAGTTGTACTTTCTGAACACTTGCCTCATGGCAACCATGCCATTGGGTCCAGTGGGATGGGCCCTGTTCACCTGTCTGGGAATCTCGAATGAGCGTTTTTGAAGGCCCCTCCTGAGTGTTGGGGCTGGAACAGCTAGCACAACGGCTGCCAAAAGGGCGACAAAGAGGAGGAGGTTGAATGAAGGCATGTTGATTTAATGCTGACCGGCAGCCGGACGGAAAAGACCTGTCGTTTGGAAGTGAAGGGAAAAGATGGAATGAGAGAAAGGAAGAAAGGAAGAAAGACACGAAACGAAATACAGCCTTGAAAGAAACAGAACACAGGCTCGGCCTAATGGATGTGGTGATGAAGGAGGGCGCGAAGAGGTTGCTTTTAAAGAAGGAAAGCCCTTGGAACCACAGCCGCGCAGTAAGTAAAACTTGAGGAAATATGAAACCCGTGCCCTATGCTCCTATCCGATGCCGACGCATGATAGAGGATATGAGAGCGCTAAGCGACACTCAAGGACAGAGTGGTATCCACCCAGTTGTATGACGAAACGCTACGCGTACTGCATTGACAGTCGTCCATGGTGGGTATCAAGTTTTAGTTTCCGTCAAGTTCCCAGGCGGAAAGTCTAGAAGGACTTGTAGTTGGCTAACGGATATTCGAAACGAGGCTTCTAGGTCCACGACGCTCCGTGTGATTGGTTTAAGCCACCTCCAGCCTCATCGCAGAGATATCGGGAGGGCGATGGTGTATGTTACGCGTCCTGGCAGATCAGTCAAAAAATTGTGGAGGTTGCTAGCAATAAGCATGGCTCTCACGCTACAGTTGCGTTTCAACACTGTGGCACATTGGGCGGCAAAGTTGCGCAAGACAGCTCGTGGATAGTATTGTTGGGTTGTGTCAATAGCTGCTGGCAAGGCGGTTCTGTCAGCAAGTTCCCGCCCAGATGCGCGTATTAGCATCGTCTATACAGCTCATGCCGAACTCTGCACAGCCGCTCGAAGGGGATGAGGCGCAGTTATGCCGTCGGGAACATGAGCGGTCGACGACGGGCGAGGAGCTGGTGGGGACTGGGCGGCGAAGTGTTTTAGGATGCCAAGGCCAGACAAGCTTGAAACAGTGGACCCGCCAACCCGCAACTCGAAAAGAAGCAGCCTGCACGACAGTGGCCACGCGTAGTTCCAATGTCAGTGGCGGTGTTTCCCCAGGGCCAACCAACCTGATGTGTGTTTCTCAAACATGCTTCACCGGCATACACATGCTTCATCGCGGTTTGGTGCCCGCCTGGCGAACAAAACAGTCTGGGGCACCCGACGCCTTTGAACCTGTTGGTGGAACTCGACGAACCCATCTCCGGCAGTACTCAAACCGCGGCTCATAGCTCCGCGCAGAGAGCTGTGCTGTAGCCGCAAATTTCGCATGTGGAGACGCTAGGTTGTACGAGTTACACAGTAGGTAGGGGGCAAGCATTCAGCTTCGCCAGCTGGAGGGTTTGCATGAAGCTCCAACCGGCAAACGGTCTACATTCGGAAAGACGTAGGTATCTTGACCATTGAGAAAAGAAATCCAAAGGAACGTGAACGATCAAGCTCGGGAGGCGGCAGGTACCATGCTTTGGTAATAGAGAGGAGCCGCAAGTGTACCGTACAGGCCTGTGCGAAAAGGGCAGTTGACTATGAACAGGAGCTTATTTGGCATGGAATCAATGCATATATTCGAATCCTAAGTGACAGCGCTTTTCGGTTCTATCATAACGTGATGCTCCTCCTTCGGCATCTCTCATCCCAGCCACTCTTATGAAAGCGACAGTAGTGAATGGCCGCCAATACTTATTTCTCCTTGCTCATTCATCTGCTCTCGAATCTCGACACTCCATCATGCTGGGCCGCTTCATCGTACACGTCTAAGCCAGGCAAAGACCATGTGGGGTATTGATGCTGCACATTCGAGTGCGCTGACGTCCCCTCCACTCGGACTGGGCATCGTGCTCCTGATATCGGCCTACCGCACGGCGTAATGGGCAGTTTACGATGACTCGGCATGTCTTAAGCACTAGCTCTCAGATCCGTTCATCCAAGAAGTTCCACGTCCAGACCGATGGCCCTCATGAAAAGATTCACGTTCGATGTTCGAGCACTTGCCATGTCAGCTGGCAATGCCTTGCTGACAGCCACCGTCTCCATGACACGATCCTTGACGCCAAGCACAAGCCTCTGCTGCTGCTCGGGACTAGCTCCCACACCCATCGCAGCCAGGAACTGCCAGATGTACATGTCGTCGGTATCATTGATGCTTCCAGGGAACAAGTAGGGAAGAACAGGCTCGATGACGTCAAACAGACGGTTATAGAGGGCAGTCCATTGCTGCCAGTCGGTAACCATCTCGGGAGCTGATTGCTTTAGGAGTTCGGCGCGAGAAATCAGGAAGGTAAGTAGCGTCAGGCCAATCTTGCTTCTAGCAACGACATGGAGGTTGGTACGATCCAAGACAAGACCAAGAAGGCCGATGACAATGTTCAGCGGCGCATCTGAAATGTGCGCATGGATGGGTGACATGACAGTTTGAGAGAAGAGGTCGACTTCTTCTCGGATGGCTGCACTCAAAGGCTCATCAGGCGTAGCGATGGCATGGCCAACTACCGAGAGAGCATCAAGGTGAACCACAATCATAGTCACAACCGTGATACGTTCCTGTTCGTTAATGTGGCGGAAGAGGCGCGGAATGACTTTTTTGCCCTTGGCATGTGAGAGGATAGAGATGAAGGGGTGCGGTGCGCTGGTGAAATTAGCAAAAGCCGGTCCCTCGATGTTTGGAGCATACCTGGGGTTGATGGGCTCCATGATCTTAGTGTTCAACCAGAGTTGTTCGTGGAGGGCATCGATCTTTGATCGCCATTCCATATGTGCCTGGATTGCTTCAGGGGAGCTTCCTTCTTGAATCGGTGGTGGCATGGCCCGCTCATGGTCTTCCATCTGCATGAGGCTTCTGTACACAGCCTCGATATTGCGAAGAGCTTCTTTGCGATCAGCAATAGAAGACTTGTGAGATTTCGGAAGCTTGTCGTTAGTCTCGGGGCGCTTGAGGTTGAGCAGCGGTCGCGGGGTCTTTGAGTTGCTAAAGGCAATCTTTCCAAGGCTGCCTTCGACAACAAGCTGCCTGGCCTTTGGCCTTGCTTTGGCGGCTTCAACGGCTCGCTGAATCTGCTGTTCCATGCGCTGCATGTGGTTATCACCTCCTCGACCTTGTCTGCGAGCGCCAAACCTGTTGTTGGTCTGGAACAGGTAAGTCTGGGCAAACTGACTAGCTGGCTGTTGTGGATTGTGGCGTGGAGCACCGCGAATCTGGCTAAACACCTGATAGTAAAAGTCTTCGGCAATAGCCGCTTCAGGCCCCCTCTCCTCCAAGTTGCCAGTCGCAGTCATAAGCTGCTGCAACTGGATCCGAGTGATGAAGTTCTTGTCTTGGGGCGTCATGAGGCCGTTGTCCTTGGCTAAGAGAGCAATCTTATGGTTCCGCTTAGCTCGCTTAGCGTCTTCTTCGAGGAAGGCCGCACGCTCTGCCTCGGATAGTTGGAGAAGTTGCTCTGGGTGAGTGATGACCATGCCGGGAAACGAAGGACCCCTGTTGTGCGTTGCAGGCTGGCCGCGACCAGCTTGAGGGCCAGTCTGAACCATGGGCTGACCTTGACCAGATAGACGGTTCGGGTTCTGCAAAATGTGTCGAGGTTGTGCAGGCGAGCCTTGGGCTTGAGCCTGGGGCAGGCCCTGTCGCTGTTGCTGGACAGCATGCTCGTTTGACTGGGGCCTTTGTCGCTGGAGGATCGTAGGCTGCTGGGGTGGTTGAGACCGGACGGGTTGATCTGGTAGCTCAGCTCGAACCTGCGGTGACTGCTGCTGTTGCTGGGGCCTTTGTAGAATCTGCGGTGCAAATTGGCCAGACATGGGACCGCCAGGCATGCCGGGATATTGCTGCTGTCCGTGGGGGAATTGCTGATGCTGCTGGTATTGCTGTTGAGGATGACCGGGGAAGGCCTGTGGGACTTGCTGGACCGGAGGGGTAGCTCTGGGGTCGGTGCCGATAGACTGCGCGCGCATCATGGCCTCGACCTCCTCCATGCTCATAACCTTCCTCGATGGAGGTGCTTGAGTAGCTGGGGCAGGCTGCGGCGAGGGTTGCTGCTGCTGCGAAGCTGACGCCTTGGGCTTTAGGCCCCAAATGTCGGCACGAGCCTCCAGCTGAGGGATGTACTCGGGGTCCTTGTAGCTCTCGTAGCCAGTTCGGTTAGGCTTGGACGCCTGCGGGACCGGCGGTCTCTGCTGGTATTGCTGTTGGTATTGCTGCTGGTATTGCTGCTGGTGCGCTTGCTGTTGCTGCTGTTGTTGTTGGTGCTGCTGCTGCTGCTGCTGACGAGGGATTTGGTTTCGAGCCTGGTAGAGCATCTGTTCCTCTTGCAGTGTGCTCGAAACCATGGACGTCTGCCCGGCAAAGTCAAAGTGCTTGCCCACAGACTGCTGCGTCGCAGGGCCACCTCCGAAGGTGTCGTCATTAAGATCATCGGCCTCATCGTCGAGCTGGTCGCCGAGGCCATCGTAGGTTTCTTCGAAATCAATACTGTGTGCCGAGGTCAGTTGAAGGCGTGGAAACCATGGAGCGCAACATACACGTCGCCCTCGACTGCCCCGCCGCCGAGCGCGGCGAAAGCATCGTGCTGGCCAAAGCCGGGGGCATTGGAGGCATGCCCGCGGTCTCGCGGCAGGCTGGCGTCAAAGCCAAAGAAGGACATGGTGGACGGTGCCCGGAGCGGTTGGATGCGTGGATACGCTTATAGCGCGGTGGTGATGATATTTAATGCGGGCGGTGCTGTTGGGTGCCGGGTAAAGGTAGATTGGCCAGGCGGCGGTTACATGGGCGCAGCAAACGACTGTCACTATTTAGAGACACAATTGCGACGACACGTAGGCGGCGTCGATGGCGGGCGAGGTGATAATGGCCGTTGTTGTTGTCGACATCGTCGTCGTGGGGTGCTTTGGCTTGATTGACGGCCAAATGGCGGCAAGTCCCGCATTCGCCCAAATTGTACAGTAATACGAGCGCGCCCTGGGAACCGCATTGGCTTCCGGGGCATAATCAGCCACACTGGCGAATGCTACCAACGAACGTCTCCTTTTCACCTGCTTTCTCACACCCTTTTCTTCTGGTCAGCCCACCCCTTCTCAACCCTCAACACCGTCTTTTGTTCTCTTCTCTTCTCTCCTCGCCCTCCTTGCTCATGCGCATGCTTTGCGCTTGGCATCCGCTCATTCCTGCTTAGTAGTCTTCGACTAGACATACGCCCTTAGTAGCCGGCACCGACGTTTCAAACTCTCTACTCGGCCTCCCCCACACTTGACTTGTCGCCTGCCGCAATCGTACGCAGGCAAACACCAAAAGCGGAAGACGGCGACGTCTCACAGAAACCTCGCAACACCCGCCAGACCGTCATAGGGCCCAATCCACTATGGCTGGTAGTCAACGCTACCTCCGCTATATCGTCTTTGCGGTAGTGGTACAGTAGTCCCCGTGCAACACCTACAAACACGCCCATTGACCCTATACAGGCCATCTCCCTCCTCTACTTCATCGGTTCCTCGTCGACGGTGCCTTCCCCGAGCTGGCCCGTCTACCAGGACTCCAAAACTCCAGCCACCGGAAATGCGGCTGTCGTAAATGACGAGGTAAAGGCGCCCGTTCAAGCGCCGCCCAAGACCACACCCAACCAGCACTCGCTCCCCCCGCCGACCGCTGATGGAGACCGTATGAACGCTACCTTCGTAACGCTTGCTCGCAACTCGGACGTATGGGACATCGCCAAGTCGATCCGCCAAGTCGAAGACCGCTTCAACCGCAAGTTCAACTACGACTGGGTCTTCCTCAACGACGACGATTTCGACGATCAGTTCAAGAAGATCACAACTGCGCTCGTGTCTGGCAAGACAAAGTACGGCAAGATCCCCAAGGAGCACTGGTCCTTTCCCGAGTGGATTGACCAGCAAAAGGCTGCTGAGGTTCGTGAGCAAATGAAGGAGAAGAAGATCATCTACGGTGACTCCATCAGCTATAGGCACATGTGCCGCTACGAATCCGGCTTCTTCTTCCGTCACCCATTGATGCTCGATTACGAGTGGTACTGGCGTGTCGAGCCCAGCGTCGAGCTGTACTGTGATATCAACTATGACACCTTCAAGTTCATGGCCGACAACAAGAAAAAGTACAGTTTCACCCTCAGCTTGTACGAGTACATTGAGACGATCCCCACCCTTTGGGACGCGGCCAAGAACTTCACAAAGCACTTCCCCCAACACATCGCCAAGGACAACGGGATGAAGTTCCTCAGTGATGATGGCGGTGAGACATACAACAAATGCCATTTCTGGTCCAACTTCGAGATTGGTAACCTAAATTGGCTACGCTCTGACGCATACATCGACTTCTTTACTTCTCTCGATCACGCCGGTGGTTTCTTCTACGAGCGGTGGGGCGATGCTCCTGTTCATTCCATTGCAGCCGGCTTGATGCTCCAAAAGGATGAAATCCACTTCTTCAACGACATCGCCTATTACCACGTTCCGTTTACACATTGCCCCACCGGCGAACAATATCGCTTGGACCACAAGTGCCATTGCGATCCGAAGAATAACTTCGACTGGAATGGCTACAGCTGTAAGTCGGTTTACATCCACCATACATATGAATGCTTACACAATCACAGGCACCGCCCGATTTTACGAGATGCAGGGCATGCAGAAGCCAGTAGGCTATGAAAAAGAGCAATAAGCCCTCGATCAAGTCTATACAATCACTCTCAATCTCACCTACCTATTTATACCACACTCCAGTCGGACAGCGGCATGCTGGATTTGGGTGAAACTTTCGTTGCCTAATTGGCCCCTCATAGGGAAAGCTGAAAATTACAACGGTGTATGTTAGATTGGCGTTGTGAAATGCGGGCTGCTTGACGTTGAATGCTTGAGCACGCCATCCGGAGCGCATGATGGCATGCTGTTATCGAATTGTATTGTGTTGTTTATATAATGTAACGATGAAAGTTGAAAAACGGCAGTACTCATACCAACATGCTATGATGATTGATTCAATGTGATCTTACACAAGATTTACAAACCGTAGTTTGGTTATAGTCCTCTCACCTCTCAACATCGGCTTGATGTACCGTGAACGCTTTTTTTTTCACATGCCCAACCTCTATGTCAAGTAACTTGGTTATGCACATAACAAGCCTTTTGGAAAAGGTATCACGACAGGAAAACATGGGATAGCCAGTTTAGACACGCTCGCTAATTCACTACGACTTGCACGCTACCATGTGTAAAACAAAAAGTTGGTCCTAATCATTATAATTCACAACCCCACTCCCATCCTTGTTCGCCTTGGGCACCCCAAACCGCTCACTCACTTCCTCCTCCTGCGACCGACTCGCGCTGTCGAAATAGGGCCGCTCGGCACGAACCGCCACTCTAACCGCGTGTCTCCGGTGTGGCGCAAAGCCATATGTAGCCGAGTGGTTCGTCACCCTGTTATCCCAAAACGCGACATCGCCCTCGTTCCACTGAAAGCGGGCATGCACCTCTGGACTCGTGGCCACAATCTCGTTTAGGAAACTGATGATGTGGTCAGACTCGGTTTTGGGGACGCCCACGATTTTGGTCACGAAACCGGGGTTGAAGTAGAGACTCTTCCAGCCGGTGACGGGGTTGGTGCGGATCAGTGGGTGTTCAGTGGTTACGGGCTCGCGGCGAACGGTACGGCCGAGGTCGCGGGTGCCTTGGGCTTGGAGGTCGGCCGAGTGCAGGGCGGTGAGGGACTCGAGGTACTTTTGCATGTGTGGTGAGAGCATGTCATATGCTGCGTATTGTGACGACCAGAGGGTGTCGCCGCCGCCACCGCGGGGTGGGCCGGTGAGTACTTTCAAGGATGTGTAGGATGGGGGTTGCAGTTCGTAGGATACCTGGTCTTTTTGTTAGGCAAGGTTCTTCTGAATGTGGAGACTGTAAGTGTTCTTACATCGGAGTGCCAGAGAAATGTAGGGGTAAACAGTGCTCGCAGGTCTGGACTGTTCTCCCCGGTAAATATAACGTGGACGTCTTCCAGACCAGGTCGCTTAGGCACGCCTGTTGTGGCATGTTTGTGTAGCTCGCCAAAGTACTTGCCCAGTTCCCGTTGCTCGTCTATACCAAAGTTCTTCTGGTTTCGAAAGAATACTACACCGCGAGTGGCAATTAGCCGAGCAAGATCGTTCTTTTGCGCATCTGTAAGGTTGGCTAGATCGACACCGTGGACCTCGGTGCCGATTTTGGGGTTGTACTCAAAGACATCCGTGGCTGAGGCTAAGAGATTCTTGAAGTTTGGGTCGCCAAGTTGGCCCTTGTCGGTATAGGGGATTTCAGTGTAGGCCGGCCATGTGATGTCGGGAAATCGGGGGCGTAGATCTTCGTACTCGTATGTGTCGTCGTGCTTCTGGACAATTGATCGACCGGGGACGTAGTTATGAATGTTGCCGCTCTTCAAGTTCAGCTCGGGTTTCGATATGGTGGTGGATTGGGGTTGGACATCAACAAGTCCGGGCGCCATGATTGTAGAAGGAGTCTTGAAAGAAACCAGGAGACGTTATTGTGCCTTGTAGTATCCTGTGGTGGGATCCCGGCACTTGTGGTAAGCCGTAAGTCGTCCCTAGTCGCTGTATGGAGTGGTGGAGGGTGGATGCTTTAACAAGTGCTAACTACGTTCAAATGATGAATATAAAAGCTAGATTGTTGTTTGCAGAAGAAGGAACGAAGACTAAGCATGTATTTATATCTATCTCGATAGGTAGTACACGTACGATTCATACCACCATCAAGACGCTGGTCATATCGGGACGATTGCGCCATCGCACACAATGCGGTAGAACGTCATGCACATTGAGCCGCATCACAGCAATTCCGAGTTGGAGCCGCATCGGCGGATATGCAAGCAGCGTATATATGTGCTGGTAGCTTGCAATGTCTTGAGGAATTGTTCGCAGAGGCACAGTGATAGACTTACTGCAAAAGTCTGTGGGTATTATCCCCTTTACTTGGCCTCCTAGTGTATCTTTATGGCAGGATATGGGTATTAGAACTTCGTTTCTACAAGGGCATGAAACTGTGGAGTACAGATGGACTGTGCTGGAGTCTGTACACCAGCGGACGCTAGCCATATGTGGAAAGTTTGTGATGGCATCATATTGCACCATTTCACCCATCGAAGTCAACATTGCCGTGCTTGGGCCATCTGTAATTGTGCACCACCCAGAAATGTCATATCCTCCCAATGATACGAAGATGCCAAATGATAATCTGCTCGGGCGACCTTCCAGCCTGAATGCGGGGGTGGGGACGATGGTAGTGTCGGAACGGATGTGTGAACCTCGTAGATTTGAAATGCATTGATAGGACTGACTGCTCTTGACTGAATTTGTGGCTGTCGTCCTATGCCTATACACTAGCCTCATGATGACAGGATGCTGTAATGGTCACTCCCAGCTCTTGCAA